>JAABUP010001309.1_pt1 | contig 52146 bp, 70 predicted proteins | sample 5559201 | NCBI WGS metagenome assembly JAABUP01 (sample SAMN10711887, study PRJNA513373) | rock metagenome | isolation source: Antarctica rocks | place: Antarctica | reverse complement strand
TGCACCAAGCCGCGCCTGCCTGGGAGGGCCGTGCTGCTCAGAACAGGTGCTCTGAACGACCCATGTAGGCCCTGCTGGGCTGTAACATCTGCAACATGGCTCACAGGGACATGCGTGGCTGATAGTATAGTACGTCGCCACGGCGATCGCGCATATCAGGACTGTTATGCGCTTGTCTTTGTACTTTGGCAACAACACTACAGCTTGCGGCCACCTCCGTACGCGTAGCGGATTCACGGAGAGCTCTCACGCTCCCGGCTTGATAGTTACGGTAAAAAAGATGACGCCCCTCGCTGACACCGTCACTGAGAAAGCATAGGGATCGTGCTCAGGCATCAGCTCTTAGTCTGAGGTGCTTCCGCAACGTCTGTCTCAGCGCTAGATCACTTTGAATAAACTCAGGTTCTGCTGCCTCCATCTGCCGCGACCTAGTACTGCAAGTCGGCTGCACTGTCTCAAAGGGGTCAGATCTAGAGGCATGACCTGTGCCCGCCGTTGCTAAGCCGTTGACCTTTTTGTTGCACTCCAGCTACCATAGAGTACATATATGAGTGGCAGTAACATCAGCCTGGTTCTGTTCCTTGCTGAGGAGTCATATTGGCTAGATAAAGAATCTTCAGATATTTATGGTTGTGGAAGGCTTGACCTGTAAAACGCCTTCTGGTGAAACCCTGCGGGTTCGAGAAGTATGGCAGGAGAACTTGGAAGAGGAGTTCGATTTGATACGAGATATTGTAGACGAATACCCGTTTGTAGCTATGGACACAGAATTTCCTGGAGTGGTGGCTCGCCCTGTTGGCAACTTCAAAAACAGTGGAGAGTACCATTTTCAGACCTTGAGGTATGCATAAGCAGCATAAACTTTATTGTAGCTGCTGGCTGCTGTCAACCTTGCCAGAGCGTCTCAGCAACTTGTGCTCAGCTCAGTGGCTTCACTGGTCATACAATCCTGTTTCATACAGTAGCTGGTCTTTCACCGTGCAGGTGCAATGTAGACATGCTCAAGCTCATACAGCTGGGACTCACATTTACCAATGCTGAGGGCAAGCTTCCCCTTTGTGGGGGAGAATTGTGTGTCTGGCAGTTCAACTTCAGGTTTGTCCTATAGTATAAGTTTTGTACCATGCCAGAATGTTGATCAGCATCAGACAAGGTCAAGCATTGCCTCCATCTGATTGCCTGGCAAAGGCTCTGAGTTTTTGGAAACTCTTCAGAAGTTTGAGCTTATGCAGGGAGTTCAAGTTGGCTGATGACATGTTTGCTCAAGACAGCATAGAGCTTTTGAAGCAGTCTGGCATTGATTTTGCCAAAATGGAGGCACGAGGGATTGACGTCTCCAATTTTGGAGAGCTGTTGATGTCCTCTGGCATCGTCCTGAATGAAGATGTAAGGACACGGGCTGCCTGCTTACTGTTGCTCAACTGGCTGTATGCATCAATGTCATTGTTGTTGCTGTAGGTCAAGTGGATTACTTTTCACAGTGGCTATGACTTTGGGTATCTGCTGAAGGTCCTGACATGCCAGCCTCTTCCCAAAACAGAGGTTGACTTTTTTGAGCTTTTGAAGGTACTCGACCTACTTGAGCTTCAGCCACTTTGCTTTGCTGAATTCATGCACATGTCATAGAGGCATTGACCTGGACTGGAAAACACAAGCATATTGCAATATGAGTTCTGCATGTATCTAGCTCAATCTGCTACAATGCATTTGTGATCACAAAGAGCAGGCTTGTTCCAATGCTGCACAGCCAGTTGCTGACAAGTTGATGCTGTTCTGGTTTTCAATGTTAATCTCTTTTCTGTTTGCAGCTCTACTTCCCCACTGTGTATGACATCAAGTATTTGATGAAGTTTTGTGACAATCTTCACGGCGGCTTGAACAAGCTGGCGGAGGTGCTACAAGTGGAGCGCATAGGCCCACAGCATCAGGTACTGCTGCTTGCCCTGTGCCTGCTTCACTCTTCTGTTGACTGGCAAGTGCTGGCAGGACTCTGTTTCTCAGGGGTACATCAGGTTCTCTGGGTACCTGCCAAGCACTGGGAGTTGTACAGCACAGTCTTTTATGTGCAAATATGCTGTTGCGGTTGTTGTTGATGCATGCCTTGCATTGCATTGATGGCGTTGTTGATGTATAGATGCGCAATCATGCTCATTATGCATACCGACAGGGTCCTTTTGTGGCTGCAGGCTGGCTCAGACAGCCTGTTGACGTCATCAGCTTTTGTTAAGCTTGCGTCATCTCGCTTCAAAGGTTTTGAGCAGCTGCAAGGGCACAAGGGGGTCTTGTTTGGTCTTGGGGTGGACGGCAACAATGAAATGGTGTTAACAGATCACTGACAAGCAGTGTGTGCGCACTTGCATTGCATGTGCACTGCACCAGTGCAACTGGTCTTTCGGGCTTGTACTTGGTTTCTCTACGGCAAATAGTTGGCAGATGACCTAACACTGCATGGAAGCTTCAGTATTTGGTCATCTACACGAGGTCACTATCTTGTGGCATTGCATGTCACTTGCGATGTCATGCATGTCACTCCGAGTAAACTGTGTGCACGCATGCGCATACACAATTCAACTTGAATTGTGGATGCGCATGCGTGCACAGTTGAGTCGACTGCACTTCCAACTTCAAGCCAACAGCAGAGGCTTGGGTCCGCACATCATGCACATGTCCAGCACGATCTTCTGGGATAAACAGGCTGTACAACTGATAAGGAGCCGAATAACAAGCAGGCGGCAACAATCTGTCATTGCCATCAGAAGCAATGTACAATAGCTGAATGTCAGTCGAGTTGCAGTATGATACTTCCCTTAAATTATGCTTGGTGCCCTGCAAAGACAGGTTCGGCCATTTGAACTGTACACTGTGACAGATGCTGACATGCTGCTGTTGCTTGACCAAAAGTTGTTGAATCGCTAAATGCTAGTCTTGACTCATAAATAAAATTAATGGCCTGTGTGATACACTGCGCTCCCAAAGCTGCTGAGTGGCAAAGCTGGTGGCTGTTGCAGAACAAGTACACCTTCTGCTGGCATTACGTTTTTGGTGTACATCAAACCCTGCGAAACCATTTCTCATCAGGATAGGGATTTCAGTACACGAGTTCCACAACAGCTGACATGCTGATGCACCGGCACGACTCCGCTTTCCTCCTACCTGTCCGAGTTGTGCAATTGGTTACACGGTCAGGCTACGGAATTCGTTCGACCTCGTCTGTCGTATGCGGGCAGCCACAGCACAGCCGACATGGGCAGCAAAAAATGATCAGGCAGGCATCGCAACCTTTGTCGAAAATTGTGCAAGGTAGGCACAATATGTCTGATAACATCCCCATCTTGAAAGGAGGGGTCACAGTCTATGGCAAGCGCAGCTGAAGCCAGCTGCCGTGTGCGCACGACCTGTCGATGCCAACTGATCGGGCAGAGTATATCGCCTAATCGCTCAAGCTTGATGATGTGCGAGAGCTGTAATGGTAGCATGCCGCGTGCCTCTGCATTACGCCCTAGGAAGGGCGTCGAGTAGGGCGTCACGCATACTCTGATCGGTCACGCCCTGCTGCTCAAGAATCTGTGCACAGCGATCTCCTGTCTTGGAGGAACCATCAACCGCACTGATGTTGCGCTAGCATGCAAATCGTAATTCTTTCGCAACCAGGCCGGACTGGTTATTGTCGATATACAATCGTGGCCAAGACTGCTTGTACGCGTGCATGCAAATTCGTGTTTGCGCCCGGACGACGCAACGTGTCAAAGTGCTGCCAGTTACACTGATAATCTGAGCCCTTATCATGCATGCCTCTGTACTCGCTAAACCGCACTCTAGACCTAGTTGCACAAAAGCGATCAGCTGCGGCCACGGCATCTCCGGTCACCCAGATGGGAGACCTGGGAAAGCTCTCAGTGGCAGCCCAGTCAGCATCCAAAAGGCTGGCGATCGCAAGCGCAAGGCTTGCAGAGCTCTCTCTGCGTCTATGAAGGCGAGGGCCGTTGCAACAGAGACCGCTTCCCTGGTCGCTACAGATAGCAACAGAACGCCCAAAGTCAGCATTACAGCCGTAATTCCAGCACACAAACATCATCCCTTAGGTGCTTCGTGGCACGAAGTTATGGCTCATGTTTCAGACCGGTTGACTTGGGAGGATCTTGATTTCCAAGTTCAGATCTTTACAGAGGAAGCACTCTTTGCTGATGACTCTCACTTGAGGTTCTCCAATGCCGTACAGACGGCACAGATCATGCTGATCCTTGACATTCAGAAGCCTGCAAAGCTTGAATTGTTGTTGGATAGCATGCGGACAGTTCCTACAGCTATTGCACTGGGCTCACATCCACAGCTTGAAGCTGCAACCTCCCTCAACAACATTACCCTGACCACACCATGGGAGAAGGCTGCAGCTGCACTTCCGTGGAGCAGCAGTGCCAAAAGCTCCAAGGTTCTGCAAAGTGTCAGACAAGTCTACAAGCGCCAGACCTCTGATGACCTGCTGTTCATGCTGCTGGTGTTGATTGATGCATATATAACAGAGGTAAGCCCCGAATGCCTTACAGCATCATCCCCTGAATCTGCTAGCATGCAGGCAACAGCAATCAAGGTGTCAGCATGGTTGATGGCCACTGTGCCATGCCTATCACATGCAAATATGCACAACTGCCTCACTGCCCACTTTGAATTTCACATGGCTGCCTTACATTCGCCAGTCCTAAACTACGCCCCACGGTCTTGCCACGATTGCTAGCATGTTACAGCATGACTTGACCTTTGATCACAGTAGGCTTTCTGCTATCATGCTGCATGATTACAGGTCCCCTTGGTGAAGAGCATGCAAGCACAAGACCTGTCCACAATCTGGAAGATGGGCACTAAATGCGGCAAGCAGATCCTGGCATGCGTCCGGGATCCTGAATGCAAAGCTGCGCTTGATTGCCTCACTTCATGCGCTTCCAATGACCAAGTGAGTCTTTTGTCTTTTGTTTGTTGCCGGAAGTTGCTTTGCTGATGTAATATAGGCCAAACAGGTTGTCTTGGTTGCTGCATGGTGTCCCCATAAAATTCCTACTTTTTGTCATCACAGATTCACTGCACTGGTGGCCAACAAGAGCAGGTTTTAACAACAGAATGGCATCCATCACTGCAGTGTCCACGACAGCAGTTCTTTTGCACATGCGGCAGGTTGTCACAGATCGTGCAAAGTAATTGCTGGTGTTGTCCATGATGTGAGGCAAAGCCTGCTCACCCAGTGGCTATGGCTGTGCTGTCAGCAGCATTTGCCAATTCTTTCCTATTCTGCTCAACAGCAAAGGCACATACTTCCCAAGCTGCATCAGCACATGCAACATTGATGGTCATTGATGGTTCACGAGTATGCTTGGGGAGTGAAGCTGGGCAGCCCGGTATAATACTTGGCTTCTCATTCAATTGACGCCAAAAGGCGTAGTCTTTTCTTTTCTTGGGGTGTCAAGCGTCCAATAATGTCCAGCTGCCTGGCGCATCAAGTTGTGATGCTGTGTCATTGCAGGTTTGCAGCTTCCGCTGCATTGTGTCATATGAGAGCCAGCTGCTAGAGGACTTCTCCCTTTGCATTCTCCAGAAAAACAACTGCCTGGGCCTGAGTGCTGACATACCCACCCGCCCCAGAGTGCTACCCATGACCCACTTCCGGGGTCAACCCCTCACTCATCACCAAGCAGGTCAGGCTTGTCCATGTTAACACTTCCTGCCTCTCAGCCATGTTGATGTTTCTTTCTGTCTTGAGGTCCCTGTGTGAAACAAATAGTCTGTGAAACAAAGTTGGCCCAGTGAACTTCACATGTGTAATGCACTGATGTGCCCTTCATGATCTCAAACTGCCTCTGCTTAATTCAGAGGTATGCACAAAGAGTATAGGCTGAAGACCTCTGCTTGAGGTGTTAGTTCTTCAGGGTCATTCTGGCAGAAGAACCCCTCACTAAAAGGGACACAACTTCTTTCTGTTGCAGCCAACTTCTTTCTAGTGCAGCCATCAGTTGCAGTTGTCACTCGTCTTACTGTGTAATGTCCCTGTATGACTGATGCATGCTGCTGTTGTATTTTACAAACCCTTTGATTTGGGCTCAGATTGAATGTCTGTGCGTGCATGCAGAGGATTTATTCATTGGGTGGCTGGGCAAGAAGAAGTGGAGCTGGCGGGTTGTTGCCGGGCAGAATGTGGCTTACGACCAGTTCCCATGTCAGTACCAGCTGTATTACCGCGGTAAAGCCAAGAACAGCCTGTGGTACGACCCAGTGTTTCAGGTAAGACTTGGAACACGATCTCTGCATGCGCTCTTCATCTAATGCCATGTTACTGTCTGCGTGTGGAGTTTGCAGCCATTGAAAGAGTGTGATATGTGACCACTCAATCACACATTCCAACTAGACAGATAGGATGGTGTGCAGCAGAACTTGTCAATGTGAACACATGAGATACCTGCCCTGAGCACCAGCATTCAAAGCATATAGCTGCTGCTGAACATTGCAGTTATGAAGCATGCAGCAGTGCCTTTTTTGACAGAGCCCAAGCATGCAGCTGTTGTGCCTTGGGGTTATACAGCTTCTGAATTGGTGATTTGGCATTCTGGCAAGTGTCATTGATGTGTGCTTGACATTCACCTTCAAGTTTGCCTATGTCTGTGCTCGTGAAAGCACACAACTGTGGGGCTCACATCATCCACCCATCCATCCATTCACCCACCCACCCCACCTACACATCCACCCATCCATCCACCCACCCACCCACCCATCCACCCTCCCATCCACTGCAGGTGATCACTCTAGATGGCAAGGCCGTATGGCGGCGGCGTCATTACCGCGTAAGGCGTGCAGAACTGCCAGGAACCTTCCATTTCTCTGTGTTGGACAATGGCGTGATCAGCAAAGAGTTCTGGCGTATTGTGCATGTCACAGAGGATCTGTCCTGGGGTCTTTTCTACTACGCTGGGGCAGCATCTGTAGTTGGCCAGGCCTACCGAGGTCAGTCAACCTATATACAGCTGACAGTATCTGTTTCGGGCTTTGCTCACATCCTTCTTGAGCTGTTATTGCTGGGGTTCAATGTGGGAGACATCTTCAAACATTTATTTGATCAATGACACTGTGTTCTGTAGCATGCTGCATGCATGCTGCTGGAGTTACATGATATCAGCAAGCTGTACTTGCTGCAGTTGAACGCTGACTCAAGGTCATGCAGAAGATGCCGAGCGCTTGACTGTCAGCACACAGCCCTCTGTACTTACCACATTTTAACACATCTCCCCAAAGTAGCAATGCGATTTCACTGACCCCAGGTGTTCCTAAGTTTGACTTTTTGTCGTAGATTGGACGTTTCTGAATGTAAATAGATGTTTTGGGGTTGAAAAGAGCTTTGCATAAGCTACATTGTGGATGGTACAGCTCACATAGCAGACCAGGTTGCTGAAAACATCTGAGGCGGTCATCTGTCATTGCATGCTGCAGTCACTGCAGCATCCAAAGCATCCACCATAGTCATCATCTGTCATACCATGCTGCAGTCAACGCACCATCCCAAGCATCCACCATGTTCATCATCTGTCATACCATCATATGCTCAATGCAGCATCCATGATAGTCATCCTCTGTCATACCACGCTGCATTTAATGCACCATCCCAACCATCTTGTGCTTGCTTCAAGTGCAGTCTTGGTCACTCCCAATGGTACAGCTCACATAGCACACCAAATTGCTGCTGCATGCCAAGAGCACCCAAGACAGTCATCATCTGTCCTTCCCAAGCATTGTGTGCTGGTTTCAGGTGCCGTGTTGGTCACGCCCGATGGCAAGTGGCCAGAACCAGACCAGATTGCATGCCAAAAGCATCTGAGACAGTCATCATCTGTCCTTCCCAAGCATTGTGTGCTGGTTTCAGGTGCAGTCCTGGTCACGCCCGATGGCAAGTGGCCAGAACCAGACCAGATTGCATGCCAAAAGCATCCGAGACAGTCATCATCTGTCCTTCCCAAGCATTGTGTGCTGGTTTCAGGTGCAGTCTTGGTCACGCCCGATGGCAAGTGGCCAGCACCAGACCAGGAGGATGCTCTGGAAGATGCACTGGAGAAGTGCGGCATCAAGAGGTGGGAGCTTTACAAGGTGGACAATTCCAGCAGTGCTGCTGCCCCCTTGACAGTACCGGAAGGACCCATGAAGACAATTGAACCTGAGGTGGTCTAGTCACTTGCTGTGGAGCTAGCAACACATCCGGACAGCTGCAGCCCTGCTGCAGTCTTGCTGGTGCCACCTTAACAGTACCGGAAGGACCCATGAAGATAATTGAAACTAAGATGGTCTAGTCACTTGCTGTGGAGCCAGCAACACATCAGGACATCTGCAGCCCTGCTGCTGGCCCCTTGACTGGACCAAAAGGGAGAAACAACTGTATCTGAGGTGAAGTAGTGACTTGGTACAGAGCTAACAACACCGCGTGAATAGCTTCGGCCCTGGTGGTGCTCTCTTGACTCTACCAGCTGGACTCACAAACAAACAAAGTTGAAACCTAGATGGTCTGTTGAGTTGCCATGGAGCTAGTGACAGAAGATGGACAGTATTGCAGTTGCACCATTGGTGGTGCATTAGAGCCTGCAAAGACTGTCAACTGTGAGATACTCAGCCAGTTGTTGCAGTCATTTGTATATGTGATCTATGTGTGGTTGAATGCTGCTGCGTTGGCTGTACCAGCAGGACTTGGGAGGAAGGTTGAATCATCAATGTAATCATCAGCTGTCCTTATTCAGCTGAAAGATACTTTACTTTCGTCTACCATGTTGTCCACTGCTTGGTTTTGATGTGATCTCACATCTACTGAACCTTAATCAGTCATGTATGTAGCATGCCGGCTCTGTAAACATATTCTTTCAGGCTGTTGAAGAAGCATTTTGACATGGGCAGTCAGGCGTTTGAACAACCTACTTTCGTTCGATACATGAGCTTGCGAAGAAGATGTGTGATGCTGTAGACCAGCAACTCACACCAGCTGGCCGGTCAATCACCCAGCTATGAATATGATCAATGCATTGAGCCAGATATAAGTCACACCAGCACCTGGTACCGTCTGCTGCATAAGTCACATCAGCAGGTGGTGCCATATGTTGCATTGCAGGGCATGTCAATTGGGAATAGCCGGTGTGTTACAATCAACCTACTTGATGCATTCATCAGTTCAGTTTTCATAATCAAGGGTCTGGGATACAAGCAAGGCAGCTGCAATTTGCAGACGGAATAAAAAACCTCCTGCTGCTGTGTGGCTAAATGGGCCCAACAGTGAAGTGTCACTGCTGCAGTGCGTTCATGGTCTCCAGAGGAGAGGTGAGCAGGTTTCGCATGCGCTGCAGCCACACTTCTTCTTTGGTCCTCTACAAGCAGCAAACACATGCTCACCTACTCTGTAAGCATGCAATCCAAAGAAACCCAGATTGCAATCAAAGCAAAGACCTCACAGTTCATGCCTATGCTGTCAAGATGGTCGCAGCAGAATGTTGCCAGATGCAGAGCTATGCAGATGTTTTGACTAGCCTGCTTCATCCAGTGTTGGCTCCACACCCCGGGTTGTGAAGCTCCAAACAAAACGAAATGAACATTTGTGGTAGATAAGGCAGTGCAACCAGTGCAATGCTGTACACATACGTGCTTGACTGCATGCTGTATCTGACACAATCTCTGTATGATCCAGGCATTTCACCAAGCTCTGCAAATTGGTGTATCCTTGGGAACGTGTATCTGAGATCCAATCAATCAAGGAGACATACTTTCTTAGACAGGGTCAAGCAAAGCAAAGCAAAGCAAAGGGGGGGGGGGGGCTTACCGGGACCCTCTCAGGTAGGGCCTGTTTGCCCTTGGTGTTGGTCAAAGCCCCCATCAGGGCACTGTCATGCCTCAGGTTGCCCAACGGCCCCATGGGCAGGGCTGCAAGCAGCAGGCCTTGCTGTCATGCAGTCTCAAGAGGCACTCAACACATTGCAGTCATCAGCCACAGTGCCCACTGGTCTTAGAATTGGCTGGCAAGGCAGCAGGGCTTGTGCTCGTGACAGCAAAGACAGCCTTGATGCAAGGTGCCAGAAGTAGCACGTGCAGGCAGTTGCAAAGCAATCAATGAGCTGCCATAGGACATGGGGCCATGCTAAGCCAGTTGACTGAATTAAAGCGTGACCAGGCATGCAGATCTGGGCACGCAGGCTTACGTGAGTTAGGGGAGTCTTCTTCTTCGCCCTCGCCTGCAGAGCCAGCTGGTGCAAAGCGTGACTTGCCCTTGGACTTGCTCTGAAACCACCACACCAACTTGTCAGTGAATGCAGCCGTTGACCATTTCAAAGAGGGAAGATATTGCTTCTGTTCAAAAGTTTGTAGACATGAGATTCTTGCCTCATCAAACAGGCTTGTTTTGATAGGACTGACAAAGGGCAGTTTAACAGGAGGGCTGTGGGCCAGGAGGAAAGGTGAGCAGGTGAAATTGAAGGGAGAAAGGGGTGGCCAGGAGGGGGGGGGAGGGGCCAGGGGCGCAGCAAAAGGGTGCCCAAGGGCATGGCAGTTCATGCTGTGTTCCCATCCTAGCTGTGTGCATATCGTTGTAGCTGCAACATGCATGTCATACGACTGATCACAGACAAGCCTCAGCACACTAGGGTATACAGTAATGCCAGGGCCCTCTGCCGCATCAGGTTCCCATCCCCCTGTTCTCCAGAAAATCAAGCACACAGCCAGGAGTGCCTTGCAGTACGCTGGCAGCTTAACACAGCAGCACATCTCAGGCATCTGTCACCAGAACTGTCAGAGTGCATAGCATGTGAATTTCACATCGTGAAGTATACCTTGCTGTAGTTCACCTTGGCCTTGGGGTCGCTACTGGAGGTTTCAGGGGCAGCGCCCCCTGATGGACCCAAGTTGGACCCCCCTCTCCTCGCCTGCATTCAGTACCATGCCTCTTCTGCAAACTGCTTCTTTAGGATGCTGAAGATAAACGTTGTGTGAAGACAAACAAATGGCTTAGCCTCAGTTCATGTTGCCTTGATCGGCAGTCTCAAGTCATGGCACTGCACCCAACAAGGCTGTGCGTAGCACTTCAACTGACACATTGCAATGCAAGGGAGCCCTATGTGATTGAGCGGGATGCAGTGGGTACAAGTCGTTGTTCAGCACTACTGTCAGTTCGGGTGCATGAATGCAGTCATAACAGACTGTGTCTGCTGAGATGCAGCACTATCAGGTCGCAGGAAGAAGCAGGGTGTGGAGGCCTGCCTTGGGGGTGATGGGCTTCCCACTGAAGCTGCCCACTCGAATGGCCAGCCCCCCTTCGGTGAGGGGACTGCGCGGGCTCTCCCCCAACACCATCTCAGGCCGGTAGTTCTTCATTGTCACACTCACATGCCTTCACACACACCCTTGTTCAGATTCCACACATGTGCAACCCACATGTTGACAGCAGGTGAACCTTCTGTTAATAACAGCAGGTGAACCTTCTGTTAATGTGTGTGCAAATGCTGTTTTGGGTGCACAGCATGGTTTGTTTTGTATGTACGTCTATTTGGCTGCATCAGTTCATGACGATTACAAAGTCCATGGCTTTTTGGAATCAAATGGCTGGACTTCTGCAAGTAGCCTAGTCTGCATGTCTCTCACACAAAGCGGTGACCCTGCGCACATTCAGGTAGCTGCTAGCCCGTCCATGACAGCTGACTAAGGCTGACATGTGGCAAGTTTCTGGGCAGCAGTCTAGGCTGACTGTCAACCTGACAGGGAATTGTTGCAATTTAGCAGCCTCTGATGATACTTGGATGCCTGCTGGCAGGAGCAGCAACTGCCAACATTAACATTCCCAAGCTGCATCAAAGTCTTTGGACTGGCTGCTCTGAAGAGGCTGACACATTCGCAGCTTGCAGCATGTCAGTATGATGTGCCAGTACTGGTCAGGCAAGGCGGTTGGGATTGATTTCAAGTTGCATCATGTCTGGAGATGCAGGGCTGTGACTAACTCGATGCTGCAATTGGCTGATGCTGTCTGGTGTACTGGTGCAGGTAAGACTGCAAAGCTGCTGCTGAGACTGCATGGGCTTGAGTGCACTTAGATTGACAATGCTGGCAGTGCTGTGTGGCTTCCCTGTGTTCTGCATGCTGGCAAAAGCATGCTGCCACCTCTTTGCTGTGGCTGCTGATCAGACGGTCTGGTCAGGGAGACATGTTGTCATTTGTGAGCCTGATGCATGATGTCTATGGGAAGCAGTGTCTCTATGTCTGCTTTTGGTGAGTCTTTTCAGGGCGTGTGCCGTGCAAAGCATACTGATGCTGTGATGATGAGCAGCTTGGGCATGTTTGGCAGCCAGAGCAGCAACAGCAAACGGCACTGTGCATGCAAACTTGTCGACCAGTTTGGAGCATGCATGCGCATCAAGGCAACTCAAACAGCCAATTTGCAGATATGGCACAACTATGTTGCTGCTACCTCTGCAGTATAATGTAGAGCATGTTGTGCCTAGGTCAGGCCAGGCAGCAGAGAAGGTAATTGCAAGACTGTCTAGCAGCTCACTAGAGCGCAAACAATGTGAACATGACAGCTAAGTGACGCCAAGCTGGTGCTAAAAGTAATCAGCTATGCCGTTAGGCAAGACATGTATTTAACTTTGCCACACCTTCTGACCATGTCATGCACTGCTACATGGCTGTCACATGACTGATACAAGGCTGTTACATGCTGACCTGGCAGTGGGTGTCTCAGCCATGCCATTGGGCAGCTTGGGGAGGGCTACAGGGGAGGTGGGGTCCAGCTCCCGGGCAGCCTTGGTAGTCACCTCACTGGCCACATGGATGCACACATAGTGCGTGATGCCACTGTCCACGTCCTTACTCACCTGCAGGTGTCATGGAAGGTGCAGTGAATGACATGACCAATCATTGGTACACGATCATAGGTACAGTGACTGCTTGAAGACACAGTCACTGCTTACAGATACAGTCACTGCTTACAGGTACAGTCACTGCTGCAGTCGCAGGGAGAACAACCAGCATGAAGCTGTTGATGACGACACATTTTGCAGATCAGGTACTGCAGTACAAGGAGAACATATGGCGATGGGAGAACATACTGGATTGGCCTTAGTGGGAAGCTTCATGAACGATACTAAATGACACATGACCAGCAGTAATGTGCTGTCAATTCAGTTTTGGGGCTGACAGCTGATGAGTCGTTGCAGATATCATGTCGGACGTGGAAAGTTTGCTTGCCATGCAGAGATGTGACAGAAAACAGTCCAACATTAAAGATGACATTGTGATTGTGACAGCATTTGACTCAGCTAACACATCTCCACAAAGTATGAACGCGTTTTTACTGTCCCCAGTCATTTGTGAGTTTGAATTTGTAGTGTGGGAATGACATCTCCGAATTGAACTAGCGTTTTGGGATTGAAAAGAGCTCTGATTCTTCCAGATTGGATGGTGGGGCCTTACCGGCAGGAAGAGCAGCTGGAAAGTGACAATATCACCCTGCTGGGTGAAGCAAGCAGCAATCTCTCTGAACTCGCACCCAGTCTCAAAGGCCTCTTGGATACGCTCCTGAACATCGCTGTGGATCTCGTGCCGGAAGGGCGTCTGCAGAAACAGCTGCCTGCAACATGCAAAGCACAATCTCAGTGCAAGGAGGAACTCGGCACAGGATTGCTGCTTTTCATTGCTGACTTGCTGTATGCCATGTTTTGCCTGAAGGCTGTGACAAGATGCTGCAATGCTGCTGCCCTGCACCACAATGTTGTCTTGTAGAATGTGCTGCCACTGAACAGGCAACGCATTCCTGTATGTGAGAATACTGCAAGAGAAGGTCGTGGAAGAGTGGCAGCAACAAAGTTGTGCTGTGATGGATGAAACTTGAGCTGAGAACAGTAACAGACTAGCAATTGAGGTGCAGCCTGTGAGCTATTGCAGGCATGATGGTAGACTTGACACAAGCAACATACTTGCATTCCACATGGAGCCGACAGTCAGCTGAGCATGCACTGCAGCGCAGTACGATATGTTGTATGTAAAGATTAGCTGTGGGAGACTACAGTAAAAGCCACATACTAACTTGATTGTTGATGCCAGCAAGTAGTGAAAGACCAAGCAAACCCTAGAGTCTGGCCAATGCAGACATAGAGGTCAAGCGATGACTGGACATGTGGGGGCTTGCTGGGGTAGCAAATAGACAGCAAGCTTGTTGCCATGCCACGCCTGACAGACAACTGCAACATGGTCTGCTGACATTTTGTTCTTTGCATCAGCAGAAGGACTACGTCCGTGCAGAGCAGACTGTTTTCATCATTGCATTTGGTCTCAGGCAGATGTGATGGAAGTTGGACAGAAGCTCACCATGACTTGCCAACCACGTCAGTGTCTATGAAGCCCAGCCGCTCGCAGAACACCTGCAAGTGAAGCTGTTTGCGTCTGCACTTTGCTTCATGAGCATGCATACCTGTGAAGACTGAGCTGCACATCTAGCATGATCGTGGACCTAAGCTTACATTGTTGACAAAGACATATGGCTGGTTGTCCTCCTCGATGGCTATCAGGCCCACAGGGTACGGTGAGTAACGAAGCATTTCCGCCAGGCGTGTATACTCCTTGAGAAGTTCTGGATCGTCGAGGTCACCTGCGCTGACTTCATAGGTATCTCCAGGAAGCCGACCTTCTTGAAGTGCACCTTCTGCAGAAGCTGTGCCGTCCTGGTGAGCGTCGAGAGACACTCTCGCCGACCGTTGCTTGTTGACTTCGTCAGCACCGTAGGAGTCCTTTGCAATGGGCAAGCCCTCTGAGTTGTTGTCAATTGATTCTGGGTCGCTTGACTTAGCACCTTCTAAGCCAGGTCTGATGTCTGCAGTTACACCAGGTGCGAGAGCGATGTTTGGATATGCCTCAGACTCGCCTTTCTCAGCTGGCTTGCTAGCGCAGACACCCATCTTGCGCTGCAGCCAAGTTGCGCTGGTCGCCGGTGTGCAGGTGAGAGAAATCGACTGAACAGAGAGAGTGCCAACCTTTGAGCCCGATTAAAGCCAAAACTGTAACGCCAGCCTCAGGGCGGAAACTGGCTCCCTGTTTCAGTGAGAGCTCTCGGGCGACTTTTTAGTCGTTTCAGTGAGAGCACCGATCCGTCTCTTTGGTCCAGCAAACAACCGTCATTTATACTATCAAGAAAAACAGCCGTCATCAATGAAGTTCATCTGTCAAGGGAGCATTCTGTGCACAGGTGAATGTGTATGTTAACGCACTGCATTAAGCATTTAATTTAAAACCCGCTAAATCAATCCTACATACAAACGTGCACAGCGCTATTTATGTATTGCTAGTACATGCTAAGCACATGCATGTAACAACACAAGCTTGAGATCAAGGTTGCAATGATAAATGTTGGAATAACGGTATGTATTGTTGATTACTGATAGCATTTCTCGTGAGTGATCAATGATGACACGCATCAGAGGTTGACAATCTGCTGCGCAGCTTTGCTGACTGCATCCCTGTCTGTCCAAGAATATATGACATACCTACTGCTATATAGCAGCTGCTTGTCAATGCATGCCTCAGCAAAACTTTTGAGAGCTTGAAGGCCTGGTATTAGACCTTAATTTTACCTGAGCAGGCCTTCAAATTTGATCATATCATGGCTACAGCCCAAGAGGCCCTTCTGACAAAATAACTGTAGACATAATTGATAGCATGCCGTCAAGCTCAGCAGCCATTTGATCATCAGCTGCTGGCCTTCCATTCTCAGAGCACCTTCTGATGCCCCCTCGCTGCTGTATTGGATCATCTGTGGTGACGTCCAAGTCAACACTGCTGCAGCAGCCGCCTAACGTGACGTCATGGCGAGGCACTGTGTTGTACAATGTTGTACCAATGACCCTCACATAGTTGATGCGTGAGCAATAGTTTTGCCCAAAATGCTGTGCTCTGCCTGTCACTTTAATCTGCAATTGACACCTGGAAACTTGGTGTAGCTTTCATAATTTGCTCTCAAAGTTGAGACTGTGAGTGCCTGAGAAGGTCTATTCCAACTGCGTAAAGAGACATGTACACAAGGTAGGATGCAGTGATTGTCAAAGCCATGGGCAGCACTACTCAAGGTCAAAGATGCTGCTACGAGTGTCTCGCCTGAGTACAGCAATACTCTGCCTCTCGCAACATGTAGTAGTGGCCAACCTATACATTGAACGTATGTATACCTTTCAGGTTTGGCTTGACGCGGAACGTACCTCAAACTTCCCTTCAATACAAAGGGTAGGAGGTATCAAGAAAGACTGCAAGTGTGAATGTGTCTCACTGGCTGATCCAGGATCTTGACTCAGATTGTGCTTGCAAGCCAGAGTGCAATCGCCACATTGCGCGCAGTTGTTGCAGTTGCCATGAAGCAATGGAAATGCAGGGGTTGCTGCAAAGTTCCAGCCCGCGAAGTCGGCCTGTACTGAAGTGGAATTGCACATTGCAAGGGTGAAATGCCTCAGCCTGCAGGCAATGTGGTGCAGTCATTTGGTTGAACCTGTCAGCAAGGAACTTGCTCATGCCTGCAGCAACACCATGGCGCGCATGTGGAAGCTGTTACAGTATGTATACAGTATACATATGTATGAGGAAGCCATGGCTGTGGATGCATAGCCACATGAGGGCATACTCACAAATAATGGGCACACCTTGTATCTCTCATCTACATGGCTGTTTGCAAAGGAGTTTAATAGGCAAAATGAACTGTGACATGTTATGCTTTGCATGCGTGTGATATACTTGCCTCTGGGTATTCAATGTAAGGCTCAATCTGCACCTCCTTGACCAGACATACAGGGTGAACAAGGTCAAAAACCAACACATCTGTGACCTTTTGCTCATTGCATCGCTCGCTGCACCAGTATTGTGGAGTAACATCCCCACCATGAGGACTGAGTGCATAGCTCAAATGCATTTGTATAGGCACAACTGTCTCAGGGTCAAACAACGGATGCTCATCAACTCCTGCATATGCATTAGACTAAGTGCAAGGTGATCTTGTTTGTCTTATGCCATGTATGCCGTGCAGATTGACTCATGAGTCACTCAATGTTACAGATAATGTGGGCACTCTTGCTGATTGCTAAAAGCAAAGTAAAGGCCCAACCTGTTGAGCTGGCTTCAACATGGCTCTGTATCAATGACACATCAGCAGAGGGTTTCATCATACGGACATACAATCTCTTGAAGCGTATGGAGCACTGCACAGCTGTTGTAGCAAGCCTGTTATTCTGCAAATTCGCATCTTTTAAGATGCACCCCTGCTTATGCATCTGCAGATGCACTTGAGAATTTGCGTCACTGTCTGAGTGCGCTGCCAACAGCAGCATTGTTATTTGAACAGCATGCCCACACATGTGTATTGTGCATCATTTCTGGAACATGCATACATGTGTAACAGTTATGTGTATCAATATTGTGAGTTGTATCGACACCAGAGGCTGAGGCAATGCCATGCCATGCAAAAGGTTTTGAGGCAGATATGAGTGCCCACATGACAAGGAATGGCGCCTGTCATGTCTCTGACAAACCAGCTATCCACATAGCCTTTGCAAAGTTCTCTCCAAACTCCGCCGGAAACGACTGCACATGCGGATGAAAGACAGTTTTCGAATAATATTATCTTGCTCGACTCAACAACCATGGAAGGTTTTTCCGCTGACCTGTTGCTCGGGCTTGTCTGTTCAGCAGCTCCATCCTGGCCGCCTCATCAGGCTCCAAACATCTCATGATAAGGATCATAATGTCTCCCTGCAACAACGGCGGCCTTCAGGCTTATGCGCAGACCAGACTGCCGACAGACGTGCACGCACTGTTACAGGGACAAAGCGGCAAGGCTCCTCTGCCTACCGGAAGCTTTGCAAGCGTCTGCTCATCCTCAAAGCAGGCTGCAGATACAGCCAACATCTCCACCGCTGTCTTGGTCCTGCGCTGGCGGGCTCAGGCCGTAAGTCTGCTAGGCTGATTTGCAAAGATGACCTTCAAGTTGAACGACTCAAATAGTATCAGTCGTCACACCCGTGTCCTACACAGGGTTGTTCGACCCATCCTAGGATCGAATTTCGATTGGATAGCGACGTCGATTAGATGCTCTGTGGTCTGCACTGACCTGTTTTCAGCCATTGAGCGGACCCCAGCTGTGAGCTAAGCGGAAACTGCATCAGCTAATTGTGATAGCAGTCACTGTTTCTGAATGCAATCACCGGACTGGCATCTTAACAGGAGGTCCTTTTGATGGTAGGTTTGCAAACCCTACTGCAATTGCAGTATGCATATGTCAACACCGGATGGCAAAATTTGTTGTATCATGGCATGAACTGCGTACATGTACGCGTATATACACTGCCATGGCATCGTTGTACTCAACTGATATCCATCTGAAATCAGATACATGATACTAAATTATATCATCCATGATGCATTACACACTGCAACAGCTGTGCTGCATTGAAGCTTCTGATGTGAATCACCACCTTGAGCTCGCTACCACTTGCAAGCTGTGTATCAATGTGTGTCCTCAAAATTGGTCTGCTTACTTTCACCTTGATCTTGCCATTAGGACTGCTGCCACTGCAAACGCTGCAACTGCTAATTTTCTCCTCGATTGTGGTGGATCTGAAGTGACATTGCGGGACCTCTGACCACTTCCCTGCACAAACCTCGCATGTCAGCTCACAAACATGAATGTATATGCTAGAGGACAAATAGCGCCAAAAAACCACTGATTAGCTTCTGTGCTGTATGCATCTTGTACAACAGCATGGTGCCATGGCCGAGAGAAATGGTGTGTGCATTTCGATAATCAGGTGACGCAAGGAAGAACGTGCCCAGCAAGGCAGTTGACTGTCACAACCATGGTACAATTGAAAGCAGTTTTGAAATGTGCTATGCATTGCACAGCCAAAATGCATGAGGAAGCGCAATGCTTCTCTTGACAGCATAGCAGCCGTGTGTTGGAAGCAAGGCTGGAAGCTGGCATCCTGAAATTCAAGGACTTATGGCTGTTGCTGCTGAAAAAAGCAAGCCTGAGCCATCTCATGCTTGCATGACCAAGCAAGTTGCATGAGGCTGTGTGACAAGAAGGGCCATGCACCTAGTGCCAGCGCAGTGGTGGTGTGGTGGAGGGGGAACAGGGGAGCAGCAAGGCAGCTGGGTGTCAAGACCAGAGCTGTTGCTGCTGTGAAGCGAGCTTGAGACGTGCCATGCGAGCCTCTGCAGCTGCCGCCATCTGCTCCCGCTTCTCACCAGCTTCCCTCTCTGTCTTGGACTGCTTGGGTGGCTTCACAGCTTTGCCTTGCTTACTCCTGCAGACAAACGCAATGTTGTACTTGACCACGTCATGCTGTTGTACCCATTATGTAAGCAGGCTCGCCTGCCATCATTGTCAAGATAGACCATGTACAGCACTTCCAGTTAAAGGTTGTGCCATGCATGCTGTAGTACATTGTCCTAATGTCTGATGCTGTACAGATGGGAGACTTTCCTGTACAACTGGCCACAACTAATGCGGTGACCAACTTGCTGCATAGGACTGGTCTAGCTTGCCGGCCTTCATGACATACCACAGACAGACATGACCTGTTCAGAAGCAGGATCTGGGTAGTTGACATCTGTGACTGTGTTGACTGTCCAACGCATTCCCAATACATGTGTTGTGCAGACAGCACGTAGAATAGCATGGTCAAACAGGTGTTGTACCTGGCAGCAAGAGCAGCAGCTTCAGCAGCTGCTGTGGCAACTTCAGTCTCAGCAGCTGCTCTGGCACCTTCTGCAGCTTTGGCTTTTTTCTCAGCTGCAGCTCTTTTGCGCTCCTTCTCTTTCTCCCTTTGCTTTGCCTTCTTTTCAGCCTGCCACAGACACACACATGGTCGTCGCAACTTGGAGCAAACAATCTGCAACAACTGGCGTGCCTAAGGCTGAACACATGCTGTGCTTTGACTGCAGCTTATCTGCATCTGCTTCTGATCAGGGCCTGAGTTAGTAGAGACAACAGTTGAAGTGCAATACAATTCCCCCTATCATACTGCTACTTACTCAAGGTGCAGGTCCAATTGTAACATGGGAGGGTTGTATGGCCATCATGCTCACCACATGAGCAATCAAAAGGGCTCACATGCATGCAAAGGAGCACCAGTCCAGTATTGCTGTTGGCTAGCCACAAGCACAGCTCTTGCCTATCAAAACTGAGGCATGCTGCGACTCTAGAAAGGCAGCCTGGATGTTGCATACGTCACCTGTTCCTCATGCAAAGCGCTGCTCAGATTGCTTTTGCTGCTATGTTCAGGTCTAGCACAAAACCACAGATGCATACAGGGCCAAATCAGACACAGATACAAGCAATGACGCAGTTGACCGCAAGCAGCACAACAGGATGGACAGCTGGGCAAGCAAATGCAACTTGCAGATACATGCAAAGGTGAGTTTGACTGCAAACAGCACAAAGAAATGCTGCAGCAAGTGACCCAGCTGATTGCAAGCAGCACAAAACGTGCTGCAGCAAATGTCCTGGATGACTGCAAATAGCACCAACAGATGCTGCTGCGAGTCCCCTGGCTGACTGCAAGTAGCACAACCAGGTGCTGCAGCAAGTGCCCTAGCTGACTGCAAACAGCACCAACAGGTGCTGCAGCAAGTGACTCAGCTGACAGTAATATGCAAGACAGCATTGCACAGGGGGATGCTGCAGCAAATGACCTGTTTGGCTAGTTGCTGTGACTCTAGCTCATCAGTCAAGGGGCTGGGCACCCCTGCCAGAGTGTAGTCCCACTTGTCAGGCTGGCTGGCCATGAACCTGCATCCAGAACAACTGGTTTCCACCAAGCACACGAGAGATCTGCATCTCCCGGGCTTCATGAGCTTCTTGCTCTCCTATCGAACAGGACTCAACAAGAAACTACAACAAGAAGACCTGCGTGACACCTTGTCATGGCTGCTGACCACACGGTGTCACAATCCATGGCGCCCAGCGTCTTTGGGAAAGCACACAGTGCCAGAGATCAGCATGTGATGGTGGCTAGCGCCTGTCTTGTGCCTCATCTCAGTTTGGCTTTGTACAAAGTGCTAAGTACAGCTGCATTTGAGAGTGATGTGCGCAGTGCATGTCTCTGCAGCACCACCTCTGCTGCTTTCTTGTTCCCATACACACGTGGGCATGCAGTGACTACAAAGGCATGCGTCTGACCTCCTGAATGCGTCTCTGACTGCCTTGTCTGCTGCCACATCATATGGCACCTTGCCTCTACTATCAGCCTCACAAGGATCGGCTCCAGTTTCCAAGAGGCTCTTGACCTTGGCAGCATCACCTGCTTTTGCAGCCTCGTGAAGAGGAGGATCGGGCTCCTGCGACAGCCAAGACCATGAGCTCAACTCCACAACAATGCCGGCATGCATGGGTCAGGGCTGCTTGACAGCACTTGAGCATCAGCGGATTGTCCGAGGCTGCATGCTCTTTACAACAAACATGTACCCACATGATTCCACATGCATGCATTGCGATGACCCATGCTCACTTTGGGGGCCTGTGGCTCGGGCTCAACCGGTGCTGCAGCATCCTCCTTTTTGACAGAGGGCTTGGCTGGTTTTGGAGCTGCTGCCTTGGTTCGGTCGGCCAAAGCTTGCAGCGCATGACTGCTCGGCTCAAAGACAGACAGCAAGGTGTAGAGCACGCGCTTGGCCTCTGAGAAGGTGGGCCGCCTGCGCCACAGGAAGCATTGTGCTCAACCCAAACAGCGCAGAAACCACACAAGCCTGATTTGAAAGTCTTCCAGCTGTTATACATGTGCAATTGCGTTGCTGAAATTACGTACTTCAAAGGCAATCTGGTGAGTGCAGCGCATGCACTCATGCCTTACAGATACTGAAGTTGATATCAAATCAGCAATGGCTGACAAGCCCCCAGGATATACATTGACATTGTAGTGACGGAACAATGCTTGAAGCCTGCTATGTTCTGGCAAAGCTCACCTGGTATTGAAAGGAATGCTTCTGATCCGAGGATCATGCCGCTGCAAAGCAGCGTCATCTCCTCCATAAATGGGGCGAGCATTGCTGACAGAGGCCTGCACAAAGATGCGGTCTGCACGCGCCAGCAGCTGCTGCCAGCTGGCCAAGGTGTCCTTGATCTCCTTCTCTAGAGCTGCCTGCATCAGGTTTAGACAGCCAGGTTCAGCCAGAGTGTACTCACATGCATACAGGTGTAGGCAGCCAAGTTCAGCCAGAAGAGAAGAAAAGAAAAGAAAAGGAAAGACTACGCCTTTCGGCGTCAATTTAATGAGAAGCCCAGTATTATACCGGGCTGCCCAGGTGGTTCAGCCAGGCTGTACTCAGATGCATAGCAGAACACTGCACATGGGGTCCATGCTGATACGCTGTGACGAAGCCAAGCGTATGACCACCAGAGTTGCACTGAGGCACACTTGATATCTGACTGGCTGATACAAGAGCCATGGCTGGCACAGGTTCAAATCAATCCACCAATGAGTTAGGCGTCACATAGACTTGCCTTGGAGTTGCTAAAGAGCTGTTTCTGTATACAAGCTAACATGGCTTTGATGAATGTACCCATTCAAAAGGCCAGGCGCATGCCAGACATGTAAGCCCTTGGGGATGCATAACGGTGATGCCTAATGATTTGTTGCAGGGAGTTAGCCAAAACATGATTTATCAGGGTGACCTAAACAGTCAGTGTAAAATGAACAAGATCTGAGAGAAGGATAGCAAACAATAGCAGGGCAGCACCTCATTGTAGCGGCGGATCTGGGCTCCTGCAGATTTGATGCTCTTTCCTGTTGCATCCTTGGCTGATTGCCTGCCGCCTGCTTTTGCCCTGCATCAACACCATGTCAGAAAGCTCACGCAGCTGCACAAGTGGCTTGATCTCATCAATGTTTGAAACATGGGATGTGTGAAGCATGCAGTGTTTGAAGAGTAGCCCAATTCAAAGCTTTGAGAGCACATGGGTTCCTTGCTTGAGCTGCTGCAGTCTTGATTCAGCTTGATTGATCATGATACTCATATCCCCACAAGTGATACACCCAATGTATATATATACCACAGCCGGTGCAACTTGCTGAGGTGTGTCAGAAGCTAGCGTATTGTAGAGCATGCGCAGCAAGCATGCTTGATGCAGAGTTTGCACCTGACTACATATCTGTGGTAGCTTTTGTGTGCAAGCTCCTTAAACAGAGGCGCGTTGGCCTTGCTGTGCTGTGAAGGGGGCACAGGGCGCAGGTCAAACACAGCAGCTGAGAAGTGGCCGCCCTTGGACAGAATCACGACCCAACACTGAGCAGAGTCTGTCAAAGTGATCAAGCGCTGCAGGAGCTCCACATCTGGTATTGAGCGGCTGTCCTGCTCAGAAATCAGGACTGGTCGCCAGACAGCAAACACTTTTCCCTCTGCATACAAACAGTTGTGCTACTGAGCAACGTGCGTGTAGATGTTGTCAAGAAGTCAAGTGGCATCCAAGCAGCTGCAGTAAGCAGGTAGAGAGGTGCATGTAGAAAGCTGAAGCTACAGTGCTGATGTCTGTGGCAGCATATCAGGAACACTACAAGCAAAGGTCTAGTGCCAGGGGGTGCCAGCACCTCTGCAGTGCAGCATGTGACTGCCTGCTGTGCTGGAATTGCTAGTATCCAGCAGGAGTACCCAGACACTTGTTGAAGCACAGCCAAAAAGTGCATACCCTGGTTTTTGAACATGAGCTGAGAAGACTTCTGTGTCATGGCTTGCGTGCTGGAGCTGGGTTCATCATCAGTGTCTGTGTCTGAGCCAGAAATGCTTGACACCTGAAAAAGATTTTTGCATCAGTGTGTGCACTTTAGCAGACCACAACAACCTGGGTATCATGGTGCAGTTGCAAGGAGAAATTACAATGGCAGGCGTAGTTGCACAGCAGGCTCCATGCACCTTGCACCTTACCTCATCTTTCTCGCTCACAAGCCGCTCAAACTCTGCCACATCGACTGCTGCCCTGCCGACAGATCTCAGCTTGATATTGAAGCGGTGCCAGTCACTTTTGAAGTGTAGACGTTGCTCTGTCTGACTGTCAAATGAGCCACTGGTTGTGCCTGACGTTCACACAAACGATTTATGTGTCCAAGAAGGTTGAGTTTGTCATGTGCAATAGGCTCATCACACTTCATACCTACACCACAAGTGACGCATGTGTGGCCTGACTCTCCTGGATGGTCCTCGCGCTCACTACAACCAAGTATACCGTTATGAATTGCTCGCGTATGCTCAGCAACTAGCAAGCTTCTTCGAGAGTAGGCATACCTTTCAGCCGTAAGCGCAGAACCAGCAGAAGCGTCTGCGAGTTGGGCAGCATCAGATTCAACTTGTTCCGGTGAAAGAGGTGTTTCGGTTGCGGCTCCAGCTAAAGTCACGGCATGCAAAAAGAAATCCTTCGGCAACTGAGTGATGGCTCCAAGCGTCGCCATCGACCCGCACAGCAGAAAGTATGCTGACAGTGATTACGATCCGTGCAATCCGGCTATCACATGCGGCGCAGCGGCGTGTAGAAGTCGCAATTTCAGGCGCAAATTCCGGTGAGTAGAAGTTTTGCCCTACTGAAGTCACTTCCTTTCGCTTTGAAGAACTTGAGCGCGCTGTGCATGTCATTTGCATGCAAGACCTAGCTCTTGCGCGTAGGGTTGGCAATGGCAGAGCTTGGCATTGCACAAAAGCATGCTACATTATCATGCATGCGCGCTGTGCAACATCAAGGCCAGAAGATTCAACAGGTCATGACCATCGACAATTGATCAATGGCGTTTTGGTACTGTCAGGAGAATGTCACAGACACTCGTGACCTGATGATACATGTACAACATATATACATGTTCTTCCAACAGGTCCAGCCAGCAGATGTAAACTGCTGCTGCAAGAGCGTGTAACTATAGTAACAAAAGCAAAATCAAAAGGAAGGAAAATAAGAGTCTAAAGCAACAAAAGGCAGTTCTGAGTCTCCATGTGCACTTTTCAAGACATCAAAAATTATGCATGAGGAGAGGTACACGAGACAGTAAAAGTTGGTGACACCCTGTGCATCCCAGCAAGACAAAGCAAACAAAATGAAGAATCCAATTTAAGACCTCACATCAGGAGCACTCATCCTGCAATGCTGCCCCTTGCAGTTCATGCTCGCCAACAGCATTCAATTGTTTGCACTGCAAAATGTGACGCTGCCTCAGATCTGGAAACTCATGCCGTACAGTAGTAACCAGACAGTTACCAATCAGACCTTTGCTCTCAAAAAATACTGCGCAGCAGTGACGGCAGCATCTGCTTGCTAACTATCGATCTGCGCCAGCTGCGAGCTTGCTGGCAGTACAGCTGGAGAGCCTTGCACCTGCATTCCCACTTGACTCAAGCTGAACATAGCCGCAAACTTTGCGGCCTTTACGGCAAATTTTGATGAACAACAGCAAAATTTAAAATTGGCTGGAGATAATTTGCATCATGCGGCAGCCACAATACAATCAAATCCGGTTGACAGTTCACAGGGAAAGTTGCAGGTCCAAGACATCCATGAGCTGGATGTTGAGGCTGCAGCGCAGGTAGTGAGCAGAAAGGACGCAGGTCGCTTTGCCTGGCTCCAGAGTCTTGCTCTGCAGCTGTATGCGCTCTGCCAATTCTGCCGGCTGCACTTCCATCACCTGCAGAAACATGATATGTCACACCTGGAGCATACTGAGCAGCAGTGGCAACCCAAGAGGGGCGGGGTGGGGGTGGGGAGCAGAGAGCATGCATGTGGTTTATATTGGCTGCACATGTGTCACAGACATGCCAGAACCACCAAATCAAGCTGCAGCTGTTCTGCAATATTACGATGCTGCCATGAAATTACAGTCGCCGGCTTGCTCTGCAGCTCCATGTTAGCAGATACCACCTGCTGACCAGCAACCTTTGACACAATTTCAGATGCTCAGATAGTGAGGCTGTCTAAGCAGCGTGACAGACGGCAAGCAGGTGCTGACTTTGGTCCTTGGTGATCAGGGTCACAGCTGCATGTCTCCAGCTAGCTCAGGTCATTTTCATTTTTTCACTTTCATAACTTACAGTCTGGAATGTGGAGCCAGTTGTGACTCATCAGGCTAGCTCAGGTGAGTGCATGCCTGTGACGAGCATGAAGGCAATCAATAGACTCCCTTGTGGTTTGCAGGAATGGACTACGGTGGGCATCGTTGGTGTTAGAAGCGTACTCAAGATTTGCAGCATTCAGACGCACATCAGAGCAGTATGGGAACATGAGAGCAAGCGTGCACAATCAGACCAGGTGTAGAGTTGGACATGCTTGCTGCAGTTGATGAGTGAACCTCCAAAGCTTCTATGCGTTGGCAGCATATATGAGCTGTACAACTGATTGGGACAGCATGTGCATCATTGTTGCATGCACATGCACATGGTGCATTGTCACAGCAAGCAGTATGGCTCTGTCACACCTGAAGAAGTAGCAAGCATGTAGGCATGTGCCGTCAACCGCAAAACTTGAAAAGTGCAGGTCAATACATAGGTGGGTGCCTGGATGAAGCAGATAGAGTTCCAACAAGTGTGTGAGTGAGCGAGTGAGGGGTGAGTGAGTGAGTGAGTGAGTGAGTGAGTGAGTGAGTGAGCGAGTGAGTGAGTGAGTGAGTGAGTGAGTGAGTGAGTGAGTGAGTGAGTGAGTGAGTGAGTGAGTGAGTGAGTGAGTGAGTGAATTTTGTACGAGTGAGTGGATGGGCAAGTGTGTGAGTGAGTGATTTGTAGGGTGGGTGAGTGATTTATAAGGTGGGTGGGTGGGTGAGTGAGTGAGTGAGGGCGTGGGTGAGTGAGTGGGACTGAGTGAGAGAGTAGACGAATGAGTACGTGTCAAGGAAGAAACGACAGTGAAAGGAGAGGTGTGCAAGCGCATTCTCTACCTTTGAAACGCCTTGAATGCCCTTGAACTTGAATGCCCCAATGCCCCACACTTCAACTGGCACCCTTTTGGCTGGGAAAGGCTTCCCTTCACTTGCGCTTGGCGTCCACACTGACCTGACGCTTACAGACTCTGCATTAGCCAAGTAGCGATTTTTGAAGTCCACACTAGACTGTAATAGTGACTATTACAGCTGCAAGCTGTGACTGTCACAGAATTTCCACTTTCTGGCCACACAAAATGATATGATACTTCTTTGTTGCAGCAGCTGTTCATGGGGCTACATTATTGAAAACACGGTCAATGAGCAGTGAGCAGTATATGTTGCATTTGGTCCCTACTAGCTGCAGTCTGGTCCTTGCTGGCTGCAACTTGCCGATAGTTGTGATATCATAGATTTTGACAATACAGGCGCTGCAAGCGATACAAACTTGTGACATGAGTGTGACACTACCTCTAGGCTTGGCCTCTGTGACAACAACAAGCTTGGGGTCCGATCTTCCAAGCAGACTTGGCCGCCGCGAAGCACCTATGCTTGTGCCCGAACTATCACTCCTGAGGCGACTCACCACAGGAAAGCTACTATGCAAATCTTGACTGTCACTCTGACTCCTGCCAGACAATGCCTGCTGCAGGAATGACCGGCGGTGTGGAACTACCACTTCCTCCCTGCGGCCTTGCATGATGCCAGATGCAGCCATAAACTTGAGCATGTGGCAGTTGCTGACGGCTAGAGAACTGGCAGCTGCTTGTGGGGGACAACATGAGTCCACCATTTCCAGCTGCATGAGCTCTGAGTCATCATAGCTGATCTGCCCGTCAGTAGACCGCCGCTTTGCAAAAGCTGAGACAGACGGCATCCTGGTGACAGGTCTGCGTTGTTTGAACTCAGGAGCGAAAGTGACGGTGTTGCATTTTTCATGGGCTCCCGGGTTGCTGAAGGCAGGCCGGCTGCTCCGCACGTCAACACCAGGCGATAGCGGGGTCCAGCCCCGCAATTCAGCAATGCGCCCACCTTGATCATGCTGGAGCGGCAGCTCAAATGGCGGCATAGAAGACTCGCCCTTGAACTGGAGTGCGATATCGCCAGCAGCGCCGTCATCATCCGGGCACTGTAGCGATTTTGGTAGAGGAACGCTTTTGATCCGCGGCGATTCCTCCGCCAGCTCAGGTAGCACAACGCTGCCAGACTCCAGCAAAGCAGCTCCTCGCGTGGTTTTAGCGGGTGTACCGAGGTTGTGACCTTTTGGCACTGGCGCCAGGTTGAACGCATCGCCATTCCATTGTTTCAGAACCGCCTCCATCACAGGGGCTTCAACCAATATCTGGCCAGCATTTGCGGCGACCAGCAGGCGAGCAGCTGCACAAATATAACAGCAGTTTACATGACTTGCCGGTCTGGGATCATCTGAGATCAAAATGCAAAACTTGATGTCAGCGTCAGCACGGACTGCTCACCTCGATTGACAGTCGACCCAAAGTAATCAGCACGACCTGTAGAGAAATGTGGACATATTTTCTGCATCTTACCATGCACCAACCCCACCTGCATCAAAGAAGTGTCGTACACTGTTGCCTATATACACGGTAGCAAACAAGCACAAATTGTGGAAGTTGTCCTTAGTTATCTCACCTTTGCAGAGAAACCTTTGAACAAGGTCTGTCCCGTTGAAGACAGCACTGTAGCTGTGCAACCATACTGCTCAAGCACGGGACTCCAGTCCGCCCTGTGTGTGCACAGTCAGCTCTGGTCACAGCTTATTTGTCATAGCTATCGTACACAGAAGCGCAGTCACTCTTAAAATAAGCTTATAAGCTTGTCAACAGTGTGGAGACATGATTTATGTACAAGTTGTGTATGCTGTGACCTCATGTATTTAAAGCTTCAAGTGACTTGCTCTGTGTCAACAGATGCAAATTGTACAAATTCCATGCTGTGAGCATGCAGTTTGTTGCATCACCTGAACAGCGCTAGCTGCAGAAGAACAGCCCATTCAACAGCGCCGCGTGGCTCTGAAAACACAATCATGAACAAACCATCCTGCAGAAAGGCATGAGGCGTTCTGGACAGCTCTTAGGGACCATCCTGAACAGCAGTCAGCTTGAACCGGAAACACCGCCAAGCAAGTTCGAACATCAACAGTGTCCCTGACAGCAATCAGCGCAGCAGTGTCACTGACGGCAGTTGACACAACAGTGGTTTTACTGTTGGTGTAAACACCACCTCTGAGAAGTTCCTGACCTCTGTGTTGCACTACATTGCTGCAGTACATTGCTGCTGCTCTGGCAAGAAGCAGCAGATGTGCAAGAGATCATGTTGACACAGATATCCCCACAAGAGCCGACGCCCCCTCACGGGGCAGGGCCTTGGCCTTGGCAGTGAAGTACATTCATGCTGGCAATCATTGGGGTATATTTTGTACACCAGGCTGATCACGACTAAACTAAAGATAACACAGAGACTCAGCCATACACACAGCATATCCATTGGGCTTACAACACATTAGGTAGCAAGATCTCCACTCCCAGCGGCATAATCTTCGGTGACAGCAGACAGCTGAAACTGTCAAGGATGCCCAATCTGTGTATGCAAGCAGGGCAGGCAAGAACAATGTGTACCTTCTCTTGGCATTCGTAGCCATTGCTCAGCAGCAAGGTGGTGCGCACACAGGACTGGAAGTGACGCAAGGCGCTTTCTGCTGCATGCACATCCTGCTGCATCAGCTCCTGCAGATACCGCAGCGCATTTCAGTCATCTCAGATGCCTGTGCAGCTTGGTCTACTATATAGTACAACATATGTTTATTCTCATTGAATTGATGCTGAAAAGTTTTTTTTTTTGATTTTTATGTTTTCTCATTTCAGGTGGGTGTATTCTTTTTTTCTCTTATGTTTTCTCATTTCATTGAATTTACAACGAGCAGGCCTTCTGGCTGCTGCATAGCCACATACACAGGCATGCTGTACTCTCATCACACATATGTTTGCTTCCTGTGAGATCCCTGAGCTGCAGGCAACATGAGCAAACAAGCTGCAGTGTTGAGTATGGACTATTGCAAAATGAGCAGACAAGCTGCAGTGTTGAGTATCGACTATTGCAAAATGAGCAAACAAGCTGCATTGTTGAGTATAAGCATTGCAAAGTGAGCAAATAAGCTGCAGTGTTGAGTGTGGAGTATTGCAGAACGAGCAAACAAGCTGCAGTGTTGAGTGTTGAGTGTTCTGTCACACAGACGCAGACACACACAGACACAGACACAGTGGTGACCTTGTATTGTGCTGGTCCACAAAAGACAGTGGTCACTTCTGGCCATTCTGGTCCAGCTGGCAAGGCTGGCTGAGGGTGGAAGGCTGGACGCTTGCCGGTGGGCGATCGCATCTGAACAACAGGCACCTTGCTGTTTGTCACACCAGGAGCATCACCAAAAGTCGGCGCAACCTGCACGGCCACTCCACATTGCAAAGACACAAGAGAAAAGTTTCAGCACTCAAAACAGGTCACGATTAGCTGGAACGCCTGTTCATTATTGTTCTTAATATTATTATTATTATTGTTGTTATCATTATCATTATTATTATCATTATTATTATTGTTGTTGTTATTATTAATATTATTATTATATAAAAAAACAGGGGCCTCCCAAGGGAGCAGCTTGGAGAAGAGCTTTCCTCATTGCATCCTGTCTTTGTGCGTGCAGCTTTCAGTCAAACAGGCATGTATACTTGCAGGTTGTGCGACATAAGAATATGCTGCCTCATGTTGTGGGCAATGAGCATTCTGTTCATACAGGATGAAATTCACTTGTCAGGGCACGAGTTGATGTGACTGTGCCAGTAAAATGCGCCTCAGCCAGCAAAAAGAAAAAGGAAATTGATGCTTTTCAGCGATCATAACAGGAGCCTGCTTAACGCGGCAGCCCGGAGCTACATGTGCCTCAGCAGGAGTGACCACAATGAGCAGCTCATACCTGTCATGAGTGCTTAAATGCAAGCATATGATGTAGCCATCATGCGCTTTGTAAAATGCACTGTGTTGAGCTTGCTCAGGCGGCACACCTTGAACGTGCTGTTCAGGGTTGGGAAAGTCAGCATCCTTGGGTGCAGCTTCATAGAGCCAATCTGCAGGATGTGAATCCCCCCATGAACAGCTGACCCCACAAAGGGCCGACATAGGGTGTGGGCAAATTCTGCCAAATGGAAAGCACCCATGTCAGCCAGAATGCAGGGTGTGCCCCCTGTTTCAGCCATAGTCGAATTGACCATGCCATTCACATCTGTCTGTGACGGCTTCCACTTTCCTGCAAGAAAAGAAAAGTTTACGCTTTCCAGCGATCATGACGGGAGCCTCCTAAGGCGGCAGCCCGGAGCCCATTTGCCTGCAAACATGTTTGCAGAATCTCCTGTCCCCGAGGAAAAGGACATGCCCAGCTTTGTATATGCGCTCCAGGCAGTGGCATACACTTACGTGTGTTCTGTGTCTATATGCATGAGTGTTGATTTACTTGACTGGGCAGGTGATTTGCTTGACTGGGAAGGGAAAGTTACTGCTTGCTGCTGTTGGTTGCAGCTTGATAGAAGCTGTTCAACTCAGATGCTGCTGCCAGCAACCCCATGTGATCCATGAAAGCTGATGGTGCAGTGTCTAGCAAATCAAAGCAGCATCCCAACACAACATACAGAGCAGCAATAGTGCTCCTGGTCAGCTGGCAAGTACAGCATTGGTCCTGGATCAGTACCTCATGCAATCATGGAGTACATACAGAGACAGGAGGAACTTACGGAAGAATGAGCCTTCACGCTTCACTTCAGCTAGTTGCTTCCTGAACAAACATGGCATCAGCTGCATCCCCAGCCTCCCCACACACCTCCAGACCCTCCCAGGTGCCTCACCCACCCCCCTGACCCATTGTGTCAAGAGACTCTCTGGGTTTTCCGCAGCATCTGATGTCCAAGCACTGCTGTCAACACCAGTGTGTAATGCTGTAGGCGAGTCGAGGCTTTCTGCCTGCTGCAGAATGCCAACAGCGGCAGCGCTGTTGGTCCTTAGCAGCAGATCAATGTGAGAGCCTTCAGTTGCTAGGTCTAAGTTGGAGCCTGCAGATGGTGTGGGGTCCAAGACTGCATTGAAGCGCGTGTTGAAGCTGATGCCGGGCCTTGACACTGCAGGCGCAGCAGCACCTACACCAGACACAGATGTTTGAAGCTGTACAACAATGTTTGAATGCATGCTGACAATGCCCAGAAGTAGGGAGTTCAAACACACCAGTGTTGAACACAAGCCAAATGCATGCTGATGGTGCAAAGGCTTGCCAGTGGACATGCGACAACAAAACATGGGAAAACAGCGCTTCAAACTGTGCCCAAGCCAACAACAGGGACTCAGCAAGCATCATCACAAGACTGCACACCTTCACTTTGCTATCAAGCAGAGTATGCAAAGCTCAGCAAGCATCAGCTCACATGTCATGACATGACCACAGCATATATGCATACACGAGGCGATGATCCAGACACACCACAGCACACAGCACTTCTGCTGGATGCAGGACAGAACAGTCAGCACTAGAGTTGGTGCTGACCTTCATGTGATGTCTGCCCAGGCAGCTGGTCGTCAAACTTGACATTGTGCAGATGGCCATAGACTCTCTGGTAGGTGGAGCCACTCAGCAGGACCTGGCCCCCAGCTGGAAAACCCACCAAGGCCTCTGTCAGGCTCACCACATCCCCTCGGTACTCCACTTGCCTTGTCACATGATGCACCTGTGATGACACACACCTTGTCACATGATGTATCTGAGATGACACACATCTTGTCACATGATGCGCCTGTGATGACACACATCTTCACATGATGCGCCTGTGATGACACATGCCTTTCTCCCATACAGCACCTGTGATGACACACAACTTATCACATGATGCACCTGTGATGACACATGCCTTTCTCCCATGATACACCTGTGATGACACACATCTTGTCACATGATGCACCTGCGATGACACACATCTTGTCACATGATGCGCCTGTGATGACACATGCCTTTCTCCCATGATGCACCTGTGATGACACACATCTTGTCACATGATGCGCCTGTGATGACACACATCTTGTCACATGATGCGCCTGTGATGACACACATATTGTCTTAAGATGCACCTGTGAAGACAAACACCTTGTTTCAATCCCATTGCTAGTACTTCTTTCAGGAAGAAACAGAACCCATTTGCTGAAATCTGAATCCACGCCTTTTGGAGATCATGTTGGGAGCCTGGTGCAACAAACAAGATCCACTTCTAAAGCATTTGTCATGTATGTTATATCTTTGTACTCGTCATGCAAACGTTTGCTGTGCAATCATTGTCAGCCAGATCCCACCCCAAGCATGCCCATAGTACTGCTGTACTCACTGCAAACCACACACAAGTCACAGCATAAAGGATCACAAACCTGCAAGGCATCAGGCGTGCCAGTATGCACAGCCATGCGTACTCTCAGGCCCCGGAAAAACACAGCTGCTTGGGTTTTGTGGGCAGCACCGAGCGCATATTCCTCCTTGGCATCATCATGACTCAGCAGCGCATCTGGCCAGTCTAACAATAGCAACTTGTGCTGCACCTCCAGTGCCCAAGAGATGGCATCAATGGGGTCATGGAAGGCCATAGTGAAAGCATCACCTTCTGTGGACACCTATGTGTAAAGGCAAATGTCATCTGTTGTGAAGACTGGGCAGGAGTAGATGCAAGACCATATGCTGCAGTATGACAACCAGGGCCTTGCAGTTGTATGGTCATGCAAGGCCGTATTGATGTGGAAAGATACAGTTTAGTCATGATCGGCCCAAGTTGTGATTGGCCTAGTGTACAATGCAAACCCCAATGGTTGCCGGAATAGATACACATTCTTGCCAAGGGTAAAACCCTACCCTGTGAGCGGGGCATTGGCTCTTGTTGATGTGGACACATGCATGCGTGGGCGGAGTACCAATTGCAGTACACCCTCTCTATTGTGTGATGGTAAATGCAGAAGCTTCATGAGTAGCAGCAACAGCAACTCGCTGGGTCACCCTTTCTCTGTGACAACTCTGTAGCTTCCTTGTCACTGCTGATGCTGTCTGTGAAGACCAAACTTGCACAACAGGTCATTATACGGGCCGCCGCCAGCCAATAAGTTTGCCAGATGCCAGAGCAGATCAAGACCCATGCAGACTTATCAGACAAAAGGTGAGCAAGCTACTGAGGCAGCATTGTTGGCCCTGATATGTGGAAGACCCACCTCATAGCCATGGTGTTTGTGCAGCACAGAACGTAGGCAGCCATCATGCATGGCCAGCGCTGAGTCCATCACCTTCTCGTTCCTGCAAAGAAGCCCAATGTATGAAGAACCAAGTGATGCATGCAACACCTGTATTAGTTTGAAAAGGACAACGGTCTGAGGTGCTATTCTAGCAGGTTGTGTCTGTGTGCACTGTTGTGCTTGGAGCCACATGCAGCTCATCAGCCCTAGGATGCACACATAGCTCATGGATGCATTGCCATGAGACAAAAGTAGGAGTAAAATAATGATGATGGTAACAACAACAACAATAATAATAATAATAATAATAATAATGATGATAATAATAATAATAATGAGTAAAATAAAAGTAAAAAGCATGAGACATAAGTGTAAACATATCCATGAAACACAGCCCTGGGATACACACACAGCTCATCATGCAGCATGGGAAAGAGACCAACCATTCCCACAGCTTAGAAGAGGCTTGCACATCAGTCATGATTAGCGTCACCTCCTTGTGCACCAAACCCAGCTCTTCAGCCAGTCTAGCTTGCAGCGTACCAGGTGCGTGCCTGTACACAGCAGTCATGACCATCACTGAGATGTACAGAGAAATGTAGATGTGTGTGACACGCAGATGCTGAGGTGCCATTGTCTACAGCTATTGCCTACAGCCACTGTCTACAGCCATGGTTCACAGTCATCACTAAAAATGATATCAAAATTGGTGTATGATAAATATAAATAATGATATTAAAAAAATCCACAATAAATTTATAATTTTTGTTGATTGTAAAAATGCGTCCACAGCCACTGTCCTACAGCCTTTGTCATGAGTCGTTATCTACAGCCATGCTCAAGGTTTTCATGGCTATCAAGCGCAGTCACTAACAGTTTGGTATATTCTGCCATGACTGTAGTGCCTGCATGGCAGCTGTTTCCACAGCCATTGTCTACAGCTTTTGTTCACAGCCACTGTCCACATCCCTTGTCAGCAGCAACTGTCTACAGCCACATCTGAGTTTCTCATGGCAACCAAGCGTTGTCACTTTCAAGCATAGTAGTCAGTTAGGCTAGTATATGTATTTTTTGCCATGACTGTGGTGCCTGCACGGCAGCTGTGTCCACAACAATGTGAGCACAATGTCTGCAGCCCAGAGCAGTTGAGCCTGTCAAGTAGCGCAATGCAGTGATGCAACCAAGGTTACGCCCTTCGCAAGCAAGACTACATGCCAGCAACGAGCCCACACGTTTGTTTGTGAATAACAACCTGCAACATCTGCATTTGAGATAGACATTCTGGAAGATGCAAGACTGCTGCATGGCGTGCACTTCAAGGGAATGCCACATATGCAACTGTTGAGAGATGTCTGACACAGTAATGTGTTACCCCTTCTTGATGCGGTTGATCCTAGCAGATGCCAGTTCTGTCAGGATTTGGCGTCCACGAAGCACCAAAAGCAGAACCAGAGCTGCCACAAGTAGACCAAGACCCAGACCCAGTGGAAGATACTTCTCAAGAGCCGTAGACGCAACAGTTGTTGGCACACACGCCATGCTGACAGCCCCTGGACACACACATTTGGCTGTGCCAAACATGTCAACATTATGGCATACTGCCCTTTGAGGTTCAAGTGCCCAACAGGGATTCAACAGTCGTGCTCAATTAAGGATTGGAGCAAGGATTGTACACCACTCTTTGGTGGTGGGGACGAGCAAGAGACTCAGCACAAATACAGTGACATGGAGACAGCAAGCGACACAACCTCGCATGCACATGCGCGGTGTCATACCACTGCAGCAAGCAATGCTAGGCACAAACCCGCAGTGCAAGAGCAAGCTCCTACCTGTACTGTTCAGGGTGTATATGTTATCATACCCAGCATTGCATCTGCAGCCAACATAGCTGAAGATGCTGTTGTCATAGCCCGTAGTAAGCACAGCTGGGCTTAGACCCTGACTGACTAGACTCTCTGTTATCCCAGAGGAGCTCTCAGAGCACCCTGTTGTTGCTTCAGATGTAACATACTGGCTGTTTGGAGCAGGGACCACATGAGCAGATGGGTCTGCAACCCCAGGGGAAGCGCCGGTGAGCGTTGCAGTGGTGCCTGTGACGTTTGTTGTGGCCAAGGTCAGGTTGCCCGTATCTGACAAGATGCCCAGGAAGGTTTGTAGCTGCATCCACAAGCTTGCATGTGTCAATTTGCATCCAACCCCTGACGAGGACTGCAAGCGCTGGCAAAGCGCTACAGATTGACTGCATGCAGAGAAATACAATGATATGGTGATAGCACGTGCAGAATCTCTAAATGTAGCAGGTGCTAGGCAGCTTGTTGACAACCTTTCTCTAGCAGTCAGACATCCATATGTCCAGTGGCGTCCAGGATGTCCTGGCTGCAATCACAGCTACCAAGCTGCATACGAACTTGTTGCACTGTTGCTGTGATGCGTTTGAACATGGTGGGCTGTTCATCAAGATGCTCAGCATAACCCACCTGGGAAAGCTTGTTGGTCATGGCTTGCACTGGCCTGCGATATGACACAGAGGGACACATGAGATTGGTGTTTGCGCCTGCAGATGTGAGGCCACAGAACTGCCAGACATCGGGCAAGCAGCCTGTCATATTGTCTGCTGCCATCTTGCTGCTGATGCCTGCATTGATCACCTGCATCAGAAGGCATCAGAAGGCATCAGAAGGCATCAGAAGGCATCAGAAGGATGCATTATGCCTGCTTCTCTGTGCTGTGAAGCCATCAAACAGCAGCATCAGAATGTGTTGTGTAGTATCAGCTACAATGTTGCAGTATACTAAGTCACATTATATTGAGTCATAGCTCAACACTGCGACATACATAGAATGCTGCTGTCGACATTCAGACTCAGCTTGTAGCATTGGGTGTACACTGATGTGCCCTTGAGCAGACATATGTCTCTGAACAGTGTAGGAGTATTAAGTCACCTCGCCAGGTACTGCAGGGCCGTGCAAAGCTGCCAGATGGGAAGCATTGCATTGCACAAGGCTGGTGTTCTGCAGGCTGATACTTGTGATCTTGGACGAAATCTCACCGCCCAGATTGGGAACACTGCCAACCAAACCCTGCAGCAGCACAGTGCAAGCATTAGTTGCGCAGTTTGCAGAGGCTCCCCAACGCATGCAAGAGACTCCTGACGGAATGTGAGTCATTGCTCGCTGCCAGCATGTCACATCGTCACGTGCATGGCATGTGGTTGCAAGCATACCGGGTTATTATCCAGCATCAAGGTCTGCAGATCCACCATGGACTTGAAGAACGTCTGTGGTATGGTCCCAGTCAGAATCGTGTTAGGCAACGTAAGTGAGGCCACGGACTGAGGTCCTGAACAATATTGGTTCAACTGATCACCCTGCGGTATCATTGGCGTGGGTAATGCAATTGACATGAGCTTCATCATGTCCACACATTGCTAGACAGCTCGACCTTAGCAGCAATACAGCACAGTGACAAGTGACTTACCGCTGTCTTGCAGCAGACAACCCCATACCAGTAGCAGTATGAAACATCGCTGCCCCACTGATATTTGAGCAGCAGCTGACCAAAGCTCAGCCATTGCTGCAAAGTGCAGTTCACTGACAAAGCAGGCAGGTTTGCCATGTCGCTGACAAGATTGGTTGACAACATGCTGTCATTGAGAGTTTGATCTGAAAGACCATAGCCTGATTCTTCCAACTCTGTAACCAGTTGGCTGAACTGCTGGCGTTCTGCATCACTGACTAACTGTGCATTCCAGTAAGCTCCTCCTGTGCTGCCATAGAATCGCATCAGGGCTGCCCGCTGATCCGGAGCATCCAAATCTTCGTAATACATTGTGCCATACTCTAGTAGGTTGGTGCACTCCTCCAAGTTAGGAGCGGCACCTGGAACGGATCGTGCACAAAAGTCAGCAAGCGTGCCGAGTAACGCTCTGCTCACAGCTCTATATGACGTGCTAATATCCTTACCTATGAATGGTACGGCGGCCGCGACAAATCCGCACACCAGCAGCAGATATGCACGGGGTGTGACAGAAAACGGCATGCGTCAAAAAGCACTGCTGCGGACTTGAAACCGCCAGCGCTGAACGAGGTGCCTCATGCAGTTCCCCTCATTCACTACGGCTACGCTGGTCAGCGTGCAACATAAGAGCTGTCGTACAACTGTGTGCACAGTCACGAAGGTGAACAGGCCAAACTAGGTAGAGCACAATCGGCGAGTCGGCGAGTTCCGAGGACTACGCATACGCACAAAATGGCAAGTCGATGTGCAGACATGAATGATGCCTGCAGTCACATCTTGCGAGGGGCAACACAAAGACCCATTTCGCCAGAGTCTGCACAGTCAGAAATTTTGTGTCGATACTGGTTTCGAGGCAGGATTACTGATTTCCGAAGGCGGAACACTTCTTCTGTTTCACCCGGTTTCGGACTCGCTTTTGCAGAGTGCTTGGCGATCATCGTAGGCAGCAGACCATCTGTTTGTCCTCAGCTACCGTGCAAAATGTCAGGGCCGGATATTTTGTTCACGCTGCGCAACAACTTCTATCTTGGAGCTTACCAAGCAGCTATAGCTGAAGCAGCTGATCTTGAGCGACTATCTGAAACCGACAGCATAGAGCGTGACTGTTTTGTATACAGGTCGTATATCGAGCTCGGCAGCTATGAGGTCAGTGGCAGCAGTACTGGCGAAGATTTGTATTCTCTCCGTCGACGAGACTTGCATCGGCAGCAAACGACTGTAGTAGACTTGTGTGACTGCAGCCCGCGCTCAATGAAGTCTCCCAACAGTCAGCATCTGCGTTGAAAGCAGTCAAATTGCTTGCAGAGTATCAGGGCAACAAAGGGCACAAGGTAAGCTCTTCACCGTAGCTATGTCAGCTTGTTTGCAGATGCTGTCGATATGGCGAAAGCAGGTAGACTATTCCAGAGTCATGCAATCAGCTTCGTGTACACTGTTGATTCTGTCTGCATCTTCGCTTTTACAGGACACCATATTGTCAACAGTCCAAGACTGGGCACAAGAACCTTCCTACAGGAGCAACGCCACAGTGTTGCTAGTCATTGGCTTGATTTATGCTGCAGAAGACAACTATGTAGAGGCCCTCAGAGCTTGCCATACTGGCATTAGCTTAGAACTGTGAGACTCATAATTGTTCCTCCCAGAGTACATTGAGGCGCAACCCTATTCGGCTCCCAAATCACCTATCTAGATACTCCAAACAGCACTCATCTGCTGCAGGCGCGCTTTGGCCGTACAGCTATACCTCAAGATTGACAGGTTGCAGCAAGCAGATGAGCAAGTCAAGGTGTGCACAGATGCTGCTGTCGAGAGACTGTCCCCTGCTATGTTTGAGTATCACATCAGCTACATGCCATGCCCTCTCATGCACTCGTCAGCATGGCATCGCACACATATCAGACAGCAGCTTTCGCCACCTGCTCAGGTTTATCACCACTGAAACGCTGACATGAAAACTGTAACGGCAACCGTGTATAATGACAGCCCCTTAACAATGAATTAAGGTGTTCATGGGCAATGCTCAGTCAGCAATGACCTTCATATGCATGTGTATGCGTGCTTCCATGTGCGTTTCTCTACATGCTTGTAAGGTCCAATTGTCGTGAGCACGTTTTTGTGCATTCTAGTCAGGGCTGGGCATTCGCTGCTGCTAAGCGCAAAAGCAGCTTTGGGGCTGTAATGTATGGTCACTTGCTTACATGCAGGCTATGTCAGCAGCAGATGACGACTCAACACTGACACAATTAGCAACAGCCTGGGTGAACCTGTATCTGGGTGGAGCAAAGGTAGAAGAGGCATTTTTCATTTTCCAAGAGCTGGGAGACAAGTACAACTGGACGGTGAGCAATGCCACCTGAGAGTCCATTAGGAAACAGGCGCCAACCAGTCACTGACTCAATCACACATTGTATTCTTCCACTGGCTCATGTGTTCACTCACCCATTCACGCACTTGACCACACCACACCACACCACACCACACCACACCACACCACACCACACCACACCACACCACACCACACCACTCACTCATCCATGACCTACCTGCTCCCTTGCTCACTCACTCACCAGCTTGAACAACCTGCATTCACGTCTTCACACATACTCTATACATTTACCATTGCAGAATTGCCTGCAGCACAGCAATGTTGCATATGCACATAGCACGCAGACACAGCTATATAGCCCTTATAAAAAGCACACGATAACTGCACTGCTCTGACTTGCTTGAGTGCGCAAAGCACTGGGCTGAGGCCATGCTGTTAGCTTGCAGACTCGCCGTAACATCCACATTGGCCATGAAAGGCAGCCAGCAGATTGCGCATGACGTGATGGTATTGTGGCTACTTTCCTTGGCCCTCGAGTGTCTTGCACAGCTTGGCCAAGGTGGTTGTTGTGCTGTGCAGACTCGCCTGCTGAATGGCAGTGCAGTGTGCAACATGCGAATGGGGCGATGGGAGGAAGCAGAGCAGCAGCTCATGGAGGCCTTGGAGAAGGATGCTAAGAGTGCTGACACCCTGGCCAATTTAGTCACCACCTGCTTGCACCTTGGCAAGGCCACCTCCAGATACAACACGTAAGCTTTGCATTACCACTTGCACACCCTGAGAAGTCACTGCAATTCAACATCTTGATGTTTCAGAGGATTTGTCACAACATGCACCTGTGAAGCATGACCGTCGGCCACAGTCAAGCGAGTTGTCTGGGAGGTTGTGTATGAGAAGAGCTTTTTCTGAAGTAAAGTGATTTGCAGGCAACTCAAGGCAGTTGCGCCCGCCCATATTCTGGTGCAACGCAATGAGAGCGCAGATGAAGCCTTCAGGAATGCTGCGTCTGCATTTGAAGTCAGTGCCTAAATTTTCAATCCAGATGACCAGTGTGTCAAGAGTGAAAGCATTGTTACCAGGCATGCAAAAGGCCGGTTTGGGCACTCTCGCCTGCACACCCACCGATGCTGATGAGGTTTCAGATGACCCACTGAGTCTTCATAGATCAGCTGTGCAGTGGCAATCACGACCACACTGAGTATAAGAACTGTTTAGTGCAATTAATCTGATGTTATTTGGAAGTCTTCACTGAGTTATTTGTGCCAACCACAACCCCAATGCCCTCTGCTTGCTATGTATACGCTAAGATTGAGCCAGTTGGCTCTGAACTGCTGCTTATCCAGCAATGTTGGCAATGCATGCACATGCAGGCATGCTGTCAGCATGGTATGATCAATGCAACACCACGCGACAATATCAAAAATGCCCAGTGTCGATGCAGTAGTCAAGTACCGCTGCTTGTTTCAAATCTACCTCCCGTGCGCTCTCAAGGACTATGCGCATTTGTTTGTTGCCTGTCATGGCAGCTACGGTACCACCATGCAGTATCGGGAAATGACGATCCTTGCAATGGTAGCCTGGCTAGGCTACTCTGTGTAACAGTTGTTGCCTGCTGAGGTGCAGCACTAGCAGCTATGTAGTAAAATGCAGAGACATTACTTTTCATTGGGAAACTGTTTGGAATACAGCCATAGTCTGCCAGTTGCTAGCAGCGTATTGAGATCAAATGTTCAGCACAGTTGAGATCAAATGTTCAGCACAGTTGAGATCAACACACAGTGCAATTGAAACTTCACGACATTAAGCACACACTGAGCATTGGGGCTTGCGCGACAACTTTGATGGCGTTCAAGCATCAACGTGGCTCCAGGCAACAATGATGCAGTTGATATGATATGTCACAACTGCAATTGATGCGATACATCTGGGTCTTCAAGCTACCTGACAGACCTGACTATCCAGCAACTAGATGCTTCATGCAACAGTGCATGCTACAGACTGAGTCACGTCACAGTATGTTGTAGATATCTTGTGGCTGTGGGTCAAGCAGCCTGCAGTTGCAGCTGCCATATACTGCTTTCTGGTAGATCCTTATAGGGGTTGTCCAGTGTCAGGTCTGTAAGATACAGCCAGCCTGCATGGTGCTGCTGAAACTCCTGCAGCACTTGTGCTGCCTTTTCTGAGGTGGTGGAATGAATCATATGCCAGAACTTAGTTTTTGGGTATTTTGACATAAAAGATGCAGGCTGATACGCAGCATATTTGTCTGCAGACTCTTCAAAGGTGACAAATATGTCACCCTGGGCCAAGTAAGCCTCGGGGAATGATGAGCACCCTGGGTTCAGAACCAGTATAGGCTGCACAGCTTGATCCTTTGATGCTGCAGCTTTGATCAGGGAGTAGTACTCAACCTGAGCGGCGTCTACAGTACACAAGACAGTGAAGTTGCATTCTCGATATTTATGTGTTGCAGTCAGCTTCAATACAACTCAGCATGGCCCCACCCCAGTGATACATCTCGTCAATGAAGAACCCATCTACATTATACCACTCCTTGTACAGCTGCAGATCCTTCAGGACGAGTTCCATGGATCGTTCTGAGTATTCGGTTCTGACATAGCCCAAGACTTTGATGCCGGCGGCTTGGGACTTCTGTACGGCGTCCTTAAACAGATCGTAGGGTTTACGATCGGGCCCGCTGTTTGGATTGACGACAACTATGGGGTTTTCCTGTGCAGAAGTCAAAATCGTCTCCCACGCACACGGCAGTCGACCGTACCCTGGCCACAGGTACAGAGGTACCGCGATTTTGCAGCTGTCGACATTGCTCATGACTGTTTCGCAAGCAAGCTGAAGGCAGAAGTGGGCTGGGCTGGACAAGACTTGATTATCCCAGGGACGTATGAGTATCCCGAATCTGTCAGAAATCCTTTTGCATTACGCAAACTGATCGGAAATTGATCGGAACATTGAAACCCGAAGCGATCAATTTCAACCATCGTCGGTGAGCTGGGCCTCCACCGATCACCCAAAAGGAAATATTGGCGCACACCAGCTGATGCCACCGTCAGTGACACCGGGCTTCGCCAGCCCAATATTAGCATGATATAGCTGATGCGTTATAATTCAGGGTGAGAGAAGTCACCTGGGCAGCTAGTGCATCGACGATTGCGACATGCTGAAGCCTTGAAGGTAGGGTCAGTTACGTGAACCTTGTTCCTTCTTAGACAGTGCTAGCATGCAAGAACCGAGGCTCATCATGGCTACATTTTTGAACGCGTCAGTGCTTGCACACGACTACACAGAGTCCTGACTGGCTTCACAGCTGCTCTCGATATTTCGGAGAGATACAGCAGTGTCCAGCTTGCCACTCATCTTCCGCCACACATCTGATCTGACTTGCTTGGATCTGCAGGGCACCCTCTGATTTGATAAGCTAGGTAGAGGGCGCTAGTAGCTTCGGAAGTTCTTGCGCCGAACATGGTTGCCTGGCACCCCAAGTGGGACCGGCTTCCGTACTGCACAGCTCAGCTTGTACCGGCTGGTGGGCATCTCATGTTTGTGTTCCGTGGGCGGCTTAGCTCCGACGAAGTTTCAGTTGTTCAAGTCATACTTTCAAAACGAACTTTTGCTGTAGTTGAGAATTGAAGGCTTGTTTGCTGTGCAGTGTTCATTGCCTGTCTGGTTGAAATATGGCCACTAAGGAGATGGCCTGTAGCAAGCTCCAGACCAGGGTTCTTGCGTGTACTGCAAGCCCTGTGTATAGCCCAGGCGATGGTCTTGGCGCTGTACCCCTTTGAATCACCTATGAAGATTCAAACCCTGGCTTTGTGTCTTGCTGGGTATGCAATGCATTGCCATCTACACCTCTGCTCATACTTACTTCTTGGTAGTTCATTCGCATACGTAGCTTCTCAAATAACAGCTAGTCAATGCTGACATCAGCACTTTGTGCCCACAAGTTGTCCAAGTCTCACATGTGGACCAATCTCTTTATGACAACTCTGTTCAAACAGCGTGCAATTGCCAAAGCGTTAGCATTCATGCTGTTGGTACAATGCAGAGGCATTTTGGCAGTGGCGGCAGCATCCACATGCGTTGAGCTTGGGTTTGCAAGAGTCACTTCCAGAGATGAGAAGGCTGCTGCACCCAACTTTCAAGCATACAGCCCAGCCTCTGCAATGGCAGTGCTGTTCACATTTAGTGCAGCAGGAGCTTTTGTACAAGTGGGAGTGGGCTACATAGAAGCTCATTTCGACCTCATCACATATGGAGGTAGTTCACTACAAGGCTTCAGATATTCGTAAAATGTTTATATATGCCTGGTTGCTGCCAACTAGTCTATATAAGCTTTGCATTCATGTACTAGCACTTTGCTGAGCATATAGCATGTTGTATGTGCCAGGGACATTCAGGTTTCTTTATGCAAGCACTCTGGCACTATGCTGCCTGTGGCATTGTGTGTTCATGTTTGATGCCAAACTGCTTTTGATGCTTGCAGCTGCTGTTTTTGTCAACAACGTTGCAAAGCTCTGTTTGCAGGTCATGCTGTCGCCACAAGCTCACCATCTTGCACTGTTGTCTGCCAAGCACGCCTTGTAAGTTCCTCTGACCTGACCCAGTTCTGTGCTGATAAATGCAGAGACTGCAGCCTACTATGGGTGGAATTGTGGAGCTTTGGTGTTGCTAGCCTTGTCTGCTGTTTGGCTGGGCAGGAAAGGATCAGTCACCCAGGCTAAATTTGTGGCTGTGGTGGCTGGCATCACTTTTGCCATCACAGTCATCTTAAGGTGAACCCACGGTGTCTTTACCCCAGCCACCGCACTACCACCACTAACCAGCACCAGCACCACTACCACTACCACCACTTCTCATAACACCACCACTACCACCACCACTCCTCATGCCACCACCACTACCACCACCACTCCTCATATCACCACCACTACCTCCACCACTCCTCATACCACCACCACTACCACCACCACTCCTCAAAACACCACCACTACCACCACTACTCCTCATATCACCACCACTACCTCCAGCACTCCTCATACCACCAGCACTCACACCGCCACCATTCATACCACCACCACCGACACCAGCAATGCCACCAGTAGCAATCCCTCTTGATTTGCTGTGTCTGTCCCAGCGAAAATTCTCAGTGCCACTGCCATTGTCATCACCAATCCCAATATTCCAATGTCACAACCCTTTGGAGTTCAATGCTTGCAGTCAGAACTCCTGTGGTCTGTGCATATGCAAACCCTTGTCAGCGTCATGACTGTCGAGTGTGTAGACTGTTGGGCCAGCTCAGAGATACAGCTTAACATCATTGCCGTCCGGGCATCATGCATGTGATACTTGTTTAGACAAAATTGCATGAGACAGCAGCTTCCCTTTCTTTGTTTCAAATAAGATTTGAAATGAAAACAAAGATAACACTCAAGCAGGTGCATCTCTGCCTACCCAGGCAGATTATGCAGTCCTGTTGGCACATAAGCAAAGATAGAACTGATGGGCAGAATGCATTGTGTACTTGTGCAGGCAAGTGTCACTTGGATACTATAGCATCTACAGTCAAGAAAGCTCATGGTTGACCATCATAGTACAGGTATGCAAGAGTCTGACTTGTAGCTAGTGCCAATCTATCACTGCTTGGAGGGCCTTAAAGTTGCAGTTGACATTGTCATGCAAGTACCTTGTGCATAAATATTGTTTGCCTGAGGAGCTGCACAGGTGTTATGTGTGTATGGTGCTTGATAGTCTATCAAACATGCCATTCGTGACTAGGCAGAAAGACTGCAGTCTGATGCAAGATGCTGACCGGGCAAGACAGTGTCTTGCAGCTGTTAATGTCTGACATGATGTTGTGTGTTGCATGATGCTCTCATTTCTTGATTCACCAGTACGGTGATGTATTCTTGCAGGTTTTCATTCTGGAGCTTGGCCACTTGCACACACAGGTGAGCCTGATCAAGCTCAATATATTTGTACAATGATGGTATTCCTGCTATAACCTCATCTCAACTTGACACTCTCAGCAATTCTTCAGCAACACCTCTTTGTATAAGTGTCAACTTGGGTTTGGATTGCATGCTGCCATTGCAATTGCAGTGCCAGCTATAGGGTCTGCCACCCTGTTATGTCGGTGCGCATGTCATGAAGCATTCTGTGTTTGTCAAGTATACAGGGCTCATGCAGTACATATGTGTTGTGGTACCAAAGGTACACATGTGATTATCTTCCATCTTGATTGTGGCTTACCACTTCACAGACTACGCAAACTTGGACCTTTTGGGCCCCAGATCTGTCTCTTCTAAAACAGCATTGCATGACTTGTATCATTCATGCTTGACATTCTCACAATTCTCCTAGTTATTGTCTGTTGACTCCCCTGATGAGTTCCAAAGACAAGAAATGTTGATTGGTTGATTGATTGATTGATTGATTGTGGCTATCCCAGGGGTTATGGAGCTGGACACGATGGTCTTTGCCCACAAGTGAGAGTCCCCCTGCTGTCTTCCACCCACATGGCTCTGCTACTGGGGCCTTCCCAGGAGTGGAAGCCACTTCTATCAATGCTGATCCTGGGAGAGTTGAGCGAATTGGGTCAATGACTGGCATGGTCATTGGAGGCGCAAACAAAGATGAAGTCCTGGATGCTTTTGATGGTGAGACATTGCCATACTGTTGCTTTTAACGAGACTGAGAGCGTCAATTAGGAAAGTCTGCACAGCGAGCCTGGCTTTTCAGGATATGCATTTGGGTCAAAGCAACAACAAGCCACTAAAGCCACTGTCAGACTTCCCAGCTGCTTCAGCCATGTCTGCTGTCAACATGACTTCTTTTGTGCTTGTCCGTAGTGTTCAGGTCCAGCAGCTTGGATAAGCTGTATGGCCTGCACTGTGGGCCTGTGTTGCGCAAGGGTCAAGACCCTGGGGAGCAGATATACAGACTGCCTTTCCACAGTGGTGACGCAGATAGGTAAATACCAACATTAGTGCATGCAAGGAATTAAGGCTACAAACGTGGTGGTGCTCCATGGCCATGCAATGGTAGCCTGTGTGGTCTCATTACTTGTTGGTCGATGAGCCATAACCAAGCTGCGTTGGAGTGGCAGTTGTTACAGAAAGCTGTTAGATTACTCAATAGCTATCAGAATGGCAGCTCACTTTTTTTTAGTCGCAGAGGCAATGTTGATCTGTCTGGTACTCTATTGTGCAGGAAATGGAGCGAGTTTCTGAAAGATCTGGCCCCTTCGATTGAGTGCATGTCAAACACCGGCATACCAGGCAAGAACTCCAGGGCTCCGGTCCCTGGCAGCAAGCTGTTCAGCGCGTTTCAAGCAACTGGAGCATCAGAGCGTGAGGGTGCAAGGCAATTCACAGAGCTTGGGGCTCTGCTGATGCATGCTCAGCATAGCCAAACATCAGCATTTGGTACTTGTGATGTGATGGTCAGTTCACAAACGCTACGAACCATGGCTCGGCCAGCAGCTACAGAGGAGGTTCTATACAAGCTGAGCAGTGGCTACAACAAGCGCTTGTGGCCAGTGTTGCATGTAGACGAGCCGTCTGAGAACTTGGTCATGCCCTCAGATGCTGCTGATCATGCCTCTAGGAAGTACCTTGTGGGCTGCCTCCAGAAGGCGTCCTCTGCAATCAACTCAGGCGATGGAGCCTCGCTGCTGCAAGGTAAGGCTGGAGTTTGTGTTGTAGGTCAGTTGCATAGGCTATGTATTGAAAGCACATGGTCATGCTGTCACTGTCATGATGCAATCAGCTGGTGCAGATCACTAGCTGTACATGCCTGTTTGCTGTCAGGCATCCCCAGCAAGGCAAAAGCTTATGGTTGACTTTGCACTTAACAAGAACTTGGTCTGTACTAGCAGCCAAGTGCCGCACACTTACCTGTGAATTGTGTGTAGAGTCCGAGGAATGATGATCCAGTTAAGCATGCTGTTTTTATGCTTTGTACGCTGTTGCAGGTACAGACACGCGGGGCAGCGCATTGTGGAAGAGCAATAGCACTCTGGCCTCGCTGCTTCAGAAACTTGCCCAGGTCGTAAGCAGCGGCAGGATGGCGACAGTCATATGCCCTCGGCCTGCGCTTGTAAGCGAGAAGTACATGGGAACTCGCATGCGGATGTGGGGAGCAATTTCCCAACATCAGGTTGGTTGCATCTCTGCAACTTGTTGTCGCAGCGCAATCACCCTCGCTGCTTGATCCCTTATGTGCGCGTTAGCTTGTGCCCTTCTGCTTTCGAAGATTTGGCCTTGCCCTGATCCAAGGTGCGTCAAGCCACTTCGTACTTCGGTGATCAGTCGACGTATGGCGATCAGAAGCTAACACTACACTCTCGGTGCCGCAGGACGTTATCGCCACCGGTTCAGGTACTCCAAGGGTCTTCTCTCCAAAGAAGGGTCCGGTCGACTTTGTCTTCTTTGTGGATGAAAAGTGTGAGCATGTGGCAGAGGTGCTTGTGCATGCTTGGCTCGACCTTCATGAGTGTTCCATTGAGGCTTGTCTCGTTGGCGAGCTGTTGGTCGGCAAGGCATCGGAAGAGCACACCTCGGTGCCTGGTCGATTACACCAAGAGATTGAAGAGACCAAACCGGTTGATCTGCTACAGGTGAATGATCTACCTCTCTAGTTGCGTGGTGCACATGTGTGCGGCTAGCTCAGTGAAGCACCCAGTTCCTGTCACAGCAAATTAGACCTGCAGCCACAGGCATTGGCATTGTGTGATTGCATGCCAAAATTTACGCTGAAAGCATGCTTCCCTTCCGCTGCTTGTATGCTCTCTAGCTCTGCCTCTGCAAAATGAACCATCATGTCTACAGTCATCTGTGGTGCAGTTTCACACCTGTTTCGCCCTTTTGTCTGCAGGCCCTGGGCAGATTGGCAGCAAACGGCGCAAGTGGTGGACTTTACTCGGCACCAAGCCGGCAGGCGTCTTCCTCTCTTTCACCAAGGCAGGGGTCTGCTTCAGGGAGGCTTGCCATCCAGGATGGCTCTGCATCCCCTAGTGCTCAACCACCTAGAGGAGCACACGCTTTCAGCCGTCAGTATGCTGACAAGCAGGCAGACCCAACAGTGCAGCAGGCATTGACTGGCGTGCTGGCAGAGGCCTTGCAGCACCGCTGCTTTGATTACAGCATTGACTCAGCCTGGTTGTCAGCCACACATGAGTCATGGAGGACCATCATATCCACTGCCATTCACAAGAACAGCATGAACAGGAGACTGCCTGCTAAGACTGACATTCCAGGAGCTGCTGATTCTCCCAGAGCTGGTGCTGATACAACATCCAAGCATGCTACTCAGGTAGCTGCCATGGGTTAACAATATACTCTGGCCTGCAGCTGTTAACAAAAGTCTGCTGAGCCTCCAAAGCAGTGTGAGCTGTCTGTGTTGTAGTTCACATGTAGAACTCTGATTGACTTACAAAACCGTTAGAGTCCCTACCACAGGGCACAAAACTGCTGAATGCACTAGGCCCTTGCCTCAAATAGGAGCTGCCCGCTTTGCAGTTTCTGCCATACTGCAAGTTTGACACTGGATGTACACCTTACTTCCTCATGTTCTTCAGGTGCTCACTGTCTCAGAGGTGGTGGACCGTATCTGTGCCTGGATGCAGCAGACCCAGTGCTGCACCACCGGCACACTCTCGGTGCTCAGACAGGTTAGCCCAGTCCTTCTTGTGCTGCTGCATTTGCTTTCCCTATACATCAATAGGTTCCCCTAGTCTGCATTCGCCATCAGCCGCAACATTGCTGAGCTGGGGCCAGTCCTTTTGCTTTTATTTATTTTTAATTTTTGTCCTGATGGGCCTTTGTACAAGGCTACCCCGGAGGTTGCCAGCAAGTCCTGCTGAGGCTAGGGCCCTACCCTGTGAGGGGGCATCGGCTCTTGTAAGTCCTTTTGCTTCCAACTACTCATCAACAAAGCTGCAGATGGTCCAGAAGTGCACACAAATTTGTGCTGCACAATCTTGTCACAGCCTTGCCAAAACCAATGGGGAGCTGACAAGCATTATGTGTTCCCACCCAAATGTGAGCATGTGCCTGACAGCATGCAGCCAGACAGCCAATGGTAGACATAGCAGCATTGCTTGCAAGACACCTCCTGTTTCAGCATGGTTGCCTTACCTGGGCAGCCCGGTATAACACTGGGCTTCTCATTAAACTGACGCCGAAAGGCGTAGTCTTTTCTTTTCTTCCATGGTTGCCTTGGTTCAGGTGCAAAGGTGCAGCCTTGAGCTGACGCTGCACTCCTTGCTACATGCGGCAGTGGGCCTCAGTGAACACGGCCCCAAGGAGTTCCTGTCAGACAGCAACATCATGGTTGTCTACCTGGAGCACATGGTAACCACCCACCAACTCTATGTTCACACTCAACATCTGTGGCACCTGCTGTGATAGTGGGCATCGCGCTTATGGCATATGACTCAGCACCAGTTGTATGTGACATCTGCTGCTGGATGTCATGTGCTTGTCTGTGTTTATGCATGGCCTGCTGATCTGGTTTACCAGCATCTAAAATGCAGCAAAACAGTAACGGTCTTGTGCTGATCTGCTGCTGCACACTCTGTACCAGGAGGTTATTACCTTGGTGATGTGCTGTGATGCTGGCTCACAGTGGTGATTTGTGCTGTACCTTTTACAGGGCATTGGCAATGAGACTGAGAACTGGTATGGCATGACTAAGTTCCGGCTGGGCAGAATCCTGTGGAACCGCTACCAAGACATGCGATGTAAGAGTGCTGCATCGGCCTGCCCATGTGTCTGTCTATTTGCCAACTGTTCAAAAAAAACATCTGTCTGTTTGTCTGTCCATCTGCCGTTTGAGTGTGTGGGATGCAGATCCTAATCATAAGTAGCTATAATAATTAGCATAATTAGCTAAAGTAATTAACAAGAATAATAGTATTAATAATAATAACAACAATAACAATAATAACAACAATTGTAATTATAGTTATAATTAGCATGATTAGCTGTACCCTGTCTGCAGGTGATGGCGAAAGCCTTGTGGAGGCTTTACCACCAGGCAAAGGCATCTATGACCTGGAGCAGGATGATGTTGAGAACCTGGAAGCCCCGACCCGAGATGAGCAGCATGACACCAAGGTCACTGACAACATGACAGGCTTCTCCACGTCTGTTGGGAATGGAGTCTTCTGGCTGATCCCCTTCATCATGTACTTTGTGCCCCTCACCCTTGTGGGCTTCTCCCTTTATGACAACGGCAACCTGGACACTGACCTCAGAAGGTAAGATGAGCTCCAGGTTCCACACCTGTATAGTAATGACAATAGTAGTAATAACAAATTAATGAATGATAATCAATGATCATAATCATAATCATAATGGTAATAACAAAAATAAATAAGAATAATAATCTCAATAGAAAAACCAAACTTGCTTTCGAGCTTATGATGAGCTAGGTATGTGCAAGGCAAGTCTTGTCTCTCCAAAGCAGTCTGTAGTATGGAATGTAGTATGAAACAACAATACTGCGTCGTGAGCTGACTCTGTTATGGTTTGCATCAAGACTTTGTGGTGCACATTGAAAGTTCTGTGGTGTGAAGCAACATACTTGTGACTGCTCACGGTGAGCTCAATCACCCATTGAAGCTGCCGCATGGCATACTGTGCAGTCTTGTGGTGTGCATCTGGTTCAGGCAGCTGAGGTTCCCAGGCTGATCCAGTGCACATGTCATTGCTGTCAGGCTGTCAGTGTATCTGAGCCGAGTGTGTGTGTGCAGGTGGTTGTTTTGGTCCTTTTTCTGTGCCTTTCTGGTTGTGGGGGGCTACTTCAACCTGCTGCTGCATTTCATCAACAATCATCGGTGGCGATTCTCAGGTACACCCTTGCATGAAACATGTTTCTGTTGCGTGTATTGCTGCAAGCTGTGATAAACCCAGCCTCTGTAATTTGAAACAGACTTCTGAAAGCTCTAGCAGCACAAAGATTTTGACTCACTGTGTCTGGAGTTGGTTCTCTGCAACATGCACGGCAACAGCTCAGGTTTGGCATGACACACGTGTTTTGGCATCATGTGAACAACATTGGTATGCATCC
>JAABUP010001308.1_pt1 | contig 52171 bp, 59 predicted proteins | sample 5559201 | NCBI WGS metagenome assembly JAABUP01 (sample SAMN10711887, study PRJNA513373) | rock metagenome | isolation source: Antarctica rocks | place: Antarctica | reverse complement strand
GTTTGATTTCCCCCAGAGGAACTCCCCTCTCCGCTGACACGAAGTACAGCAAGCATTTATCGTAAGCCCTCCATTTTATTTTTCTGCTAAAAGTTTAAAAAGCGGGAGATTGTTCACCGTCGTCCTATCTTCCCTTCCTCTCCGCCCCTTCCCAGTCCCTTCGTGCTTCTCGATAAGCGTCGAGTAATTATATAAGTCCTCGTACAACGCTCCCTACAATGGCTGCCAGTTTGTTCATGTTCAGGTCAAAGCCCGCCATTGCGGAAGGTTTAGCCCATGGATCCATCGATAACTCCTCGATGGGTACGTGAGTGCTAGGGGATTTTTTCTGGCATCATACTTGTCTCTGCTTTCGGAGTCTTGCTGATGCAGTTACGGTTGTGGATGAGGGTGTCAGCTCTCCCGGATTCGAGGAGTTGCGACGTTGAATGTCAAGCCGGTTGGTGAGTTTTTGAGCAGGGTGAGAGAGATTAGGGTGCGTTGGAGAAGGGGTGACGGTGCTGCTGCTGCTGCTGTTGCAGGTATTTGTGTCGTCTGTACGAGGTAAGGGTATCTTGTGGATGGGCTAGTCGAGTGGTAAAACAAAGATTGGCCAAGAGCTAGAGGGGAATCGTTCGTGCGTAGAGATGTGGGTGAGATGTGGGTGAGATGTGGGTGAGTAGTGTGACGACTCTGACGAGCCGTACGACGACTACGCAAAGTGGTGACATCGTACTTGAAATGTTCCTGTAGTCTGCAGTGCGCCAATGTATGTATGCTGAGCAACGGTTACAACGCTTATATGATACAAGACCCTAAGACGGTGGGTATATGAGCAGAAAGCCGGTTACCGAGAGTTTTTGACAAATTAGCGCAAGAGGAAATCATTTCAGAGATAGAAAGACGGAGGTATGGATCACAGTACGCCGACGTTTCCTGAAAAGACCTATCCAGATGTTCTGACACCTTGCGAGAAGCGACAATTTAGAGATCTCCTGAGCCATTTTCAAGGGAAGAGATCTATCATACAGCATTTGAGAATGACTACAGTAGTTCTTCGAGTAGACTTAGAAGAGAAACGACAAGGAGAAGACATCCGGAGAACCTCAACCATTGCCCATCCAAAGGCTCCGAACTTGACCGTAGTGTTCGTTTTGATGCGCCCACGAAGACATTTCGAGACATGGGGAATTGGAGAAAGGGTTGGATCGATCGAGAGGAGACAAGCTACTCTTGTCTTGTCCGCTTCGCACCGTGCGGATTCCAGTTCCCATCACCCGCATTTGCAACCTGCTGCCCTTGTTGGAAGAAAGCAGGGTTGAAGTGTGGCGTTGGTCCCGGAAAGCCACCTTGACCTGCTTGGGACGCGGAGCGCTTTAGTGTGCCGTTCTCAAACGGTGAGACAGGGGTATAGGGAGTGGGAGGGCCTTGCGAGCCTTGAGAAGAAAATCTTGTAGAATGCTGGGAAGGGTAGCCAGTCGATGGCTGCGACGAGTAGCCTGCAGCTGACGGAGCGGAATACAAACCACCCATTGAGGCAGGCTGATTGCTCCAAGTGTAGGGGACTGCTTGAGGTTGACGATGCCCGCCCATGGCTGAGTTGTAGCCTCCGACTCCCATGGTGGTAGGATTATTGAAGCCGTGCATACCTTGCATTTGCATTCCACCCATCTGTCCCATTGCCATACCCATACCACCCATCTGACCCGGCATTCCACCCATGGCCATCCCACCCATCGGCATCCCGCCCATCATGCCAGTCGGGCCCATGCCTCCTCTGCCTCCTCGCATACCACTAGGTGCACCACGCATGCCACCCATCATACCACCACGATTCTGGAAGCCGCCGAACTGTTGCATTCCGGCCATTGGTCCACCCTGGAAGCCACCCATCGCTGGGTTCTGATACCCAGCCGTTCCGCCTATTGGTCCCGAGAAACTCCGATTGTTGTAGCCTCCCATATTATTCATCGCTCCACCACGGTTATTGAAACCACCTCGACCACCACGAAAACCTCCGCCCATGTTGTTCATGCCGAAACTGTTCTGTGGAGCTCCACCCATACCACCTTGGCTGTTGAAGCTGGCCCCAGAACTGGAGCGGTTGTCGCGGTTGTTCTGCTGGTTGCCCCGCATGGGCGCGTCTTTGGGAAGCGTTCGGAAGGGATTCGTCAAGGGCGAGGTATAAGTAACTGTGTGCTTCTTGGCATACTGTAGCCCATTGCCGTAGGATTCAATTTTGTGTTTGACTGCCGTAGCTGCTTGTGGAGAAGAAAACTCAACAAAGGCTTGGCTGATCACGACACAAGGTAGATCAGTCATTGCAGCAAGGAAGCTGAGATGAAACTTCCGAACGCCTACCCTTTACTCTTGCCATTGACCTTGTGCTCACTGAACGTTATGTCTCGTAGTTCGTCTTCACACTCACTCTGATTAACCCAACCACGAACGTCATCGTCAGTAGTCCACCAATGCAGATCGGAAATGAATAGGGCAGTGGTCGCGCCAGGATCAATTGGTCTATCATCAGAGCCTTCTTTGCGCTTTATACCTTGCTGCTGTGGGGCTTGTTTTGGAGGTTGAAGATGATCTTGCGAGGAACCGTCGGTGCTGGCAATCTTTTGCCGACCATCGCCGACCGTGTCGCGCCCGTTGCTTAATTTAGAGTCATCGTAGGAGGTAAGGGTATCTTTACTATCCTCCTCTGGCAAGCCATTCGTTTCTTGGATGGTGTGGTTGTTGGTCTTGTCTAAACTCAGCTCAGTCGAGTCCTGCGTCTTGTAGTCTACTCCACCTTGTCCGTCCTGTTGGTAGTCTTCGCCACCATCGCCGTAGATGTCAATGTCGAAATTATCTTCTTCAGTAGCCATTGTGAGTGATAGAGACTACGCGTCTCAGCGTTAAGTTCTGGACTTGCTTGATTGCCTTATGCACAGGTCTGATCTCGCTGAGTGTGAAGTAGAAGAACAAGTCTGTAGAGCGCAGATAACTGTATTAGCTTAGAGAAATACACTGTTACCAGATAAATAGGTTGCGCCTCCACAGAGCCATCCTTGCCAAAGGTTCACAGTCCTTTACTCTTGAGCGCGATATGTGTGGAAGAAAGAAGAGCGAATGCGGAGATTGATAGCAGACATACGTACACTCCCCTCAAGGTTAAAGAGAACAAGTCTTATTAGAAGCTCAACACCAAGTGTTCGGATGACAAATGGTCTTCGCCTGCTCGCCTTCTATGGCAGATGCAGGAATGTGAGTGGAGTTGAGGTAGGATGAAGACAAAGGTAAGCCCTGAGCTTGCACGCTTCTCGCCCTTGAACGGTACAACGATATTGCAAAGTTGGTTTGTGCTTTGCTCCAATCCTGTCAAGCACAGCAGAAAGGAGATGTCAATCAATAGTCTGAAGCTTGAAGTCCACAGGTATCGAGAAAACTCCCTTCGCCTCCGGTATCCAATCGAGCCTTGTCAGTTATTAGGATTCTATCGAACGCATGTTATCAGCGGACCATGGCAAATTTTGTCGAATCAACGAAGAAGAAGAAGAGAGACAGCAGACGATGCCACCCCAGGTACGAATTGAGCAATTGATTGCAGAAGTGGTGACAGTCGCCAGCTCACTTGCCGAAGCTCCTGAGCCGCAGCCTTCACACTGACAAGCGAACACGTGACCGCGCTACGTTCCGTGTTATTTTTGGCTTCATTGCACAGTCCGGGAAGGAAATTTTCGCGACTGGTCTCTTTACTACACTTTCTTGTTTACACCTAAATAAGGGGAAAACTTTGTTGATTTACTCTGTATACAACATAGAAAAGACTTATAGAGTGTAATCATAAAACAGGGTGTCATGCTCTAATAGTGATATATTTGATGATGGTTTGGGGAACCCCGTCTGGAAGACTCTAAGCCTCATGCACTCGTTAAATTATGAATGTTGTTAGGAAGATGTCAAATGGTGGAGTTGCCTGGATTGCTAATAAGGCTGATTTCAGCCGTCTAAGGTATATACCATATGCTTAGTCAGCACCACCGTGCCGCAGTGCCGAGGACACCATGCTATGACGGTGTATCCGCGGCATACCCATAACAAATGTAGTGACTTAATTTCTATGCTATGAAGCTGAGAGCAGCTATATACTAACAAGACAGTTAAGTGAGATCACATGACTGCAGAGCCTCATAAGGGGTAACGGGTGCATTTCCACTTTGAGATGGCGTGCAGCTCTATCCACGTCATCCCGCTTAATCCACGTCAAGAACCTCCATGATCGTGGATTCAATAACCCATTTCATTGGTAACGCACATCATGAGAAGTGAGAGAGAATTTATCATCCTCAATTAGACGCTTCTCAAACCTTTCTGCCTTGATCGTTGAGAAGATACCAGTCAACGTAATGGCCATAGCCCGGGTTGTCGGCCTTTTCAGCCGCTTTGCGAATGAAATTGGGCTTTCAACCCTTTACAACTCCTCTAAAGACGTCAAACTCTTGATGCTTCAACGCTTCGTCCGTCTTTTTGCCTACGGTGCTTCGACTCTCATTCTCGCCCTCTACTTATCGGCACTTGGCATCTCCGACACCAGGATTGGGCTCTTCATGACCTTGACGTTGATCGGAGATATCGTCGTAAGCTTTTTATTGACTCTTACTGCAGACAGGCTAGGGAGACGACGGGTGCTGGCACTAGGTGCACTATTGGTGACTTTTAGTGGCGTGGTGTTTGGGACGATCGGAAACTTTTGGGGATTGCTTGCCGCGGCAATCGTTGGAGTCATAAGCCCAGCGTGAGTAATCTATCATCTATGCCTACCGGATTCAATTGGTGAATGAGATCTAACAAATCACCGGCCAAGCGGAAATGAAATAGGCCCATTCCGCGCTATTGAGGAATCAACTCTTGCTCAGCTCACACCTTTCGCCGTCCGAAGCGATATCTTTGCATGGTACAATCTCATTGGTACTGGTGGTGGAGCTTTTGGCATGATAACTTGTGGCTGGCTAGTTGAGAATCTCCAGTCGAGAGAGGGTTGGGATGCAGTACGGTCGTACCGCATTGTGTTCTTTGCGTACGCCGTGCTCGGTCTTGTCAAGTTCTTCTTGACATTCTTCTTGAGCAAAGGATGTGAGGTGGAGAAAGAAGATCAAGATACCGCAGGCCCAGCGAGTTCTTCGGAAACGTCGCCCTTACTGGCGAATGATGCCGGTTACCGGAAGCAAAAGGCGAAGAAGTCACTGCTACCTTCGATCAGTAAGGAGTCGATAGTCATTGTCACGAACTTGTGTTTGCTGTTTGCGGTGGATTCAATCGCATCAGGCTTGGTTCCTTCGTGAGTACCTCTACGTCAAATCTAATAAGAATACATGACGGTGCAATGGCTAAGCCTTGTTGGTGCAAAAGCTCCTGGGTTATCTACTTCTTCAATCGCAAATTTGGCCTCAAAGAGGGTAAATTGGGCTCCTTATTCTTCGTCACAAGCATCATATCCTCCGCGTCCAATCTGGTCGCATCATCCATCTCAAAACGGATCGGTCTTATCCAGGCAAGTACATTTTTGCTTCCACGCTCCAGGATACCTTTATCCGTGCCTGAGCTAATCAGGCCACCACAGACAATGGTGTTTACTCATTTACCATCTGCGGTCATGCTAGCTTTGATACCGATTCCCGACTCGCTCATCGCCGCCATGACTTTCCTTATTCTCCGCTCGTGCACTCAGTCCATGGATTCTGCGCCTCGCTCAGCGTTTCTCTCTGCCGTGGTTCTCCCAACTGAAAGAACGGCCGTCATGGGTATCATTAACGTAGTTAAAACATCTAGTCAGAGTCTTGGACCAGTGATCACCGGAGGCCTGGCGGGTGCTCATCTCTTCTGGGTAGCATTCGTCGTTGCCGGATCAATGAAAGCGAGCTATGATCTGGGGATACTAGCGTTGTTCAAGAATCATAAGACGCATGGAGAGCGGCAAGAAGAAGCTCAAACGGAAAGTGGAACCGAGTCGACGGAAGAGAACCATGGACACAGGCAAAGTGAACCGGGGACATGAACCGAGGGATATACAGAGTGCCATTAACGTAGATATCTTAGATCAGCTATAACACAAAGTCCGCAGCGAGTGAATGCTTCACCCTTAAGTTTCCAATCGATTTAAGACAAGATACAGGGTAGGGTCATGTGCAAGGTAGACTATCTCATAACTAAAGACTGTGATCCCAGATGTAAGAAATTAAGATATGAATTATCATAATCTGAACTCGGATTTGACATGTCTTTAATTGAAAGCTTATAAGGCGAGGTCATGGCACGGTTCAAGAATATGCCATTTGAAAATATTAGCCTGAATGATATGCGTCTCCCTCTGAATTTGCTTAAGCACGGTAGAATATGACAACTCGTCTCTGACCTGTGCGCTCCGACGCACTCCAGTTGTGAGTCATTTCGTCCGCGTTTTGCAACTTTCCAACGTGTGTGTCGCTTCATGCTTGATTGCCCAAGTTAACGCAATAACCTGACGACCATTATCATCAGGCCGCATACGGTACTCCCGAGGTTTTGTGCGAGACCTTCGCACTTTACCGCAACAGGCCGCACTACGCCCGAACCGGTTTAACCCCAACAAGCCCCCCGGCAAGGACACCTTCCTCTGAGTACTTATTTACCTCTACAAAGCCATCTCCAACCTCCAACCTCCCCACCGACTCCACCAACCACTCCCTTCCGTACGCCTTCACCATCCCGATGGCCGACCAATTCAAAGAAATCGCAGAAATCCCCCGCGACTTCCTGCGCGACGGCACGCAATTCCTGCACCGCTGCACAAAACGTACGTCTCCACCGTCCCGTTCCATCCCATCCCATCGCTCGTCGCGGAGCGTCTTCCTCTTCCCACAACGCACCCTGTACTTGCATAGTAATGGCTGACTGTGCGCTCTGGTTAGCGGACAAGCGGGAATTCATCAAGATCTCGCAGGCGGTGGGTGTTGGGTTTGTGGTCATGGGGGCGATAGGGTATTTTGTCAAGCTGAGTATGTCGAGGGCCCTTGGAGAGTCGGGTTAAAGGGAAGGATGTGTGGCTGATGTGGGCGCAGTACATATTCCGGTCAATAACATTTTGGTGGGAGGGGCGTAGCTGAGGCGGAGGATGATGATAGAGAAGGAGAGACGGGGATTAAGTCGGTGTACGAGATTGTGCCTGACATGGTTTTGAGCGTAATGGTCGAACAATATCTGTGGGATATGAAGCTTGACCATGGCTTTGTACTACTATATTCACGGCCTCCACTGAGCGGTGCTCTGTACATTTACCTACAAGGATTGATTGGAATTGTGCAAAACGCCAATGATCCAAACTCCCCAAATAGTCTGCCGTTAAAGTCCTCGAACGAGAGGTTCTGTTGTTCCTATGTGCCGTGTCGCTGCCAAGTTTCACCCAAAATGCTTCCGTTCACCAGTCACCAATCACCAGCCATCTTCATCGTCATCGTCGTCAGCCGCAGCCACTCTCCGACTCCGAAGTCTAGACCTCGTGAACTGCCTTCTCGTTCCCGTACTTGCTCTCGGATTGTCGTATAGGTCTTCGTCATACTCGAGTCTTTCATCGACTCTCATCCCCATCTTCGGCTCTCCCTCATCATCTTCCGCCCCGTCGTTCCAGCTATGCAATGTGCAGGTGCCTGTGGACATACCCCAGCCGTTCCAGGACGTCGCTATTCATGTGTCAGCATTACAGATGTTTCATTTAACCGAAGCTCATCAACCGGAGGGGGTTTTAGAGAGGGTAAGGCCATACCTGCCATGACAGGGGCATTAGGATGCCAGCTCGCATCCCTGACACACGTCTTCCAGGCTCCTCGACTTCTTCCACCCATCTCATACGAGCTGGTGTAGAGATCGGGGTCCCTCGGCCTTGAGTGATATGTAGCCTGATTGACATCTACTTTCCCGGCAAGAGTAGCATCGAGATTATAGATGTACACGCTCCCATCTTCACTTCCCGTGTAAACGTATCTCGAATTCGTGCTACCCGGTGGTGAGAAGTGGCAACGAATTAGTGTCTTTAGAACACGATGACCGCGGAATGTGACCAGCGAGCAATCGTGCGGATGAGCCCGATAATTTTCATCTGCAAACGGCATGAATCTGTAGTCGAAGCCAGTTGAAAATTTATTAGGATCTAGCCGATCGAATTTTTCCGTTGGCATCATCTTCCTCAGATCCCACAATTTCATCATTTGATCTTTTCCATTACTCAGTACGTATCTTCCGTCTCCTTTACTATCGACATAGGTCAAGCCTTCCGTATGACCCATGAAAACACCCGCTTCTCGGCTGTCACCCATACTCCGCCGATCCCAGACTTTGATGGTAGTGTCATCGGAGCCTGAGTAGAGAATGTGTGGAGATGAAGTATCACCGAAACACACGGCATTGACATCATATTCATGGGCAGCAATCCTGAGAATAGATTTCCGTGTCTCGATATCATAAACGTATACAGAGCGATCGGAGGTACCAGCCACGATTTCACGACCGTCACCGGAGAAGCGAATTGACCATATCTGGATGAAATCAGTTTGTAACCATATCAATATCAGCAAACGACAGCGCATACACCGAAGTGACTGTATCCACCAAATCCACGTCTTGTCCTCCCTCCCATGTCCGAGAAGTCAAGGAGCCATGGCTCGCCACTTTCGCCCGGGTCCGTCGGCGCCAGGCAGACGATACTTCGGATAGAGCTGTAAGCAAGGTATTTGTTGTCCGGACTCAAAGAGGCGTCCGTGATCGTCCATTGACCGTAGGGATACACAACGGTCTTGTAGTATCTCCACTTGTAAGGGTTTGATGTATCGTACATCCGAACTTTGAAGTCTTGGGCGCAGGAGAAAAAGAAGTTGCCATCGTCTGAGAACTGACCTGAGTAGCATCGTGCATTGTAGTGGATGATCGTGTCAGCCTTCGACGCGGGAATCATGCCCTGGCAGACGAGTTAGCATATCACAGTTCAAATGTCTCCATGACAGAGAAATCACCTGCGCCATCAGCATATTCGCCCTCCTTTGCCGGGCGTCGGTCTCCAAACCCAGCTCTCTTCTCATCAATCTGCTCACCAGCTTCATCTTCCTCCTCTTCAACCTCTCCAAATAGTATTCATTACTCCCAAATGTTCCCGAGTCCATCAATTGCCTCCCAAGATCACTTGGTACTTTCGGAAATTGATTCACATTGTTCTTTGGTCGCCTCCCCTGCCGACCACCTGATCGTCCGTAACCCTCATTAATATCATCGTCGTCATCGTCGGCAGATGCTCCGCGAGCAGTGGCAGCACGATTTGCGAATATACCACGGGCGCCATTGTATCCAAGGAGTTGTAGAATTTGATTTCGACTCACTGTGATAATGTCTGAATCAGTCAGTAGTCAATAAAAAATCAAGCAAGGTGCCGCTTGAGGCCTTACTTTGTACAGGCGCAGCCTGGGTGGTTGCAGCTGGCCGTTGAGGTTCCTCGGTTTCTGTCTGTTCTCCTCCAATCTCACCATCTTGCGTCCCAGACTCGTCGTCGTTCAATGCGAGTTCGATCTCAACACCGCTCAAGCCATCCTCGGCATCTGACAGGATGATCAAATGTTAGCTACGATGTCGATCCACAAGCAGAGGCCATTGGCGGATCCTCCAACCGCACCATGAAACTCGCCGTCATCATCCTCCGTCTCGAAGAATTCAATATCCTCACTATCTTCCGTTGTCGGCTCGTATTCCATGTCGTCACCATCGTTATCATCCTCCTCGTCAACCCACTCACCTTCAGGATCATAGCTTGTCACGGCATGACTCGAAGGATCTGGAGATTCCTCACGACGGGTACTTGGCGACTGTGGAGCGCTCATGCTGTAGAATGTGATCTAAAGGCGGTGAAGCAATGAGAGCTACAACAAAATCTGTGGGGTTGCCGTTCAAAATGCACTAAGCACGCTTATCGATAACTGGCGTAAAGTAGTACGAGGATTTGGTCCGGAGATAAAGCGGTGTTAGTAACTTCATCATAATTCATAGTACTGTACATGCATTCCACAGATTACTCCGAATTGCACGTATAAATTGCCTACGGAGTAGAAGAGATCCAGCTAGCTAGTTACACTATTTTCTGGCAGATCTGCTGCGCTTCTTTGTAACACCACAAAGCGCTTTAGTAGAAGGAGAAGGCTTACGTAAGGCCTTACCCTTTGGCTTGCCCAATACAACATTGGCCCGCCCTGAACCATACCTCCTGGCGCCGACGAGCATTTTGCGAAAAGCTCCGCTTACTGTATCCCAATATTGTCAGATGTAAAGCACTGCGCCAAGGGTAGTGGAGAGCGATGCTCACCAATGACTAGATTCCTGCGCAGCTGCGCATTCTCTGCCGTGAGCTTCCTCTGGGCAGCTAAGAGCTTCACCTGATCTGCCGCCAGATTCACCTGAGCCGACGTTTTATCCATGACTAGCCAGTCAGTATATATCATCTCCGCATGCGACGAATGGCAGTATAGAGCAATGCTTACCAACCCCACGCAGCTGTGCATTCTCTGCCGCGAGTTTTGCATGAGCTGTGTCTTTCTGAACCACTAGTGATTGTAAGTGGTAAGCCTCAGCCATCAGCGAATCATGACCCACAATCTGCATCCTTCTCCATCATCTTCTCATCCTGAGCTTCGAGGCGTTTCAGCGCCGCAGTACCCGCTTCGATCTTATATTGGTTGGCAGCAACTAAGTACAGTGAGCTTAATTTCGACCACGATGCGAGAATACTAGCTACTGGCATGGAAACACTCACTCCATGCCCTCTTCTCGCGGACCTTGCTTTCGGCAACGCGGCGGGCCTCCACTGCAGTCTGCACCTGCTCGACGAAGTGGCCATGATCTTCATTCTCGAAGAGTAATCTCTTCGTGTACCACAACTCCTCTTCTAAGGCCTCGACTGCCTCGTCGATCTTCTGCCCAATAAAAGATTTGGGAGCGGGCAACCGGGGAAAATATCGCTCCGGTGGTGTTAAGGTCACGATGGTGGTTTTGAACATCGTGGGAAGAGTCGACCAGCGACGGAGGAGAGAAAGCAGAGTAGAATTGAATGCTGTGGTTTATGTTTGGTGAGAAGTAGGAAGTATGAGAAGGAAAGAAAATCTTGTGGAAGGTCTGGAGGTTTTATAATCGAAGCCCGGACAGGTAACCTAAGGTAGAGTAAACCAGCACCCAGACGAGTTTAGTCAATAGAACACAGTACGATTGCTATTGTTCGTGTGGAGGATATGAATATGATTGTGGTTGTCAATGGCGGGTACTGTTGTTGACAATAGGGGCACCATGGACCTCACGAGCTATCAATAGGACACAGCAAAATACAATAAAGTCAAACGATGGGAATAGACACTGACTCCTGAGCACTTTGATAGAGAAAAGCATTCTGCATCACGTTCTACAAAGGAAATGCCCTTCGTTGGGACTAAATGTCCATTGCTGCGAAAGAGCTAGGGCGGAGAAAACATAGCGGTGCAGTGTCCTACTGATTCTCCTGCTGGCAGTTATGATGTCATCTGGCACTGGAGATGTTCTTACGAGATCTGGCGTAGGAATGAGTCCGTTATCTGAATTGTGATCGCCATATGGTAGAAAGCATGTATATGTACATGTATGTAAGATGTCAGAAGAAAGACTAGCGAAACCTCCGTATGTCACCCCGCCTTCTCCTACGAATATTGTGCATATAATAAACGAGCACCTACCAACGTCGCACTGTCACTACCTTGAGAAACATCTACCTGTTTGGAAGACTTAGAAAGGCCTCAGGCAATTGTACTTACGTCAAACACAATACTTACGGTTGTTCTACGTCTTCGATATCCGAGCATCAGCAACGGCGCATCACTCACACCCCACCACTCAAGTCCGCAAAGATGCAGGCAATGCCAGACGCCCGCCAGCAGAGTTTCGAAGAGATCTACGGCCCACCAGAAAACTTCCTTGAAATCGAAGTGCGTTTCCCCGATGCCTCTCCCTCCTTCTATGCTCTCCCACATCCCCACATCACTAACCGTTCCCCCCTCCTCTTCCAGGTCAAAAACCCCCAGACGCACGGCACGTCGCGCAGCATGTACACAGACTACGAGATCGTCTGCCGGACCAACATTCCCGCCTTCAAGCTCAAGCACAGCACCGTACGCCGGCGGTATTCCGACTTTGAGTATTTCCGGGATATACTGGAGCGGGAGAGCGCGCGGGTGACGATCCCGCCGCTGCCGGGGAAGGTGTTTACGAACCGGTTTAGTGACGATGTGATTGAGCATCGGAGGGAGGGGCTGCAGCGGTTTTTACAAATCGTGGTTGGCCATCCGTTGTTGCAGACAGGGAGTAAGGTGTTGGCGAGTTTTGTGCAGGGTGAGTTTTGGTGGGGGTTGTGGATTGCTTAGGATGGGAGGTGGGTCTGAGAGGAAAATCGCTGACATTACCGTTACAGATCCGAATTGGGATAGAAACTCATGGTAGGATGCTGTTCTGTAAGGAGGCCTTCGACTGGGCTTGGGTTTGCGGCAAAGGGCTATTGTATAAATATGACGGTGATGTTGTCTATTCAACATCTGCAGCGAAGGATCCAGTTGGCGTTAGCGTTTGTTACGATCACCAATCAGAATTGGGTTCAGCTTTCTTATTGTACACATTGTCTTATTGTTCAGTCGTCCCTCAAGTATTAACGACAATGGAAGACAATGGACATAGACCGGTCCAATTGACATAACAAGCAAATCTTGATATCCGCGACCCTCCAACTCTCTTTCCTTCCTTCCTTCACTTCCCCTTGCTACATACAATCCGTTCCCGTTTCTAGTTCGTCTCCTACTTTCTCATCTTAAAACATCATATATTATTGCTGTCCCTGCGTGACGCTGGTCGTCGCTCCCCCCAATCTCAAAGTTAGTCATTATAACATTACGACCATGCCCGCGGACCAAGCCAATCCAATCCGGCGCACTGTTGAGCGCCCACCCGGAGCCCTCGGACTATTAGAACCACTTATAGAGCGTAACCGTCGAGACATCGAAGAGCTCATAGACCAGGATGATGCTTTGCGCGACAGAAACGAAAGATGTAGGGCTTCCGCGTTTTCATTGTGTAAGACCGAGGCTGACCGATAGATTAAAGTGGATATATTGCATGGCCACCTCTGCAAGGTGAATGGGGCACTCAGGCAGGCGACGGTGCTAATCGGCCAATTGCGTGAAGATGGAGAACAATTATGGACGGAGCTTCAAAGATCGAGGTCTGAGAGTCGGGAATTGGAGGCGGAGAATATCGAGTTGCTGGCCGAACTTCAGAACTTTAGGGGTGAAGTTGGGGTGCTCAAGGCCGAGAACCAAAAGCTGGAGGTGGTGAGAGAGAACCTAGACGCAGACAATGAAAGACTTGTGGCGGACAACCAGCTCTTGGGACAGCGTACGTCTTCGAATCCGTCATACTTCTTCTGTCCAGCCATCTCCCGGTTCTAGCTCACGTCGAATGTACAGAGTTGGTAAACCAACAGCGAAGACCACGGCAACCTCGACAGAGAGCTCCTGCTCGTGCCGCTGCGCCTGCTGCTGGTTCGGGCGCGGTTGCTCGTATTCGGGCTCCTGCTCGGGGTAGGGCTCGCATTGGTGCCAGCGCTGGTGTTGTGCAGCATCGAATAGCGAGACAACCACCACCGGTCAGGGCCCCCAGAACCAGTAACAGACCGAGCAGAGCGTGTACGGCTGGGATCGACTATAGAATATAAAGACGTATTTGATATTCTGATACACGTTGTGGTTTCATGTTTCACGTCTTTTGGCGGCTATTCTATATCAAATATAGGCCTGGCGACCATTTCTTCCCAAGTCAGCGCCAGCGGCGGTAGCGTGTTATCTTCCCAGTCTTCAAACAACGTCGCAGTGTCTTCTTGCAAGGTTGGAGCGCATTCTGGACCGTTTCTGCTATCGGGAAGGTTTCGGTCGTCTGACGAACCCCGGTAGTCATCACGGGCTTTCTTAGGATCTTCAGATTCAGCTCTCTCGGGCAACTTATGTTTAGGTGCAGATGCGGGTGGAGTTAGCGATGCAGAAAGGTGTGCAGGTGTAGGCTCAACTACACGAATTGGCGAGAATGGCTTTACTCTCTCCCTCAACTCGTCCTGAGCAGGTAGTGCTGTTGTACCAAATTTTGACATTTCCTGTGGTCTCATAATGAACCCGGCCTGCGCGTAGATATCCGGATATCTGATCCTGAACCTATCCCTCAAATCTTGTGATCGTCTTTCTTCGAGGTGAAGATCTGGGTTCTTCTGGATAGCAGCCCATTGTGGGCCATATGAAGTATACCCCTTCAGGAGGTCAGCGTCTTCCTCCTTAGTGAAGGCTCGCTTTGGGCGTCGTTTAGCATTGGAAAAAGGAGCTATAATGCCTAGACGAGCTAGATCCTCGGGGTTCCTGCGCTGGCGGGCGCGCCTTCTGGGTAAAGATGAGCTTGGAGAGCCAACATCCGCGTTAGTAGTGTTGCTTTCCGCTGCGTTTGCCCTGCTGATCTCTTCTGGAGTCGATAGTCGTTCGAAACTGGGGTCTATTGCAGTTGAGGACCCTGACATTGACTCTTTACGAAATCCTTCAGGGCAGCAGGTACGGAATCTAGAGCGATCGCGTAAACATTGTTTACTGTAGCCGGGGTTGTGAGTACAAGTGTTTTATAGGCTTACCTATCCTTAAGGTCCACTGCTGTTCGCGTAGTAAATGTAAAGTCAGGATGAGAGAGTATTGTCTTCCACTTCCCCACACCGAACATAGCGACACCCTGCAGCAGCAGGTCCGTTTCAACATCTGTCCACTTCTTCCTGGTTATGCCACTCTGCTTCTTCCGAGCTGCTCTCATCGAAGATACACTCTTATGGTTTTTGGGAGCTTCATAAAGCTTTTCTGTTATGTTGGACCCAGCATCTACCACGATGCTAGCGTTGAGTATGTTTCCGACCGTTGCATCTTGAGAAGCGCTCGGAGTTATGGGGGGAAACAAAGCTGCGTTTGGCGGTGGCTCGTTCAATCCATTCAGAGCTGCCATAGGTTTGAAAGGTGGATACTTTTTGGCCTTCTGTTTTGCTAACGGTTTAGGAAGTTGCACGAAATCTCCCAGTCCTTCGCCGTTGTCGATTCTCCTACGCTTTCGCGGGCTGCTTAACGAGGGTGCACTCTTTGGTTCATTTCTTGAGTCTACGTGATTGCCATGCTGTTGCGTCGCTGGCTTTAGGCTGCCGCCCACGCTACCACGACCGGTACGAGGCCCTTCTTTGCGATCTGTATCAGATGTATTCGAGCCTGGACCAACACCATGTATTGGTAGAGCCTGGGCCAACGCCTTCATACGACCACAGAGCTTCATCGTGCCCGTATGTGCATTCTTATCTGTGCGTGCGTTGGGTTCGAGAGGTAAAGGTCTGCTTGCGGTCTGGGGGGGTTTGGGATCTTGTAATGGAGGTATTCGCAAAGAAGGGTGCCGAGGAAGATCTTCTAGGCGAGTCAGAGGATCATCAAGCAGAGCTGCCAGACGTGGCTCTGAAGCCATTGTCATCGTTCAGAGCAAAGCCAGTCTCCTAGATTGCATGTACTCCAATGACAAAACTGAAGATAATTGTACGTTGAACCGTTGTGGTGGGACGCGACAAAACGCTCGGACCAGGAACGTGGAACTCGTCGTTCCGACGTCCGCCTGAACTCAATTTCATCTGCAGATTCCAGCTTGAAGTATTCGATTGCCTTTACTGCTACCTCTGAACGTACTTCTACAAAAGTAAAAGAGTAGCTTAGAACTCAGATCCTCTCAAGCCAAAATGGCCACAATCCTTCCACCTTTCCCGCGCCTCGTCTTCACAATCCTCGAACCTCTTTCACTGTATGTCTCTACTCTACTCTTTTACCTGCAGGTGACTGACTCAATCCGTAGCATCGCCGGCTGGCTAGCCCCCATTATGGACCCTCACGCCTTTATCTCGGATCAAGTCCTTCACAACTTCCCTCAAGATCTGACCCTTGGCGCGCACGTCGTCGCCCTCCAACTCAGCAATGTCTATCTGCTTCTTGCTCTCCTAGGCGTCGCAGTCCTCTACACCACATCTGAGCCAAAGGTCGTGCGAAATTACATCATCGCATTGTGGATAGCGGATATTGGGCATTTGGCGGCTACGTATTATGTGGTGGGATATAAACATTTTATCGACGTTGGGCATTGGAACTCTATGGCTTGGGGGAACATAGGTGCCACGGTATTCTTGTTCGTTACACGCTCGGCGTATCTGATGGGGTTGTTCGGAAATGGTAGAAGTGCTGGAAAGAGAAAGGCTAAAGGCTAGCTCGAAGAGGCATAACATTAGCTGAGTGATAGGACTTTGGAGGCACTCTTATTGAATTCTTAGGACTAGCCGAGGACGTATCTGAGAAAGACTACGTTATAGTCTAGTTGTGTGAATCTGTTATCTCCTCGCGACACACGCTGCGTCCTCGTCAATGCTCTTCGCGGTGTACCTAACCCAAAAGCCTCTGTCGCTCTCATCCTCGGCCTCCAGAAGGAGGTTTCAGACATCATGAATGTACCTGCAACTGTCTACATTATCAACATCGAAACCTAGTAAAAAGTATGAGTTACCGTCTTCCATGGTACGCCAAGATAGCAACGCATCAGGAACCCCAAAGCGCAGGAGTTGGCAACGAACCAACGGCAGGGCTGCCCACATCCTCTCTCCTCCCTCCGAACAGACCACCACATATCATCCCGCACCGACCTGCGGCACGACACCAATCCTCGCATACGCCAGCTGAAGCCCAACCGGCACATCGAGCGCCCCAGTATTCGGACATGAGCACCGTATGACACAATATACGACCCGATAAAAGACCTGAACCCTGGCCCAATCCCTGCACTCTAAGTGCCAGTTGCCCGGGTCAGGTCGGTACACGCAGGCGCAGATTGCGGACAAGCGGACCCTGCAGAAAGATTGCATGTCCGTGTAGTGTGCTATATCGACGCCGTCCAAGAAGACGTCTAGGGGGAACCTGGAGATGGGCTTGGGGGGCCAGGCGCCACTGCAGGTGGGCTGGTTGTGGGGATTGTGGTGTCAGTGAACGAGGCAGGATGACGGTGGATTTGGGGAAGAGGGAGGAGACAAAGGACGTACCGGGGGAGGGGAGCTGCGTAAGGCGAGGAAATTTGGTGCTGGGGTCGTGGGTGAGCAGATTGTGAGATGGATTAGCGCGAGCAGGACAGACAGGACGCCCCGGATCTGGATGGAAGACGACTTCATGCTGATCGAAATTTTGGCGGTTGAATGCCCTCAATGTGCAAAGGGCCACTTGATATGTGGGAGGACATATATTCGAGATCTGAGCTATGTTGTCCGGCTGCTTCTGGCCATATTGGCGGGCGCGTGTAACATAAAGAAACAGCTACCTTATCTAAACGGCACACGTGGTGTGTCTTTGGGTGGCACGCAACGATTGTTTCAGCATGAGTGGATGTGAAACATCACAAAGACCTCGCCTTGGCGCGGGTATTGCATGATGACTGGCTCACCGTACAAATGTGAAGAATTATCTTGAAGAAGGCGCGGCGCTGACAAAGTCGGGCACACTCGAGGGAGGCACGTGCAACCCTCTGAAATATTCGAAGCTAGCACGATGGCAGGATTACCAAGAAGAATGGTTTTTACTATTATACCATCTGCTTGCTCTATTGCATTCCCTGGTCCTACTTTGGTGTACTCTTAGGACCCAAATGGTTCGTTGCTGGCTAGGTTACGGGATGCCCTGACCCCCCTCCAGCACGACCAGAAGGCGCTGGATCCCAAAGCATCATAATCCGTCAAAGATCTCGCAAGGAGGATGCCCTCACAGACTGACTAGCACCGTCGGACGTTCCTGCTCTGCCGCATCTCCGCATCTCGGCATCTCGAAGCCCATAGTTCAAGAGGTTCCTGCGTGCGCAGGTGGATGCGCGCCATTGAGTCCCGCATGATATAAACCAGGGTAATGCTCCGCCAGATCATGCAAGTTACCCCACTGTTCACCGTTCGGTTCCTCGCAAAAGCAATGGTCCAAGCAATACTCGATCGCGAGGTCGAAGGGCGAATCTACATGATGTGGAGACAGATCCTCGAAGCAGATGAGCTCGAACGGCGGTGGGCCGTTGGCCGGGAGACATTGGCAGAGGGGCCCTTGGGATCTGCAGAATTCGAGCAGGGTGTGGAACTGGCCGTGATCATCGTGCGTTATTTGGGGTGGTGGAAGTTGGGCCTCGCAGATAAGCTGAATGGCCTGTGGCTTTTGCTGTCTGTTAGTCTTGTTGCTCGGTCCGTGTCGTTCTATGGCGCTCGCGTGTACATACCTGCAGATCGAGATGCTTCGCTTGAGATAATGAAGCCTTCGAACAGGCAATGGGGAAAGTGAGGGTGAGCAGGAACGTGAGCAAACTCAAGAAATGAGTGAAGCAGGTTTTCATAGTGACAGAAGAAAATAACGAGATGTGGGCGGTGTAACAATGCCTTACCCCGTCGACTTAAGTAGATATTGGCCAGCGTTGCCACTGCCACTCAAATCCGAGAACGCAAAAACAAACAGCTCATAGTATAAGGCATTTAGTAATGAGGTAAGACAAGGAACGAACAACATGACCCAACTTGGTCATTCGAGCTGTTGTTGACTTCTGTTGGACGGGAACATCTGCGATCTGTGAGGATAGTCGCGAGAGACAACAGGAGTCAAGGATGATGATACTGAAGATGCAAACTTCGAACCAGGGGGAGCAGCACAAAGCTTTCAATCTACAATTCTGTCTTGATCGAGGGATCACCCCCCCTTAAGTCGTCGCTGGTGTCGTGCCTATGAATTGCTTAGCTGTTGTTGAGCTGCAGCAGGATCTCTCACGGTCGCCAGCATATGCAGGTGCAAGCGCAGCTGTCTCGAGGCGTTGGCAATTGGAGAAACCACCACGTTTCATGTGTCAGCGGTCCAATCTTTCACCTGTTCGAACAGAGACATCGCTAGGAAGTTTAAAGCCACAGCCACAAGCGCAGTCTCGCCACTCTAGCCAATAACTTCAGAACCGCATTTACGCACGTATTCAGTGATCGACGATCGTCCAAGTCTGTCTTACAGGCCTGAGATCTGTAGGTGCCGTCTTAGTATGACGCCGTCATGATAACACAGCATCATTAATATTGAGAGCACTAGAAATATTGATGAATTCCGAAGACCTAAGCGCTCCGGGGATTATAGGAATCGGAGTGAGAGAGCAGAGTCTATTATCCTTGCTCTAGAGATAGTCTTGGGTCCCAGATCATCTTCCATTGACTACGTAGTAAAATTAGAAATGCCAGGTGTAAGTTTCATGATGAGATAATATGACGCCGTTCGAAAACACACAAGTAATACATATGGAAGTTGTAGAAAAAGCTGCCATCTCAGATGCAATCGTTTACTATCTATCAACATTCTCCAAACCAGCTCTCATCCAGTGAAAGCCGCAGTTTCATATCAGATCCGACATTGCAGCATCTTACATACTCATCAAGAGCTCAAGCACCAGCAATGGGCCTTCCAATGCCAAATCGACGGTTCCCTCCAGGGACAGGCAGAGGGTTAACTATAGATATAGGGCCCCGACTGAAGGGCCAATCGAAGTTGTGTTGAGGACCACCATAGCACATGCACGAGAGTTCGCAGAAGGCGATCTGGGCCCTGGTATCAGGCTCGAGCTCGAGGAAGCCATGAGGGTCACATCTGGGGGCGAATAGCCCCGGACGGTGCTCGGGGTCTTGCTCAGCGCAGTCGCAGTTCGCAGTAGAGGCTAAGCACCAGCGGTATACCGTAGGGAACATGAGATGGTTGACACCAGCTGGCGGCTGGCCGTCTTCACAGTTGAAACGCTATGTTTGGACGGTCAGTATAATGTTTGCGGATTTCCAATGAGGCTGACTCACCGGTTGTGGTGTGGACCTCGAGGTCAAGCGGGAGCTAGCTGGGCAGGAGCTAAGCGTAAGGAACGCCAGGATGAAGCCGAGCATTTGCGTAGTCTGAAAGAAATAGCGCGGTGGGTATCTCATGGCAACAGCTGAGTCAGGCGTCGAGCTTGAGGATAGAAAGATGACAAAGATCTGAAGCTCGAGAATAATGTAACGGACGCTGCAACAGCCTGTGAGTCCATGCTTATAGAAATGGACGCAGACCAATCAACAATGCTGAGACAATGAAACATCCGCGAGCATTGTGTGAGTGACCGCGATTGGCAAATCTGTGTAGATGGTAATCAAAATGGCGATTGCGATATAGTTGGTAGTCCCCGAGACAAACGAGTGGTTTCACTCTGCCTCTGATAAGTCCCTGCATAAGTGAAGCCGATTTGCGACTATGAGTTTCTTATAAGTTTCTCGAGCTGGAGGGGAAGTGCGCGTAGAAAGGCGGAGACGCACTCGCTCTCTGAAGGATAGGGACTACAGTCACCCGCGTACAATGTAGACTCGCTCAGGTATACATGTTTGTCTGCCCCTGAACAGTTAGACTCTTCAATCAATCAACATCATGTCGCAACACTCTTGACTTTACAGTTCTAAGTTTTGCTCATTTGTTGACCCCGACACAGTGCATTGGCTATAGAAACCGCACTGGTCTGGAAGTAAAGCTGAGCATTCCACAAGATGACTTATTCACAGCTTTCGTGTCGGATCTGGAACAAGTTGAAGCCAGCCACAACACACCGAGCCTGATACTAGTCCTGTGAACAGCGCGGCATGTCTTACTTTTCATGGCTATGAATTGAAGCAACTTTTGCAAGAGACATGGTACAGCTGACGCTAATTGTCGGCCAAGCTTTTTCGTATAAGAAGAGCATAGAAAAGGCTGAGTCTATCCGCTCTACGTATTCAAGCTTTCTTTATTCATTTATGTAGGTGCTTTTGCTATATGCCAGTCTAGGCACCCTTTGACGTATCCTACATCCTTCTTTATCCGCTGTCATGTCAGTCAACAACTTCCCTTGTACCCTTCAGATGACTGGGTACTGGCCCTGTTGATGCTCGTTTTCCGAGGAAGATGCCAAACACCCCTTTCCGTTGGGACCCAGATTGGAAACAAGCCGTTACCAGACCCTTCTTCTGGCTTGCGGACCATCAATCGCCCCATCCATGTTATCGCCAGGAATAACACCCAGTCTAAAGTGAGCCTAGAGGACTCGTTTTCACGCACGGGTTGTTACTACTCCGGTACTGGAGACATTGCGGCCTTCGATCACGTGTCATTTGGCGTCGGTAACAAGACTTGGGGTCCCTCTGGCGGGTCGGGTGGCAATCAAGTTCGCATCGACATCGACGACGAGAACAGTTACGACTTCGTCATTGCGAGGATCTTCCCCTCTTCTGGTTCACTCGTGCTCATGCATTCCCATTCCAGGGCTGGACGAACCCTTACTGGGCCCCATACACAGTTGGAGTCAAAGATTTGGACAGGGCAGCTGATGGCTGCCTGGCGGGCCGGGGGGTTTAGCGAACTGCGCCTCAGGAAGGTCCCCTCACCTATCCTTATCTTGACGCCTGAACACTCGATTCTCAAAACATTCTCTATATTCAATACAAAGTAATACTGACAATACACTCTTCTGATTATCCTGCGATGAGGCGCCTCGTGAATCTTGTTGGCTCTGGCGTTGGTCTTGCCACAGAAGCCGTTGCAGCGCGCAAGTCACCGTCGCCGTCTGCTGAAGCGAGCAGTGGCACGGCAGATGCTCCCTCACATCACAGTACGTTAACCTACCTACTGAACGTGCTGGTAAGCTTATCGCGAAATGTCAAGCTAGGCCAGCCGATAAAAGAGGTGGCTATGAGGGCCATGAAGAGTCAGATGAGAGCGCTGCAGAAAATGATGAAACAGACTGGGACCTGGGTGATGCCGCGGATGAGTATGCTGGCCCGGAGACTTCATTCGGTAATAGTGAGCGCCGGGTTGGCGTCGAGGAGCTCGTACAGTCCTTCGTTACCGAACATCCCCCGCCTTCGTATACTGCAGCTCCAGGGCGACTACCTTGTCCTGTGATTATTCCGCAGCGCAGGCCTCAGAACAATAGCCGTGGTTTCGTACGCGCCTATGCGCCTGTGCTTTACGACTGCGGCATTGACCAGACCACCTTCTTGGATTTTCTCAACTCATTCGATCAGGCGAGCAAGGTAAGTGTTTGGGTTTTCATATGTGCCTCGAGAGATCTCTCTTAATAAGCCTTCTCACATGTCTTGGGTGGCATCCGCTAATTGACGGTCTCGTATTGGCGTCACCGATTTTCAATGTGATCAATCTCGCCGCCTTCGCCGTGAGATTTGTCCCAAGCGTGGCGGCCCACGTTACCTCAATGGCTGTTACGGTGGCTTGCAAAGTGGCCACAGAGATGCAAACAAGGCACAAGTCAGTCTGTCTGTCCAAATTATGAGACTGGCCTGCAGAGCTCTGATTTGGCTCTACGCTGCGCAGAACCAATTCTTTCCTGGATCAGATGAACGAGAAGCTCTTCAGACCACATAACCTGTTCTGCCTAATGATGACATACAAGCCCGATCAGCAATCATCGAATGAGCCTGTCGACATCTCTCAAGTGGTCATGAAATCACTCACATCATCTGATTCGGGATTCCGAGGAAAGTTCAACACCCTCCAGAGGTCGAGCGGTACGACGAACGGCGAGCTGGAGATGCCAGAGGCCGCACCGCTTATATTTCCTGCGCTTGATGCAGTGTCAGACGCACAGAAGCAGAACGCGCTCAAGAAGAGCCATGATTTCGTCATGGACTACTTTGACAGGCGTGCTCAAGCAACCTATGTGCGTTGTGCCTTGCCCTAGCTCCGTCATGGCTCATCACTGACCTACTTTCTGCATGACAGGCCAACCAAAACCCTGGCTCGTCACTCGCTGTCGGTTCAGGAACCGAGTTCGCCTCTCGCTACAGTGATCCCAACCATCCTGCTTCGAACGGCTCACTCATCTCGCTCGTCACTGGCGGTAACGTCAGCCCTGTGGAGAGAAGGGCCCACCGAAGGGAGCGACGAAGAGCGCGTCACGGTGAGCCTTCACGATCAGAGGCACGAAGGGAACGGCGAGGGGAGGGCCGAAGGCAGGGCCTTGTTAGGCGTGTTTTAAAACAGGTTGGTCACATCGGATTCATCTCTTCCCGCACTGTCAGAGCGCCTGGGCTAATTATGCTACTGCTCAGGATGTGCTGTATCTCATGATTGTCAACATGCCGAGTCAAGAGGAGATGAACGTGATCCTCGCCAACATGAGTATCCGTGCGTAGGCAACTGTGATGGACTTAGGAGTTAGGGGATATCTTGGGCTATCAAGTGTGAAAGCAAGTTTAGATCCTGACGCCATTAAATACGTTTATGAAGAGCAAATCAATAATCTAAATTGAGACAGTAGTTTGCAAATGATTGGGAATTTATTGAAAGCATAATATCAATCCAAACAGATGAAAAGTATTCCAATGGGAGCTCAAGAAAAGTCGACGGCCGGGTAAGGTATGATCGGCCACTTCCATAGCTGAGCACACGGGTCCTGAGTTCCTTGCACCTTAGTTAGCGGGAAAACTCCAGATTTGAAGGCCTTAAGGTACCTTAACCAGGACTACCGTACCTAGTTAGCACCGGAAAGTAGCGTTCTTTCTGCAAACCTGGCCTTGATCTACAAGATTACAAGCCATACCTTATCGATTAATGGCTCCTCAGTTCGCGAAGAAAAAATGCGGTCAGTATTGCCTAGGAGAGTGTAAATGGAGAGATAGCTGAGATGTATTTCATGAAGGTGTCTTAGGCTGCACCGGCTCTGTCGGTCAACGATTCATCCTGCTGCTGGCCCTGCATCCGCATTTTGATCTACACGCCGTAGGGGCCTCAGCGCGGTCGGCAGGCAAGAAATATAAAGATGCTGTGAGATGGAAGCAAGCAATCCCAATGTCGAAAGAGCTAGGGGAACTCGTGGTGAAGGAGTGTAAGGCAGACAAGTTCATGGACTGTGACTTGATATTTTCAGGGCTGGACAGTTCCGTTGCTGGAGACATTGGTCTGCTACATCTCTGGCGGGATGAAGGATCTGGAACTGATGTTTGGTATTGGCAGAGATGGAATTCTTGAAAGCAAACCTTGCCGTCTTCTCCAACTCAAAGAACCATCGCCGCGATCCACTCGTTCCCCTGGTCGTCCCTACAGTAAATCTACCACACTTCGATGTCATACCACACCAACGCAAGCACTACGGACTGAAGAAAGGTTTCCTGGTCTGCAACTCCAACTGCGCCGTCATAGGCATCGTGATCCCCTTCGGCGCAATACAAGCCAAGTTTGGTCCTGTAGATCAAGTCAGCGTTGTAACGATGCAAGCGGTCTCTGGTGCAGGCTATCCTGGAGTCAGCAGTATGGACATACTGGATAACGTGATACCCTTCATATCAGGGGAGGAAGACAAACTGGAGACCGAGGCGCAGAAGATTTTAGGCACTGTAAACACCGATGCGACGTCGTTCAATAACCAGTCAAGCTTGAAAATATCAGCTGCATGTAACAGAGTTGCCGTGCTAGATGGTCACATGGCTTGCGTTTCATTGCGGTTTTCAAGGAGACCGCCGCCAAGTGCGGCGCAGGTGAAGGATGCTATGCGCGAATATGTGTCGGAGGCACAGAAACTGGGATGTCCATCGGCGCCAGAAAATGCGATCATGGTCATGGAAGAGGATGACCGGCCCCAGCCAAGATTAGATAGAGATCTACAAAACGGATATACAGTGAGTGTAGGTAGGGTTAGGGAAGACGAGGCCGGAATCTTTGATATCAAATTCGTTGCATTGAGCCATAATAGTAAGTCTACGACTGTTATGCTGAACAACAAGCCATACTAACGTGAACAACAGCCGTCATTGGCGCCGCGGGGTCATCAATATTGAATGCAGAGGCTGCTGTGCTGAAAGGACTTGCATGATTGCGATGCTGGCGAGCTGTATCATAGACCTCGTAGACTTGATGAAACATTGGAGTCATACGGTGCCATCTTCTGGATACAGGCGAATGTACATGTAGATACTGTGAATAAATTGTGACAGTGTCAACCCTAGGGCTAACTCGCTTAGCGGCCCACAACTGCTATGGTCTTGGCGAAAATCTACACAAGCGAATATCTTCAATCAGCAACCCTACCAACCGCAACCACCGACACATCTTCCAGATTCTGATCCAACTAAAGTGCAATCATGGGTCGTGGACCGTAAGTGATGAGTGTTTATTACTTCTCGATGGCCGATGGGATTTCAGAGCTGTGAGGGCCAGCGATTGGTACTGCGACAACACGAGGCGAAAAGTCACCACTGCAGCTTCGCCTTGCAATCTCACGATTTTGAATCCTTTCACTGGAACGAAATTCGATCGCTCTCTTTGCTTTAGTTAGAATTCCAAACGGTCGCGCAACGACCCAGGCGAGGGTACCTGTGGTGGATAGGGCTGGCGGATGTGCAAATGGGTTGAAAGCGTGCACAAAAGACCTCCGCTGACGATTGACCTTCGAATACAGGAAGAAACATCAGAAGCGCCTTAGTGCGCCATCGCACTGGCTCCTGGATAAACTGTCCGGTGCCTACGCGCCTCGTCCATCACCAGGTCCCCACAAGCTGCGAGACTGCATGCCTCTTCTTGTATTCATACGGAATCGGTCTGTAATCACCTTTCCGCCAGCCGTGGCTGCTACTTTAGCGATCTGTCTACTAATACCATATCTGGGTTTACAGCCTCAAGTACGCCCTCAATGCCCGCGAGACCAAAGCCATCGTCATGCAACGCCTCATTAAAGTCGATGGCAAAGTGCGCACCGACTCCACTTACCCCGCCGGTTTCATGGACGTCATCTCTATTGAGAAGACAGGAGAGAACTTCCGCCTCGTCTACGACACAAAAGGCCGCTTCACCGTCCACCGCATCACCACCGAGGAGGCAGAATACAAACTGGGCAAGGTCAAGCGGGTGCAGCTGGGCAAGGGCGGAATCCCATTCTTGGTTACGCACGATGCGCGAACGTGAGTTCTGCTGCGTCATTCAGTCGTTGGACCAAGTTTTGGTTGATCTCCATGACGGAACAAGAAGGACGCATACTGACGGAGTGGTGTGTTGGGGTGCTGTAGGATACGCTATCCAGACCCGACCATCAAGGTAAACGATACAGTCAAGATTGACCTGTCCACGGGTAAGATCTCGGAATTCATCCGCTTCGATACCGGCGTCATTGCTATGGCTACTGGTGGGCGCAACATGGGTCGTGTTGGTGTGATTACGCATCGCGAACGTCATGATGGAGGCTTCAACATCGTGCACATCAAGGATGCGATTGACAACTCGTTTGCAACGCGGGAGAGCAACGTCTTCGTCATTGGAAGAGAGAAACCGTGGATTAGTCTGCCTAAGGGCAAGGGTGTCAAGGTAGGTTACATACTTCGGAATCTAGAGGAAGATAGCTCGCTAACGTGACTCTGTGCAGCTGTCTATCGCAGAGGAGAGAGACCGTCGTCGGGCTTACGCAATTGCAGGCCACTAAATGTTGTACTCGTAAGGTTGCGGGGCACTGGTAAATGGATTTTGACACTGTGATTCTATCTAGCTAGCAGTTGTCAAGAATCAAATGAATCAAACCTCCCATCTTGCCGGGTATTTCATCCGTGTAGAACTTATGCTTTTCTTCCTGCGCCGACTATGCTTCCCCCATGCACGTGTCCAAGGACGCCAGCACCGTGCCCAGCCCTGGACACCCGACAGTAAATGCAAATGCTAGACTGACGACAATCATTGCAATTTGAACATTTGGTCAGAAACCCGCTGTCCTTGATTTTCGGGGTTCCTCAATGTCGACGCAGCGCTTGCCTTCACCTCATCATGCGCGTGAATCGTATCCGTCACCTCAAAGATCTTGCCCGGATTCATCAGCCAGTACGGATCGAGAGCTCTCTTGATGCTTCGCATGACGTCCAGGGTATCCGTGCCAAGCTCCTTTACCAGAGACTCTTTCTTGCCAAGGCCTATCCCATGCTCACCCTGCCACTATTGTTAGCGCTACACGTTGCGGCGAGGACGGAGGTTGAGACTAACCGTGCAAGTCCCTTCCATCTCTAGGGCTCTGTCGACCATATCACGTACGCACTTCTCAACCGCTTCCCGCTCCTTAGGGTTGGTATTATCGTAGAGGATACTTTCGTGGAAATTGCCATCGCCGATATGCCCCAGGATACTTGCAAATAGGCCCAAATCGTCCATCTCCTTCTTCGAGATCTCAATGATATCAGGCAATCTCGACAGCGGCACCGCCACGTCCGTCGACCACACCTCCAGCCCCTTTTCCCGCAGCGCCAGCATGCTCCACAACGACTCCTTCCTCGCCGACCACAGCCTCTTTTGCTCCTGCGCGTCTTTGGCGAACTCGAACTCTCCGGCCTTATGGGCCTCCGCTATCGCCCGGACGACTTTGATATTGTCCTGCACGCCGGCCGTCGTGCCGGAGAACTTGAAGAACAGCGTGGGCACTTCTTTCCAGGTTCTGCCCGTGGCACCGGCCCGGTTGACGACGTTCATCTGCACGTCGTCCATGAGTTCCATGGCGGCGACGGGGACGCCAGCGCGCATGATCTGGGCGGCGGCTGCGGCGGCGTCGCGGATGGTGGGGAAGGTGACGACTGCGACGTTCGTCTCCTGTGGGATGACGGCGAGTTTGAGGGTTATTTCGGTGACTATGCCGAGTGTGCCTTCCGAGCCGATGAAGAGGCCGGTGAGGTTGTAGCCGGCGGATGATTTGCGTGGGCGGCGGCGTGTCTTGATGACTGTGCCGTCGGCAAGTACTACGGTCAAATTGATGACCCATTCTTTCATTGTCCCGTACCTGACTGCGTTTGTGCCGCTGCAGTTTGTCCCTACCATTCCTCCGATCTTGGCGCTTGGGCCCGGGTCCACAGGGAAGAACAGTCCAGAGCCCTTGATCTCGTCGTTCAGCTGCATCCATTGCACGCTCGGCTGCACGACCACATCCATATCCTCCTCGTGCAACTGCACGATTTGATCCATGAACGCAAAGTCGATACTCATACCTCCGTACGGGGCGGAGAAATTCGCTTCGAGGGAAGACCCGCCGGAATAGGGAATCATGGGGATACGGTATTTGTGGCAGACCTTGGCGATCTGGGAGACTTCGGCGGTGGATCTGGGGTAGGCGACGGCGACGGGGAGCTGGGTGATGTTGATACTGGACCATTCGGAGTAGCCGTGCGCTAGGAGATCTTCGTCGTCGGTGCTGATTGTGTCCTCTGTGAGAAGGGTGCGGAGTTCCCCGATGGCCTGTAGATTGTTACCGGAGGATAACTGCGGGTACTAAGATCGGACAAACCTTCTCGAGGTCTTCCGCACTGCTATACTTAGGAGCCTTGACTCTCTTCTGCCAGAGCTCGTCAACATGAGAGCCAGCGTCAGTGATGCCATATAGGTAGGTTAATGAGCTTGCAAATGTTGTGAGAAGCAAGACCCGGCCGGTCGTCCACGATGGCCCCGACCTCGTCGGTGCATCATGGAATCTCGGAGCTGTACTTCTCCATCTTCCAGCTCGTAGACTGAAGCGTGGATGAAGTTGAGGCTGATTTATTTTTGGAAAGGAGAGCAGAAAACTCTTCAGGGGACGCATGCTGACCGTCAAAAGTCCAAAACCGCGACAAGAAAAGCAAAGAGAGCTCTGAGGCCATAGCGACTGGAAGAGAAAACCCCGCCATTTCTATGCTTTGAATTCAACTTTCGTAGCCTCTAGTTACCGTTAGGGGATCGTTGCCGCAAAGGTTTTCTCTGGTCGCGTGCTTCCCCACATTACGGGAGTACATATTATAAATTAAAATAGAGCCCCTGTATTTTCGGGCTGATGCAGATGCAGATACCCATGTCCTGTACCTTACAACATGAACGTTGTTCGAATGTTATGCCATAGGTACTCCGTATAGGCATGGGAGGTGATCGCAAAGGCATTGACGCCTGAGGATCAATAGCGGGATGTGTGGTCGCGATGGGCAACAGCCTGAACCTACAATGGTCATGGCTCAACGTCATGTATTATCGTTATTACGACAGCGGCGAACATGCTACTTGTCTAGACGGCGAACGCGAGCATGGCTGACATCAAGGTGCTGACAGATGAAGTGCGACGGATCGTCAGTGCACCCTATGCCGTTTCGTTGAAGGTGCGTGGTCTAGAATCACAGCAGTGCTTTCTCCACATGGAACACTCAATCACTATCATCTCTGTTGCTGTTATATTGGCCGTACATGGAAGTTTAATCCTGATCACATCTCCCTAGAACCTACGAGATATTACCGACAATGTCGACAAGGCTACCTTGCAGCGATGGGCAGACGGCCATCCATGCCAGATCAATGCGCTGGCTGAAGCAGTAATTGACGGCCTTCAGCTATGGCCTTACGTATTCAGCCTACTGGGGGATTTCTGTGAGGGCTCAACGACGTCAGGTCTTTCAATCGCTGACTATTTGGAGGCCATATTGTTGCTTTCCGCAATGCTGTCTTACTAGTCAAGCCGACTCTACTTGATAACTTGCTCAAGAAGGTAGTTGAGTCTCAACATGGATACGAGCAGGTTGGTCGTGAGTGTCGGTGTTGTCAGCACCATGTACTAAACCTGGCCAGTATTTCTCAGCATGCGTGTCGATGCTTTTCGCCCCGTTAGCTGACGATACACCAATACCAGCCTCGGCTCCGTCCTTCTTCCTAAAGGTACTCGAAGAAGCTGTGCAAGCTCCATCAGCATTGACAATCAGACCCATCTACTCGATGCTCGCTGGAGTCGGACCCGGCTTGTTGGACGTCTTGCCTGAAGATGCTGTAGTACGGTTTCAAGAGCAACTGATCCAAATGTTAAGGAGTTTAGATAATCAATCTGCCAATCTGTTATGCCTGGCCATCTTCGCAAGAATCATTACGAAGTCAAGTCGCCAATTGCCCAGAGCAGAGAGCTCCTCACAGGAATCCATGTCCATTGGTGGTACAGCTTTGCCTGGGCGAGCTTCCCAGTATCACACGATACAGCAGTTCTTCGGCCAGAAAAGAGCACCCAAGACTCTCGACTTAGTGGTGCTACGTGTAATATTTGCTTGCTCCAACAGCAGCAGTCTCTCCTCAGATGATGCGTTAGAAAGTGTGAAGCTTGCAAAGGAGATCATTGACGCTATGGAACGCCAACAGAAGGACGTCTGGATTAAGTCGAATGGCTCGAAGGTACGGAAGATGTTTGAGAAGGTTTTGCGAACGGACATCTGTCCAGAGCTTCAGTCAATGGTACGCGTCACAGCAAGACTTTCTACGCTTCTAGCATTGACAAGGTACTCATAGGCGGTCGAAGTTATCGTCTCAATAGTCAAGCTAGAAGACCTGCCTGTTCAGCTAATTAAAGCCTATCGGGGTCTTATACGTACAGAGGACCGCTTCATTGTGCCAGACGTGGCCGGTCCTGCTCTCTCCCAATGGGCGATCGAGTCTTTCGCGGTGCGTAGCTCTGAATTCTCGGCCTTTGATATTTTAGCTGACTAGTCGTAGCCTCGTCTGGATGAGGCATTTATAGCTGGGGTCTTGCAGAGCATTTTGAAGACTGCTGTGCAACAGACTGTCCCATGCAACGGAATTTTGAGGGCGTCTCAAACCTCTGCGCTGATTGTTTCAGCTTTTGCGGCGGCAGTGCGAGGATCAGCGAAGCTAAGAGGCGAAATATTGTTTGCTCTCTCGACCAACGGATTCAGCCAGCCATTGAAAGATTTTGTGGCCATACCGCCACTGCCAAAGGGATATAACAAAGAGAATTGCGCAGAGCACGAAGTTTGCCCCATGGCTTTAGCAGAAACACAGAGACAACTTCGATTGCATATTTGCTCGCTCTTTCTGAGGACTGCATTACTTGCCTCAGCGGACCAAGCTGGCATGGATACCACCCTAGCTGTTTCTCTGCTTCAGAAGCAGGCAGAATTTGCCATGACTATCCCAGCATGTGGCTTCGAGAGCCCATACTCTCAAGCTGCAGGAAACGCGTCCCTCTCGCTCGTGGAGCAGATGTCCACTCCAGACCACTATCGAGCCAGTAATGACTGGCGGACGCGGCTCTCGTCGGATCTCCTTCGAGACGCAACGGACCGTGGCGACATGATTGTATGCACGGTCGGCGAGATATGTCGTGACCTCGAGGACCGCTGCCAGCTAGTTGAGCAACCACTACGAGAAGAACAAGCTCGCTCGAAGGATCTCGAGATTGGTCTGGAGAGATCGAGCGCGAGGGTCGTCAAACTAGAGTCCGAAGCTGAGGAACGGAATCTCTTCCTGAATGGCTTAGATGCCGAGAAAGCTCGCCTTGAGAGTCAAGTACAAGCGGGAGAGAGTCGCCTTAGAAGTTTGTCGGATGTTCTTCAGGAGGTGGAGTCACAATGCGAACAGGCTAAAGCAGACCTTGAGCGTTCTGCCGCGGCCGCGAAGGAGGAGGCTGATGATCAAGACTTAAAGCACCTTGCTATCATGAGTTCGAAGGACGAGACCATCGATGAGAAGAACGAGCAGATCGCGCAGCTCGAACAAGAACTGAGAGACCTTCGTGAAGAGCTTGCTGTAACTTTAGGAGCAAAGTTCGCAGCCGAGGAGAGAGTTGTTGCGCTTGAGACAGGACTCGAGGAAGGTGCTCGTGCGATGGAATTGGAGAGAGCATCGAGTGCCCGCAAAGACTCCGAAACTGAAAAACTTCAAGGAATCGAAGCAGAACTGAAAATGAAAATCGAAACTGTCAACAATAGCGTTCGACAACAAGCGACGAAGATTGAGGCCCTGCAATCTGAGCTCCAAAGTGCAAAAGCAACTTCGGACGAGACCGTAGAGAAATTAAGACACTTGCACCAATCGGAGAAGCTAGCGACTGCTACAGAAGCAGCACGGTTGATACACGTTCACCAAGAAGAGGTTTACAGGCTGAATGCGAACATTCGAGAAGTAACCCACATTGCCGCTTTGGAATACCGGGAGAAAAACTCCAAGATCTCAGAGCTGGAAATGAGGATCGAAAGGCTGTTGAAGGAACGTAAGGAAAAGGCCAGAGAATTCGCAGAAGCCCAGGATCTCAGCAGCAAGCTCATGGCGGTAATGGGATTTAAGACTGAACAAAGTGTACCCCTGCCTTCTAATACGGTGAATTCGGACACCAGTGAGATTTCCGTCGACACACCAATTGGCCAGCAAGCTACCCGCCGGGAGAGAACTACTCACTCCACTCAATCATTCGGATCCAGCACGTCGAGTAGGAGTGGCCCGACACCGAAACGAACCAGGCCTCGTCGGATTACCAAGACTCTATCGATGTCGCAAACGAGAATCAACTTAGGGGCTAAGACTGTCAAGACCGCCCACAATAACATGTCACGATCGCCGAGACATCCACTGAAGGATCTTGGTGTGGGCATGCATAATAAATCTCCTGTCAAAACGCAGCGGCATGGGCCTAGCAAAGGACAGCAAGAGCCGAGTTCCAATGGGATAGATATGGAGGATCGGTATGACGCGGTGATGGAAATTGGCGATCTTTCGTTCGGTGGCAGTGATATTTTCACGAGCACAGAGAAACAGTTACCCCCCACTCCGCACGAACATACGCATCTAGACGTCGATGAAGAGACAACGGCGGACTTTTAGACGGACTCAAAGTGGCGGTCCAATTGCTTTGCATTGTCGTTTCATTTTAGGTGGTTCTGCATAGCGGGAAGGTTGGATACGTCTTGGGCTTGTTTATTTGGATAGCTTGGTCTACGTTGTGTACAAGGAAAGGAACAGTGGATGTCCCACGAGTAAACAACACGTTATAATGACACAGAATATATATTCTGCCGTAGCGCGTCAAACACGCAGGCCACACCACGGAAGCCGTTGGAGTGCTATTGTCAGTCAATCCCTCCCTTGAACTATTACTTAGTGCCGAGCTTAATAATTATGCAAGAAATGTCACATAGCACGTGAGCCGCGGCGCTCCTTAAGCGAACATCAAGGGAAGCAGACGACAGTCCAATCCCTCCGACATCAAATGAATCCATCTTCTCAACACGGTTCTATCGCACTGCCTGCCCTTGAATGTCAAGGGGCCAAACCAGGCTAACCCACAGTCTACGACGACCCAGTTCCCTGTATCAACTCCATGAAGCCTCTTGATCGCTTCATCTTCTCCCAATATCGCCTAAGACTTGGCTCGTTCCAACGAACATTCAGATCTCTTGTTGGGCAGTCGAAAAGAAAGAAGTGTAAAAGCTGCTTGGGACGTACTCTCAACGGTTGGGATACAATGATATGTATCAGCATGGCGGGGTTCGCGACTGTTGGGCTTGAATACTTCGTTTGCTTGTCCTCGGAATTATATCTTTGTCGCTGGCGCGCAGGTCAACCCGTTAGAGGATAAGAGGGTAGTGAAATGAGGCGATCAATAAATGAGTACTTTGACTACGTTTCATCGGGATATTGGGTTAGATTAAAGATCCATCAATGGGTACCCTTGTGTCTAACATCATCACGGAGCACCATTCACAATTTCAATAGGCCAAGCTGATCCCACCTTCTAGAAGCGACGAATGGCACTTAGTCATTCATACTGCTGGACCGCCTCCTGAACGAATTTCATCATATGATCGAAAGCGTTGAACAAGGCTCTTAAGGCGCTCTATTATGCTGAAGCCTGCCGTTGAGACTGCATTGGACGTGTGAACTTCTCATGTCCCTTACAAACCTAGTCCGGGGATCAATCTTGCCGCAATCCTTAATTTATCAATTTCATACCAGGAACCGAGTTTGAGGTTTTGGCCAAGCTTCAAACTCCACTTCTCTCGCTGCGATGGTATTCTTATATTGCTATTCCTTAGAGTCATCTCTTTTGAAGTCCATTCCTGCAGCATGTGGTTCCTGCATAGGCGACAATGCATTGAAAAGAGGCGTAATGCAGCCTCGGGATCTTGCAGGCTTCGTTCCCTTCGTTTGCCGACCAACGCACAAACACCGTCATCATACCATCGCGCCACGGCGAGGAATTAGGAAGATGGGCCGGCAGATTCATTCTCTCCACTATACCTTGGCATTGAATAACACAGTATATCTGATGCCAAGAAGATATTCACTTCCATGTATTTTCATCTGAGCTCTCATACAAAATGGCTGTTCGTGCCAATCAATGTTACATCTGTCCTAGATACAGCACCCTCCTATGCTCCAACCCTTCGTTGTTTGCTTGAACAGAACACCTTCATCTTTGGATCTCTGTTGCTCTCGATCACTGTGACTGAAGGGTATCTTCCTAGCACCTCCGTGCATAGTGGGCTCTCATGATCGCAATCGTCTAAATACATACCGCTACTGTCATCTACTGTCAACTGAGTGTTATGCCTAACTGAAATCAGGTTTGCCTCGATCTCAAGTCACCAGAGACTCATCATCGAACTTGTGAAGCTGGCAGAGTCTGCTGCTGGAGCTGCGGCCGAGCTACACATCGGCTTTAGTAACACATCCTACCATTAGTGGCGCTTCTTCGGGAAAAATCCGAACCAACAACAGGCGCTGCACTCACAAGTACCTGGATCATTTGGGGAACCTCTGCCATTGCAGTTCGATACTGCACCGTATCTCTGGGCGTGTACTTGGAGGTTGGCCGCAACAGCCTGGTTCGTAGCCCTAAAACCGTCGACGAATCAATCGAGGAGAACTCCTCCGGGGAGAGTAGGTATGGCGACAGAAGGGTTTGCTTCAAGCATCGCACTGTCTCTAGAGAATGTCCAAGATGGTATTATAGCAGCACCAGCCGTTGTGCTGCCTCTGTGTGAGTCTAGGCAACCACAGCCGGATATTACGGTCGGAGCGGAACAACCCGCGCCGCCTGAAGTGGATTCGTTTGGATTAAGAACTTTCGACACCACCTCAATAATTCCAACGTCCAATAAGAAGATCGAGTCTCAACCATCTGAAGGAAGCACGAGTGGAGGATCGAAAGAAGGGGTTGTTAAGGCACTGCGGCCTCGTGGGACGCGAGGAAGAGGGGATCCCAGAAACGCTAGTATGTTCAGAGCAAGGGTGGAAGCTCAGATGGAGAAACCAGATCACGCGATTCCGCTCCAAACCTCTAAAGATGGGATTAGAGGTCAAACGGTCGAACTGCGTGGACGAGGGCAGTCCACTTTTCACGCGGTTAGCAACACCGAACCAGGTTCTGAAGCTTTGGCGCGTCGAGGAAACGAGTACGGTAGCTTTGCGCAACCACCAAGGGCTCCAGCTGTTATGCGTCGAACACCACAGCAACAAAACCTGATCAACATCCATGGTCCCCCATCCTCGACCGGTAGACGTGGCAACATCTTTCGTCGTCCACCTCCACAAGTCTTGAGCGGACCACTGCCGAGTCTCAGAGGGCCAGAGCATCGAAGCCCTGGAGATGATTGGACTCAATGGGTGGAGCTTGGCGTCAAACTATTTGGTCTACATTCTACTGTGACGACGTTCGACCTGTGGAAGATCTTTAGCAAGGAAGGATCGATTACCACTATTGAGATCTTTGAGGACAGCAAAGGCGCGAGAGAGGGTAAAGGCAGAGTAAGGTTCAGGTACATATCAACTCTGGATAACATTACCGAGATGTGCCTGCTGACGTGCTTTCAAGTCCACCTCCAGCCAAACCGTTCTGGCAAAGCGTGAGATATCCACTTGAGTTCAAGGGATCGAAGCATCCTCTCATGATAGGTGTCGAACTTGATGCGAAGAGGAGACTGTTCCTGGCCCCAAGTCCTGTCAACCAAAACATCAAGTATCCGGAGTACACAGTAAGTTTCCAGCCTGCTGTTGCTCACCAACCTCACTTTTTGCCATAACGCTGATTGGGCTTTCTAGGCTATGCACGCGGAGTCAATAGACTTCGGATTCATGTATGATGCGACGACTATGATGGCAATGTCTGAGGCACACCATATGAACCATGCTGGCATAACATTCAGTCTCAACTTGCTCCGGAGGGAAATAGACATCCAGTTCCAGCTAAAGATTAAAGACCCAAGGATCAAATCCGTGCAGGAACTACGCGCTGACAGTAAAGGACGCCCAAAGTATAGGGACCTCGGAAAGCACGATAGATATGACACTCTTCGCTTCCGCATTCCTTTGGCTCAGCTGCAAGTGGTACACGAGATAAGTTTCACTGATCAAAAGAGGGTGTTTCTTATATCTCTGGAGGCCCCGCCGAACTTCTACCGGAAGACAGGTCAGATAGAGGAAACTCACGAAGAGGGTGCCAACTTCTGGAATGATTGGGACGCGTGGTATCGGCAAACAGACATCGTGTACTCACCGAAGGACCTCCGGTCGGCCTTCTTGACCTTGAAAAAGTCAAGGTCAATCATTGACATTGGTGAGTTAATCAAAAGCTTGACGACTTTGTCCACGTAGACGCTGACGGTCCACAGGGCGATGGACCACATATCGCTTCGTCTTTGACAAGTCTAGAAACGACGTGCAGAAGTACAATACAATATGCGCAGCACTGCGAGATTACAACATCGAAATCTTGCCTTTCAATAATTTCAAGCTCTTGGCCGATCCGGAGCCTGCAGTGTGGGGACACATCGATAGATTCGTTCGTAAATCGAAAAATCCGCACGGGCTCTTGAAAGAGCTGACAGATGTTAATGTGCCACCACTTTCTTTCCCAGTTCGTTATCAGCTTGAAGTTTGCATATCTCAAGGCTGTTTAAACGAGCATAACCTTACCAAGGAGTTCGTTGACAAGCTCTCTGACATGGAAGAGGTCAAGGCCAAGGACTTACTTGAGTATGTTGCGAGCCAAAAGCAGCGTTGGTATAATCCGATGGAACTTTTTGAGATCAAGATCATCAAAGGGTCGGCATCAAGGCTCAAGATCCCGCACTACTGTGCGTACACTCGATCTGCGACAGTCACACCCAGTACAGTGTACTACAGTACACCAACAGTAGAGACGTCAAATCGAGTTGTACGTCAGTACATCGAGCACGCGGACCGCTTTCTACGTGTCCGATTCTCTGATGAGAAATTTCAGGTAAGGATAGCCGCTGTTTCTAGGATCATGGCAATTAACAACAGTAGGGTAGGATCAATTCGACGGATAAGGTGACCATGAACGAGGTCTTCACCCGCATCAAACGCACCATGATAAATGGGATCACCATCGGAGATCGCCATTTCGAATTTCTGGCGTTTGGCAACTCCCAATTCCGCGAGCACGGAGCCTACTTTTTTGCTCCTTTACCGCATCTTACAGCTCAAGACATCCGTACTTGGATGGGCTATTTCAGAGACATCAAGATCGTCGCCAAACACGCTGCAAGACTGGGTCAATGCTTCTCGACTACGAGAGCGATCAATTGTACCCGCGTCGAGATCCGGGAGATAATGGATATCGAGCGCAACGGATATACCTTCACTGATGGCGTTGGGAAGATATCGAACTTTCTAGCCCAGCTGGTGACATCCGAATTGAATATTACCACCGCCTCCGGGGAACCGCCTTCGGTCTTTCAATTCCGTCTTGGTGGCTGCAAAGGAGTCCTTGCGGTGTCTCCCGATGCCAAGATGCGAGAGATCCACATTCGGCCGAGTCAGTACAAATTTCCTGCCATGCATAATGGCCTGGAGATTATTCGATGGTCTCAATTTGCCGCCGCTACTCTCAATCGTCAACTTATCCTTGTCTTATCTGCGCTTGGTGTGGACGACGATGTCTTTGTGCGGAAGCTAAAAGAGATGTTATTGAACCTTGAGCAAGCGATGACGGACGAGAAAATGGCACTGCATCTGTTACAGAAATACATTGATCCGAATCAAATGACGATGACTGTTGCCGGCATGATCCTTGAGGGCTTTCAGCATTCTAAGGAGCCTTTTGTAACTTCACTGCTTCAGCTATGGAGAGCTTGGTCCATAAAGTACCTCAAGGAAAAGGCGAAAATCCTGATTGAGAAAGGAGCGTTTCTTTTCGGTTGCATCGACGAGACTGCGACCTTGAAGGGACATTTCGACAACGATCCGCACCTTGGACCAGATGCCACATATCAAAACTGGGTTGAAGCATTGCCGCAGATCTTCTTACAAATATCGGCTCGAAAGCCCGGCGATAGACCTCTCGTGATCGAAGGTCCATGTCTGCTTGCGAGAAATCCATCCCTCCATCCAGGAGACATCCGTGTGGTTAATGCTGTCAACATACCAGCTTTGTGGCACCTGAAAGATGTCGTTGTGTTACCTCAAACCGGGAATAGAGACATATCGAGTATGTGCTCTGGTGGAGACCTGGACGGTGACGACTACCTAGCTATCTGGGATCCGGAGTTATATCCAAAAGAATGGAATCATGTGCCTATGGACTACACGCCCCCAAAGCCAAAGGAGGTAGAACGCGAAATCACAGTGAATGACATCACAAACTTTTTCGTCACCTATATGAAGAATGACCGCTTGCCTACTATAGCCCATGCTCACTTAGCGCTTGGCGACTATATGGACCTAGGGGTGAAGGACGAGAAGTGTAAGTGCTGCTTGATCTATACATGAGAATTAGGCAACGCTGATAAAGACCACAGGTTTGAAGCTTGCCGACCTGCACTCAATGGCCGTCGATTATGTAAAGACAGGCGAGCCAGCGCGTATGCCCTCTGAGCTAAACCCACGAAAGTGGCCTCATTTCATGGAGAAGAATCACAAACCAAAAGAGCAGATTTACGTCTCCCACAAAGTCCTTGGCAAGCTCTACGACCAGGTTGAGCGAATTGACTTTGTCCCTTACTTCGATTCTCCATTCGACAAGCGCATACTCACCGCGTACGAGCTGGATCACAAGCTCTTGTGGGACGCTGCAACGCTTAAGGAGCAATACGATGCTGCAATGCACCGCATCATGGCCCAGCATGATATTGGCACGGAGTTCGAGGTTTGGTCGACTTTCGTCCTGCATCACGCAATGCAGAGCAAGGACTACAAATTTCACGAGGAGATGGGGGAGATATCCTCGGCGCTCAAGGATCGCTTCCGCCAGGCTTGTTATGAAAAGGCTGGAAGTAAGGATTTTGAGGTCCTGGGACCGTTTGTGGCGGCAATGTATAAGGTCACCGCAGAAGAGATGGCTTATGCGGTGGAAGAATGCCAGCAGGTGAAAATTGTCGGAGGCAAGGAGAAGAAGGTGAGGAGTATGGTAGCTAACTCGATGCCGTTGATGAGCTTTCCTTGGCTCTTCCAGGGCATACTTGGGAAGATCGCGAACGGAGAGATACATCCGAGGGAGAAAGGAAGTATTGACACGCCATCAGCTGTACAAGGAGGCGCGAAGCGCACTACCCCGAAGAAGATGGCGGCAGCCATCAGTTTATCCAAAGAAGAAGACACTCTCGAGACCACCGAAGGTCTTACGCATCGTGGAGAGATACTGGAGCTCTTTCACCATGACGAAGACCAATTGCATCACTCAACTCCTGCACCTATGGAAAAGGCCAGTGAAGGATCGAGTACTGAAAAACCTTCAGTCGAGATGCGCACAGAAGCAGATGGCAATGCGGACCATTCCGATTGTGGTCCCAATCCGACTGGCGGCGAGGTTCTCGTAGATTTGTTGTCAGAGAAGTGCCCAAATCTTGAAGGGTCTGGCTTGCAGAAACAGGACGCAGACTTCCGGACACTCATCAAAATCGACGATGAGGATGCAGCAACAAACGGAACAGAGGCGTCTATGACGGCTGGCAGCCGGAAGAGCATCGTCGATATCGACGATTTGCTGGGTGATGATGCTGATGTTCAGCAATTCAACATCTGTACCGCTTGTGATGGGGGAAACGTTAGCTCGGATACTGCACTGGGAACGTCAACGGAGAGTGATAGCACAGAGGGGTCGATCAGCAACGGCGAAGGGACCCTAATTCATGTATACCACGACGAGAATACCGAGTTGTTGGCTAAGTTAAGTCTGAGTGAAGCGGCAACGGTGAAGAATACCGGCGAGACGGTGTTGGACGAGGACGAAGATGAGGAGAGTGAGGAAGTCACCATTCGCATCGACTCCAAAGACTCGGCACTGGAATCGTTGGCGAAACTTGTAGGATGAGCGAGCGTGTCCTGATTTTGCATCAGCCTGGCGTTCTTCCCACCTTCCCAAAAACCCCTGCTGCCCGAGCATCTGTGGGCTCTCACTGGCATATCTGAGCGGTCTTCCACACTGTAGTATTAGATAAAATAGCAAGTCCTAATTCCATAATAACCATTTACCTGTAAACATGCTCGTGCTTCCTGCGCCATCGCTTGAAACCCCCCGAGGACGACACCAAGCGCCTGCTCGAGAAAGCCAACATGTGGTACTGTGCGTGGCATGGTTCTGGCTTGATCATTTCCCAGCCAGCGAACATCTTTTGATAGTGTTGGAATCAGTTTAGACCTTTGTCAGATGGGTTAGATTTCATTCTGTGCCACATAACTTCAGCATACATAAGAAATAGTGAGTAATTATTCTAGTTATGAACTTATGAAAGTGTGCAATTTAAGATGTTCACCTTGACCTTACAATATTACTTTTGACAGATATTGATGTTAGAAGTAGTGATACATATTAACTAGAATTGACGCCCTCGCTTATGTGAGGTGGAGGCATACATGAGTTTGATATGATAATTAGTTAGTTTTAATTTTATTAACTATGTTTCTAATAGTCATCAAAACAACAAGAATCGTAGTCATCTTGTTAAAGAACTGAAGCATTGCACTCACATTTCTGTTCATCTGCGAGCTCATCCGCCCACCCACCGCTCTGCCCATCTGTCTGCCCACCCGTCTGCCCACCGCACCCACCGCATCCATCACACCCACTGCACTCACCGTTCTGCCCATCCGCGAGCCCACCGCCCTGCCCACTTGCGAGCCCACCGTACCCACCGCACCCACCGTTCTGCCCATCTGCAAAATCATCACAAGCCCTGCAAGCCCTCTCATCATCAGTCTTCCTATAACTGCTAGCTGAATATCTGTATCCAGCCTTCAAACCCTCCTCATAAGTCATAGACTTGATCATGTCTGCATGCTTCTTTGTCTTTCTATTAAATTCTGCACACCTGACCTGTCATTTACTGATCTTTATGTGATTCTTCATTCATTTCATTCACATTTTTCAAATCATAAAGCCTGTGAAACAGGCTTGTTGTCAGCTTACTGACGTGCATAACATTGCTGTGCTGATAATGCTTTTTCAAAGGCCTGAGATGAAGCATTATCAATAGACTGAACTTAAAAAATAGATGAATTGACTGTGTTTTCATGCTGTTGTGACCAGCAGAAACGGAAGGTTTCATTCATATGAAATTGAGGCATAGCATACTCAATTGAAGGCTGCTTTTGTACTCTATCACTGTGTAAAGAAGTCAGTAAAGTTTCTATACATGAAAGTGCACTTGCAGAGGCTGAGTTTGCGGTCAAGTTTCCTTCCATTTGTTGTATTGCTGACGTTTCATCAATTGGCCCTGTTGACGCCGTTCATGACGCTCAGCTTGACCTTTGGATCGTGCATTTGCAAGGCCGAAGTCAACTATATGCATGGCCATGGCTGAAATCAAATGAATGAAATTGAATATGGTGGAAACTGAATGTACGGTGGAAAGATGTGTGGAACGGGGTGCCGCTATGCCTAAAACGGAAGTCATGCCGTGGAATTGCCCGAACAGGAAGTAGTCTTTCGTGTGTACAATATAGATGTCAGAAATATTGGCATAATGCCCCCGGCCCGCTTCTCCGCCCCACCACCTTCCAACAATGACATCTCGCATCCCACCCCTCCTAGCACCCTACACCCGCCTCCCGCCCTCATCCGCCCTCATCCTCCTAACCTCCGTCCTCGGCGCCTCGACCAATTGGCTCGTCCTGCGCTTCCTACACGATGCACTTGTCGGACCTACTTCGCGCCCTGGAGCTGGGGGTCATGAGTCGGATGGATATGGAGACGGGAGTGAGACGACGACGAGGGTGGTGTTCGTGAGCTTCATGCGAGACTGGGAGTTTTGGAGGGAGGAGGCACGGAGGGCGGTAAGTACGCCTTGCTACTCTTCACGCTCAGGGTCAGCCGGCGCGGATGAAAGACTAATACTGCGGGGGTGCGGGAGTAGGGTCTTGATCTACCACGTCTAGCGCAACAAAACAGATTCAGGTTCGTCGATGGTTTGACCGGCCTCATTTGCACTGCTTCTCCACCATCTTCGCTTTCTTCGTCTGCGACGGCTACGGCTACGGCGACAGCGGGAGGGGCCGGACACGGACAGAAGAGCGGAGGTGGTGCGGCGCAGGAAGTGAAAGTGCTTGGGTCGTCGAAATTCGAGTCGATAGAGAGGGATGTGATTGAACAGATTGAGGGTCTGAAAGAGGGTGGAGAGGGGAGGGTGGTGCTGGTCGTCGATCAGCCGGATTTGGTGCTCGCTGTTATGGGGGAAGAGGTTGGGGTTGGGGCTGTGGCTGGGGTGATGGGGGAGATGGTGTTGACGTTGAGAGAGGTATGGTGTCTTCGTGCTCTGCTTTTGCTATGCTATGCTACAGTCACGGTTGTTGGACCTTACACGAGAGTGGTGGGGACAGGTGGCTAACGTGAAGTGGGGGTTGGAATATAGCACGTCCACTCCACACTCATAACGACCTCTGCAGACCTCGTGCTTGTTGAATCGCCAACCACGCCATTGGAGATCAACCACGCGGCGTTTGTGGTGGGGCTTGCGCATCTGGCGAGATTCACGGTGAGTCTGAGATTGCTGGATACGGGGGCGGCGAGGGATGTTAGTGGGATTTTGAGGATTACGAGGGGTGGTGATGATGGGACTGATGAGGATACAAGGGGAGGAGAGGAGGTGGAGGAGAGGGAGCTGTTGTATTTCGTTGGTGGGGATGGCGGGGTTCGGGTTTTTGAGAGGGGTGCGTAGGGGGTTGTGGGGAGGAGCTCAGCTTGGGCTTGCGTTGCCAAGGGCTTCATGGCGGTTTTTGAGGCTGAGTGGGTATTGTAGAGCGCAAAACATTGCATACCGTGGAAGGTGTGGGTGCTGTTGTGAGCGCGGAGTTGGTAGAACGACCGATGACGTTGGGCTACAGCTCATCTAATTTCGATCAAGAGCTGTGAGTTGGCATGGGATAGATTGTGATGCTCTACACAATCCAGAGCGACTTTCATGCACTGCCGTCTCAAACATATCCATGACAGGACCTGTAGCCATTCGCATTCCTTTACAGATAGCTATCATGCTCAGATAGCCCGTAACCACACAAGCTTTCTGCCTCAGCATATACCTGTCTCTAATCCATCATCCTAACCTCGGAACTCCTATGCCTGATTCGCTGGTCCTCTCGCGCCCTTCGGTGTGCCCACCTGAAAGCCGTTCTTGAACTTCCGCGAGATCAACTTCATTGTCCGCATCCTGCCTGTGCCGGTGACCTTTCTCCTCTTCGCTTTCTCGCTCCAGTTGTCTGTATAGATTATATCAGTAGCTGTAACAAAACGGAGTAAAGCGGAGGGGTTTGGTAATCGTGGGTCTTGATGGTAGGAGTGGGGTCGGGGAGAGTCATACATTGTCGGATCTTAGCAGCAGGATAGCCGCATGATGAGCAAGTGTGCTTTTGGATGTGGAGCGACCGACGGCCTGTTTGAAGGGTGCACCAAGTTAGCTTTTGCCCGTAGCTTTCGTTCTTCTCAAGTCTCTCCATTCCTTGACCGGGGACGAAGTTGGATATACTGACCACAGCGTCTGCAGAGGGTGTGTGTCTTGTTGTGGCGCTTGCCAAAGCTGGAGGTTCCCTTCGCTGGATCGTGGATTAGTTCAAAGTGCTCGATGTCGTAGGATGACGGTATTGTTTAAGCTGTGAACGTACTCATCTTGGGTCAGGAACTGCAAAAAGTAGGACAATTAGTATGACATGGCTAGTAGGTCTGCGCACTGCTTTTGCGCTCACCTTGATGCTTCAGCGTTGATCGCGATTCTTTCGATGTCGCTCTGAAGTCGTTCTGGAAGTCGTGAAGTCAAGGCTCGCTTAGCGAAGTGGGCTCGAAGGGTAGAAACCCTGACTCAGCCGCATCTTAAGGTTGTGCGACAACGCGCAAGTCGGCTCGAGACGTCCGCCGAGATCTGCCGCGCGATTCTGCCCATGGAAAGAAAAAAGGTGGTTTCTCCTTAAAAATATTATATCTTCCTCCTGATTGTACCACACTGTGTAGAATTGTCATCAGCAGGATAGTAATGAGCTACGTCTACTTTCAATCTGGGGCACAACTCTAGAATCGAGACTAGTACGTGAATTACGGAGACCTTATCAGTCCCAAGGACGTTCGATGCGGTCGATCCGATTATTTGCTGCTGCATGCGAGACACTGTAAGCTCTGTCCTATGGTTTCGAGCGAGACGGCTTTCATCTGAGAAAATAGCATGTTGATGCTAGATACCGACACGTACGAGGTGGAATCATAGTAACGAATTGTGTCAGCCCGATGTACCCCCAAAAGTACCCAACGCCAACGAGACTGCGCCATCGTGTGGAATTCTAGAGTGCGTCTCTAATTGATCGAGTCAACTTTCAATTTCGAGCATCCCTTTCAGCCCAGCCTCCACCCCTCTCCACCACCGGCCCCTCTGCTCTAGATCATCCCCCTGCCCTTTCAACCCTTCCTCCTTCCTTCTCCGCGCCTCCTTCGCAGCAGCCGTCGACCCCTGTTTTTGCAGCTCTAGTGGCCTGAGTTCATTCTCCAGCCTCTCTAATTCCCTCGTCTTTCGCGGCAGAGCACTTTCTAGAGATTTGAGTTGGTGGTTGAGCTGAGCGAGTTCGGCTTCGCGGGTGCTGAGGAGGGCAAGAGTAGCCGGAAGCGGGAGTGAGAGTGATTCATCTGTAGAAGAGGGTGATTGGGTCTCGCGAAGAAGCTGGAGGGTGGATTCAAGATTGGCGATGTCGGTAGGTAGGCTTTCCAGCTGGCTTGTTTGTAGCTGGATTGTTTCATATCCTGGAAGTTCATCCATTCGTTTAGCTGCGACTCCGGCTGCATCGCACATGACGGCCCAACAATCGACGAAACGTACGTCTACTCAATGCTCTTCCTCTGCTCTCCAACTCCCCTACCATAATTCTTACCTCCTCTTTCTGCGCCTTCAGCTCCGCTTTTGCCTCCGCTAGCTGCCGCTCAAGCTCCACATTCTCCTGGTGCTCAACAATCAACGGCGGATCGCCGACGATGGCGCGTAAGAACTTTTCTTTCGTGACTTGCTCGAGGTATGAGAAGCGTAGTTTAGAGAAGAGTTCCTATACCACACTGATCAACAAGATGCGCATTGGCGTTATTGCGGATCAATGACATACTTTGTAATGACCTAGATCTGCCTCTAAGCTTGCTGGACTTGGGTGTTCGAGTGCATCGGCGGAAACGTCTGAGCTGCGCTTCTCCCCACCAGGGAGATGGGTTGCGGAGATGGGTTCGCTGAGTTTGACGATTGAAAGTTCTTGGGACGTTTGCAACTCCAGGAGCGTTCCGAGGACCTCTGCGTGATCATACGCCATATCGGATCTTGTTGAGCAGGACTGATAAACGTAAATTGTATAGATCTTTCCAAGCAACACCTTAACGGGGTTTGTTTACGTTGCGCGCTTGACGCGCTTCGGCAGCGGGGGCTGAATTTGGAAGGTCTGGCGAGTTCTACGGTACGAAGTAGTCGGAAGCAACGCACAACGCCCCAACCTGGCCTTGAATTGTGTCTATCATCCATGGTCCAGTGCTCACGACTGCTTGCTGGAAAACACAGCGGCAAGCCTGCATCATGCTCGCTGAGGACTACATGTCAGACGAGTATGTCGCCAGCCTCCTCAAGAGAAATGCCAAGGATAGCACGATCAAATACTCAGCGCTGGGCTTGCAAGATTTGCTCCCTAAGAGGTATGTGCTTTGATGACTTTTTATATCTTTTAGAACTCTACTCACCATACATGCTGCTCAGACCCACTACCAATGCGCCCAAGCCGAATACCAGATTTTTGAAGAATGTCATTAGAGAGACTGATAGTCATAATGCTGCTCTGCGGGCCAAAGAAACAGAAGAATCGAAAGTACGGCTAAGGAAGCTGAAAGCGCGGAGTTTACACAATGGAGAAAGAGGGACGAGAGGAGAGCTGAGCCCGGATGAGCACCGCTCAGGAACCACTGGAGGAGAGAGAAAACGTAGAAGAATAGATGACCTTGGATTAGATGGCGACAGACGGCGTGACAGGCATACCGAGTCAGATCCCAGGAGGTCTAGTAAACGCAAGGAAGAGACAGAAAGCAATGACCACAGAAGAAACCTTCGTTGGGAAAGCGGAGCTGTCGATCCTGATGATGATGACGAGGGAAGCCAGCGACGATTATCTCGTCATCTTCATAAGCGCCACCGGCGGCGCTACCGCAGCAGGTCTCAAGACAGTTCTTTGCGGGTTGAGAGCAAGAGCCACAAGCGCAGGCTTTCGCGGTTAAGATCACCTGATCACAGTCAACAGCGCAGTCATCGTCGTTCTCGGCGGAAACGACGCGCTTCGTCAGCTTCGTCTTCTGCTTCGCGTCCCCAATCTAAGTGCAGACGTTCGGAGCGCAGTTCGGCGGCACGAAGTAGCTGCGCTAAGACCTCAAGACAGCGTTCCGTATCTCCGAAGTCTGACTCCGACCCTCTTGAAGCGATCATCGGGCCTCCCCCACCACCTCCTGAGCCTAAAGTGCGCTCGCGAGGCCGCGGAACTTTCGCCTCAACGTCCGCGATGGACACACACTTCTCCTCGAACTATGACCCATCCGCTGATGTGCATCCCAATTCTGATTCCGAGAATGATTGGGATCAAGCGTTAGAAGCTTTGCGTGATCGGCAGCGCTGGAAGCAGCAAGGGGCAGAGCGGCTCAGATCCGCTGGGTTTACAGAGATTGAAGTGCAGAAATGGGAGAAGGGTGGGGAGAAAAGGGAGGTGGATGTAAAGTGGGCCAAGAAAGGGGAGGGCAGAGAGTGGGATCGGGGTAAGGTAGTGGATGATGAGGGAGATATTGATGTTAAGCCTGAGTGGGGGAGACTGAAGGGAACATGATCACTATGAGGACTGAAAACAGCCAGACCTTCCTACTGGCGATTAGACGCTTGAAGCTTCCAAGAGAGCTGGAGCTAGTTTTCTTCATCTTCCATTCAAGGCTTGGCAAGGTCACAACGAGCCATGCACAACACAGAACTGCATCTACCTAGTCTCTAGGTATATAATGGAGCTTTTGTGTGCTCAGAAGCATTGGTTTAGCAGTCAAAATCCCGTTTAGCTGTTCAAAGGTATGTTCTTTTAAAGCCAAGTATTGACCACTTCTTATCACTGACTGAAGATGTCCCACTTGTGCCGAATACTGTCCTCAAGTACTTCTGATCCTGGCGGCCTGACTTCTCTCATTCTTGGCTGACACCATCATTTGGCACACTCTTGAGACTTTCGCTTCGCACATCGGATTTCCACATCGCACTGGTCTTTCGAGCCCTGCCAACAAGGCGCGGCTGCGATAGCCTCCAACATCTTCTGAAATCCCTCCGGATCATGCCATCTGATAACCATGGGGATTGATTTCCAATCAAACTTGACGCTGATGAGGCCAGGAGTAGATGACTCGGATTCCAGATCGCGCCACGCCGCAAGAGCTTCTCCAAAGAACGTGGTTAGCGTCATACACTTGTGGAGTGTCTTTGGGATAGCCCCCAGGTCCGTGTCAGAGAGGAAAAAATGAAGTGTGGTGTTCTGTTGCTGGTGCTTATTCAGCAGTGCTCGTTGTGGCGCGTCTATCTCCATGACCTCATCATCAAGCTCGTGGACGTTTTCTTGCTTGATTGAGGTTGCGGGGCTTCTTAGAACTGTCTCTGCATGTGCCAGAACCTCTTTGTCAATCGACAGGGATGCGTCACGTTGTTCTCCACTACGTGCGCGAACCTTCCGTTTTTGCTGGTTACCGTCTTTCGTTGTTCTGCGTTTGGCAAGCAAGGAAGCATTGCCGCCGGTTCCCTTGGCGTCATTTCTCGATGGGCCTGCGGTCCCCCGCGTGGGACGCAACACCCTCTGCTCTGGTGTGCTTATCATGGTGCTTTGATCATGGTTCTGATCATCTACAAGACTTCGTTCCTGCTCCGGGTTACGGGCCAGCTCATTGGATTCCGTACCGCCACCACCATGAGCTGAGTGTGAGAGCTGGTCGGTGAGTTCTGGACGCGTAAGACAACCGCCAACGGGAAGATCGGCTCGCTGCTTCGCCTTACGCTCACGAGCTCGGATCTGGTACTGCTTCTGGTACTGCTTCTTCCGCTCGGCGACCTTGAAGTCTGTTAGGAACCAAGCATTGTGAGAACCCATGCTCTAGATGTGCGAGCCACGTACCCGTTTGTCACGCTCCGTCCTCGCAATCCGCCCGAAAAGTAAACGGAGAAGTTCGACAATGCTATCATTTTGACATCAGTAGTAAGCCCTATGAAACTCGCGGGATAATCTGACCTCCGAGAACCGGACCACGTTGGCGCGGATGAACTAAGATGCAATCTACTAGCCTTGCCCCAGAACCTAGGGCCGGCGTCCTTTGCGAATTCCTCGACCATGACTTTGAACTCGGGCTTCGAAACACCTAGCAGTTGACGATGAGGGTGCTTGTTGTCCATGTAGAAACTGATAACGAGCCGCTCGAACTCATCTCGCATGTAGTGCCCTCGTATCAAGCCTAAGTGATCGAGAAAGTCTGGCACGGACTGAGGTGTTCTGCCTACAAGGTTTGTGAGGTCAGACCAGTGACCTCTCCCGACTTAGACGAGTGGTCTGAGTTTACCATATTTGAACCTCGCCATCTTCCACACAATACGTTGACTGCTCTGTGTGGGTTCCGTAAAATCTTTGTCTTGGATTCGGTAGAAGCTTTTGTGATAGATTCCTCTTGTCGATGGATTTTGCAGCTCACATGTTACAGTGACATGCTTAAATAGATGTCAGAATTGTAGGGAACATGTTTTGCACCAAAACAAAATAGGGACCTTCTGAAAATTTAGATCAATAATGTGACTCTCATACAATCACAACATTCAAATAATTAGTAAATCTAGCAAAGAGATTAGAGAGTTAATCATGGCTGCTTTTACATTTAACAAGGCTAGTAACAAGAACTTTATTATTAAAACTGAGCTGTTTAAGTGTACTATGTACAAATATTAACTGGTTTTCTAACAATATAAGACTCTCTACCCCCTTAAGATTAAACAAGATCGGCATCTATTTACGCATATCACTGTTTGAGCTCGCTTATTTAACCATGAAGCACCGACTCTCGCAGTCTGTCTTCACCCAAGTTCATTCCACCGCAAATGGGTGAAATAGCTCATAGGAGATTAATTTGAGTTGAAGTCATGGCATACTGAAATTTGAATAAACAATGGTAATGGCATTGTGAGAGAAAAGTTTAACCCGGAAATTTATTAGACGATGTAATTGTTGATCAACTTGCTGCTCATAACCATTCTTCGTAAGCAATGGGTCTTCTCGGACCGTCGACGCTTCAGGTATTACCGAGTTATCATGAAGAGGCAATCGGCGGCAGTAGTCTCAACAGGATGACCCGGACAGATGGATGATCTTACTCAAAACTAGGATGATCTGCCGACGGTCAGATATTTGTCTTCACGCCGCTGTCTTACTCTTCAAACATATAGTATGAGCTCGTCCCCGGCTCGACGACATCTTCCCCATGGCAGCAGATTTACCGGAACCCAATGGCATTGATGCAGCGCCTGAACTTCATGCGCCGGAAGAACCCGTTCGATCTCAGAGACCTCGGACCAGTGCCAGCACAATTGACAGCACTATCACGCATCCAGGCTCTGTCAAGATCAATGTGCAAGGAGCTTTCATAGTTGATGAAGATTCAGCTTTGGCCAATGGTACAGCTGAGGATGGTGCCCGCCATGAGACCACAGATATCAGACTTCCTAACCACACTGCGGTAGTCAGTCATGTCGCTGTGGATGTACGTATTCGAGGGTCTCCGTAGCTGCCTGAATCATATATAAGACCGTACTGATCTTCAATTGGTATAGATCGGGGGATCACTAGCAAAGCTAGTCTACTTTTCCCGCGAACCGCATTCTACAGAGCCAGGAGGTCGACTCAACTTCCTCAGTTTTGAGACAGACAGGATAGACTCATGTCTAAACTTCATTCAGCAGCTGAAAATAAAGCAACAGAAACTCAATGGCTCAAAGCCGGGCGAGCTGTGCGTCATGGCCACAGGAGGAGGGGCATATAAGTACTACGAGAAGATGAAGGAAGTTCTGGGTGTGAAGGTGCTGCGTGAGGACGAGATGGAGTGTCTGATCATAGGTTTGTTCTCCATTCGAACGCGCTCGGAATTGCTCTCCGGATCCTCTGTGTTGAGTGGAGCAATACAGGGCTTGATTTCTTCATTACCGAGATACCCTCCGAGGTCTTCTCTTATAGCGATACCGATCCAATGCGTTTTGCGGCAGCTCGTGCGGACATATATCCATATCTGCTTGTGAACATCGGCTCCGGTGTTTCCATGATCAAAGTGTCTGGTCCGCGAAACTACGAGCGAATAGGAGGTACATCATTGGGAGGTGGTACGCTATGGGGTCTACTATCCTTACTGACTGGAGCAAGAACATTCGACGAGATGCTCGCAATGGCCGAACGAGGCGACAACAGTGCGGTTGACATGCTTGTGGGAGACATATACGGTACAGACTATGGCAAGATTGGATTGAAAAGTAGCACTATAGCGAGTAGCTTCGGAAAGGTGTTCAAGATGAAGCGGCAAGCGGAAAGAGATGCAGAAGATGGTGGAGGTCTTTCCAACGGCGACCGACATCAAGCCCATGGTGATCATCCAAGAGAGGACGGCGTACAGGGCTTTAGCGTAGAGGATATGAGCCGAAGTCTGCTGTACGCTATCAGGTTTGTCCAGTTAATTTCCTACGTTTCAGTAAACAGTACTACTGGCTGATCCTTGCTACAGTAACAACATCGGTCAAATCGCCTACCTCCAGTCAGAAAAGCACAATCTCGCACACATCTACTTTGGCGGTTCCTTCATCAGGGGCCATCGCCAGACGATGAACACTTTGTCATATGCCATCAAATTCTGGTCAAAAGGCGAGAAGAAGGCCTATTTCCTTCGGCACGAGGGATACCTTGGCGCCGTGGGAGCGTTTCTGAAGCGGCAGCCGAGGAACTGGGGCAGGCGGAACAGCTTCGAAGAGGGGATCGGGTCGAGACGAAGAGGTAGAGAGGAAGCGGGCCCGAGTGACTTAACAGCAGAGCTTGGCAGTTGATGCAACTCAGAGTAAACAATAGAAGTCGATTAGAGAGCGAACCGCGCTGCTGTACCTTCAAATTCTTTGATAATCTCACTACTCATCACTCGTCTATCCTATCGTAACGGTGCTGACGGCGGTGTGAGTGAGGCACCCCGTCTGTTTGTAACTTTGTATACGAGGTCCTGTTGTGAATTCCAACATTCCTGTGGTGGATGTGATGCTGACACCTATCCTAGATGTCGCATAGCGCCAAGTTGGGAGCAATGTTCAACTATGCCACGAGGTGAGGTCAGTTAAGCGCCGAGTAACCGCAAGCGAACAGGTTCAAAAACGTGCACCATGCTCTGAGGACAATAGCTCGTTCCTAGAACAAGATCGTGCTACGGTAAGAAGATTCATGCAGTTGGAGTACCAACACTGAGTCATAGAATGGTGAAGACAGGTACGGCTACGATTGCATGGGACTCTGAACTTCAAATATTCGTTATGTTGTACACAGGTATGTTAACCACTTCCGTATTGTTTGCGACTTGAGTCGATTGACTTGACTTGACTGAAGAATCTAGCTACTCAGGGGCAGACAACACGTACAGTACTATACCAAAAGTGTGTCTGATATGCTCATTTCACACCAAAACTGCGCTGTTTCACACATGTTAAATGCAGCAATCCTTTATAGGGAAAATTCTGAAAATTGCAAATATATAAGATTAA
>JAABUP010001307.1_pt1 | contig 52189 bp, 46 predicted proteins | sample 5559201 | NCBI WGS metagenome assembly JAABUP01 (sample SAMN10711887, study PRJNA513373) | rock metagenome | isolation source: Antarctica rocks | place: Antarctica | reverse complement strand
TCGGAGAAGACGGCGTCCACGTCGGCCTGTGTCACACCCCCGTTCATCGCCTTCTGCAGGATCTTGCTGGTGAAGTCCTGCGCCAGGTTGGCCAGTTCCTGGCAGCCGGCCGGCATGCCCGGCAAGGCCGAGCGACTGGATTGATCGGTGGCTGGTCCGTCGGTGGTCGGTCCGACGGCGGTTGTCTGGTCGGTGGTCGGTCCGCCGGTGGCTGTCCCGTCGGTGCCGCCGCCGTTGTCGGTGCCCGCCCCGGTGGCGACCGATGGTGCACCCAGTCCGCCGCCCAGGCCGGGGACGGCTGTTCCCTTGGTCTGGCTACCGCAGGCGGTGAGCGAGAGGGTGGCGACGGTCGCGAGCGCCGCCACGGCGATCCGCATCTTCATGAGGTCTTGACTCCCCTGATCGTCGGCCTCGGGAGGAGTCCCGGACCTCGGTGTGTAGTGCGCCGGTTGGACGCCGGTCACCCCGCGATGGTTTCACGTCCATTGGCCGGCGATGAGCTCGAAGGAGCGCAGTCGAGTGGCCGCGTCGTGCACCCGGGTGGTGATCATCACCTCGTCGACGCCGAAATCCTTGACCAACTGGTGGATGCCGTCCGCAACGGCATCCGGCGTGCCCACCACCTCGGTGCTGCCGATCGCCGCGATCAGGTCCAGTTCGGACTGGGTGTACGGGTATTCGGCGGCCTGCTCAGGGGTGGGGGTCTGCCGCAGCCTGCCGGATCGCAGCAGCAGCATCGACAGCGCGCCCGCCCGGGCCTGGTACCTGGCCTCGGCATCGGTGTTGGCGGCCAGGGCGGTGACGCCGATCATCGACCATGGCTCCTGCAGCACGTCGGACGGTGTGAACTCCGAACGGTAGATGTCCAGGGCGATTCCGGTGTTGCCGCCTGCGCCGGCGAAGTGGTGGGCGAAGGCGAACGGCAGTCCGAGCCGGCCGGCGAGCCGAGCGGAGAAATCCGAGGAGCCGAGCAGCCAGACCGGGATGTCGGCCATCGGGGTGGCGTTGATCGCTGCGAACGGGTGGCCGGCGGGGAAGTCACGTCGCAGGAAGTGCCGAAGCTCGGCCAGCCGCTCGGGGAAGTCGTCCGGATCTCCGTTCCCGGACCGCCGTCGCAGGGCGAAGGTGGTGAGCTGATCGGTGCCGGGCGCGCGTCCGAGGCCCAGGTCGATCCGTCCCGGATGCAGCGCTGCCAGGGTGCCGAACTGCTCGGCGACCACCAGCGGCGCGTGATTGGGCAGCATGACGCCGCCTGAACCGAGCCGCAACCGTGAAGTGTGCGCCGCTAGGTGCGCAAGCAGAACCGGCGGCGCCGCGGACGCGACGGCCGGCAGGCCGTGATGTTCGGCCACCCAGAAGCGGTGGTAGCCCCAGCGTTCGGCCGCACCGGCCAGGGCGGTGGTGTCGGCCAGCGCCGCTGCGGGTGTGCTGCCGACACCGACCCCGGCCAACTCCAGGATGGACATCGGCACCGGCGCCGAGCCCTGCGGCCCCGCGGTGATCTGGTCGGCTATCCGGTCGCCGGCTGGGGTGACGCCGGCGGCGGGCGCATCGTGCGGCTGTCTGCTGGTCTGTCTCACACTGCTGTTCAACCGCGCCGGTGCGCGGGTTCTTCCGCCTAATTCTCGGGTGCCTCCGCAACGCATCTGGATCACCGGCTCGTCCGGCGTCGGCAAGACGACGCTGGCCCGGAAGATCGCCGCCGGACTCGGCGGCATCCATCTGGAACTCGACGCGGTGTACCACGGACCCGACTGGACGCCGACCGAGCCGGAGGCGTTCAGGGCAGCCGTCACCCAGCTCGTCGAGGGGACCGGCTGGGTGGTGGACGGCAACTACCGCAGTGCGCTGGACGGGGTGGTCGCCGAGCGTGCCCATCTCGTGGTGGTCATCGACGTACCGTTCCGATCACCATGGCAAGGGTCATCCGCAGAACGGTCCGTCGAGCAGTCACCAGACAAAAACTGTGGAACGGCAACCGGGAACGGTTGTGGAACTTCATCCGCTGGGATCCCGAGCAGAACATCATCAGGTGGACCTGGGACAACCGCCATCGATACCAGCACCTGGCGCTGGAAGCCGAGAGGGCGGGGCAGGCAGGCGGCCTGCCGTGCATCCGGCTGACGTCCCCGGCCCAGGTTCGAAGGTTCGTCCGGTATCTGGTGTCCGGCGGCTGACGGGTACCGGACAGATCAGGCGGCCACCGAGCCCTTGCGGACCATCCGGATCTCCAGAATTCCCTCGGAATCCGTGCGTTCCGCCCCGTCGGGGATGAACCCGTGATGTACGTAGAAGGCAGAGGCCCGCGAGTTGTCCCGATACACCCACAACGAGGCGGGCCGGTCTCCGATCGTGGCCTCCAGCAGTTGATCGGCCACTCCGCTGCCCTGATAGGCCGAGCGGACGTAGCTCGCGTACAGCTCCTGATCCGTGGGATGGTCCTCATCCCTGGACGGGCCGGATATGGCCACCGCCACCACCTCGCCGTCCGCCTCGGCCAGCACATAGGTCGCCTCGCGCTGCTCGATCTCCTTACGCCGGCGCGCCGCCATCCGCTCCAGGTCCATCTCGGCGAATCGCTCCGGTCCCCACAGGTCGCCGTACGCCTCACGCCAGCACTGCAGGTGGCAGGCGGCGAATGCGGCAGCGTCATCGGGATCTGCGGCTCGCACCGTCGGCTTCGAACCCATTGCACCACCTGTCGGCGTCCGTCGGGATGCGCGGGCGTCCAGATCGGTGCCCCGACAGCCCGACCGCCCAATGTCTGACTCAGGCTAGTCGACGGCGGGTCCGACCCGATCCGGGCATGCGGGTGATCGGTCTCACCGCCCGCCGCCGCTCACCGCCGCGAATGCCGCCTCGGTCAGCGCAATGATCAGCTTCTGCTGGGCGGTGCCGCGTCCGTTACCGAAGGCCTCGACGGTGACCGTCGAGTTCGATCGCCTGCAAAGGGTTGTGGTCTGCTGCTCGGGGTCGGCTTGCTGGCCCTTCGTGACCGTCTGGACGTTGACGACCAGGCACTGCAGATCACCGAAATGCTTGATCTCCCGCTGCGGCGCGCCCAATCCGAGATCGGCGGGATCGGCGTCGGGGCCGATGGTGAGGCCGGCCGACGGTGCCCGCACCGCGATCACCGTCCCGAGAAACTCCAGGCCTTGATCGGCGTAGGTCCGGACCCCGACTCCGGCGCCGCCGAAGGCTGCGGCGTACTGCTGCTGCGTCCGGAGGTAGATATGAGCGGTGCGCGCTCGGCGCGCCTGGCTGCCCTTGGTCGACACCGCATCGGACGCCTTGTCGATGTCCTTCAGCGCGCCGAGTTCCTCCGGTAGGGCGACCGCCCGGGTGTCGGCAGCCGCCGGGTGGTTCCCGGAGCCGAAGCTCATCGCCTTGCTGAGCACCAGCACGGCTCCGATCACCACGGCCAGTACCAGCCCGAGCCCGAGGCCGAGCCGGAACGGCCCGCGCCTGGCGCCTGCTGCATGCGGTCCAGCCCGCTCCGGCTGTTGATGAGCCGGCCAGTCCGGTGGTGGGCGCTGCCAGCCCTTTCCTGGTGGCCACGGTTGCCGAGGCTCGCCGGCGGCCGGCCGGTCGGGCGGTCGCCGTCCGGCGTTCCACGAATCTGTCACCGGGATCTTCTTCCTGTCCGCATGGCAGATCATGTTCGCACGATGACCGTGTCCCGTCTCGGTAACGGGCCGGGGCCGCACCTGCGGGATCCTGACGGTGTCCGGTGGCACGATAGGGCGGGTGAGCACCTACCGCGAGTCCGCTGTCGTGCTGCGGGTGACGAAACTCGGCGAGGCAGACCGCATCGTCACGATGCTCACCCGGCACAGCGGTCGGGTCCGGGCGGTGGCCAAAGGGGTCAGGCGCACGAAGTCCAAGTTCGGCGGGCGGCTGGAACCGTTCAGCCACGTCGACCTGCAGCTGTACGCGGGCCGCAATCTGGACATCGTCGTCCAGGCCGAATCGTTGGACGCCTTCGGTTCGGTGATCGCGGCCGACTACTCCAAGTACACGGTGGCCACCGCGATCGCCGAAACCGCGCAGCGGCTGACCTCCGAGGAACGCGAGCCCAGCCTGCGGCTCTACCTGCTGCTGGTCGGGGCGCTGCGCGCGCTCGCCGACACCGGCCGTGATCCGTCGCTGGTACTCGATTCCTTCCTGCTGCGGGCGATGGCGTTGGCCGGCTGGGCGCCCGCGCTCACCGAATGCGCCACATGCAACCGGCCAGGACCCCATGCCGCCTTCCACGTCGCTGCCGGTGGACTGCTCTGCCAGGACTGCCGATCGATCGGCTCGGCCAGGCCGGCGCTCCCGACGGTCGAGCTGATGGCCGCGCTCGCAACCGGGGACTGGAACACCGCGGACGCGGCCGGCGGATCGTCACGGCGGGAAGCGTCCGGCCTAGTGGCCGCGCTCGTGCAGTACCACCTGGAGCGTGGATTGAGGTCGCTGCCGATGGTCGACCGGACCCAGCCGGCACCCGGACCTGCCTTGATCGTGGACATGGCCGGCCAGACCCCGGTGGCCGGTATCGGAGTCGTTCGATGACGCCGGTGCGCGCACCGTCACCGCATCACAGTGGCGCCCGGCCACCGGCGATCCCGGCGGACCTGATCCCGAACCACGTCGCGCTGGTGATGGACGGCAACGGCCGATGGGCCGGTGCCCGTGGTCTGACCAGGACCGAGGGGCACAAGGCCGGCGAGGCACAGTTGATGGATGTCGTCTCCGGCTGCATCGAGATCGGTGTCCGGCACCTGTCCGCCTACGTGTTCTCCACCGAGAACTGGCGCCGATCCGCCGCGGAGGTCCGCTTCTTGATGGGGTTCAACCGGGACACCATCCGCCGTCGTCGGGTGGAGATGAACGAGCTCGGCGTCCGGGTGCGGTGGGCCGGTCGCAAGCCACGATTGTGGCGCAGCGTCCTGCACGAACTCGAGGCGGCCGAACAACTCACCGCCGGCAACGACGTCCTGACCCTGACGATGTGCGTCAACTACGGCGGGCGGGCCGAGATCGCCGACGCGGCGAGGGCCATCGCCCAGGACGCGGCGGCCGGCTTGATCGACCCAGGGAAGGTGGACGAGACGCTGGTGGCGCGTTACCTGTACGCACCGGACATGCCCGACGTCGACCTGTTCATCAGATCCTCGGGGGAGCAACGCACCAGCAATTTCCTGCTCTGGGAATCCGCCTACGCCGAGCTGGTGTTCCTGAACACCCTGTTCCCGGACTTCGACCGGCGTGAATTGTGGCGCGCCTGCCAGATCTACGCCGACCGCGACCGCCGGTTCGGCGGCGTCCCGAAAGCTGCCGACCGGGCAGGCGTGGGGCGGGGCTGATCATGACCGACACCTCGACCAGAGTTCGCGGGGAGGTCCGCGGCAACGGCTATCGGCCGGGATCGCTGGAGCTGCTCGGGTTCATCCTGCTGGTCGCGATCCCGTTCCGTTCGGCACTGCAGAGCCTGTTCGCCGCGGCCGGAATGCGCACCTGGGCCACCGTTTTCGTCTCGGTCTGTGTGCAGGCGGTCCCGTTCCTGGTGCTGGGTGTGGTGGTGTCGGGTGCCATCGCGGCGTTCGTACCGGCCAGTTTCTTCCGCCGGGTGCTACCCGAGCGGGCCGGTCTGGCTGTCCCGATGGCCGGTGCATGCGGTGCCCTGCTGCCAGGGTGCGAGTGCGGATCGATTCCGATCGCCAACCGACTGATGGATCGAGGGGTGCGCCCGGCGGCGGCGCTGGCCTTCTTGCTGTCGGCGCCCGCCATCAACCCGGTGGTCCTGGTCGCGACCGCTGTCGCATTCACCAGCGACCACCGGATGGTATGGGCCCGGCTGGTTGCCGGGCTGGCGACGGCGGTGCTGGTCGGGCTGATCTGGGAGCGGATCGGCCGGCCGGAGTGGCTGGCTCCCCGGCTGCGCAGCGCCGCCGGCGAGGATGCCGGCGGATGGCCGGCGTTCCTGGCGACGATGCGCACCGACTTCACCCAGGCGGCCGGCTTCCTGGTGCTCGGGGCGGCGGTGGCGGCGTCCTTCAAGGTCCTGGTGTCTGGGCGGTGGATGGAGCACATCGGGTCATCGATCCTGCTGTCGGTGCTGCTGATGGCGGCGCTGGCGTTCATGCTGGCCCTGTGCAGCGAAGCGGACGCGTTCGTCGCGGCCTCGTTCTCCACCATTCCGATGGTGGGCAAGCTGGTCTTCTTGACCGTCGGACCCGCCGTGGACGTCAAACTGGTTGCCCTTCAGGCGGGTACCTTCGGCCGGAGATTCGCGGTGCGATTCGCGCCGCTGACGATGCTGGTCGCTGTCACGGTGGGCCTCACCACCGGCGCGATCTTCTGGGGATGGTGAGCGGATGAACGCCCGTGTGAGCGGCCACCGATGAACAGGGAAACCCAGTCGATCGTGGTGATGCTCTTCGGCGGAGTGCTGGTCGGCATCACCACGTCCGGGCGCTTCACCTCCTACGTGAAGCCCGGCTTCGGGCCCCTGCTGCTGACCGCTGGGATCGTCCTGCTGGTGATCGGCTTGCTGTCGCTGGGCCAGACGGTGATCAGCGAAGTGCGCCGAGCGCGGCGTCGGGCCGGCGGTGCGCCGGCGGACGGCGCGCCGGGCGACGGTGGTCCTGGCGACTCGATCGATGCCCACGGTCACTCGCATCAGGGGTCGCGGGCCCCCTGGCTGATCCTGGCGCCGGTGCTGGTGCTCTTGCTGGTCGCGCCGACGGCGCTCGGGGCGGATGCGGTGTCGCGCAATGCCGGGTCGCAGGCGATCGCCGGACTGGATGCGGCGCCATCGGCGGTCAGCAACTACGACGGGTACGCATTCAACGACGGCAGTGGCAGCGTGCAGGACAGCAAGGGCCGGCGCACCATGCAGTTCGATCTGCTGCCCGCCGGAGCTGATCCGGTGATCTCCCTCAAGGACTTCGTCATGCGGACCCTGTACGAGGCTGAGCCGTTGATCACCACCACCCCGGTCACCCTGGTCGGCTTCGTTGCGCCGGCCGGCGACGGCTTCCACGGTGGATACACGTTGGCCAGGCTGACCATCAGTTGCTGCGCCGCCGACGCCAGCCCGATCCGGGTGCACATCGACGGCAATGCTCCGTTCCCCGTCAACAGCTGGGTCGCGGTGGTGGGCACGGCGGTGGACGGTAGCGCCACCGACGCCAACAACTTCGTCCCCACGGTCACAGTCAGCTCACTGCAGCAGGTCCGTCAACCATCCGACCCGTACGAGCACTGAGTCCGCCAGCCGACGAGCGTCCGGGTGCTCTACAGACCCAGGTCGCCCTCGAACTCGCCACCCTCGATCCGCTTCTTCACCGCGCCCAGGAATCGGGCCGCATCCGCCCCGTCGACATTGCGGTGGTCATAGCTCAGTGCCAGAAAGGCCATCGAGCGGATCGCGATGGTGTCGTTGCCGTCGGCATCGGGGACCACCACGGCCCGCTTCACCACCGCACCGGTGATCAGGATCGCCGACTGTGGCGGGGTGAAGATCGCGGTGTCGAACAATGCGCCGACGCTGCCGGTGTTGGTCAGCGAGAAGGTGCCGCCGGACAGTTCGTCCGGCCCGATCTTGTTGGTACGGGTGCGATCTGCCAGGTCGGCGATCTTGCGGGCGATGCCGCCGATGTTCAGGTCGTCTGCGTTCTTGATCACCGGCACCACCAGGCCGCGTGGCGTGTCCACCGCGATGCCGAGGTTCACCGACGGGTGATACGTGATCTCCTTCAGATCGTCGGAGATCGTCGAGTTGATCACCGGGTGGACCTTGGCGGCCTCGACGGCCGCCTTGACGAAGAACGGGAGGAAGGACAGTTTGACGCCCTCCCTGGCCTCGAACGACTTCTTGGCCCTGGCCCGCAGCGCCGCCACCCTGCTGACGTCCACCTCGACGACGGAGGTGAGCTGGGCTGCCGTCTGGAGGGCGTTGACCATGTTCTTGGCGATGGTCTGCCGGATCCGCGGCGTCTTCTGAGTAGTACCGATCAACGCGGTGGCTGCTTCGTCCGGAACCGGAGCGGCCGATGTCACGCCCGTTGCCGCGGCCGGCGCCAGCTCTTGGACCGGTGCGTCAGCTGCCGCCGCGCCCGCCGTGGCTGCCCGCACCACGTCTTCCCGCCGTATCCGGCCGCCGACGCCGGTGCCGCTGACTGACGCCAGATCGACACCGTTGTCGTGGGCGAGCTTCCTGATCACCGGGGTGACATAGGCGCCGCCGGTGCTGCCCCTGGCCGACAGCGACTCGGTCGGGCTGGGCGTCGGCTGCGCCTGGGTGGCCGCTGCGGAGGTGCCGGGCCCCTGGGCGTCCTTCGGCGTTGATACCTCGGGTGCCGGCTTCTCGGGTGCTGCCGGCCTCTCGGGCTCCGGCTGCTCCTGAGACGGTGCGGGCGCCGGCTCGGCGGCGGGCTGCTGGGCCTGGGTCTCCGGCTTGTCCGTGTCCGTGTCCGTGTCCGTGTCGGTGTCGTCGCCGGAGCCGGTGTCGGTCTGGGTGTCGGTGTCGGTCGGCGTCGACCCCGCGGCGCCGATGACCGCCAGCTGACCGCCGACCTGGACAGTCTCGTCCTCCCCGACGGTGATCTCCAGCAGGGTCCCGGCGACCGGCGACGGGACCTCGGTGTCCACCTTGTCGGTGGACACCTCCAGCAACGGTTCATCGACGGCCACCTCGTCGCCGACCGTCTTCAGCCAGCGAGTGACCGTGCCCTCGGTGACGGACTCGCCCATGGCGGGCAGCGTGACGGAGGTTCCTGACCCTGCGGACGCCCGGGCGCCCGCTCTGGGCTTCTCGGCGGGCTGCTCGGTGTCGGTGGACGGAGCCTCCGCCGGGGCGGCCGTTGACTCCGTGGTGGCCTCGGGTTCCGGCGCGGCCTGCTTCTCGGCGTCGCCGGTTGCCGTTCCATCCGCTCCGCTGCCGGTAGCGGTGTCCTGGCCGGCCGACTCGCTGTCGCTCCCGCCGCCGGATCCGTCACCGATGGTGGCCAGTTCGGCGCCCACCTGCGCGGTCTCGTCCTCGGCCACCAGGATCTTCTCCAGCACACCGGCGACCGGCGACGGAATCTCGGTGTCCACCTTGTCGGTGGAAACCTCGAGCAACGGCTCGTCGACCGCGACCTCGTCGCCCTCTGCCTTGAGCCACCGGGTGACGGTCCCCTCGGTGACGCTCTCACCGAGGGCGGGCATCTTCACGGACTGCGACATGTGGTTCTTCCTTACCTGTTCTGCGCTGGTCGATCAGACGTGGGCTGTCAGGCGTGCGAGTGCAGCGGCTTGCCGGCCATCGCCAGCATCGTCTCGCCGAGGGCCTCGTACTGGGTCGGATGAGCGTGCAACATCGGCGCGACGTCCTCCGGCAGTGCCTCCCATCCGACGATGAGCTGCGCCTCCCCGAGCAGTTCGCCGATTCGGCCGCCGACCATGTGCACGCCGACGATCGGACCGTCCTTGACCCTGACCGCCTTGATGCCCCCCGCGGTCCGCAGGATGTCCGACTTGCTGTTCCCGGCCAGGTTGTAGGTGTACGACTCGATGTTGTCCTTGCCGTGCTCCTCGGCGGCCTCGTCCTCGGTCAGGCCGATGGAGGCGACCTGCGGATCACAGTAGGTGATCCGCGGAATGTTCTTCTCTGGAATCACCACGGGGTTGAGACCCGCGATGTCCTCGGCCACGAAGATGCCTTGCTGGAAGCCGCGGTGCGCCAGCTGCAGACCGGGGACGATGTCTCCGATCGCGAACACGTTCGGCAGATTGGTGCGGCAACGCTCGTCGGTGAGGACGAACCCGCGGTCCATCCTCACGCCGGCCTGCTCGAACCCGGTGCCCTCGGTGGACGGGCCGCGGCCGACGGCGACCAGCAGCAGATCGGCCTGCAGCTCGTCGCCGGTCTCCAGGCTCACGGTGACACCGGAATCGTCCTGGGTGACGCCGGAGAACTTGACGCCGGTCTTGAAGGCGATCTTGCGCTTCTTGAACGCCCGCTCCAGCTGTTTGGAAACCCACGGATCCTCGGCCGGCACCAGGGACGGCAGCGCCTCGACGATGGTCACCTCGCAGCCGAAGGAAGCCCAGATGGAGGCGAACTCGACACCGATCACCCCACCGCCCAGCACGATGGCCCTTTCCGGGACCCACTGCAGGCCGAGCGCCTGCTCGCTGGTGATGACCCGCCCGGCAATGTCCAGACCGGGCAGACTGCGGGAGTAGGAGCCGGTGGCCAGCACGACGTTCTTGCCGATGTACCGGTCGGCGCCCACCTGGACGGTCCTGGGCCCGACGAAAGTGCCCTCGCCCTCGACGACGGTTATCCCGTGAGATTTGATGATGCCGACCAGGCCCTTGTAATGCTTGCTGACGATCGAGTCCTTGTAGGAATGCAGTCGCTCGATGTCGACACCCTGGTAGGCGACCTTCAGCCCGACCGCCTCGGCATGTTGCGCCTCGTCGGCCACTTCCGCCGAGTGCAACAGGGTCTTGGTGGGGATGCAGCCACGGTGCAGGCAGGTGCCGCCGAGTCTGTCCTTCTCGATCAGCACCACCTTCGACCCCAGCTCTGCGGCCCGGATGGCCGCGGCGTAGCCGGCGGTCCCGCCGCCCAGGACGACCAGGTCGACGTCGGTATCCGTCATGTCCGGTGAAGCTCCTTGCAGATCACTCGAGGATCGCCGCGGGGTGGTGTCCGCGCAGCGGCGCCGAGCGGGGGATCGCCTCGCGCGCGGGCGCACCGTCCATCTTGGCATCCCGGCGTCATCGGGGCACCGTGCGGGGCTCGGCACTGCGCCGACCCCGGGCCGAATCGGTCGGTGTCCCGAAGGGGACCGGCCCGGTTACCCGGCGGCGATGTCGGCGAGCGTCGCCAGCAGTGTGCGCACCGGTACGCCGGTGCCGCCCTGCGTCGTGTAGCCGTAGGTCTTGCCGGTGTTGAACGCCGGGCCGGCCACGTCCAGGTGTGCCCACTGCACGCCGTCGGCGACGAACTCGGCGAGGTAGTGCCCGGCCACCAGCATGCCGCCGGCCCGCCCGCTGCCGACGTTCTGCAGGTCGGCCAGGTAGGAGTCCAGGCTCTCCCTGAGCTCCTCCGGAAGGGGCATCGCCCACCCGCCCTCGCCGCAGTTCCTGGCCAGCTCGGCCACCCGGTCCCGAAGGTCCTCGGAGCCCATCACCCCCATCGTGCGCTCGCCGAGCGCGACCAGTTGGGCTCCGGTCAGGGTGGCGGTCTCCAGCAGGTAGTCGGGCCGGTCCTGGCAGGCTCTGACGATGGCGTCGGCCAGCACCAGGCGCCCCTCCGCGTCGGTGTTGAGGATGTGTGAGGTCTTGGGACGCTGCCCCTTCGGGGCGTAATGGGTGAGTACGTCGCCGGGCCGATAGGCGCTTCCCGACGGCAGGTTCTCGGCCAACGGCACCGTTGCGATGACGGCGACCGGCAGTTCCATGGCAGCCGCGGCTATCACCGTGGCCACCACGCAGGCAGCGCCGGACATGTCGGAGGTCATGTGTTCCATGCCAGGACCGGACTTGATCGAGATGCCGCCGGAGTCGAAGGTGATGCCCTTCCCGACCAGCGCCACGGTGGCCACCGACCGGTCAGGTCGATAGCTGATGCGTACCAGCCGCGGAGGTCGGCTGGATCCGGAGCCGACGGCCAGGATGCCGCCGTAGCCGTCTCTGCGCAGAGCCTTCTCGTCGAGCACTTCGACCTTCAACCCAGCGGCCCTGGCCGCGGCCCTTGCGCGTTCGGCGAAAGTTGCCGGCGGCAGATCGTTGGGCGCGGTGTTGATCAGGTCTCTGGCCAGTCCGACTGCTTCCGCGGTGATCACCGCGCGGCGCAGCTCGTCCTTGGCCGCTCTGGAAGCGCTGGGCACCACCAGCTTGACCGACGCCACCGGAGGCTTCTTGGCGGGCCGGTAGCCCTGGAACACGTACCCGCCCAACAAGAAGCCTTCGGCAGCCGCGGTCAGATCGATCGCCGACAGGGTGGAAGCAACGGCGCCCAGTCCGGCGACGGCACGGGCCGCAACGCCGGCGGCCCTGCGCACCCGCTCGGCCGACAGCTTCTCCGGCTCGCCCAAGCCTACCAGGACCAGCCGGTCGGCAGCCAGCCCCTCGACGCCGGGCAGGGTCGCGACGTCACCGACGGTGCCGGTCATCCCTGCCCTTGCCGCGGCCTGCCCGACCGCCGCCCATGGCGACAACGGTGTCGGTTCCTGCGTCAGCAGCGGGCCTTCGTCGCTGGAGTGCACTCCGACGATCAGCGCCTCGGTCCGCAGGCCGGCGGGCGCGGCGGTGGTCAGCGACAGGGTGGTCATGTCTCTCCTGGAAAGCGCGGGGTTCCGGACTGGTAGCATGCTGGTATGCGCACTACCATAGATCAGGCAGGCCGTCTGGTGATCCCTAGAGTTTTGCGCGATCGGATAGGAATGTCTGCGGGTGAGGTGGAGGTCACCGTGACGGGGTCCGCGGTGCAGGTAGAGCCGGTGATTTCGGGCCAAGTCATCGAGCGGGAGGGCCTGCTGGTGATCGCGACCGGCGGCCCGGAACTGACGGCCGACGACGTACGGGAATTGCGTCTTGCCGACCAGAGGTGACGCGACGCCGGATCGGTCCGGCCGACCGGGCGGCGCCCCCCTACTCCTGGACACCAGCTCAGCGCTCGCGTGCGTGCTGCCGACGCACGCCCACCACGCAGCAGTGCTGGCGGCTGTGAGCGGCGAGGAACTCGGCCTTGCCGGGCACGCAGTGTTCGAGACCTACTCGGTGCTGACCAGGCTGCCCCCGCCGCAGCGGCTCAGCGGCGCGCTTGCGGCTCGGGTCATCCACCACAACTTCCCGCACACTCAGCAGTTGGCTGGCACCCGCGGCTCCGACCTGCTCACCGATTTCGCCGCCGCCGGCATCACCGGTGGAGCTGTCTACGACGGACTGATCGGGGCGTGCGCGGCACAATCCGGTTCAACTCTGGTCAGTTGCGACCGGCGCGCAATGCCCACCTATGGTGCGCTGGGCGTCGACGTGCTGCTGGTCGGCTAGCAACTCAGCCGGGGCGTGCTCCTGGTCGGTCAACAGCGCGGCCGATCGCTCCGGTCGATGTGTCCGCGGACGATACGGTGAGTCGCATGGCTGACCAGACCCCGCAGACGTCCCCGTTGCACGACGCGCACGTCACGCTGGGCGCCGTCATGGGGCCGTTCGGCGGCTGGCAGATGCCGATCCACTACGGCGGCGGCCCCCGGTCCCCGACCGCCTCCGGGGCCGGGGTGATCGCCGAGCACACCGCGGTGCGGGAAGCGGCCGGAATCTTCGATGTCTCGCACCTGGGCAAGGCCACCGTGACCGGACCGGGCGCCGCCGACTTCGTGAACCGGTGCCTGTCGGCGGACCTGCGCAAGATCGCGCCGGGGCGGGCGCAGTACACGTTGTGCTGCACGGCTTCCGGCGGGGTCATCGACGATCTGATCGCCTACCTGGTGTCCAGCGACGAGGTGTTCCTGGTACCGAACGCGGCGAACGCCGCGTCGGTGGTGGCGGCGCTGAAGGCGGTCGCGCCGGCGTCGGTCGAGATCACCGACCGGCATCACGAGTTCGGGGTGATCGCCGTGCAGGGACCACGATCGGCCGACGTTCTGGCCGCGGTAGGGCTGCCGACGGACCTGGAGTACATGGCATGGGCCGACAGCCGATTCGCCGGCGCCCCGGTGCGCGTGTGCCGCACCGGTTACACCGGGGAACACGGCTACGAGCTGCTGCCGACATGGGATGCGGCGCCGGAGCTATGGACGGCGCTGCTGGCGGCGGCCGGGCCGCTGGGCGGCCGGCCGGCCGGACTCGGCGCGCGGGACACCCTGCGCACCGAATTGGGGTACCCCTTGCACGGGCAGGACCTGTCGCCGGAGATCTCCCCGGTTCAGGCCCGCGCGGGCTGGGCCGTGGGCTGGACGAAAGAGGCGTTCTTCGGCCGGGAAGCGCTGCTGTCCGAGCGGGCCGGAGGCCCGGCGCGGACTCTGCGCGGCCTGCTGGCGCTGGACAAGGGTGTGCTCCGGCCACATCAGCGGGTGGTCGACGTGAGCGGAAAGCCCGTGGGGGAAACCACATCCGGCACTTTCTCACCGACGCTGGGCAAGGGCATCGCGCTTGCCCTGCTGAATACCGCTGCCGGAGTCCAGGACGGTGACGAGATCGCCGTCGACGTTCGCGGCCGACGGCTCAGGGTGCAGGTGGTCAAACCCCCTTTCGTCGCTTCACATGTCAGGTGACGGCACGCTCGCCGGGCGCCAATCCCTCGTCATCCGGCGCCGGTCGGATCACCATCGGGCGGGTTGTCCGCACGTCCGGCGCACGGTGCCGCCCCGCTACGGCGACCAGGCGGAGGTCGCCCGATTGTCGGATCTACGTTTGATCGCGCTACCGTTGACTGATGACCGTGCGCACTGATCCGTCCGGCACAGCGTCGAGTTCCTCGTTCGTTCTGGAGAGGAATCCGTCGCCGGTTTCCGACGAGCGGCTGGCCGAGATTCTCGCCGCGCCGGGATTCGGCACGTACTTCACCGATCATATGGTCGTCATCGACTGGGCTGCCGACAACGGTTGGTGCAACGCCAGAGTGGTGCCGTACGGACCGTTCACCGTCGATCCGGCGATGATGGTGCTGCACTACGGGCAGGAGATCTTCGAGGGCCTCAAGGCCTACGCACAGCCGGACGGCTCGGTGGCGGGTTTCCGGCCGGCGGCGAACGCCGCGCGGTTGAACTCCTCCGCGAGACGGCTGGCGATGCCCGAGCTTCCCGAGGAGCTGTTCCTGCAGTCGCTGCGGGAGCTGGTCACCATCGACAAGCGATGGGTTCCCACCACTCCGGGGCACTCGTTGTACTTGCGACCCTTCATGTTCGCGTCCGAGGTGGGACTGGGAGTGCGGTCCACCGGCCGCGCGACGTATTGCCTCATCGCTTCGCCGGCCGCCCTGTACTTCGCCCGGGGCGCTGCCCCGGTGACGGTGTGGTGGTCCACCGAATACGTTCGTGCGGCTCCCGGCGGCACCGGGCAGGTGAAGACGGGCGGCAATTACGCGTCGTCGTTGCTGGCTCAGGCCGAAGCGGCGAGCAAGGGTTGTGACCAGGTGGTCTGGCTGGATGCCCTGGAGCGGCATTGGGTGGAGGAGATGGGCACCAACAACCTGTGCTTCGTCTTCGGCTCACCGGATGGCGGAGCCGGTGATGTCGAGGTGGTGACGCCCGAATTGAACGGTTCGTTGCTGCCGGGCATCACCCGTGACTCGGTGCTCCAGTTGGCCCGCGACATGGGCTTCACCGCGACCGAGCGCCGGATATCCACCGACGAGTGGGCCAAGGCCGTCGAGACCGGCGAGATGACCGAGGTGTTCGGCTGCGGGACCGCTGCGGTGATCACTCCGGTGGGAGCGGTGAAGCACGCGGACGGTGAGTTCCAGATCGCCGGCGCCGAACCCGGTCCGGTGACCCTGCGGCTGCGCGATGCCCTCACCTCGATCCAGAACGGCGCCGCCGAGGACATCCATGGCTGGCGGGTCCGACTGGCTGACTGAGCCCTCGCGCCGGGGACTGGATCACTGCCATCCCGGGACGACAAACGGCGGCTCCCCGAAGGGAACCGCCGCCGCGGCCCTCGCGCCGCTGGTGGGTGCGAAGAGTGAGTTGGGGGGTGTAAAGAGAGAGAGGGGGCGATCAGCCCCGTGCGACCTTGCCGGCCTTCAGGCAGCTGGTGCACGCATTGATCTTGCGGACCGTACCCGGGGCGACCTTCGCCCGGACCGACTGGATGTTCGGGTTCCACCGGCGATGGGTCCGACGGTGCGAGTACGACACACTCATCCCGAAGCCCGGGCCCTTGCCACACACGTCACAGACGGCAGCCACGGCTCACTCCTAGTTGTGCTCTCGCGCCTCGCCGGTGCTGCGCTGCATGACCAACCGGCTGGACACTTCTGGACAGTCGAAAACCCGGCCTGGGGCCGGGCGACCCACTCACGATACCCGCGGCCGAACGGTCCGGCCAAATTCCGGCTGCAAGGACTGCGTGCCGGCCCCGCGCGCGAGCAGGCAGGATGAGCTGATGACGCCGGTGGACGTTCACCTGATCGCCGCCTGGAGCGATCTGGTACTCGATGACGCCGGCCCGTTCATGCTGATGTGCGGCTTGCGGCCGACGGAGCAGGAACGGGCGGCTCTGGGTTCGGGGTTCGCGGCGATCCGATCCGCGGTGCTCGGCGAACAGGTCCAGGATGGCCTGCGCAGCGGCGGCACCGTACCCGACCACCTCGCCGACTACCTTCTCGGCGTCGCCGCCGGCATCGAGGCTACCGGCGCCGATCGGGATCCGATGTCACTGGTCGCCGGCCTGGTGGCCGGCGCGGCCAGGCTTCAGTTCAGCCGGGCCGGAAGCGCCGGTGCGGAACCGAGCGCAGCGGAGGTCGCCGCCCGCGCGGGGATAGCGGCAGCGGACCTGGCGACCGACGGTGCCGATCTCTGCCGGGTCGTTGCCGCCGCCGGGGTGGCCGCCAGCGGGTGGACCGCGATCCCGGCTCCCGACGACCCCGCTCAGGCGGACGACCGCCGACTCCGTTCGTTCGTCACGATGCTGCTGGCGGCGCTCGAGGATGCCGTCGGCCGGCGGCAGGACAGACCCGGCCGCGCCGGCTGTGGCGCGGGTGCGGGCGACCATCGGGGGCGACCTTTCCTGGCCGAGATGACCTTCGAGTTCCGCGGCGACCGATCGGCGCAGGCCAGGCTCTCGGAGATGATCGACCGAATGGGAACCGACCTGCGGATCTGGCCCGACGACGATTCCCCGCCGTCACCAGGTACCACCTGCACACCAATCGACCCGCGGAGGTGACGGCGGAGATCTACGCCCTCGGCACGCCGTTCGACCTGCGGATCGGCTCGCTGGAGCCGCCGATGTCGGAGCGTGGCGGCACGATAGACGCGGCCTTCCACCACCGGGAAGGGCGCGACCAGCGACGAGCGGAATTCGATGCCAGGTAGATCCCCGGATGTCGGGCTGAACAGTCCGCTGCGCGAGGTCGGGTTCACCCCGAAGAAGGTCAAGGCGCTCGCCGAGAAGATCGACGTGCACACGGTCGGCGACCTCCTCCGTTACTACCCGCGCCGGCACAACGAACGCGGCCAGCTGACCGACCTCGGCGAACTGGTCGTGGGCGAGAAGGTCACCGTCTGGGCCCGCATCGTCAGCGTCACCGACAAACCGATGGGCGGCTTCAAGAACCGGGGGAGCGACCGCGGCCCCAGGGCCAGGGGAGGGGGCCTCCGACTGGTCACCACGGTGACGATCAGCGATAGTCGGCGGACCCTGACCTGCGCCTTCTTCAACCAGTTCCACATCGCCAGAAAGCTCCGACCGGGGATGGAGGCGATGTTCGCCGGCACGGTGAAGGAGTTCCGGGGTGAGTTGCAGCTCTCGTCGCCGCAGTGGGCCGCGCTGACGGCCGGTGGCGCGCCCGACGACCTGGAGGTGATCGAGTCGTTCGCCGGCGGCATCATCCCGATCTACTCACTCACCGAGGGCATCAGCCAGCCGGACATCCAGAACAGCGTCCGGGTGGTACTCGATCTGCTGGCCGAGCTCGACGATCCGGTTCCGGTCGAGATCCTGGCCGCCCGCGGTCTCAGCGACCTGTCGACCGCGCTGCGCGACATCCACCGGCCGCGCAGTCAGCGAGATCTGCAGAACGCCAAGGCCCGGCTCAAGTACGACGAGGCATTGGCCATCCAGCTGGTCCTGGCCAGGAGGAGGGAGCAGGCGAAGAAGTTTCCCGCGGAGCCGTGCCCCCGGATCGAGGGCGGACTGCTGGAGGCGTTCGATGCCCAGTTGCCGTTCACCCTGACGCCAGGCCAGCGTGCCGTCGGGGAACAGATCGCCCAGGACCTGGCCACCATCCACCCGATGAACCGGCTGCTGCAGGGAGAGGTGGGTTCCGGCAAGACGGTGGTGGCGCTGCGGGCGATGTTGCAGGTGATAGACGCCGGGCGCCAGGCGGTACTGCTGGCCCCGACCGAAGTCCTGGCGGGACAACATGCCCGGTCGTTGCGGTCGGTGCTCGGCCCGCTCGGGCACGGCGGGGAACTGGGTGCACCGCCGGAAGCCACCAGGATCAGCTTGCTCACCGGATCCATGACCGCGTCGGTGCGCAGGGAGACTCTGCTCACCATCGCCTCCGGCCAGGCCGGCATCACCGTCGGCACCCACGCCCTGCTCAGTGCCGGGGTGTACTTCGCCGAACTCGGCATGGTGGTGATCGACGAACAACACCGGTTCGGGGTGGAACAACGAGACGCGTTGCGCAGCAAGGGTCCCGAGGGCAACCCGCCGCACGTCCTGGTGATGACGGCGACCCCGATCCCGCGCACGGTGGCGATGACGGTATACGGCGACCTGGAGACCTCGACGCTGTCGGAGCTGCCGAAGGGTCGCTCGCCGATCTCGACGACAGTGGTGCCGGTGGGGGAGAAGCCGGCATGGCTGCAACGCGCCTGGAGCCGGGTCCGGGAGGAGGTCGGGAAGGGCCATCAGGTCTACGTCGTCTGCCCGAAGATCACCGATGAGCAACCCACAGGCTCCCGCTCCGGCGGCGCCGCAACCGACCACGGCACCGACGACGACGCCGGCGACTGGGACGCACCGTCCGACGACCAGGACGACGCGGGCGGCCGACGGCCGCCGCTGTCGGTCGAGCAGGTGTCCGCGATGTTGGCCGAAGGGCCGCTGGCCGGGCTGCGGCTGGCGCAGCTGCACGGCCGGATGACGTCGGCCGACAAGGACTCGGTGATGCAGTCCTTCGCCGCCGGTGACGTCGATGTGCTGGTCTGCACTACGGTGATCGAGGTCGGGGTGGATGTCGCCAACGCCACCATGATGGTGGTCCTGGACGCGGACCGGTTCGGCCTGTCCCAGCTGCACCAGCTGCGCGGGCGAGTCGGCCGGGGGAGCGCCCCCGGGATCTGCCTGTTGGTGACGGAGGCCCCGCCCGCTTCACCGGCCAGGATCCGGCTGGACGCCGTCCAGAGCACCTCGGACGGCTTCGAGCTCGCCGACCGGGATCTCGAACTCCGGCGGGAGGGCAACGTCCTGGGCACCAGCCAGGCGGGCCGGGCGTCCTCGCTCAAGCTGCTGTCGCTGAGCACGGATCGGGAAATCGTCGAGAACGCCAGGGACGACGCACAGGCCCTGGTGGCTGCCGATCCCGGTTTCGCCAGGTTCCCGGGCCTGCTGTCGATGGCCGCCTCGGTGATCGACGAGCAGGGACAGGAGTTCCTGTCCAAGGGCTGAACCTGAGACTGACCTCGCCGCCGGTGGATCGCTCCCCTCGGCGGTCAGTGCGCTCCGGTGATCATCCCCGCTGGGCATCTCCCGTTGCCGGAAAACGATTTCACCCTATGCTCGTCCCAGCCCGACCGCCGACGAAAGGATCCCTGGATGGACCTGCGTCGCGCTGTGGTCGGTGTCGACATCGGAACCTCCAGCAGCAAAGGCGTACTGGTCGGCATCGATGGTGAGGTACTCGCCGGCGCAACCCGGGAACACGACGTCCAGCGACCCCGCTCGGGACACGTGGAAATGGACGGTGCGATCTGGTGGGACGAGTTCGCGGCGATCACCCGCGAGCTGCTGGGCCGGTCGGACACGGAAGTGGCGGCGGTGGGTGTCTCCGGGATGGGTCCGTGCCTGCTGCTGGAGGACGGCAACGGCGAACTCCTGCGGCCGGCGATCCTGTACGGCGTCGACACCAGAGCCGGCGCGCAGATCGACGAACTGAACGCCGAGCTGGGTGCAGCCGCGATCATCGACCGCGCCGGATCAGCGTTGTCGAGCCAGGCCGTCGGCCCCAAGATCCGGTGGGTGGCCGACAACGAGCCAGAGCTGTTCACCATGGCCCGGCGGATGTTCATGCCGAGCTCGTGGCTGGTGCACCGGCTCACCGGCGAGTACGTGCTGGACCAGCAGTCCGCCAGCCAGTGCACACCGCTGTACGACTCCGAAGCCGCCGACTGGTACGCCCCGTGGTGGCAGCGGATCTGCCCCGATCTCACCCCACCGGCCCTGCGCTGGTCGGACGAAGTGGTCGGCAGCGTGACCGCCGAAGCGTCGGCCGCAACCTCGCTGCCGGAAGGCATCCCGGTGGTCTGCGGCACCATCGACGCCTGGGCAGAGGCGATCAGCGTCGACGCGCACAACGTCGGCGACCTGATGCTCATGTACGGCACCACCATGTTCATGATCAACACCGTCGCGAACCGGGTGGCCTGGCCGACGCTGTGGGGAACGGTCGGGGCATTCCAGGGAACCCGGAACCTGGCCGGCGGCATGGCAACCTCCGGGGCCATCACCGGCTGGCTGCGTGAGCTGTTCGGATCCGCCGACTACCCGACCCTGCTCGAGGAGGCAGGAAGATCCGCGTCGGGCGCGAACGGGCTGCTCATGCTGCCGTACTTCGCCGGTGAGCGGACCCCGATCAACGACCCCGACGCGCGTGGAATTGTTGCGGGACTGACCATCTCGCACACCCGCGGCGACCTGTACCGCGCTGCGCTGGAAGCCACAGCCTTCGGCGTCCGGCACAACGTGGAGGTGTTCGAGCGGGCCGGTGGCCGCATCGAGAGAGTGGTTGCGGTCGGCGGCGGAACCCAGGGCGCACTGTGGACACAGATCGTCTCCGACGTCACCGGCCGGGCCCAGCAACTGCGCCGGACCTCCATCGGCGCGAGCTACGGAATGGCGTTCCTGGCCGCCCGGGTCAGCGGCGCGGGCGGGGACGTCGTGTCGATGGACCGGTGGAATCCGGTGGACCGGACCATCGAGCCGGACCAGCGGCACCGGCAGACCTATGACGAAATGTTCACGCTGTACCGCAGGCTCTATGACTCGACGGTCGACATCGCTCATGCCCTGGCGCGTCGGCAGGCCGCCCCGCGCGGCTGATCGACCCCGGGACCGCGACCCCGGCCGGGCGGACCTGTACGAAACATCGCCCGGGTTGTACATTTGTTTCATGGCGACGATGAACATCAGCACTGCGCGGAACACTTTGCCGGACGCAGTCGAGCTCGCCAGGACCGAGGCGGTATTCCTGGAGCGTTATGGACGTCCGGCTGCGGTGCTGGTGAGTCCGGAGTATTTCCAGAAGCTGCTGGCGGCACTGGAGGATGCCGAAGATGTGGCGGCCTTCGATGCGGCGTTGGAAGAGGAAGGGCCGAACGTGCCCTGGGAGCAGGTCAAGGTCGATCTCGGCTGGAGTTGACCGACTACCGGATCGAGTTGCGACCGGCGGCTGTCCGTGCCCTGCGCACGCTCGACCGGTCGATCCGTCATCGTCTGCAGGGTGCCATCGCACTGCTCGCGATGGACCCGCGCCCGCCGGCCGCGCGCGCTCTGCGGGGCCGTAACGGTCTGCGTCTTCGGGTCGGTGACTACCGCATCCTCTACACGGTCGACGATGGCGTTCTTCTGGTTGTCGTTGTGACGCTCGGCCACCGCCGCGATGTCTACGAGCGGTAGCGACCGGATCCGCTTGCGGCACGTCGTGCTCTCCAGTTGCTGGGCGAGCGGCCGGATGGTGTCCGACGAGCGATCCGCTCCGACGTGAGATGCGTTGTCCGGAGTCTTGCCCCGATGTCGGAGGCGCTACCGTTTGCCGGACCGGACGTGTCGGCGCGGCACAGGCCGGCGCCGAAAGACAGCCGAGCCACCGGAGAGCCCGATGTTCGCCAAGATGCTGGTCGCCAATCGTGGCGAGATCGCCATTCGGGCCTTCCGCGCCGCCTACGAACTGGGCATCGAGACCGTGGCGATCTACCCCTATGAGGATCGGAACTCGCTGCACCGGCAGAAGGCCGACGAGGCCTACCAGATCGGCGAACAGGGGCACCCGGTCCGGGCCTATCTGGACGTTGACGAAGTCGTGCGCACCGCCGTCGAGGCAGGTGCGGATGCCATCTACCCCGGGTACGGGTTCCTGTCCGAGAATCCGGGACTGGCCAGCGCGTGTGCCGCGGCCGGAATCACCTTCGTCGGTCCGCCGGCCGGAGTACTGGAACTGGCCGGCAACAAGTCGCGGGCCATTGCCGCCGCCCGGGAGGCCGGGCTGCCGGTGCTGGAGTCGAGCGAACCGTCGGGCGATGTCGAGGATCTGATGGCGGCGGCCGACACTGTCGGGTTTCCGCTGTTCGTCAAGGCCGTCGCCGGTGGTGGCGGCCGAGGTATGCGCAGGGTGGATGCCGCCGACGACCTGCCAGAGGCGCTGGGCATGGCAATGCGGGAGGCCGCATCGGCGTTCGGCGACGACACCGTGTTCCTCGAGCGGGCCGTCATCGAACCCCGGCACATCGAGGTGCAGATCCTGGCAGACGGCGCCGGCCATGTGATGCACCTGTTCGAACGCGACTGCTCGGTGCAGCGCAGGCACCAGAAGGTGATCGAGGTGGCGCCGGCCGTCGGCCTGGATCCGGCTCTGCGGCAACGGATGTGCGCGGACGCGGTGGCTTTCGCCCAGCACATCGGTTACGTCAACGCCGGCACCGTCGAGTTCCTCCTGGAAGCACATAACGGACACGTGTCCTGGCACTTCATAGAGATGAACCCGCGCATCCAGGTGGAGCACACCGTCACCGAAGAGATCACCGATGTCGATCTGGTGTCATCCCAGATCCGCATCGCGGCCGGCGAAACGCTCGACGATCTCGACCTCTCACAGGAAACGGTGCGGATCCACGGCGCCGCCCTGCAGTGCCGGATCACCACCGAGGACCCGGCCAACGGGTTCCGCCCGGACACCGGGAAGATCAACACCTACCGCTCGCCGGGCGGCGCCGGCGTCCGGGTCGACGGCGGAACAGTGCACGGCGGTGCGGAGGTGAGCGCGCACTTCGACTCCCTGCTGGTGAAACTCACCTGCCGGGGGCGGACCTGGGACCAGGCCGTGGTGCGGGCCCGGCGGGCGCTGGCCGAGTTCCGGGTACGCGGAGTGGCCACCAACATCCCTTTCCTGCAGGCGGTTCTCGACGACCCGGACTTCGCGAAGGGTGGCGTCACCACCTCGTTCATTCAGGAGCGTCCGCACCTGCTCACCGCGCGCACCTCCGCCGATCGCGGCACCAAACTCCTGACCTTCTTGGCCGACGTCACCGTCAACCATCCCAATGGCCCGGCGCCCAGGTCGCTGCTCGATCCCGCTCTGAAGCTGCCGGCCTTCGACCCGGACGTCGCGCCGCCGGACGGCAGCCGGCAGCGCCTGCTGGCCATCGGTCCGGAGAAGTTCGCCGCTGAGCTGCGGGCGGCGGCGGCGCTCGGTGTCACCGACACCACCTTCCGTGACGCGCACCAGTCGCTGCTGGCCACGCGGGTGCGCACCAGGGATCTGGCGGAGGTCGCTCCGGCCGTCGCGCGGATGACGCCGCAGCTGTTGTCGGTGGAGGCTTGGGGCGGCGCCACCTACGACGTCGCGCTGCGGTTCCTGGCCGAGGACCCGTGGGAACGGCTCGACGCCTTGCGCGCGGCCCTGCCCAACATCGCCCTGCAGATGCTCCTGCGGGGCCGGAACACGGTGGGCTACACCCCTTATCCGGACGTCGTCACCGAAGCGTTCGTCTCCGAGGCTGCCCTGTCCGGCATCGACATCTTCCGGATCTTCGATGCGCTGAACGACATCGACCAGATGCGTCCGGCGATCGATGCGGTACGCGCCACCGGTACGACGATCGCCGAGGTGGCTCTCTGCTACACCGGTGATCTGGCGGACCCAGCCGAGAACCTCTACACGCTCGACTACTACCTGAACCTGGCCGAGCAGATCGTCCAGGCCGGCGCGCACATCCTGGCCATCAAGGACATGGCGGGCCTGCTGCGGGCCCCCGCCGCCCGCCTGCTGGTCGGTGCCCTCCGCGAGCGTTTCGATCTGCCGGTACATCTGCACACCCACGACACCGCAGGTGGACAGCTCGCCAGCTATCTGGCGGCGATCGAGGCCGGCGTGGACGCCGTCGACGCCGCCAGTGCACCGATGGCCGGCACCACATCGCAGCCCCCGTTGTCCGCACTGGTCGCCGCCACCGACCACACCGACGGGGCCACCGGACTCGACCTGCGGGCGGTGAACGACCTCGAGCCCTACTGGGAAGCGGTGCGGGCGGTGTACGCGCCCTTCGAATCGGGTCTGCGGGCTCCCACCGGCCGGGTCTACCGGCATGAGATACCGGGTGGGCAACTGTCCAATCTGCGGCAGCAGGCGATCGCGTTGGGCCTCGGCGGCCGGTTCGAGGCGATCGAGGACACCTATGCCGCGGCCGATGCGATGCTCGGCCGGCTGGTGAAGGTGACCCCCTCGTCCAAAGTGGTGGGCGATCTGGCGCTGCATCTGGTCGGCGCCGGAGTCGCCCCTGCCGACTTCGAAGCTGATCCCGGCCGGTTCGACGTCCCGGATTCCGTGGTCAGATTCCTGAACGGTGAGCTCGGCGACCCACCCGGCGGCTGGCCGGAACCCTTCCGGGCCAAGGCGTTGGCCGGCCGCAGCTGGACCCCTCCTTCGGCCGAGGTCTCGGCACAGGATTCCGCGTCCCTGGTGGCCGAGCCCCGGAAGACGTTGAACCGGTTGCTGTTCCCCGGTCCGACGAAGGAGTTCGCCGCCTCCAGAGAGGAGTTCGGCGATCTCTCGGTGCTCACCACCGCCGACTACCTGTACGGGCTGCGGACCGGGGCCGAGCACGTGCTGGCACTGGAGCCTGGTGTGCAGTTGTACGTCCGTCTGGAGGCGATCGGTGAGACGGACGAACGCGGCCAGCGGTCGGTGGTGGCCACCCTCAACGGGCAACTTCGGCCGCTGCAGATCCGTGATCGAGGTGTTGCCAGCGACATCCCGGCCGCCGAACGCGCGGACGCCGGCAATCCCGGCCACGTGGCCGCTCCGTTCGCCGGCGTCGTCACGCTGACCGTCGGCGACGGCGACCAGGTGCGGGCGGGCCAGACCCTTGCCAGCATCGAGGCCATGAAGATGGAGGCATCCATTACTGCACCGAAGGCCGGAACCGTTGCGCGGACGGCGATTTCCTCAGTGCAGCAGGTGGAGAGCGGCGACCTGGTGCTGGTGCTGGACATCGCTGGTTGATCGGGTGACGCGCATCGTGGCCGGGAGGTGGAAGGGCCGCATCCTGCGCACGCCGTCCGGCACCACCACCCGCCCGACCGGCGAAAAGATCCGTGCCGCCCTCGGCAACGCCTTGCAAGCGACGGGGGCGCTGGAGGGTGCCAGCGTGCTCGATCTGTATGCCGGTACCGGTGCGCTCGGCCTGGAGCTGCTCAGTCGGGGGGCCGCCGAGCTGGTGGCCGTGGAGAACGATCGCAGGGCGCTGGATGTGTTGCGCGGCAATGTGGACGGGTTGATCAGCAACACGGGCCGGGCCGGAGGCGCTCGATCGAACGATTCGCCGTCAGATGCGGACGCCGTCAAGCGGGTGGACGTGATCGCCGGTGATGTCCGCGCGGCGCTCGGCAGACTGGCCGGCCGGCGATTCGATGTGGTGGTTGCCGACCCCCCCTACGACCTGCCGACCGCTGACCTGAACGCCGTCGTCGCCGGGCTGCCCGGGCTGTTGGCCGGCGGGGCGGACGTCATCGTCGAACGCAGCGCCAGGTCCGGAGAACCGCACTGGCCGGCGCCGCTGCAAGCGGTCCGCACAAGCCGCTACGGCGACACCCTGCTCTGCTACGGTCGCGCACCATGACCCCGGCCCACCGCCCGCCCGTGACCCCGGCCCGCCCGCTCGTGACGCCGGTTCACCGCGCACGGGTGACGCGACCCCGCCGCCGAGCCGTGACACGGCCCTCGCACCGAGCCCTGACCCAGCGCGTCGCCCACCGATGAGTGCGCCCAGCACAGGCGGACGGACGCACGCGGTGTGCCCCGGCTCGTTCGATCCCCCCACCCTCGGGCACCTGGATGTCATCGGCCGCGCGGCCGGGCTGTTCCAGCGGGTGACCGTTGCGGTTCTGGTGAACCCGGACAAGCAGGGCTTGTTCACCATCGACGAACGGCTGCGGCTGCTCGCGGCGTGCACCGTCGGTTGGCCGAACGTCATCATCGATTCCTTCAGTGGACTGCTGGTCGATTACTGCCGGGACAACGGCATCACCGCGATCATCAAGGGCCTGCGCGCGGTGTCGGATTTCGACTACGAGCTGCAGATGGCGCAGATGAACACCGGGCTGACCGGTGTCGACACCCTGTTCATGCCCACCAGCCCCGAGTTCTCCTTCGTGTCGTCGTCCCTGGTCAAGCAGGTCGCCACCTACGGCGGCGACGTGAGCGCCTACCTTCCGCCGATCGTTGACCAAGCGCTCCGCGCCAAACTCTGATCCGCTCTCCCGGCGAGAAGTCTCGGTCGGCGCCAGGCCGTCCGGCCGCCGACCCGGCCATCCTGCAAACCCCACCCCCGCGAGGAGCGACTTCCCCCGCGAGGATCGACCTCGCCGGGTGTGGGACTGCTGTGGCAGAACCCGACAAACTCATCCTCGTCGACCATGTTGATTCTCGCCGCGGTGGGCCCAGCGTGGCGTACCGGCGCCGCGGAGCCGGATTGGCAGACTGGGAGGACGAACAGGAAGGAATGACGCGTGTACCGGGTTTTCGAGGCGCTCGACCAGTTGGTCACCATCGTCGAAGAGGCGCGCGGTGTGCCGATGACGGCCTCTTGCGTCGTCCCGCGAGGTGATGTGCTGGATCTGCTCGACGATGTCAGGGACGCACTGCCCGGCGAGATGGACGACGCACAGGACGTGCTGGACCACCGTGACCAGATGCTCGACCAGGCTCGGACCGCCGCCGAGAAGACGGTGGGCGACGCGTCCGCCGAGGCCGAACGGCTGGTGAGCGCGGCTCGCAGCGAAGCGCAAGCGACCGTCAGCGGCGCCAAGGCGCAGGCCGACCGGACGCTGGAGGAAGCGTCGGCCAGGGCGGAGGCGATCATGGAACGCGCCCATGTGGAGGCTGAACGCGCCGTCAAGGCCGGGCAGGAACAGCACGACAGCCTGGTCGCCCGCGGGCAGCATGAGCAGGAACGGTTGGTCGCGGCCGGCCGGGCCAACTTCGAACGCAGCGTCGCCGACGGCCGGGCCGAACAGGCCAGGCTGGTCTCGCAGTCCGAGGTGGTGCAGGTCGCGCACCACCAGTCGGCGGACATCCTGGACAACGCCCACGGTGAGGCCGACCGGATGCGCGCCGAATGTGACAGCTATGTCGACGGCAAGCTCGCGGGTCTGGAGGAGGCTTTGACGAAGACGCTGCGCACGATCGGCCGTGGACGCACCTCACTGCGGTCGGGGGCGGTCGCCGACTTCAGGGAGTGATCGCCCGGCCGGGCCGAGGGGGCGACGGCACCGCCCCGCCCGACCCGCCGGATTTCGCTCGGCTGATCCGGTCGACTACTCTGGAGTGGTTGTCCGGCACATGCCTGCCGGCCGCAGGGTCACGATCAGCTGACCGTTCCCGAACCCGACACCGGATCGACATCTCATGCCCGCCGCCCGACCGCATCCCGCGTCACCGTGGGTCCTGGACACCAGGGCTCTTGGCCGGCGACCCGGCAGCATGAAGCAGGTCCGGCTGAGCGCGCCGGTGGATATTCCCATCGGCATCGAGGTGATCGCCGTTCCAGCCGGCCAGGACGTCGAACTGGACCTGCGGTTGGAGTCGGTGACCGAAGGCGTGCTGGTATCGGGACAGGCGTCGGCCGAGGCGGCCGGCGAGTGCGCGCGCTGCCTCACCGGGATCCGTCAGCCGGTCGCCGTGACGCTCAGGGAGTTGTACGCCTATCCGGGCTCGACCACCGACGAGACCACCGACGAGGACGAACTACCCAGGGTGTCCGATGACCTGATCGACCTGGCCCCGCTGGTACGCGACGAAATCACCCTCGCGCTGCCGCTGGCCCCGCTGTGCAGCCCGGAGTGCCTGGGCCTGTGCCCGGGATGCGGTGAACGACTCGCAGAGCTGGAGCCCGGTCATTCCCATGAGATACTGGATCCGCGCTGGGCAGCGCTGGCCGAGAGGTTCGGCTCCGCAGGTACCGAGAAATCGGGTTCTGTTCGCACTGCCGGCGGCCTCTCCGCCGACTCCGGGTCGGCTGTGGAGACCGACTGAGACCAGAGCTGGATCCCTGTCCTACCGAGCACGCCCACCGAGTACTGCCCAGCAGGGCACTGCGCGGATGACGATCCGAAGGAGAAGTAGCCGTGGCTGTCCCGAAGCGGAAGATGTCCCGCAGCAACACCCGAGCACGCCGGTCGCAGTGGAAGACCACTGTTCCCACCCTGGCACCGTGCCCCAACCGGGCCTGCGCGGAGCTGAAGCTGCCGCACACCGTCTGCCCCAACTGCGGACAGTACGACGGCCGCCAGGTCGTCGGGGTCTGAGACCATGGGTGGTGCTCCCCGCGGGCATGAGCTGCCCGATCCCGCACTACCCGCACTGTTGTCCACGGCGATCGGCGTCGACATCGACGCCGAACTCGCCGTGCTGGCGCTGACCCACCGGTCCTTCGCATACGAGAACGGTGGCCTACCCACCAACGAGCGCCTGGAGTTCCTCGGCGATTCGGTGCTCGGGGTCGTGGTCACCGACGAGCTGTACCGCGCGCATCCCGACCTGCCGGAGGGTCAGCTAGCCAAGCTGCGGGCATCCATCGTCAACATGCACGCGTTGGCCGGCGTCGCCAGGACGCTGAACCTCGGTGCGCTGGTGCGACTGGGCCGCGGCGAGGAACTCACCGGTGGCCGTGACAAGTCGTCGATCCTGGCCGATGCGGTCGAGGCGATCCTGGGTGCGCTGTATCTGCAGTTCGGGCTGGAGCCGACGCGTCAGGTGATCTTGCGGCTGTTCCGCAGTCTGATCACCGGCGCACCGTCGCTCGGAGCCGGACTCGACTGGAAAACCTCCCTGCAGGAGCTGGCCGCGGCCGCCGGTCTGGGAATTCCGGTCTACCAGGTCGCCGAAGATGGGCCGGACCACGCGAAGACCTTCAGTGCAGTGGTGGTGGTGGCAGGTCAGGCACGCGGAGACGGCTCCGGCCGTACCAAGAAGGAGGCCGAGCAACGGGCGGCGTCGGCCGCGTACGTGACGCTCGACGGCACCATGACGGCGTCGACGGCTGCCCTGCTGGCCGCCGACGGCCCGCCACGGGACATCGGTCCGGAGGATGCGGCCGACGCGCACCCGGAAGCTCCGCTGGCCGACTGACATGCCCGAGCTGCCCGAGGTCGAGGTGGTTCGGCGCGGACTTGCCGTTCACACCGTCGGGCGCCGGATCGGTTCGGTCTCGGTGTATTCCGATCGCGCCGTCCGCCGGCATCTCGGCGGCCGCACCGACTTCGAGGGCGTGCTGCGGGGCCGGCAGATCCAGGAGGTCCGCCGGCGCGGCAAGTACCTGTGGCTGGTGTTGGACGAGGGTGACGCGGTGCTCGCCCACCTCGGGATGAGCGGACAGTTCAGGATCGGGCCCGAAATCGCAGTCGACCGGGTCGACCACCCGCATCTGCGGGTGCGGTTGCGGTTCGACGACGGCGGACCGGACGTCAATTTCCTCGACCAGCGCACCTTCGGCCGGATGAGCTTCGTGGCGGCCGGCGCCGAACTGCCCGAGCAGATCAGGCACATCGCCCGGGACCCGCTCGACCCGGAGTTCTCGCTGGAGGCCGCCGTCGCAGGGGTGCGGGGGAAGCGCACGGAGATCAAGCGAGCGTTGCTCGATCAGACGGTGATCTCCGGCATCGGCAACATCTACGCCGATGAATCACTGTGGCGGGCGAAGGTGCACTATCTGCGGCCCACCGCCACCCTCACCCGGCCGGTCGCCCGGTCCGTCATCGAAGCGGCGACGGCGGTGATGACCGAGGCGCTGACCGCCGGCGGGACCAGCTTCGATGCGTTGTACGTCAACGTGAACGGCGAGTCCGGTTACTTCGATCGTGAGCTGGACGCCTACGGGCGCGAGGGGCGACCGTGTCGGCGGTGCGGGACGCCGATCCGCCGCGAGCCTTTCATGAACCGCTCGTCGTACTTCTGTCCGCGCTGCCAACGGCGCCCGCGCCGATGATCCTGGGCGACGCGCTCCAGTGCTGAGTGTCCGAGCCCCGGTGGGCGGTCGGCGTACCGATACCGTTACCGGATGAGCGGCGATGTCTCTGACAGCACGGAACCCATCCGTACGTTCACGCCGGTCGCTCCCGACGCGCGGCCGATCCGACGCCGGCGGACGGCACGGATCCTGCTGGTGGACGACGCCGATCGGTTGTTGTTGTTTCGCGACAGCGACCCAGGGCTGGCGGGCAGTCGCTGGTGGATCACGCCTGGCGGCGGCGTGGAGCCGGGCGAGAGCGACCGGGCCGCGGCTGTCCGGGAACTGGCCGAGGAGACCGGCGCCCGGATCGTCGAGGCGAACCTGGTCGGACCGATCGCTGTCCGCCGGGTCTGCCACGGTTACACGGACGTCATCGTCGCGCAGGACGAGACCTTCTTTGCCGTTCGGTTGCCTGCCTTCGAGGTCGACATCGCCGAGCATACCGAGGAAGAGCTGTTGACCATGACCGATCACCGCTGGTGGGCAAGGCAGGAGCTGGCGACGACCGGCGAACCGGTCTGGCCCCACAACATTGTCGCGCTGTGGGACGAGTTCGATGCCCGGCTCCATGACGCCGGCCGGCCGCCGCTCGATCTCGGGTCGGTCGAGGAGTCCTCCGTTCCCACCAATCGCCGGGCCGGCTGAGCCGACCGTCCAACGGTAGATCCGGGTGATCGAGGGCCGCTCTTGGCCGGATCCCCTTTTCCGTCCTGTTGTCGGGAGCGACGCCAACGCCCACGGCTGGCAGGGGCTGCGCGAGCAGTACCAGCGGATCCTGGGTCAGCGGTAGCGCCACGGGTCTCGGGGGCTCCACCGGAAGCGGATCTGCCGGCCCGGCCGCGCCTGGGCGGCCAGGTCCATCGCGGCATCGGTGACGACGCCGATCACCGGATAGCCGCCGGTGACCGGATGGTCCGGCATCAGCAACACCGGACAGCCGCTGGGCGGCACCTGTAGGCAGCCCAGAACCATTCCCTCGCTGGGCAACTCGACGCCGCCCTTCTGCGGTGTTCGCTCCAGCGCACCGCCGGTCATCCGCAGTCCGACCCGATCGCTGTGCGGAGACATGACCCAGTCCGTCGTCACCAGCACGTCGGGGTCGGCGAACCAGTCGAACCGCGGACCGCGGATCACCTCCAGCTCGAACGGCGCCAGAGCTGTTGCCGGACCACCGATTCGGCGTACATCCGGCGAGCGGTCGAGAACCTGTGACGAAGGCGGCAGCGCGCTCTCCGGTGCTGGTCGCGTCTGCGCCGAACTGTCGGAAGGCGGGCCGACCGGAAGCAGATCGCCGGCACGCAACGCGGTGGGACCCAGGCCGGCGAGGGTGTCGGTGGACCGCGATCCGAGAACGGGCGGCACCGCGATCCCACCCCGTACCGACAGGTAACCACGCAGCCCCGCTCGTGCCGAACCGAGGGTAACGGTCGCACCGTCGGGCACCCCGAGAAACCTTGCGGTGTCGACGATGTCACCGTTGACCGTCACCGTCATCGGCGCGCCGGTCACCGCGATTGTCAGGTCCCCGCGGGCCCGAACCCGTAATCCGCCGAGCAGCACCTCGATGGCCGCGCACTCCTGGCTGTTGCCGACCAGCGCTGCGCCGCGCCGGAACGCGGTGCGGTCGGCGGCTCCGGAACGACCGACGCCCACCGATGCCAGACCGGGCCGTCCCAGGTCCTGGATCAACGCCAACGGCCCGGTGGCCACCACCTCCAGTCCGCGGACAGTGCCGGCCTGGTCAGCCACCCCGACCGCCGGCGTCCCGGAACCGCACGCCGACGCCCGGTCGCAGCAGCGCCGGTGGGTCCCGGTCCACCTCCCACATCACCGCTTCGGTCCGGCCGATCAGTTGCCAGCCGCCGGGCGAGGCACGGGGATAAACCCCGCAGTACTCCCCGGCGAGTCCAACGGAACCCGCCGGGATGGATGTTCTCGGATGGCTCCGGCGGGGCACGCGCAACCGGCGGTCGCCGCCGACCAGATAGCCGAATCCCGGGGCGAATCCGCCGAAGGCGAACCGCCAGTCCGATCCGGTGTGCATCGCGATCACCTCCTCGACGGACATGCCGGTCAGCGTCGCCACTTCGGCGAGGTCCGGTCCGTCGTACACAACCGGGATCACCACCACCGGATGCTCGTGCGGATCGGTCCGCTCGATCGCGCCGGAATCGATAGCAGCGCCGGGATCCACTCCAGCGCCGGAATCGATTGCGGCACAAAGCGTTTCGAGTTGCCGCCGTAGGCGGCGCAGATCAGTTCCGGCTTCCGGTCGCAGCAGAACGGTGCGGGCGGCCGGAACCTGGTCCACCATCCGGGGCAAACCTCCGGCGGCCACGCCGGTTCGCACGGCGCTGTCGACCGCCAGCACCGCCTCCAGGTCGGCGACCTCCACCAGCAGGGCGGCATCGCCCATCGGGAGCACCGTCACCCGCATGCCTGCCCGCTTCCCGTCATCGGGCGACGAACGATCGGATGTGCACGCCGGCGGCCGACAAGGCCTGCCGGACGGCGGCGGCCATGGCCACCGCGCCCGGCGAATCGCCGTGCGTGCACAGGGAATCGGCCCGCACCTCGATCTGGGTGCCGTCGATCGCGGTGAGCCGGCCGGTGGTGGCCACCGACACCATCCTGGCCGCCACCTGCTGCGGATCCCGTAGCAGCGCACCGGGTTCCGTGCGCGGTACCAGGGTGCCCTGCGGGGTGTACGCCCGGTCGGCGAACGCCTCGCCGATGGTGCGCAGGCCGGCCGTCTCCGCCAGCTCCAACACCACCGAACCCGCAGTGCCCATCAGCGGAAGCTGCGGGTCGTAGCGGGCGACCGCACTTACCACCGCCGACGCCTGGTCGCGGTGCCGCACGATCGTATTGTACAGCGCCCCATGCGGTTTCACGTAGCCGATGGCTGTCCCGGCGGCCCTTGCCAGGGCCGCCAGCGCCCCGATCTGGTAGATGACGTCGGCCGCCAGGTCTTCCGGCGCCACGTCCATGAACCGGCGTCCAAAGCCGACCAGATCCGGGTAACCGACGTGCGCGCCGATCACCACACCGCGCTCGGCAGCCAGCTCGCAGGTGCGCAGTAGCCCGGCGGGATCACCGGCGTGGAATCCGCAGGCGACGTTCGCGCTGGTCACCACGTCGAGCATGGCCGCGTCGTCGCCCAGCGTCCAGCTGCCGAAAGACTCGCCGATGTCGGCATTCAGGTCGATCTCCGGTGCTGCCATGACCTCTCCCTGGGTCCAGTTGCCCCATTGCATCGCTCGGACGGGTCGCGTCTGCCCGAGGACCCGGCGCGTCCCGGTCGAAAGGCGCGGGCGCACCACGTTGTTTAGACTCCCGGAGTGAAAACTACCGACGTCGAGCCAGATCCCAGAGTGGTCCCCGCCGAACACCCGGTGCCCCGCTCGCTGGATCAGGCATTACGGGCCCTCACCCTGGCCGCCAATCACGGCGTGCTGTGGTTCGGTGTCGCGGCGGTGGGCGCCGCGCTCGGTACGCGACCTCGGCGGGCAGCACTGCGCGCGGTGGTGTCGCTGAGCGGCGCGAGCCTGCTCAGCAACAGCGTCATCAAGCCACTGGTCGGGCGCCGGCGACCGGACATCGATCGCACGGTCAAGGCCCGTCGGATCGGGAAGCTTCCGTGGACGTCGTCGTTCCCGAGCGGCCACTCCGCCTCGGCGGCGGCATTTGCCACCGGAGCGGCCCTCGAGCTGCCGGTTTCCGCAGCGCTCCTGGCTCCATTGGCCGGCGCGGTCGGCTACTCGCGGGTGCACGTGGGCGTGCACTACCCCTCCGACGTGGTCGTCGGGGCCGGGATCGGCGTCGGCGTCGCGCTCCTGGGGCAACTGCTCTGGCCGGCGAAGCCGTTCGCACCGGCCGATATGGCCGACGGATCGGCGCCGGCGCTGCCGGGGGGCGACGGGATGACCATCGTGGTGAACTCGGCGTCGGGTTCCTCGGACGGCGCCAGGACCAAGATCGGGAAGCTGCTACCGGCGGCGAAGATCGTCACCTGGGATCCGGGAACCCCGCTGGCCGATGCTGTCGGTAACGGGTACCGGGCGCTCGGTGTCGCCGGCGGCGACGGGACCGTCGCCTCGCTGGCCGATCTCGCCGTCCGGCACGGTGTTCCATTGGCAGTGTTTCCGGCCGGCACACTCAACCACTTCGCCGGCGCTCTGGGACTTTCCGATCACGCGGCCACCGCCGCGGTCATCGAGAGCGGTTCCGCGGGCGAGGTGAACGTGGCCACCATCGACGGGGTGACGTTCCTGAACACCGCCGGAATCGGCGGGTATCCGGAGATGGTGAGGCTCAGGGAGAAGCTGACCCACAGGATGGGCAAGTGGCCGGCGTCCGCCTACGCCCTGTACCGGGTGGCGAAGGGACATCGCCCGCTCGATCTGGTGATCAACGGATCGCCGGTGTCGGTGTGGGCGGTGTTCGTGGGCAATGGCGAATACACGCCGCGGGGGCTTGCTCCGTCATGGCGGAACCATCTCGCTGACGGGATCCTTGATGTCCAGTACCTGCGCGCCGACCGCAAGTTCTCCAGGACGCTGGCGGTGCTGTTCTCGCTGCTCGGCCTGGTGAAGGCAACCGGCGTATTCGGCGCCGTTCAGGCGCCGAGGATCGAGATCACCTCGCGATCGGGTCCGATCCCGACCGCTCACGACGGGGAGGTGACCGACCCGGTGGAGCACACGGTGCTCGAGGTGCACCCGCAACGCCTCACCGTCTACAAGCCGTGACCGGTCCCGACCAGCAGGTCAGGTTGACCGCGTTCGTACATGGCCAGGTCCAGGGTGTCGGCTTCCGGTGGTGGACCAGAGCCAGGGCTCTCGAGCTCGGTCTCGTCGGCCGGGCCGTCAACAAGCCGGACGGACGCGTCGAGGTGATCGCCGAAGGCGCCCGTGGACGGTGCGAACACCTGGTGGAGTTGCTCCGGGGCCCGCACGCGCCCGGCCAGGTGGCCCTCGTCGCCGAGCAGTACGGCCCGCCGGGTGGTGACCTGGTGGGCTTCGCCGAGGCCTGACCATCCGACAAGTGGTCAGGGCAACGGAACGGTGGCACCGGCATCGCCGAGGGCGGCCCCCTGGACCAGCAGTTCCCTGGCTGCCCTGAGTTGCTTGGCTGCGTTCCAGCCGACGGCGCCGGTGAGCAGGTTTCCGGCGCTGAACAGGATCACTGCCTTGCGATCGGCCAGATCGCCCTGCCACAGGTGTGCTGTTCCGCAGGGCCGCCCGTACGCCTGGATCCGCGCGTCGTACTGGTCGGACCACCAGAACGGCAGCGGCGCGAAATCGACGCCCCCTCCCAGCACGTTCATCGCCGCCAGTGCCGCCGAATCGGTGGCGTGCGTGCGGTGCTCGATACGCATCAGCCGACCCGTGCGCGGCTCCAGCCAGCGTGCGACGTCACCCACCGCGAAGATGCCCTCGGCCGCCTGGAGAGTGGAATCACACACCACGCCGTCATCGATCGTCAGCCCGCTGCCGGTCAGCCAGTCGGTGGCTGGAACGGCGCCGATCGCCACCACGACCAGATCGGCCGGCAACTCGGGCCCGTCGACCAGCAGCACCCCTGCGACCCGTCCTGCCACGTCGACCAGCCGGTCGACCGACCCGCGGATCAGCCGGACACCCCGCTCCCGGTGCAGGTCGGCCAGTGCCCGGCTCGCCGCAGCGCCCACCGCGCGTTCCAACGGGCCGCTGGCGGACACCACTGTGACGTCCAGCCCGGCGCTGCGTCCGGCGGCGGCGATCTCCATGCCGAGGAAGCCGGCGCCGATCACCACCAGATGGCGCCCCTGAACGAGGTCGGCGCGCAGTCGCTGCGAGTCCTCGATGGTGCGCACCGAATGCACGCCCGCCAGCTCGGAGCCGGCGGGCAGGCGGCGCGCCGCGCTGCCGGTGGCGACCACTACCGCGTCGGCTCGCAGACCGGAACCGTCGCGGAACGTCACACAGCGGGAGGTCGCATCCAGGGCCGCGGCCGGCCGGTCCAGATGTACGTCGATGTCGAGTCCGGCAAGCCGCTCGCTGGTGGTGAGCGCCGCCCGGTCGGCACCCCACGCTCCGGTGAGCACCTGCTTGGACAGGGGAGGCCGGTCGTAGGGCAGATGCACCTCGCTGCCGATCAGAACCAGGCTGCCCCGGTACCCGATGCGGCGCAGTTCCTCGGTTACCCGCAGGCCCGCGGCGGACGCGCCGACGACGACCACCCGAGCAGGGTGGATCATTCGGCTCGGGGTTCCCGCAGCGGTGGTCGCGGCCGGCTCATTCGTCGATCTCGATCGCGGAAGCCGGGCACAGCCTGGCGGCCTCCCTGGCTTCTTCCTGCTGCTGCCCGGGTCCGGCCTGACCGAGCAGCACGACGATGCCGTCGTCGTCCTGGTCGAACAGGGCGGGAGCCGAGATCACACATTGGCCGCCGCTGATGCAACGGTCCACGTCCACCGTGATGCGCATGGATTTCCTTCCGAAGGTGCGCCGGTCGTCGGGGGACCGGCAGCCCCTTCACGCCTACCAGATCGGAGTCGCTCAATCCAACGGTGCGGCGAGCCGCCATCCGAACCGTGTCGTCCATCGGCGGCGGTGGCCGCCGGCGGTAGCCTTCGCGCATCCGCCCGGCCGTTGTCGGCTGCCGGCACCGCTCAGGGAGGAGGACCGCCGCGTGTATCTGAAGTCGCTCACGCTCAAGGGCTTCAAGTCGTTCGCGTCGGCCACCACCCTGCAGTTCGAGCCCGGCATCACCGCGGTGGTCGGCCCCAACGGCTCGGGCAAGTCCAACGTGGTCGACGCTATCGCGTGGGTACTCGGCGAGCAGGGCGCCAGGGCGTTGCGCGGCGGAAAAATGGAGGACGTCATCTTCGCCGGCACGGCCGACCGTCCGCCGCTGGGTCGCGCCGAGGTGACCCTGACCATCGACAACGGGGACGGCGCCCTGCCCATCGACGGTGCACAGGTGTCGATCACCCGCCGGATGTTCCGGGACGGCGCCAGCGAGTACGAGATCAACGGCTCCTCGTGCCGGCTGCTGGACATCCAGGAGCTGCTCAGCGATTCCGGCATCGGCCGGGAGATGCACGTCATCGTCGGTCAGGGTCAGCTGGACGCTGTGCTCTCCGCCCGGCCGGAAGACCGCAGGGCGTTCATCGAAGAGGCTGCGGGCGTTCTCAAGCACCGCAAGCGCAAGGACAAGGCGCTCCGCAAGCTGGATGCGATGCAGCTGAACCTGACCAGGCTGGGAGATCTGACCGGCGAACTGCGGCGACAGCTCAGACCGCTCGGCCGGCAGGCCGAGGTGGCGCGCAGGGCAGCGGGCGTCCAGGCCGACCTGCGGGATGCCAGGCTGCGGATGCTGGCCGATGACTATCTGACGCTGGCCGAGCAGATCGCCCGGGAATCCGCTGACGAGAAGGCAGCCCTGGAGCACCGGGAAACGATCCAACGGGCGTTGGCGGATGCCACCGCCGCTGCCGAGCACGCCGGCGCCGCCCTGGCGCGGGCCACCCCCGCGCTGCAGGCAGCGCAGGACGCCTGGTTCACCATGTCCTCGTTGGCCGAGCGGTTCCGCGGCACGATCTCGTTGGCCGAGGAACGGGCTCGGCACCTGACCACACCGGTGCAGGCGTACCGGCCCGGCCTCGATCCGGACGAGTTGGACCGGCGGGCCGATGCCGCCGACGCGGAGCAGACCGACCGGCAGCAGCGGGTGGAGGCGGCCAGATCCGAGCTGGCCACCGCCGTCGCCACCCGGAGCGCCGCCGAGCAGGCGCTCCGAATCGCCGAAGCCGAGCTGGTGGCGGCCTCCAGGGCGATCGCCGACCGTCGAGAGGGTCTGGCCAGACTGTCCGGCCAGGTCAACGCCGGTCGATCCCGGTTGACTTCGAGCGATGACGAGGTCGCCCGGCTCGGCGCTGCGGTCGTGGCGGCCGGCGAACGGGCCGCGTCCGCCCGCGCAGAGTTCGAGGCGCTGCAGGACTCGGTGGACGACCTGGACTCATCGGAGATCGGCCTGGACGAACGGCACCTGGCCGCCGAGAAGGAGGCGGTCGCTGCCCGGGCCAGGGCTGTCCAGCTGACCGATGCACTGCGGGAAGCCCGCACCGAGCGGACCGGTCTGCGGGCCAGACTGGATGCGCTGTCCATGGGCCTTGACCGGCGGGATGGTGCCGGTGAGTTGCTGGCCGCCGGCCTTCCCGGGCTGGTCGGCTCGGTGGCGACGCTGCTGGACGTCACCCCCGGCTACGAGCCCGCAATCGCAGCCGCGCTGGGGTCGGCGGCCGATGCCATTGCGGTGCAAGGAGTCTCGGCTGCGGCTGCCGCCCTCGAGCATCTCCGGACTCATGACGGCGGGCGCGCCGGACTGCTGATCGGGGGGGCGCCGGGTCTGGTGGACCGGGCGACCTTCCCGGAGTTGCCAACCTGGCTGCGCGACAGCGCGGTGTGGGCGATCGACGAGGTGCGGGCTCCCGCTGAGCTGCAGGCAGCCGTGCTCCGAGCGCTCGACCGGGTGGTGATCGTGGAGAACCTCGACATCGCGAAGGGCTTGATCGCGGCCGTCCCTACGGTCCGGGCTGTCACCGCGGACGGCGATCTGCTGGGCGCGGACTGGGCGTTCGGGGGCAGCACCGGTAGGCAGTCGGTCATCGAGATCCAGGCCGCGGTGGACGACGGCGAATCTTCGCTGGCGAAGGTCAACGGCCGGATCGCCGACCTCCAGGCCGCGCTGGCCGGGGCCGCGGCGGAGGCGGAATCGCTGACCAGCGAAGCAGACCGGGCACTGGGGGCGCTGCACGATTCCGATGCCAGGCTGGCCGCAGTCGCCGAGCAACTCGGCAGGTTGGGCGAGACCGCCCGAGCGGCCGCCGCGGAGGCGGATCGGTTGCAGCGGCAGCGGGAGGCCGCGGAGTCCGCGCGGGAGCAGCACCGCGAGGCGCTGGCCGACCTGCAGGCTCGGCTGCGCGCCGCGTCCCAGCCCACCGGGGACGACCCGGACCACGTGGACGCCGGTCCCCGGGACGCCGCACTCGAGATCACCTCGGTCGCCAGACAGGCCGAAGTGGATGCTCGGCTCGCGCTGCGGACGGCGGAGGAACGGGCAAGGGCCGATGCGGATACAGCAGCGGGTCTGCGGCGTGCTGCCCGCCAGGAACGGGAGTCCCGGGTCCGGGCGGAAGCCGCCGTTCGCCGCCGCGCGGCCGGAGCGGACGTCGCCCGACGTGTGGCCGAACTCGGTCGTCGTGCTGCGGAGAAACTGGATGCCGCGCTGGCGACCGCCGAGTCCGGCCGGGAAGCAGCCCTGCAGGCGCGGTCGACCGCTGAAGCGGATGTGTCGACCACGCGGGCAACCGTCACCGGTCTGCAGACGGAATGGGACCGGCTGACCGACACCGTGCATCGGGACGAGGTGGTGCGCGCCCAGCAGACGGTGCGGCACCAGCAGCTGCTGGACCGGATCGGCGCCGAGTTCGCACTGTCGCCGGACGACCTGACGGCCGAGTTCGGGCCGGACGTCCCGGTGCCGCCGTCGGCGCTCGAGCTCACCGAGTACCAGGACGCCAAGGAGCGGGGCGAGCCGGTGAGCGCACCGCAGCCGATGCCCTACGACCGGGACAGCCAACAGCGCAGGGCGCGCCGCGCCGAAAAGGACCTGGCGCTGCTGGGCAGGGTGAACCCCTTGGCGCTGGAGGAGTTCGCCGCTCTGGAAGAACGTCACGTCTTCCTGTCCAGCCAGCTGGAAGACCTGAAGGCGACCCGCAGGGACCTGCTCGCGGTGGTCCGGGAGGTGGACGCCAAGATCCTCGAGGTGTTCACCAGCGCGTTCCATGACGTGGCCAGGGAATTCGTGGGGGTGTTCTCGACCCTGTTCCCCGGCGGCGAGGGCGAGCTGGTGTTGACCGACCCCGACGACATGCTGGCCACCGGTATCGAGGTGCATGCCAGGCCGCCGGGTAAGAAGGTCAAGCGACTGTCGCTGTTGTCCGGTGGTGAACGGTCGCTGACGGCGGTGGCTATGCTGGTAGCCATCTTCCGGGCCCGGCCCAGCCCGTTCTACGTGATGGACGAGGTCGAGGCGGCGCTGGACGAGACGAACCTGACAAGACTGGTGGGCTTGCTGGCCGAACTGCGCGACTCGTCACAATTGATCATCATCACTCATCAGAAGTTCACCATGGAGGCCGCCGATGCGCTCTACGGGGTGTCCATGCGCGGGGACGGCATCACTCAGCTGATCAGCCAGCGGATCGGCAACCGGGACGCTCTGCCGGCGCGGACACCGACGGATCTGACCGCTGAACCGCTGAACCGCTGAACCGCTGAACCGCTGAACCGCCCCAGAATTCCCGCCAGCAGAAACGCACGTGGGTCCGCGAAGCGCCCGAACAACGCCCGTCAACACCGGTGAGTTCTGCGAGTATCACTCGGCCCGTGTGAAGCGCAGGGTGACGAGCTGGAAGGGCCGCAGTTCTAGCGTTGTGGTGGGCCCATCGGTGTTCTGCATGCTGGTGGGCGATACCTCCCTCTCGAGCAGGTCGGTCTCGGTAACCGCGACGACCCCGAAGTTCGCGGTGACCCTGCCCCGCGCGCGGGTTCCGTGTGCCTCGTAGAGTCGCACGACCACGTCTCCGCTGCCATCTTCGGCGAGCTTCACCGCCTCGATGACGATCGCCTGGCCGTCAACGGTGATGAGTGGGCCGACCTCCGTTCCTTCGACTCCCCGGACGGTGCGCAACGGCAGGTTGACTCGGTATCCCTCTCGCACAGCGTCAGGGATCGTCGCTCCAACCCGCAGCGATACGTTCATCGTGTGCGAACCCTGATCGGCGCGCGGGTCGGGAAACAGCGGCGCTCGCAGCAGGGACAGTCGCACCGTGGTCGTACTGGCGCGTCCTTGGGTGTGTCCTCGGGTGATGTCGTGGCCGTAGGTGGAGTCGTTGGCCACCGCGACCCCGTAGTTGCTTTCGCCGACGTGCACCCACCGGTGCGCCACGGTCTCGAACCGAGCGGCATCCCAGGAGGTGTTGGTGTGGATCGGGCGGTAGACGTGGCCGAACTGAATCTCCGATGCGGCCCGGTCGGCGTGCACGTCGAGGGGGAACGCCAGCTTCAGGAGCTTCTGACGCTCGTGCCACTCGACCTCGGTCCGGATGTCGATGGTAGGAGCATCGTCGGCAAGGCGGACAGTTTGTGTGACCCGGGAGGCACCGAAGCGGCGGGTGAGATGTAGTGCGTCGTCGGCGATCTCGATGATCTCCACGTCGGTGAGGTCGGTGACGGTGCGGCGGTAATGCTCGTCGATGTCCCAGGCGTCCCACTGTGTCGGCGTGTCACGATGCAGCTGCAGTAGGTTCGCAGCAGCGCCGTGCGGCACGACCTCCCGGTCGGCGCCGAGGTCCCGGATGGAACGGATGAGGCCGGCACGGTCGATGCTCATTCGCACCTTTCCGTTGTCGAGTACGAAGCCGGCATCGCGCTCTCGCAGGCTGTTCGCCCCGGTGGGGGTTGACCTCGTGTCCGAGCCGCCAAGAGCCGGAATACCGTCCTGCGCGGATGGTGCTGCATTGAGCAGCACTTTCCGGTCGCCTCGTCCGAGCAGGGCCCTGGCCGACGTGTCGATGATCTGCTCGAGTGACTCCGCTACCCGGGCGTAGTTCCGCTCGGCTTCTTGATGGACCCAGGCGATCGAGGTTCCAGGCAGTATGTCGTGGAACTGCTGGAGCAACACCGTGCGCCACGCGTCCTGCAGCGCCCCTGCCGGGTAGTCCACGCCGGCGCGAACGGTCGCCGTCGCAGCCCACAGCTCGGCCTCGCGCAACAGGTGCTCGGAGCGCCGGTTGCCGCGCTTGGTGCGTGCCTGTGATGTGTAGGCGCCGCGGTGGAACTCCAGGTAGAGCTCGCCGGACCACACCGGTGGGTGTGGGTACTCCGCCTCCGCAGCCTTGAAGAACCGGTGGGGGCTGGAGAGGCTGACGGCTGGGGAGCCCTCTAGCGAGCGCGTACGTTCCGCCGCCCGCGAGCATCTCCCGCGTCGGGCCGCCGCCCCCGTCGCCATGCCCGAACGGAACCAGGGACATCGTGCCGATCCCCTTCTCGGCATACTGCCGCTCGGCCCTGGCGAGGTCCGCAGCACCGAGATCGGAGTTGTAGGTGTCTACCGGGGGGAAGTGGGTGAAGATCTGCGTCCCGTCGATGCCCTCCCAACGGAACGTGTGGTGCGGCATCACGTTCGTCTCGTTCCAGGAGGTCTTCTGAGTGAGGAACCAGCGTGCGCCCGCTCCGGCAGCGATCTGTGGAAGCCCAGCGGAGTAGCCGAACGAGTCCGGCAACCACACCTCCTGGGTGTCGACGCCCAGTTCCTCGAGGAAGAAGCGCTTGCCGGCGACGAACTGCCGGACCAGCGCCTCACCGCCCGGCATGTTGGTGTCGGACTCCACCCACATGCTCCCGACGGGCACGAAGTTGCCGGAAGCGACCTTGTCCCGGACCCGCTCGAAGAGATCTGGGTAGAACTCCTTCAACCAGGCGTACTGCTGCGCCGACGATGCGGCGAAAACGAAGTCAGGATTGCGGTCGATGAGGTCACATACGTTGGAAAAGGTTCGGGCGACCTTGCGGACGGTCTCGCGGACCGGCCAGAGCCAGGCCGAGTCGATGTGCGCGTGACCAACGGCGTGCACGCGATGCGCGCTCGCCGACGCCGGTCGGGCAAGCGCCGAGGCTAGGATGCTCCGCCCCACCGCGGCGGTGCCGGCAATGTCCTCGGGGTCCATGGCATCGACTGCGCGATCCAGCATGTGGACGATTTCCGCCCGTCGCTGGGAGTCCGCCGGCAGCTGCTCGAGCAGTCCGACGAGTGCGACGAAGTCCTGCTCGAGCTGCCACACAGGGATGTCGAGCAAGCCCAGCTCGAGCCGGCGCAGCCGGTAGAGGGGGCCTTCCCCGGCGGTGGTCTTGTCGCCCAGCGGCGTCGGGAAGAAGTCCATTTCCTGAGCGACGTTCGGGTTGGCCGCGGCCTCGATGTACAGGTCGACAAGGCGCGCTCCGTCTGAGGCGCCACCGCCACTGTGGAAGGACAGTGGCAACGCCCGGTTCAGCGGCTCGACCGCCTTGAGGATCCGCCCTGACGCGGTGTAGACCATCCCCTCGGCCTGGAATCCCGGCTGCGCGTGGGTGAACCCCAGATCGACGACGAGCTCGACGCCGGTGTCGCTGTCTGCTCCCCAGCCATCGGGCACTGCGCCCGTCGCGTGAAACCAGACTGTGCCCCACGGACGTCCCCACGGCGCGCCGACCTGGAACGGCTGGAACCTACTGGCCGCGGCGTCGGCGAACATCACCGGCTCATCCGGCACCTCCCACGCGCTCACCGCGAGCGGCGAGGTCGTTCGGTAGGTCGCCGGGACGACCCTTTCGGATCGGAAGCGGCGAACCCGGGCCTCGACCAGGGAACTGTTGTAGAGCAAGGGAGGGCCTTTCAACGGTGGTAGGGAGTTGTTCCGACAATGCGAGTACCGACTGGACGCGCGGTGTATGCCGCTGAGCGCGCGATCGCTCTGGCGTCCGACCCGCCAAGTGCAGCCTGTCAGCCCTTCAGGCCGCCGGCGAAGCTGAATCCGCCGCCGAGGAACTTCGACAGGACGCCGTAGAGCAGGATGATCGGCAGCGTGTAGAGGATCGAGAACGCGGCCAGCTGCCCGTAGGCGACCTGTCCGTAGGAGGAGAAGAAGGTGTAGATGCTGACGGATGCCGGCTGCTTTTCGGGGTCCTGCAGCAGGATGAACGGGATGAAGAAGTCGCCCCACTGCTGCACGAAGGCGAAGATCGCCACCACTGCCACGCCGGGTGCCATGAGCGGCATGACGATGTAACGCAGCGACTGGAACCAGCCGGCACCATCGACCCAGGCTGCCTCCTCCAGCGAGACGGGCACACCGTCCATGAAGTTCTTCATCATCCAGATCGCGAAGGGCAGGGACGTCGCTGACATGAACAGCACGGCGGAAGGCAGCGAGTCGGTGATCCTGAAGTGCGCGAACATGACATAGACCGGCACCATGATCGCGGTGATGGGCAGACCGGTGGAGAAGACGATCGTGTAGAGGAAGAGCCGGCTGAACCGCATCTGATAGCGCGACAGAGGATAGGCCGCCAGCGCCGCGGCGATCACCGTGAGAACCGCTGTGCCGCCCGACAGGAGTATCGAGTTCCGCAGCGGGAGCCACAAGGTGGGTCCGTTCATGACGTCGCGGAAATTGCCGAGTGTGTAGGGGCCGCCCAACTGCACGCTCAACGCGGAGGCCTCGTGGACCGACCCGAGCAGCAGCCACAGCATCGGCGCGGCGAAGACGATGACCACGGCGATGAGCACCAGGTAGGCGAACAGCCCGGACGGCGCCCGACGGGGTGAGGTGAGCGCTCTGGACCTTCCGCTGTGGGCGACGATCGCGATGTCAGCAGCCGCGCCGCTCACGCGTCCTCCACCCGGGTGAAGCGCAGGTACACCAGCGAGAACAACGCTCCGACCAGTAGCAGGACGAGTGCCATCGCCGTGCCGTAGCCGAGGTTGTAGAACTTGAATGCCTGCTCGTACATGTAGATCGGCGTCGTCTGGCTCTTATTGCCCGGGCCGCCGCTGGTCAACACGTAGATCATCGTGAACACCGCCAGCGTCTGTAGCGTGATCAGCATCATGTTGGTGAGGATTGCGCGCCGGATCATCGGCAGCGTGACCAACCAGACCCGGCGGAATCCGCCGGCTCCGTCGATGGAGGCGGCTTCCTCGATCTCGGGCGGGATGTCCGAGAGGGCCGCGGAGTAGACCATCATGGAGAAGGCAGTTCCGCGCCACACGTTCGCCAAGATGATGGCGAACATCGGCGTCGTGTAGAGCCAGTTCTGCTGAATGCCCAACCCCCGGAGCCACTCGTTCAGCGACCCGCGTTGGTTCAAGAACGCGTACCAGCAGAAGGCGGCCACGATCTCGGGCATCACCCATGCGCCCACCACGACAAGGGAGACCGCGCTCCGCGCCACTCGATGGCGACCCCGGAGCAGCAGGGCGATCAGCAGCCCCAGGCAGTTCTGTCCGATCACAGCTGAGCCGACCACGAAGACGAGCGTCAGGACGATCGAGTGGATGAAGTCCGGGTCGCCGATCATCCGGGTGAAGTTGGCGCCGCCCACCCACTGCGGGTTCTCGGCCCCCGGCCCGGACAACGCCTGGTTCGTGAAGGCCGTGTACAGGCTCCACAGCACGGGACCGGCGAAGAACACCACCAGCAAGGTGACGGCCGGGCGCCAGTGGCAACAGTCGCTGCCACAGTGACAAGCCCCGCCCCCGCGCCGCGGCCGTGACAGCCGGCGCGCGCGGGGGGATCTCGGAGACAGTGGCGGACACGTCAGCCCGCGGTCGTGGTCTTCTCAGGTCCCACTGCGCTCTGGACCGTGGAGGCGAACTGCTTCAGGGCGGCGGAGACGGAGGACTGGCCGGTCATCGTCGTTTCCATCGCCTGCTGGATGGCGTCCGAGACCTGTGGATAGGCCGAGAAGGCAGGACGGAAGTGGGTGTCCTTGACCAGCCCGGTGAAGAACGGGGTGAACGGGTCCGACTTGGTGTATTCAGGGTCGCTGGCGACGTCATTACGCTCGGTGATCTGGCTGGCGGCGATGTCGTAACTCTTCATGTTCTCCTTGTTCAGCGCGAGGCTGATGAAATCGAACGCGGCGTCCTTGTTCGTGGACTTCGCGCCGACCGAGAGCAGCCAGCCACCCGACATGCTCGTCCGACCTGGCGCCTGACCGTTCTGGGTGGGCATCGGCGCCACGCCCAGCACCGTGCTGTACTCCGGCCACGGCTTGCTGCCGGTCGGCTTCCAGGTGCCGGTCTGCCAGGAGCCGTCCAGGTCGATGGCTACCTTCCCGGCAGGAATGAGGTTGGTAGCCAGGTTGGTGCCGAACTGCGGGTCCAGGGCGTCCTGCGGGCTGGGGCCGAGCTTCTCGCTGAAGACCGAGTTTACGAAGGTCATCGAGTCGGTCAGGCCCGGGCTGGCGACGATCCACTTCTGGGACGACTCGTCGTAAAGGGTGTTCTTCGTGCCGTACAGGAGCATTTCCAAGCCCTGCATGGTCGCGCCCTCGCCCGCCGCCTTCCCCGAGTAGATGTTGAACGGGGTGATACCGGGCAGCTTGTCCTTGATGGTGCGAGCCGCGGTGAGGATGTCGTTCCAGGTCTTCGGCTCCCATGGCGTGGGCAGGCCGGCCTTCGCGAACAACTCCTTGTTGTAGTAGAGGGCGCGGGTGTCGGTGCCCATCGGGACGCCGTAGAGCTTGCCGTCTGCTCCCTTGCCGGCAGCCTGGGCGGCCGGGGTGAACTGGCTCCAGTCGGACCATTTCGACACGTAGCCATCGATCGGGGCGAGATAGCCCGCGTCGATGTCCGAGTTCACCAGGAAGGTGTCTTCATACAGCACGTCCGGTGCAGTGGAGGCGGACTTGCTCATGAGATTCAGCTTTGTGTAGTAGCTGTTCTCGTCTGCCTGGATCGGCACAAGCTTGACGGTCATGCCGGGATGAGCGGCCTCATAGGCCTGCTTCACCTTCGTCATGTGCTGATCCATTTGCACGAAGGCCCCGAACTTCTGATAGGCGACCGTGATCGTCTTCGACGAGCCGGGTTGGGTGCTTCCGGACGAGCACCCGACCAGGGCCGTGAGCGTGATCGCGGCGAAGGCGACCATGGTGACCGACTTGCGTTGGAGCATGGGGTTTCCTAACAGCGGGCCCGCAGGCGCATGGGGGATCGGACTCTGCTCGGCAGCAGCGATAGAGCTTGACAGCAACGGAACTCAATACAGAGAGCCGTAACGGGCACGCGGCCAGGCCAGGACGGCGTAGATCTGCACCATGGCCGCCTGCTCGATGGCCTGGGTTGCGCGGCTATTACCGAAGTGGAAGAGCCCCGTTGTCGGATCGCGGTCGGACGCCCAGACCCGATCGGCATACGCCTGCATCGCATGTGAATACGTCGAGCCATGCGTTACCGATTGGAGCAGCAGCAGGTTCTTGAAGTAGATGGAGTTGAAGAACGGGGGCTGTGCGTAGAGCTTGTCTCCAGCGAAGTAGTCCTGGGCGGCCCTGGCGATGCGCACGGCTTCGTCGAGGTAGCGCCGTTCGTGGGTCACCCGGTAGAGCAAGACATTGACGCCAACTGGCACACCCTGGTTGTAGGACCAGATGGTCCGTTCGACGGTTCCCTGCAGACTCACGTGGTCCCAGTACAAGCCGTCCGGTCTCTGTAGATACGTGTTCGTCCAGCGGTACATCCGCAGCGACCAGTCGAGGTAGTGCCGTTCGCCGGTGATCTGGTACAGGCGCAGACCGAGTTCCGCGGCAGGCATGTTGGACACGGTGTTCCGGTCGCTACTCCACGAAGCCTGGGTCCAGAAGACGCCTCCCGGATCTGCGTGACTCGGGTCGGTGTCCCACCCCGATTCGACGAGCCTGAACAGCTCTCGTGCCTGGCTCAGCGAGGCACTGTCGTGGTACATCGCCCAGTGCTGTACGTCCTGCAGGCCAACCCACTCGTTGTCGTCGTAGAAGAAGTCACCACCGGTGCCGTACGGCGGTTCGACGCCCGATGCGAAGCCGGGTAAGCCGGTGCTGCCGGACGCGCTCCAGTAGTGCAGCTGGGCGCGGTCGTGCGCAGCGAGCGCGGCACGGTACCTAGGGCCAACTCCATGCATCCCGGTGAGGTCCAGTGCCGCCACATGTATCTGGGAGTAGGGCCACTCGTAGGAGTATGCGTTGTCGTCGGCCGCCACCGGATACTGCTCGTGGTAGAGGCCTGACCCGTCGTGCACCGCGAGGTAGCGCTGCAGCGCGGCATAACTGGTTTCGGCCCGCTCCGCGTACGGGCCGCCGTCTGACGTCTTGGCACCGGCCGGACTCGACTGGACGAGACTCGTGACCACCAAGGCGATCCCGGCTGCCACGTTGAGGAGCGAACGCTTCATTGGGGTCCTCCACGATATCGGAGCGTTGGAGAAGGGCTCTTCAGCGCCGAGTGATGGAAACGTATCCAATGATCCTGCCAGGGTCAATAGATCCACCCCGATGCTCACCAGGAATGGCGCGGAACTGACCCGCGGGGAACCAATGACCACTGGCCGGTGCGACCGTCGCCGTGGCCGTCGCAGCCCGAGATTCGCGCCGCGGGCGGCCCTATGATCCGTGGGTACCGGACGCCCGACCCGGCACACTGCCTCGGTCGTCAACTCTCCTCAAGGAAGCCGGTGTCCGTCCTCGTGGCAACTCGTCCCTTCCCCCAGACTGCACCGGCGAGAGCGACGATGCGTGATGTGGCTGCGCGAGCCGGAGTAGGGGTGGTGACCGTCTCCCGCGTGGTCAACGGAGCGAGTTCCGTGCGGGTCGAGACGGCAGACCGGGTGAGGGCCGCCATCATGGAGCTGAGCTTCCAACGTGACGAGGTTGCCCGCGCTCTCCGTCCGGGCAAGAACTCCCTCACCATCGGACTGTTGCTCGGTGATCTGACCAATCCCTTCTATGCCAGCTTGGCCAAAGCAGCCGTCGAGGTGGCCAACCACGCTGGTTACGCCGTCGTCCTCAGCACTGTCGATGAGGGCCCAGAGGTCGAGCAACGCGCGGTCGGTGATCTCATTGGACGCCGGGTTGCCGGCCTCGTCATCGTTCCCTATCAGCGCGACCACGCCTTCCTCGATGGCAGCGGCGGTCACTTACGAATGCCAGTGGTCTTCGTTGACCGACCGGCCGTCGGCACCAACGCTGACGCCGTCCTGCTCGACAACGAAGGTGGGGGACGACTCGCTACCCAACATCTGATCGAACACGGCCACCGCCGCATTGCCATCCTTGTCGCGCCCTCGTACTACACCACCGGGCGCCGCCTGCGGGGCTACCGCAGAGCGCTACGCGAGACCGGGATACCGGTCGACGAGCGACGGGTTGTCCACCTACGCCATGGCACCGCCGAAGAAGCCGCCGGGGCAACCCGCGACCTCCTGACGTCCCGGGAGGCACCGACAGCAGTGTTTTCCACAACGAACTTTCTTACCGAGGGGGCGTTACGTGTCACCCAGACCAGTCGACATCCGATCGCCGTCGTCGGCTTTGACGACTTCCGGCTTGCCGACATGCTGAGCACGCCAGTAACCGTAGTAGCGGCCGACGCCGAAGAGCTTGGCCGGAGAGCCGCACGTGTTCTCCTCGCCCGCATCAACGGCGATACCCGTCCCATAAGCCGGATCGTGTTGCCCGTGCGTCTGATTCCCCGAGGCACCGGGGAGATATCACCGGCACGCCTCACCTGAACAACTCCAACGTTGGTGCGATGACCTCTGACCCGAACGGCGCTTCCGTCCCGGAGGTCGGTGCCTGCTCGGCGAACTGGGTGCGGTAGAGCTCGGCGTAACGGCCACCGGTCACCAACAGCTCGGCGTGCGTGCCCCGCTCGATGATCCGGCCGGCCTCGACCACCAGGATGACGTCCGCCGCCCTGATGGTGGACAGCCGGTGGGCGATCACCACCGACGTCCGCCCGGCCAGGGCCTCGGTCAGCGCCGCCTGGACAGCGGCTTCCGACGTCGAGTCGAGGGATGCGGTGGCCTCGTCGAGAATGACGACGCTCGGCGAGGCCAGTAGCAGCCGGGCGATGGTGAGCCTCTGCCGTTCGCCGCCGGACAGCCGATACCCGCGTTCTCCGACGACGGTCTCCAGTCCGTCCGGCAGTTCGCGCACCAGCGGCTCCAGCCTGGCTCGCCGCAGCGCATCCCAGAGGTGCGCATCGGTGGCCTCGGGCGCCGCTAGCCGCAGGTTGGCCGCCACCGACTCGTGGAACAGGTGGCCGTCCTGGGTGACCATGCCGACAGCGGCGCGAATGGATGCGGCGGTCAGATCGCGCAGGTCTACGCCGGCCAGTCGGACAGCACCGGAATCCACGTCGTACAAGCGAGCGGCGAGCTGGGCGATGGTGGACTTCCCGGCGCCGGACGACCCGACCAGAGCGACGAGTTGCCCCGGATCGGCGCGGAACGACACCCGGTGCAGCACTTCGACACCACCGCGGTTGTCCAGGGTGGCAACCTCCTCGAGCGAAGCCAGCGAGACCTTGTCTGCGGCCGGGTAACCGAAGCTGACGTCATCGAATTCGAGCGAGACCGGACCATCGGGAACGGTCCTGGCATCCGACTTGTCGGCGATCAACGGCTTCAGGTCGAGCACCTCGAAGACCCGCTCGAAACTCACCAGGGCGCTCATCACGTCGACCCGGGCGCCGGCCAGCGCTGTCAGTGGCGAATACAACCGGGTGAGCAGCAGAGCGAGCGAGACCACGGCGCCGGCGTCCAGCGTGCCGCCCAGTGCCAGCACGCCGCCAAGCCCGTACACCACAGCCAGCGCCAGCGCCGACACCAAGGTCAGGGAGTTCATGAAGTAGGACTGCAGCATCGCCGTCCGGATCCCGATGTCGCGGACCCTGCCTGCCCGTCCGGCGAACTCGCGGGACTCCTGATCGGGGCGGCCGAACAACTTGACCAGGGTGGCACCCGGAGCGGAGAACCGTTCGGTCATCTGCGATGTCATCACCGCGTTGTGATTGGACGCTTCCCGGGACAGCTTGGCCAGCCGGCTGCCCATTCGCCGTGCCGGAATCACGAACAGCGGCAGCAACACCAGGCTCAGAAGGGTGATCTGCCAGGAGATCCGGAGCATCACCACCAGGGTCAGCGTGAGCGTGACCAGGTTGCTCACCACCCCGGACAAGGTGCCGCTGAAGGCCCGCTGCGCACCGATGACGTCGCTGTTCAGCCGGCTGACCAGTGCGCCGGTGCGGGTTCTGGTGAAGAAGGCGATGGGCATCCGCTGGACGTGGTCGAAGACAGCGGTCCGCAGGTCGTAGATCAGGCCCTCTCCGATGCGGGCTGACAGCCATCGGGTGAACAGCGTCAACCCGGCTTCCACGACGGCGATCACTCCGATCAGCAGCGCGATCCGCACGACGACGCCCGATGCCTCCCGGCCGTTGATGGCGTTGATCACCCGGCCGGCCAGCACCGGCGTGGCCACCGCCACCGCGGCGGTGGCGACGCTGGCGCCCAGGAACAGCAGTAGCCGTGCGCGGTGCGGCCCGGCGAAGGCGCCGATTCGGCGCAGAGTCGCCATCGAGAACGGGCGACGGTCCTGCTCGGCATGCATCGCGTTGTACAGCGAGTTCCACGCGGTGACCTGCATGCTCATCTGATTCAATTCCTGTCCGGTGTGTCGGGAGTCCACCGATTGTGCCGGGACGCACCGACACCGACCCGCGCAGCCTAGAAGCTCATGTTCGCTTGAGATCAAGTCGGCGTGGGGTGATGGGCCAAGAGGGTGATGGCCAAGAGGGATTGCCGGGAGGAGATTGCCGGTGGGCGATTGCCGGTGGGCGATTGCCGGGGGTCAGCCCCAGGGGTGGTCACCGACCGGCGTCCACTCCCGGATGGTTCTCTCGATGATCAAGCCCTCCCGGTTGAACGGGTCTCCGTCCAGCGCATGAGCGACCTCGTCCGGCGCGCCGGCCCTCAGAATCAGTAGGCCGCCGGACTCGCCGCTGTCGGAGTACGGTCCGCGTACCAGCACCGTCCCGGCGTCGGCCAGCGACTGGAGGTACGCGCGGTGCTCCGGCCGGTGGATGTCCCGATCGGCGTCACGGCTCGGGTGGTAGCGGTACTGCACGGCGTAGATCGGCATGGTGCCATTGTTCCGCCAGTGGCGGGTATGCAACCGCCAGGGGGGTCCGGCGCGTCTGCGGTGGGAGGCGATGGCACCCGCGAGAAATCGGGGACGGCTCTGGTCGAGATCCGGCTCTGTTCGAGATCCGACTCTGTTCACTGAGACTTCAGCAGGATTCGATGACGAGGAGCGTTCATGACCGACCTGACTAAGCCTGAATCCACCGATGGGCACGGGGGTGGTGCGGGTCGTGACAGTGAGAATGCCCTTGGCGCTGGAAGAATC
>JAABUP010001306.1_pt1 | contig 52198 bp, 47 predicted proteins | sample 5559201 | NCBI WGS metagenome assembly JAABUP01 (sample SAMN10711887, study PRJNA513373) | rock metagenome | isolation source: Antarctica rocks | place: Antarctica | reverse complement strand
CAACGGCCGCCTCGAACACCTCCGCGGCACCGCGCTCGGCTTCCGCAACCTCACCAACTACATCCTGAGATCGCTACTCGACACCGGCGGCTTCAGACCCCAACTACACCCCCATTTGCGATGAGCCGCTTTTCGATTCTCGTATAGAGATCTTAGGGTTCTCGTCAGTCGAGTACGCGAGACGGTCGAGCGCGTCCAAGAGCACACGATTGTATGGTTAGACAAGTACGGGTAATATTGGCCTACCGAATTACGCGGCAACGGCTGGCCGAACGATACGACGAAGCGGCAATGACGGGGAGGCGCGTCGTGTTCCGGGTGGCGCTGCTAGGACGCACGGCAACATTGCCGTGCGTCCGCGAAGCCGATGACGCCCGCACGAGTCGCGCGGCCCAGCGGATTACGAAGGCCAATTTGTGCTCGGCTCGAGCAGACGATTAGTCGGTGGTCGTCGTTACGATCGCTGCCTTCGGTGACCCGGTGTCCTTCGCGCGGAACTGTACGACCTGCCCATTCGGCGCCTGCGCCGATTTAGGGGCGAAGAGGGTGAACGCTACGACGAACCCGCTTGGTTCGCTGGCCGAGGTCGACTCGGCAACCGGATAGACGAGGAGCGCTCCTCGCCTTTCGCGTGTCAGCGAATCGATGTAGGCGTCTCCCCAACTCGATCTGGCCCCCGCTATCCGAGCGGCAGGCGGGCGGTGTTTCGGGTCGCTCAGGGCCCCGAAGAGGTCACCTCGGCGGCGTACACGCGACGCGACCGCACGGAGACCGAGGCCCTCGAGCTTGCGCAACGTGTCCTTCGGCTGCGGCGCGATGACGACCCAATCTTTCACCGCCGTACCAGTTATCTCTGCGATGTATGCGAGGTCGGGGCTGAAGTAGCCGGGACGCAACCACGCCAGGGCATTCAGGGCCGCTAGGAGTGCCTCGGCGGTCACCATGCCGACCAGCGCGTCGAAGGATCCACCCGCGCGTACGGTGCCATCCAGCCGGGTCTCGGGTGGGAAGGTCAGCACTCTTGTTGCGCTGGCGGCCTGCATGATCGGCAGCATGTGCTGGTAGTTGGCTGCGAGTAGCGCCGGGTCCACGGGGTAGGCCGTCGGCTCGATGGGTTCGCCGGGTGATCGCCGGATCACCAGTTCAGCGTTGAACATCTTGTTGCGAGCCGACGGCGCAATCGTCGGCAGATGTTGGCTGACCAGAGGTGGGATGTCACGTGGGGTGATTTGTGGTCGACCGTCCACCAACTTTGCGTATTGGCGCAGTTGACCGCGAAAAGCCTCTTCGTCGCGAACGATCGCCTCGAAAGCCTCGTAGAGATCCACGGTAGACCGCCCGCTCGGTTCAGCGCGACCGATGTACAACCGCACCAGGTCGCGATATCCACGCCTGAAGCCGAACCATCGGCCCATCTGCATCAGTGTGTCGGCCTGACTGGTGCGGCGCCGGTAGTAGGAGACGGTCAGCCCCTCGATTGTGAAACCGCGGCTGAGCTTGGTGCCTCCGACGAGGATGCGCCAGATCGAACGCATCTCGAAGTCCAGGTTCTGCTGGTCGATGTCTTTGTTGCCGTTGACGATCAGGACCGGGTTGCCGCCGCTCTCGTGCATTTTCCCGAGCGCCTCGCCGATGAACGGTTTGAGTTCGTCGAAGTTGGTTGGGAAGGCAAGCTCGGGTGCGCGGGCATGGCTGACGGCGCGGAAGTCGTCCTCCATCAGCACGGCCAGTCGCTTCAGTCCGTCTGGGGTCATGTAGCCGGCGTGGCTCCATATCTGTTGCACCAGTTCGGCCAGCTCACGGTGGTCAGCTGTTCGTACCGACTCGTGGATGAGCATGGTGTGGTGCCGGAAGCGCAGATCGCCGCCGCTCCGCGCCTCGCGGTAGAGCTTCAGGGCCCCGGACAGCAGGAAGGCGTCGAGCGCGGCTTGCAGCTCGGCGTTGGCCGCCTGGCCGGGGCCGGTTGCCCGCAAGTCGCGGACGAAGGCCTTTTCGTTGGAGTTCTCCACCGTTTTGTCCTCGTCGAAGCCTGCATCGAGGTCGTGGAAGTCCGCGACGCCCATGTAGTTGGCGGGTCGCTCGAGGCTGAGCAGGAAGTCTTTGGGAAAGATGTCCTCGGCGTCGCCTGGGTCGATGAACACGTTGGCGTAGGGGGTGGCGGTGTAGCCGACGTACTGGGCGCGGGGCAACAGGCCCAGCAGCTCCGAGATGAGTCTGTTGATTGTTGTTCGTTCGATCTGCCCCTGCTTCCACTTCTTGGGGTCACTGGTGTTCACCGACGCCTGGTCGGACTCGTCATCGATGATCAGTGTGGGGATCTCGCCGAGATGGGACCGAATGCTCTTGAGGTCACGGACGAGACGGCGCAGTACCGATGCGTTCTTCTTGACCACCGCGAGTCGGGCGTCGCTGGCGTACAGGTTTTCGGGGTCGAACAGGGGTTTCTGTTTGTTCCGCTTGTGCAGTTCCAGTGCTGTGATGCCGGCGTTGAGGCTTCGGTAGTCCGAGCCGTGTCGGGTCAGGCGAACGATGTCGGTGAACCCGCGCTCGGAGGGTTGGAAGCCGTGCTGCAGGAATTTGCCGTTGATACGGTCTTCGTCCTGGAAGTAGTCGATGTCCTTCGCCAGCTCGGCGTCGTCGGGATCGACCCCCAGGAAGATGTTCTCGAGTCCGACCAGTTCCATGTCGAGTCGACGCTGAGTCTGCTTGCGAAGCAGGTCGATCGTGCCTGTCAGGACGATCACCAGCCGGTAACCGGCATCGATCGATTTGGCGAGGACGCCGGTGAAGTTGGCTGTCTTGCCGCTCTGGACGTAGCCGACCACGAGTCCTTTCGACTGGTAGGCCTGGGGGCGAGTCGGGTCGGACAGCCGCTCGACAACACGGGTCGTTGCCGTGTCCAGCTTGGGAATCGAATCGACATCCCAACCGACGTCGATCAGGTGGTTTTTGTATGCGCGCCAGTAGAACTCGTGTGCGTCGCGGCGTTCGTCGGTGTACCACGGCTCGAACTCCTCGCTGATGACCACCGATCCGTCGCCGGTTTGCGGGAAGGCGGCATCCAGTGCGTCAGCCGTGAGTTCGTCGAGCCCGAGCAGGGTGTAGACAAGTTGGCGGCGCTCGACGGTGTGGGCTGCGGTGCCGTCGAGCCATTCGCCGTTCGCCGTCGCGTCCCAGCCGGCGATCGCCAGATGCAGCGCCTTGCGCAGGGGTGCATCCGCCGTGACGGAGTGCAGGAGAGCGCGGAGGGCGCCCAGCGAGACGTCGCCAGTCGGGTCTTCGCCCTGACTGGCAACGAAAGCAGCGAACGGTTGGAGGGGGCGTGGTGTGCCGCCGTCCATGCTCTTGATCGCAGGCGAGTACGCGTCAGTCAAGGTGGTCATCATTTGTCCCTTGCTCCGAGGTTGTGCAGGGGTGTCGGTGAATCTGCGGCCGGGGTCATGCCGTCGAGGCGGATGAGGTAACTGACCTCGTCGATGCTGTCCACGGCCGCGCCGCCGGCGAGGAGTATGTCGTGGTCGATGCGCGGGAAGTTTTCGTCGACGCGATAGCAGGCGGGCTGCGAGCGAAGGCGCAGCAGGCGGAAGCTGTCATGTGGCTGCTCAGGTCGGTAGCGAGTACGGGCGAGCCGTGCCCGCAAGACCGTCTGCAGGGCTGCGGGCAGCTGGGATTCGACTCGTCTGACGACTTCTGGCAGTCGCTCAGCGTGGCTGGCCCCAGCCCCCGTCAGCTGAATGGACAGCAACCACAGGGGGCGCCCCAGCGTCGGTCGCAGCTGATCGAGGGTGCCGATCCAGTGGCGGCGGCCATCGGCCGTGGTGGTCTTGATCTCGACGTCATCATCGGAAAGACCCAGGTCGTGTTCCTCTGTCTGGTCGCCGCCGCGCCACGCGGTCAGGGCGGCGGTCGGGCCGAGCGTGTTGATCAGGTGTGACACGACGAGCAGCTCACCGTAGAGGCCGATTTCCTCCCGTACGGGCATCCGACCGGATGCTGCCAAAAGGTCGTGGTAGCTGTCCAGCGATCGCTCGACGGCAGACGCGAACGTCATCGCTTCCAGCTGTACCAAGTCGGCAACGGACCGCAACAACGGGTAAGCCTCGGCGAAGAACCTGATGCCGTGGACCGCAATCGTGGCCCAGTTTCGGCCTTGACGGAAGCGGACGTCCGTCGAGATGTGCACATAGTCATCGATTGCGGGCGGCTGTTCACCATCCCAACCGATTTCCAGGCGCAGCGTCTCGTTGTGCGCGTCTATGGTCAGGACGGCCTCCGGCTCGCCGACGATCGAGAGCGAGGCCGCAACGCCGGCGGCCACGTAGTCACCGAGTGTCTCCGGACTGACGTGGCGGCCATCCGGTTCGTTCACCCGAGCTCTTTGACTGCGGCCGTCAGCAAGGTCTGCCAGAGTTGAAAGTTGTCCCTGTCTTTCGGGCCCCACCACGAACCATGAAAGTGATTCTCCACGAGGAGGAAGAGCAGGGTCTTGACCAAGGGTGCGTCATTGAGGTTCGCGCGCCCATCCCCGGCGACAGCGCTTCGGTAGCGGCTGTTCAACCAGATCGTGCTGCCATCGCGGTCGAGATCGAAGAACACGTCGTCATCGAAGTTTCGCCAGCGCAGGTCGATGTCGTCATACCCGGGCAGGGATTGCAACTCCTGCTCCACGGTGCGCCGCAGGCCCGGTGGCACGCCCCGCCCTAGCGGTACGATCTGCGCCCGCGTCCGGCTGCGCTGATTCGACTGCTTGAATGTCTGCCGCGCAGTCTCGATGTAGGACTGGAAGGTGGTTCCGTCGTCGGCTGTCGCGCGGTCGAGCGCTTCGCTGAATTCATGGCCTGTTTCCACCCTCGATTTTTCCGGGTTCATCCGAAATACGCGGGAGGTCACGAGGTCGCCGTCGAGGTCGATCGCCACGCGGGCCAGCTGCAGTTCACGCCGCTGCACCTCCACGTTGTTCCAGCCACCGGCCTGCAGCAGCCGGTCGCGGCGGTAGAAATAGAGCCCTTGGAAGTGCACCGGCTCTGAGCCCGGCAGACGGAACTGGGGTAGTTGCGACCGGCCCGGCCAAATGTGGCAGACGGCTGTCAGCACCGATCCATTGACCGTGACCGGCAGTCGCTTCGGGTACCCACCGGCGCCCGGTCGTAGATAGTCGAATGGATCCAAGGGCTTCACCTCGACGACCGGACCGGTGCCTGCCAGCGAGACGTCCTCGACATCGATGCCGATTTTGATCTTGCGCTGTTCGAGGAAGCGATGAAAGACCATGCCGAGGTGATGTTGAAGTCGCGTCGTAGCGTCCTGGACGAAGCGCGAAGCCACGGCAGCGTCGTGACCCGTGGGGAAGGCGCGGATGGCGTCCCAACGGACGATCGTGCCCGTGGCGGGGCTGACAAAGGCCCAGGGGCGGTTCAGCTCGCGACCACAGAACCCGTAGCCGACGATGTCGCACTCGAACGAATCACTGGCCTTGCTGGTCAGCCAACGACGACCTACAGCGGGTGAGTCCTCGGCGACCGAGATGACGGTCATGCTGTCGGCTTGCGAGAAGGAGGCGGCCTTGAGTCCAAGCCCGAAGTGTCCGAGCTCTGTATCGCCGTAGGCACGGACACCTCCCATGGTCATCGCGCTGTCGATCTGGTCGCGAGTCATGCCTCGACCATCATCGACCAGGTAGAAGGACTGAACCCGGTGGTCGGCGACCACGAACCGGATCAGCACTCGGGAAGCGCCTGCGTCGATCGAGTTGTCGACCAGGTCGGCTACCGCCGTCTCAAGGCGATGATTGCCGCCGATGGCGTCGGTGATGTGCGGATCTGGTGGGAGCTTGATCGAGTTGCCAACCGGAATGTCGGCTTGCCAACCTTGGAGCGCAGTGGGCGTGGACGAGTCTCCGGCCGACGCCACTGAATCCGTCACTCGATGTCCTCTCCAATGATCGGGTCCCGAGACGTGGCGCACCAGGACGAAGCTTTCAGAGTCGTTCTATCGCGTGAGTGTGAAACGTACGCGCCGAGACGAGCGGCGGTCCCCTCTACCAGGCAAATCGCCCACCGCGTTGCCGATCCAGCGGACGATCTCCTGTGAGTAACCGAACGCAGTCGCAGGAGAGAAGCCGTCGACGGGGAGGTGCGGTCGGCGTGTACCGATCTCAAAGCATCGGCTGCGGCGAGCAGGCCGACCTTTCCATCAGTCACCAAAGCACTTCTCGTTCAGTCGCCGAGCGGCGCACCGTCCACCCAATCGCACGGTGACACTGCGGCCCGACGGATGCGGTGACAGTCGCGGGTCGGGTCATCGCGCTCTCGGACGGGACACGGTTACACGGCGAGGTCGAGGGGGAGGTCGGCGATGTCTTTGAGGCGTTTGCCTTCGATCATCATGTCGAGTAGTTCCTTGGTGTCCTCGCCGCCTTTGTCGCGGACGGCGGCGAGCAGTTCGGGCAGGGCGAAGTGGTAGACGCAGTCGATGTCTCCGGTACCCAGCGCGAGCGAGGAGATGCGCACGGGGGTGGGTTCGCCGGTGACGACGACCACGTGGGGTAGGCGGCCTTTGCGGTTGCGGACGAGGTTGAGGGCTTCGCTGCGGGCGTTCTGGGCGCGGTCGCTGCGCAGGGTCCACTTGCACGACACCACCGCGTGCAGGATCGGATTCGGCTGCACCGAGGCGCGGAGCGACGCATGGGTCGCGACGGTGTCGTCGACGAGGAACCGGTGGGTGTTGATCTCGGCGTCGCTGACCGGTGCCCGGGAGACGACGACGTCCGGGGCGATCGCGTAGGCGTTGCCCAGAACGGCCGCCAGCGAGGGGTTGGACTCGACGGCCGCGGCGAGGTCGACCAGGTGTGAGTACTGCTCGTAGCGGGCGACACCGGAGGCAGCCCCACGGCTGGGGACCTTGTGCACCGACCACTCCCCCGGTCGTAAGTGCCCGAGCTGGGCGAACGCCGTTTCTAGGAAGGTGGCGCAGGCTTCTTCGAACTTGCCACCCGAGGTCTGCCCCGCGGCCCGCTCGCCCTCGGTCTCCACCTTCAACGCGGTCGCGATGTGAGCGGCAAGATTACGACTCAGTGGACTGCTGCGGTCGGCGTTGCTGGCCACCCCACCGGCATCGACCGACAGTGTCCCCCCGAGCAGCAACCCGGCATGGAACTGCGATCGCTGCTCGGCGAAGTACGCCTCCCCCGGCACACCCACCGTCTCCATCAGCGGGTGCAGGCGAGCGGCCACCGGTCTGAGACCTCGCGGCAGGCCCGGTCGGAGCTCACGCGACGGCGGGAACGGGGGTGAGGTGGCGGGCGGTGCGGCGGGTCCGACGCTGGGCGAGGTGCGGTTTGAGGTGCTCGGCGAGGGCGTGGGCGAGGCCCACGGGCACGGCGTTGCCGATCTGCTTGGCGATGCCGATCTTGGAGCCACACCAGCGGAAGTCGTCGGGAAAACCTTGCAGGCGGGCGGCCTCGAGGTGGGTGATGGGCCGATTCACCCGGTTGGTGGGGTCGTGGTCATCCCACTGCGGGTGCAGGTACTGGCCCTTCTCGGGCTTGAAGAACTCGGTCCGGATGGTCAGCGACGGGGCGTCCCACCGCATGCGGCCCATGACGTCGGTGGTGCCGGTGGGCTTGGTGCGCCAGCAGTTGGGCAGCAGTTCGTCGGGCAGGTCGAATCGGCCACCCCCGGGGGGGACACAGTCATAGCGTTGCAGCGACTTCGCGGTGGGCCGCCGACCCAGGTGCAGGTCGGCACCGGTGAAGGTCCCGGGAACGTCGGCGCCGTCGAAGCGCCACACCCGCTCCGGCAGGAAATGATCGCGGGTGGCGGCCGGAACACCGTGCAGGGCGTCGCGCACGGTGCGCCACGGGGTCAGTTCGCCGACACCGCCGCGGGAGTGGGTCGGCTCGGGCAGATGGACCGGGCCGACGCGAGAACCGATGACGATGGTGCGGTTGCGGCGCTGGGCGACACCGAAGTCGGCGGCGTTCAGCACCCCGTAGGACAGGCTGTAGCCGCGCAGGGCGCCGTCGGCGACGCTGCCCTGCAGGGCCTCGAACTCGCTGCTGGTCAGGAAACGGTCGACGTTCTCGATGACGAAGATCTTCGGTCTGGCCCGCACCACCAGGCGCAGGTACTCCTGCCACAGCTTGTTCCGCGGATCGGTGATGCTGCGGTTGCCGAGGTTGGAGAATCCTTGACACGGGGGTCCGCCGATGACCACGTCGGCCCGGGGCACGTCGATGCTGCGCAGTTCGGTGATGTCACCGCAGTAGGTGTGACCGGCACCGAAGTTGGCGGCGTAGGTGGCCGCGGCCTGCAGATCCCACTCCACGGAGAGGATCGGGTCATACCCTGCGGAGACGAAGCCGGCGGTCATGCCGCCGCACCCGGCGAACAGGTCGATGACCTTCATCCACTACTCCTCGCCGCCTCCGCGAATCACAACGATGTGACTCTACAGTCGAACCGGGCCGTCGATACGCTGACTCACCCACACCCGTCGCCGACAAACGCCGGGGGGAAGGCAAGGAGTAAGTCGTACACATGCCCGCCCCGCCGCCCGGTACCGAGACCTCCGGTCCACCGAGTCCCTCCCCCTGCGGCTCCACGATGGGCGCTGCCGGGGTCCGGGGGCGACCGCCCCTGCCCCCGTCGCCGCTCACCCGTCGCCGCCTCGGCGCGCAGCGCACCCGCGACACGGCACCCGAGCTCGCCCTGCGGCGGGAACTGCACCGCCGTGGTCGCCGCTTCCATGTCGACCGCGCACCCCTGACCGGGTTGCGGCGACGCGCCGACCTCGTGTTCCCGCGGTACAAGGTCGCGGTGTACGTCGACGGCTGCTTCTGGCACTGCTGCCCCCGCCACGCCACCCAACCGAAGCACAACGCCGCCTGGTGGGCCGCGAAGCTGGCCACCAACGTTGCCCGTGACCGCGACACCGACACCCGCCTCGGCGCCGCCGGATGGGTGATCGTGCGGGTGTGGGAGCACCAGAAACCTGCCGACGCCGCCGACCTCGTCGAGCACGCCCTGATGAGCTCCCTATGTCCGTGACGGTCCCCCTTTCGGTTTCGGCACCGTCCGCCGGACGTGGGGCTATCACTTCCCCTATGGAACGAGTACCTCTCTAACGAGCCTCAGTAGCGTGTTGCTGCCGGTGTCCTCGCTGTCGGCGAACGCCAGGGGCCCGTCGTCGTATTCGCTGTCGGTGACGTAGCGCCCCACACCCCATCCGCGCTGCTCCGCACGCTCCCAGGACAGGGAATCCTCGGCGTCGGTGATGAGCAGGTGTTGCCCGTTGTCCAACGTGACTTCCAGTGCCGCGCACATGCCGCCGGTCTGGGTGAACACGGTCGGCAACCCCGCACCGTTCAAGGTGGCGATGATGTCGACGTAGCGGGCTGCCCCGATCTCCATAGCCTCGTCCATTCGGGCGCGGCTCGTCGTTGCACCGTGCCGCGGATCGTGGTTAGCGTGGCTCACTGGTTGTCCCTTCCGGATCGCCGGGGATTCTCCGCCCGGTCCTCGTACTGCTGGGTCATGCTCAGCCTCTCCTCTCCATTTCGACGGTCTTCATTACCTGTATTGCAGGGCATTGTGGGTAATGAAGGCAATGGGTGAGCGAGATTTCCTTGCGTGTTTGTGCTGGTATCGGCCCTGTCCAGAGTGGTGTTCCATGTGTGCTCCTCGTCGGCTAGTGCCGTCAAGACAGTGCCCGGTGTGCGGGGCGCAGCCGGGGTGTTGTTGCGGTCCGTGGCGCCGGGTGCTGTAGGCATCGGCCGGTCGTCGAGGAGCGCATTGGGTACCGCCCTCCCCCAGTTGTGGGTTGCTCCTCGGAGGCTGCCGGGGGTGCGGGGGCGGCGAGCGCCCCGCGGGGTTGCCCTGGAAGTTAGTGGATACGGGGTCCCCGTTGCAGCGGTCCGGTGCGGGTGGGGAAGGGTTCGTTGTTGTTGTGCTTGGTCTGTAGGTCCGCGATGTAGTACTGGATGGCGGCGTCGGCGAGGTCGGAGATTCCGCGGGGTGCGCCGGGGACGCCGGCGAGGGCTTCGGCGGCGTTCTTGAGGTCCTCGATGGTGCCGTTGAGCAGGTACACGCTCTGCTTGGTCTTGCCGTTCTTCAGCTTCGTCGAGGTCGCCTTAGTGGGGGGGATGTCACCGCCCGTCCCGGGTTCGCCGGCGGCCTGGACGAGGCTGGGCAGGCGGGGTGCGCGCTCGGCGACGGGGTTGCTGGCCAGGCCGGCTTTGCGGGTGCTCATGTGGCTGTCCTTTCGGCGAGCTCGCGGGCGGCGTCCCGGTAGGCCCGGGCTGCGGTGGATGAGGGCGCATAGGTCACGACGGGTTGCCCGGCGGAATAGCTTTCGGTGACGCGCACGGACTTGGGGATGATCGTGCGCAGGGTCTGTTCCGGGTATGCCTTGCGCAGGGCGGCGATCACTTGCTGGTCGGCGATCTGGTGCAGCTCGACCCGACCGACGAGGATGTGGTCGATTCTCGCGGTGGGGTTGAGCAGCTCGACCTGCTCGTGGATGTGGTCGTCGATGCGCAGCACCGCCTCCAGCTCCATGGCACCGGCGGCGACGGGGACGAGGACCTCGGTGCTGGCGGTGAGTGAGGCGATCGTGACGTTGCCGAAGTTCCCGGGGCAGTCAAGGAGGCAGAAGTCGTGGGGTGTGGCCTCGGCCAGGGCGCGGCGCAGGTTCTCGTGTGAGCCGGGTTTGCGCATGAAGTAGGGGTCGATCTTGCCGAGTTCCTTGGTCGCGGGCACGAGGTCCACTCCCCCGGCGGTGGTGAGAGTGGCCTGGTCGATGCCGGCCTGGCGCATGAGGACGCTGAGCGTGTCGTACTCGGCGGTATCGGGCTGGACTCCGAGGCCGATCGTGGCGTTGCATTGCTCGTCGTTGTCAATGACGAGCACGCTGTAGCCGAGTTCGGCAAGCACGGCGGCCAGATTGGTGGTGGTCGTGGTCTTGAGGGTGCCGCCTTTGTGGTTGGCGACGGCGATGATGCGGGCAGCCATGCGGGTGTCCCTTCGGTACGTCGCGCTGAGGTTACCAGGCATTAGATTTAATAGCGGGTATTGCGGGTTCTGGCGGGTAATAGCAGTCTGAGTCCCGGCATGCGCGTGCACGTCTTGCGCGATGCCGCTGCGGGTGTGCTCGATGCCCGCCCCGGCGGTTACGGGTCACCCCCTTCCCGGTGGGGCACCGGGTGTTGGTACTCCACCGGGATGGGTTAGTGCTCCTCGCCGCCGTGTCCTCGCCGGTGGGCAGGGGGGCTTGCCCGCAGGCTCGGCGCTTGGGCGTGTCCCCGGCGGCGCGGCGAGCGACGATGGACCCGAGGACGCCTCATTCGGTGGTGGTGGAGGCGAGGAAGTGCTTGTCGAGCTAGGTGGCGCTCCGGATGTTCACGGTGATGAGTAACTGGGCCGGAGACGAGGGTGCCGAGCGGAGCCGGAGTGGTGGTGGTCATGGGTGCTCTCCTCCACGAGGGGGTTTGTCTGCTGGTGGTATTACCCCTGTTGCCCGTTACAAACAGCAATAGAGGTAATAGGGGTAATGCAGTCAGGTCGCGGTTTGGGTTGCGGGGGCTCGGTGACCTTGCGGGCGACGACGAGGGTGGGCGCGCCGAAGTTGCAGGCGGGGGCTCCCCAAGTGGGCAGGCGCCGGGACACTCCGGTGGATTCGGCGATGACGACCACAACGCCTTGGCTGGTCGGTAGGCAGAACACCTGTACCTCGCGTCCGTGCAGGTGCAGCGTCACGAAGGGCCACCGAGTGCGCGGACCTTGTTGCGCATCGATGGTGTCGGCGGAGTAGCGGTGGCACTACACCCGTCCGGGTGCCCCGGCCCGCAGCAGGGCGATACGCAGCCCGCAGGCGTAACGCTCGGCGATTACGTCGAGGGTCACGGCGCCCTCCTGGGCTCCGGTCCTGGTGGTGGTCATGATGTTCTCCTTACGAAGTAGCGGTCAATGGGGGTATTGGAGGTATTAGGGGTTTTTCAGAACCGACACGGAGTGCGGTAGTCGGTGGGCAGGTCTCGAACCGTTCGGGCAGGTCTGCTGGTCCTTGGGACTGCCCGAGTCACCAGGAGCTGAAAGCGTGGCCGGTGATGGCGTCGTAGAAGCCCTCGCAGGTACGGAAGTACTGGGCATCGGTGTCGCCCTCGTAGTAGCTGCCGACGCCGTAGAGCTTCCCACCGTCACCGTTCGTGTTGACGTGAACGCAACGATGACGTAGGGCCAGTGCCCGAGGCCGCAGCCATCGCAACCCCAACTGGACAGCTCCCGCCAGGCGTGCGCGCGGAGGATTTCCATGTAGTCGTATCCGTCCCCGGAGCGATCGGCTGCAGGCAGCTCCGGTGCGGTGACGAATTCGTCCGTGTCGGTGGTGATGGTCTGAATCTGTTTCATCGGTATCTCCTGTAGATCGTCGCTCTGTTACCCCTAATACAGGGCATTAGGGGTATTGGATTCGTTGTTTGGTGGGATTATTTCGGAATTTGTGACGGGTTCGCTCCTGCGCTGAGCGTGCTGACCAGGGCGGATGCGTAGTCGTGGGGGAGACGGTGGGGCAGCTGGTTGCGTAGTGCGCGAGCCAGCGGCCGCGGGGAGCAAGGTGTGCACTGACCCGATCAGACCGCCGGCAATGAAGGGCAGTGCGGGGATGTCGTCGAAGGCGGGGAACGTTCCGGCCCGTGCCGCGTTCGAGCCGCTGGGGTCCGCCTCGGCGGCTGGGGCGCCTTTCCGGTGGTGGGTTTCGGTGCGTTGGTCGCATCGGTTGCTTTTCGCCGCTGAGCCGAGTGCAGGAAGGTGGCCGGCTCTCACGCCCGCCTGGTTGCTTTCGGTGCTAACTACACTGCTAGGAGTGTTAGCGACTCCTGCACATGGCGAATCGCACGCCGCGTCAGAGGGACGGGTCAGCGGAGGGTGTCAACGGGGGTCATCTCGGCAAGCACCATCATCGGTCCAGTGGAGGGGATGACGGTGAGGCGGCTGTCGACGACGGTCCATCCGCCTTCCAGGCGTCGCAGGCGCACACCGGGAATGGTGGCGGCCTTCTCGCCGCCGGTGCGGAGTGCGTTGCATCGTCTGGAAGATGCGGACGACGTCGTCGGGGTGCGGGGTGTCGCGGTCGTCCTGGGTGCCTTTCCACTGGATGCCGAGGACCGGATCGGTGAACCAGTTGATGAGCCGGGCCTGACCGACGTCCATGAGTGCAACCGCGGTTGGTGCCCGCCCGGCCATCGCGGCCGCGAGGGCGACCGAGTCAAGGGTGGGTTCCGCGGGCGTCACGGTGTCGGTGACGTCGTGGATGATGCCGCGCCAGGCGTGTTGGTGGGGTGCGGGCATGCTGCGCATCGCCAGGTGCACGGTGCCCAGGCTGTGCGGCCCGTAGACGGTGGCCGTGCCTTCCCAGCGGTCCTCGGGAACCGGTTGGAGCGCTTTGCTGATGAGGTTCATGGCCGCGTCGAATCGGGCGCCGTGGCGGAAGGCTTCTGGTGCGGTGAGATTCACCCGCCCGGTGAAGGGGGAGTCCTCGTCGGGGTCGCGGGTTTCGGCGTTGAGTTCGATGATCCGCGAGGTAGCTGACCACTCGATGGCGGCCGCGTTCGGCGGTCGCGGCGGGTCCGCGTCCGGGGGACCGGTCCACAGCTGCACAGCGTGCACCGCCCCGGACGGCCCGATCACGGGTGCGGCGGTGACACGGAAGCGATGGGTGTCCCGGGGTCCGACGATGACGTTGAGCGAGCGGGCGGAGTAGTAGGCGGTGGTGATGACCTCCTGGACCCGGGCGGTGGTGGTGCGAGTGCCTCCGATGCGGGGCAGCGGCGCCCACGCCCGCGGGCCGCCGTGATCGGTGAGCACGGTGGGTGGGTGCCCGGGGAGCAGGGTTTCGATGAGCAGCGAGGTGCTCGCTAGGCCGGTGGCGCGTTCCGTGGTCATCGCCGCCTCACGCTGGGTGTTCGACCGGGCTCTGGTGGTGGATCGTTGTGCCAGCGTAGTGTGCTTGTGACCCTTGGTGAGCGTGCACGGTGCGGCGGGCAGGACCGGGCGTGCTGCGAGACTGGGGGTGTGGAGCGCACCGTTCGGCCTTGCGGAGCCCCACACGCCGTGGTGGTGGGCACCATGCTGGGTGAGGCGTTCCTCGACGATCCGGTGATGCACTGGATGCAGCCGCTCCGCTCGCGCCGCGCGGCGATGCTGCGTCGGTTGTTCGTGGTACAGCTGTCCCATGAGTACCTGCCCGCCGGTGGGGTGCAGATGATCGGCGACCATGCTGGGCAACCCCTGGCGGCAGCCATGTGGAAACCACCGGACACCACCGGGTCCCGAACAAGACGACGGGAACAGGTGGCGATGGCCGCGGCGGTCGTCGCGGCGCTGCGGACCCGGTGTCCAGTGCGCGGCGCTCACGATGCGCCGCGCACTGGACGGTGCACACCCTGCGGAGCCGCACTGGTACCTGAACAAGCTCGGCACCGCACCAACAGCCCGGGGACAGGGTCTGGCCTCGGCCCTACTCAGTGCCCAGCTGCGCCACTGTGACAAAACCGGGACACCGGCGTACCTGGAGGCCACCCAGCACACGCTGATCGGGTTCTACGAAACGTTCGGCTTCATTTGCACCAATCCCATCGACGTTCCCCACGGCGGGCCCCGCGTGTGGGGTATGTGGCGTGCTCCACGCTGAGCCGTCGCGCATTCCGGCACGCACCTTCACCGCCGACCCCTTTGGCGGTCGGTGAGGATTGCCCGGACCTGGGCCCGCCCTGTCCCGTCGAGCGCGGCCCGACCGATTGTGCGGGCTTCGGTGGCGGCGGCGAGCTGGGCGGGTGCTGCGGCGATGCGCTGGGCGGCGGCGGCGGTTTCGGCGGCGGTGTGCGCGTCGCGCCAGAGGGTGGGGCGCTCGCCGATGTCGCCGCGGTGCAGCAGGGCGAGCAGGTATTTCACGGGGTTGCGGGGTGTGTCATAGACCCGGAACCCGGTGGTGGCGACGTCGGTGAGGTGTTGGATGACGTCGCGGTCGGTCCACCCGGCTTGCGCCCAGCGGGTGAGTGCCGGCGTGTAGGCGTGCGGGGAGTACCGCCGGGATCCACCCGGGACACTCCGGATGAGCCCGCAGCGCTTTACTCAGGGCCAACCCGCCCCCACCCGGGTCGCCCACCCCCTCCCGAACCCCTCTTCCTGTCGATGCGCGGCGCGGAGCGCCGTCCGCTGGTGGCCGCGGCCCTCTTCGAGACTGGTGCGTTCGACGACGTTGCGGATCGTGTAGGCCTGCTTGTTGAAGGCTGGTGGCCGACCGCCCCTGCTGCCGCGGCGGCGTCGGCCGGTGATCTCGTTGGCTTTGCTCGGGATCGTAGTCTTGATGTTGCGGGCGCGTAGTGCGGTGCGGATCTTGTTGGAGGAGTACGCCTTGTCGGCCAGGACTCGATCAGGTCGCGTTCGGGGCCGGCCCCGGCCGAGCCGCTCGATCCGGAGATTGGCCATCACCGCGTCGAACGCGATCGCGTCGTGGCGCTGGCCCGCGGTGACGACCCGCGCCAGCGGTCGGCAACGAGTGTTCGCCGCGGGAGCGGCCCAGCGCCTCCCGGTCTACCAGCGGCGCCACCGCGACCGTCTCGCCATCAACAAGCTCCGCCAAACCAGGGCAGTCGCGACCCGTTACGACAAACGCGACTTCGTCTACCGCGGCACCATCGACGTCGCCTCCATCAAAATCTGGCTACGCGATCCACCACAAACCCATTCACGGGACACGGCCTAGCTCGCTGCGGCGGCACCACCTCAGCGACGCAGTGTCGGCTCTACCCCTCGCCGGAGTCGTCGTCGTTCACGCCCAAACCGGAGCGACCGACCGCAGGCACCGACGTAATCGCTGGAATACCTGCCCTTGAACTTAGCCATCCTGCCCTGCGGCACAGTGCCTTCGAATCGCGAGGACCTCGACGCGACCTCCAGTCAACAGCGGGCACCTTTGCGTTCGCCCGGCGGCTCCGTCATCTGTCTTTGGTTGCGGGCTCGCAAGCACCATCAGGCTCGTCCGAACGCAACTGAGGGACCGGCCAACGAAGAGCGGGATATTATGCCCTCCGCCAGGCGCAGCCCGGCGCCCCAAAGTGCGAGCGTTTGACTTGCGCACCAGCAAGTGAGAGGGTGCGGCATGACTGCGAAAGACCCAACGGGGGGCTCGCGCGGGTGGCGCAGCGAGACCGGATTCCCCATCGAATCCGTGTACCGGCCCCGCGACGGCACCCCGGTCCCGGCGAGCCTGGGCGAACCGGGGCAGCCGCCGTACACCCGGCACATCTATTCGACCGCCTACCGCGACCGGCCATGGGCACCGAGCCTGTACTCCGGCTTCGGCCGTCCCGAAGACGCCAACAAGCGTTACCGCTACCTGCTCGAGCAGGGCAACGGGCGCGCCAACGTCGCCTCGGACCTGCCGACCCAAATTGGGCTGGACTCGGACGACCCGCTTGCTGCCGGTGAGGTCGGCCGCGTCGGCGTCGCTCTCGACAGCCTCGCCGACTTCGAGGTGATGTTCGACAAGGTGCCGTTGGACCGAGTGCCGGTGTCCTTCAACGTCAACACAACCGCACCCATCGTGCTCGCCATGCTGGTCGCCACCGCGCGCAAGCAGGGGATCGATCCTGGCGCACTGTCCGGCACGATCGCCAACGACATCCTCCACGAGTACCTCGCCCGCGGGACGTGGCGCTACCAGCCCGAGGGGGCGCTGCGACTGATGGCCGACGTCGCCGAGTACGCCGTCCGCGAGACGCCTCGGCTGTACCCGTTCAACATCCGCAGCATCCTTTTGCACGAGTCCGGCGCCCACCCCGGACAAGAGATCGGCTTCACCTTCGCCATCGCCTGCCGCTATATCGACACCCTGCTCGAGCGGGGCCTCGACGTGGACGCCTTCGCCGGCCGGATGAGTTTCTTCTTTGGGACGGGTATCCACTTCCTCGAGGAGGCCGCGAAGTTCCGCGCGGCCCGGCGGCTTTGGAGCACGCTGCTCACCGAGCGGTACGGCGCTCAGAAGGCGTCGAGCCTCAGGCTTCGGATCACGTCGGTGGCGCCCTGTGGGAGCCATTTCGCCGCCGCCGACCCCCAACTCAACCTCGTTCGCGGGACCCTCGGCGTACTGGCCGGTGCACTCGGGGGGGTGCAGGCGCTGCTCGGCACCACCATCGACGAGGCCTACGACATCCCCACCGAGGAGACCCAGCTGCTGGCGCTGCGCACCCAGCAGATCGTGGCGCTGGAGACCGACATCTGCGCCACGGCCGACCCGCTCGGTGGCTCATACTTCATCGAGACGATGACCGACCAGATCGAGGCATCGGCCGTAGAAGAGATGGCGCGGCTCGGCGGGTCTGAGGGGATCGTCGAGGCGATCGCCTCCGGCCGGGCGCAGAGCATACTCAGTGATCGGGCCTTTGAGCTCGCCCAGGACCATGCGGCCGGACGCCGCCTGGTGGTGGGCGAGAACATCTACCGGCCCAACGCGGTTCCCGACCTCAAGCTCCACGAGGCCGGGCTCGGCCTGTACCAGGAGCGGGTGGCCGCGCTCGCCGCACTGCGCGCTAGTCGGGACCAAGGGGCGGTCGCCGCCGCGCTGGACCACGTTCGAGTGGTAGCCGAGGCGGGGCACAACCTGATGCCGACGCTCATCGACGCGGTGTCTACCTACGCCACCATCGGCGAGATCTCGACGGTGCTCGACGGGGTACTCGGTACCTGGCAGCAGCCGGCGGTCCTCTGATGCCCCGCGCCCGCGTGCTGATGGCCAAGGTCGGCCTCGATGGCCACGACCGCGGCGCCAAGGTCATCTCGCGGCTGCTGCGCGACCGCGGCTACGAAGTCCTCTATACGGGGCTGCGTCAGCAGCCAGCCGTCGTGGTGCACACGGCGGAGCAGGAGGACGTACAGGTCATCGGCCTCTCGATCCTGTCCGGGGCACACCTCTCACTCGCCGAGGCAGTGCTACGCGAGCTGCGCGAGCGCAGCCTCGACGAGGAGATCGACGTCATCGTCGGCGGCACCATTCCGCCGCGTGACGTGGCCCGGCTGCGCGAGGTCGGCGCCGCCGCCGTGTTCGGCGTCGGCAGCACTCTCCAGGAGATCCAGGACTGGTTCCAGGAGCACCACGGATGAGGTACGCCGACGAGACCGATGTCGTCTCCGCCTTGCGCGGCGCCCGGGCCGTCGCCTCGCCCGGGTGTGGCACGCCAGGGACGCTGCTCGACTTGGTGGGCCGGCACGCTGACGAGCTCGCCGGCACCGCGCTGTTCTCCGGACTGCTGCTCGGCGACTACCCGTTCCTGGAGGCCGTCCGTGCAGGCAGCCTGTCCTACGCCACCTGGCACGTGATGCCGCCGGTGCGCGGCCTCGTCGCCGACGGCAGAGTCGCGTTTCACCCGGTGCGCGCCTCTCAGGTGCCTTGGCTGCTCGGCGAGCTCGGCATCGACACCGCGCTGATCCGCGTCAGTCCGCCGGACCGGCACGGCTTCTGCAGTCTCGGACCGTCAGTGAGCTACCCCCGCGGGGCGGTCCGGCGCAGCCGCCTCGTGATCGCGGAGCTCGACCCGGCGGTGCCGCGCACCCGCGGTGAAAGCGAGATCCACGTCAACGACATTGACCTCGCGATCGAGTCGCAGGTGCCGATGCCGGAGTACCGCCGTGCCCAGCCGGACGACATCAGCCGCGCGATCGCGGAGCACCTGGTCGACCTGCTGCCGGACAGGCCGAGTATTCAGATCGGCATCGGGGGGATCCCGGAGGCGTTCGTCGACCTGCTCGTCGAGCGACGCGTGCCCGACCTGCGCTTCGTCGGGATGGCCACCGACGGGATGGCCGACGTGTTCGACGCCGGGCTGCTCGACCTTTCGGGCACGGTGCCGTGGCCTGCGGTGATGTCCGCGGAACTGATGGGCTCGCACCGGCTGATGGAGTTCGCCGACGACAACCCGGCCTTGGGCACCTACAGCACCGAGCAGGGCATCAACGCCTCGACGCTGTGGTCGATGGACCACTTCGTCACGATCAACTCCGCGCTGGAGGTCGACCGGAGCGGCCAGGTCGCCGCCGAGAACGCAGCCGGCAAGCAGATCAGCGGCATCGGCGGCAGCATCGACTTCAACGAGGCGGCGCTGCACTCACACGGCGGGTTGCGGGTGGTCGCCCTGCCCGCAGCGGACGTGCGCCGACACAGCTCGAAGATCGTGGATCGCTTCGCAGATGGCACCCCCGTGTCCCTTGGACGGCACAGCGTCGACTGGGTCATCACCGAGTACGGCGCCGTCCGGCTCGGGCCGCTCAGCCTCGCCGAGCGTGCCGAGGCACTCGCCAGCATCACGCATCCCGACCACCGGGCCCACCACCCGGACTTCCCCGCGAAAGGTATTTCCGCATGAGTGTCGAGGTTGAGATCCGCGACGTCAGCCCGCGTGACGGGCTGCAGGACCACTTCGAGTTCGTCCCCACCACCACCAAGACGGAGCTGGTTCGCCGCCTGGCCGAGGCCGGTGTCGGCTCGATCGAGGTGACCTCCTTCGTCTCGCCCAAGGTGGTGCCGCAGCTCGCCGACGCAGCAGACCTGTGCGAGCAGGTGCTCGCCCAGCGTGCGGAGCAGAGGGCGGGCACCCGGTTCGCCGCGTTCGTCGGCACCCGTTCCTGGCTCGACAACGCCCTGGCGTGGGAGCTCGACGAGATCTCGATCGCGGTGCCGGCCACCGACGGGATGTCCCAGGCGAACTTCCGCCGCGACACCGTCGCGATGCTCGAGCAGGCGGCTGTGATGCGCCGCGACGCCCCGGAGACCCTGATGAGCGCGACCGTGGCGGTGGCCTTCGGCTGCCCCTTCGACGGCGCAGTCTCCGCCGACCGAGTTGTCTCGCTTGCGGCGTCCCTGCGCGAGGCCGGCTACGACCGGATCTTTCTCGGCGACACCATCGGCGTCGCCGACCCGGAGCAGGTGCAGAAGGTCGTTGCCACGCTGGTGCGCTCACTGCCCGACACCACCATCGGGGTGCACTTCCACGACTCCCGGGGAGCGGCGGTCGCCAACGTCGTCGCTGCCGTGGAGGCTGGCGCCCGGCTCGTGGACGCCTCCCTGGCGGGCATCGGGGGGTGTCCGTTCGCACCGGGTGCCGCCGGCAACGTGGCGCTCGAGGACGTGGTGTGGGTGCTGGAGGCGATGGGGGTGCGCACCGGCATCGACCGGGAGGCCGTCACCGACGCGGCTCGTTGGCTGGCCGAGACCCTTAAGATCCCGTTGGGAAGCAAGACGCCCCGTCACCGGCTCTTTGACTGGGAGGAGTCCGTATGACCCATGCGGGCGAGGTCGCGGCGCAGGAGGACCTCCCGCTGCTGACCTTCGACGTGGTGCGCGACATCTGCGAGTTCCCCGAGTTCGCGATGACCGTGACCGCCGAGGAGGTCGCGGAGTATCGATCCGTCACCGGCACCGCCGACCAGGGGGAGACTGTCCCGCCCGGGTATGCTGCGGTCTTTGGTCGGCTCGGTTACCTGCGGCGGCACCGGATGCCCGGCGGAGGCGTGCTGCTCGGCCAGGAGATCCGGTGGATGCGCCCTGCAGCACTGGGCGAGCCGCTTGAGATCAAGACCGTCGTCGAGAGCGCAGTGGAGGACGCCCGCTGCCGCCGGAAGGCGGTCTTCGTGACCACCGCTCGTCAGCACGGTGAGCATGTGGCGACGGTCCGAATCGTGGCGGGGTGGCCGGTATGAGCGCCGGCACGGCGTCCCGCCGCTTCGCGATGTCGCAGGACGTGATCGACCGCTGGGCACGGCTCTCGGCGGATCACAACCCGCTGCACGTAGACGTCGAGTACGCCGCCGGTACGCCCTTCGGGGGCACCATCGCGCACGGCCACTACAGCCTCGCGCTCATCGAGGACCTGCTCCTCGCCGAGCTGGGCGACCGGTGGCTGGCTGGCGGACTACTGCGGGATTTGAGGTTCCGGGCGCCGGTACGACCGGGTAGAGAGTACGAGATTCGGCTAATCGCGCAGGACGCCGAGCTCCGAGTCGAGGTCCGCGACGTCGCCGACGAGACCCTGGCCGTCGAGGGCCTCGCGGTGCCGGGGGGCGCCCGTTGAAAGCCCAGGCGGACGCAGGTCAGTCCGCGACCGCCGCCGCGATTCGCGGCGCCGGGTTGGAGTCGTTCTCGATCAAGTAGCCCTGGGCGAGTAGCCTGGTCAAATCGGTGCGAAACTGCTCGCCCGAGCGATGGGCCTGGCTGCCGTGGAACCAGGCGCTGATCCCGTTGGTGGCCGACAGCAGGGTGTTCACCGCGATCCATCTGTCGACGTCGACGAGGCGACCCTCGGCCACACCCTTCTCGTAGGCATCCATGAAGAGGTTGGTGTACTCGCGCCGGCGCTTGTCCGCACGCAGCCCCTCTAGCTTGGCGATCTCGGGACGCTCGTGCAGCAGCAGCGACAGCAGGTCAATGTTGGACACGCACACCTCAATGTGCGCGCGCAGCAGAGACACGAACCAGGGCTGGGCCGAGTCACGCAGCGCCGCGTCGCCGGCTGCCTCCAGTTTCGTCATCAGCTCATCGAAGAGGGCGCCAAGAATCTCACCCTTGCTCATAAAGTGGTAGTAAAGCGCCTGCCGCGTCACACCAAGGCGGTCCGAGACCGCCTGAAGGCTGGTCGAGCGGTACCCATGGGCGGCGAATAGTTTCGCGGACTGGTTAAGCACCTCGCGCCGCGTCACGGCTTGACGACCCACGTCTGTCTCTCTTTCTGCGCAGGCTGCCAGACTAGACGCGCCGCCGGGCCCGGCGGCGGGTTCATTTTTGAGGAGGGCGGTCACAGCGGACGTCGCTCTGGTCGCGGGATGACGCCGAGGCGGCCGGGCCGGATTTCCGCCTCGCCCGTGGCTACGCGTATTCCGTTGGCCAGGGCCACCCACAGATGGACGGACGGCTGCGGGGACCCGGCGGCCACGTCGCCGCTGACGCGCAGCTCGGTGTTGACGTAAACCGGCTGGTGCGTGCGGAACGCGAACCGGGTCACCTCGCCCCAGCCCTCGGCCCAGTTCTCCGCGACTTCGAGCATCCAGCTGCCGAGTAGGGGACCCTGCACGAGTAGCCTGTCGTAGCCCTCGTGCTCGCGGGTGTACTGCTCGTCGTAGTGGATCCGGTGCTGGTTCCAAGTGGCGGCGGAGAAGCTGAACAACTGGACGGCGTCGGGCCGGTTCGTCAGGCACGGGACCGCCGGCAGGTTTTCCTGCTGCCCGCCGCGGGTCATCGCAGTACCCGGACGAAGTCCTCGACGACGGCGAGCGCGTCGTCGACCAGGAAGTCGAGGCGGTAGGTCACCGCGGTGAACGCGCCGGAGCGGCCCTGCTTGTCCTCGACGGCGCGGATCGTCTTGGTCATCCTCACCTGGACACCAGCCACGAGTCGGCGGTGGAACCATACTCGCGACTCCGCTGCGATGCGACGCCGGTAGGAGGTCGGCGGGGTCAGGTCGGGCGCCATGCCGTCTCGGGTCAACTCGGTGAGCGGGACGAGGTTCGACATGGTGTGGCGGATGACCGTGTAGTAACCGAGCGGTGCCACCACGTCGGCGTACCCCAGGGCCCGGGCGACCGCAGGGTCGAAGTGCTTCGGCGCGCGGGCGCCGATGCTGTGGGCGAAGCGCGCCACGTCCACCCGGGTGACGTCGTACGGAGGATAGTCCTCGCGGCGGCCGACCCACGTCCCGGCTGCGTCCACCCCCGCAGCAAATCTCATTCTTGACTTTCTAGCAAGTCGAGGCGCGCGGCGCCGCTCCACATGCTGCCCCGAACCTGGTGGTGCCGGGAGCCATCTCTCGCCAGTACGTGACATCTCGGTGAAGCGTGCGCATGCAGGCGCCCCATCCCGTCACCCCCGGCTGTGGCGATCCCCCGTAGGCGCGGCTTTTGGTGAGTCAACGCGGGTGCTTGACACAATGAGGCAGCAGCCTGTTTGCTGGTCCGCAAGTAACCAGAACCGTCGGATCGCTGTCCGACCCCAATCACGAGGTGGCTCCATGGGCAGAGCACGAGGGCTTCGGATCCTGGCCGTGGCCGGTATCGTGCCGCTGATCATCGCGGGCTGCAGCGGCAGCGGCGGCTCGTCCGCCGGCGGCGAGATCACGGTGGGGGCTGTAATACCGCTCTCAGGTGGCACCGCCTCGGTGGGACAGAACATCCGGCGCGGTTACGAGTTGGCGCAGCAGGAGATCAACCAAGCTGGCGGCATCGACGGCAAGAATCTCAACTTCGAGTTCGCCGACCACACCGGCGACCCGGCCACCGGCGCCCGCGCCGCACGGACGCTCGTGCAGCAGAAGAAGGTCGTCGCCCTCACCGGGTCCTACGAGTCCGGCGTTACCCTCGTAGTCGCACAGACCGCCGAGCAGCTGAAAACGCCGTACCTGGTGCCGTACTCTTCGGCGACCTCGATTACGGAGTCAGGCTTCAAGTACACCTTCCGCACCCGCCCAGCGCTGCCGGAGTGGGCCAAGACGATGAGCCAGTTCCTCGTCTGGCAGGGCGACAACGGCGGCAAGCAGATCTCCAAAGTAGGCTTGCTGGACGACGGCACCGAGTACGGCCAGTCGGCCAAGACGGCCTACACCAACGCCGCGAAGGCGGCTGACCTACAGGTGGTGGGCGCCCAAGCAATTGAGCAGGGCCAAACCAACTTGTCTACCCAACTCGCGCAGCTGCGCTCGGCCGGTGCACAGGCGATCTACGCGTCAACGTACCTGCAGTCGAGCATGGGTGCGATTCGCTCAATGGACTCGCTTGGCTACCATGTGCCCTACATGACCGTCGGCTCCGGAATCGTCGACCCCACGTTTTTCGACCTCGGCCGGCTCGCCGAGGGCGTGACCAGCTCGACCTCGTGGTCACCGAGCCTGGAGAACAACGCGAGCAAAGCTTTCGCTGCGGCCTACGAGAAGAAATACAACAGTGTCCCGACGGATGACGCGGCCTACGCCTACTCGGCGGCTTACGTTCTCAAGGAGGCCATCCAGAACGCCGGCAAGGACGTCACGCCGGAGAAGGTCGCCGCCAGCCTCCGCTCGGACAAGTTCACCTCGCCGCAGGCAAACATCATCCCCAGCGGTGGCACCATCAAGTTCGATGAGCACGGCCAGGCGCACCCGAGCATCCTGATGGCACAGGCCCAGGGCGGTCAGTGGAAGACGGTCTTCCCGGCCGACCTCGCCAGCGCCAAGTACGAGCCGATCGGGCGCTGACCACGCGACCATGGCCGTCTTCCTCCAAGCCCTCTTCAGCGGCGTCCTCGAAGCAGGTCTGCTCATGGCGGTTGCTGCGGGACTCGCGCTCGTCTTCGGTGTGATGGGTGTCGTCAACTTCGCCCACGGCGCCCTGTTGATGATCGGGATGTACGCCGCAGTCGCCGTCGGCGACGTTGGCTCGATCTGGGTGACGAGCTTGCTGGTGATGGCTGCCATGGCGGTGCTGGGCGGGGTGCTGTACGCGGGCCTAATCAGGCCCGCTTACCACCTCGACCACACCTTCCACCTCCTTATCACCCTGGGACTCGCGGTAGTGCTAGAGAACGTGGTGCTCCTCGTGTTCGGTGCCTCGCCGCGGGGGCGTGCGAACGCGGGGATCGGCGGCTCGCTCCAGCTCCTGGGGGCCTCGCTGCCGTGGAACCGGGTGATCCTGTTTTTCCTAGGAGCGGCGGCAACCGCCGCGCTTTATCTGTTCATCACCCGCACCGAGCTGGGCCAGCAGATCCGAGCCGCGTCCCAGGACACGATGGCCGCCGAGCTGGCCGGCATTTCAGTGCAGAAGGTGATGGCGGTTTCGATGGCACTCGGGGTGGGCGTCCTCGGCCTAATCGCTCCGTGGGTCCTCACCACTACGAGCGTCTCGCCCACGCTAGGGGACCGGTTCGTGTTGCTGGCCTTCGTCGTGGTCATCCTTGGCGGCGCAGGCAGCCTCCGCGGTGCAGCCCTGGCGGCGGTCATCGTCGGCCTCACCGAGAACTTCGGGAGCGCCTACCTCCCGGGCACGCTCGGGCTGAGTGCCGTGTGGATCCTGTTCGTGCTCGTCCTGCTGCTCCGACCGCAGGGGATCATGGGGAACAAGCTGTGAACAGCACCCGGCTCGTCCGACTCGTCACCCTCGCTGCGGTGGCGGTACTCGGTTTCGTCACGCCCTACGTCGCGTCGGTAAACGTCCAGTCGGTCCTCACCACCGCGTTGTTCTACGCCTATCTCGCCACCTGCTGGAACCTCACAGGTGCCTTCGGCGGCCGGCTCTCGCTCGGCCACGCCATCTTCGTAGGCATCGGCGCGTACACCTCGACGCTGCTCTTCATCATGGCGGGTATCTCGCCGTGGTTGGGAATGTTCGCCGGCGTGGTCCTGGCCGCGGTCGCGGGAGCGTTCATCGGCTGGATTGCCTCGCGGTACCGGCTGGAGGGCATCTTCTTCGCGATGGTCACGCTCGCCTTCACCTTGCTCGCTGCGCAACTGGTGTCGAACATCGACTACCTCGGCGGCGCGAGGGGCCTGCTGGTCCCGCTCAGCCAGAAGGGAGTGGCTGACTTCCAGTTCGTCTCCACCAAGCCCTATCTGATGATCGCGGCCGTGATGGTGATGCTCGTCCTGCTGCTCACCTGGTGGGTCCGCGGCCAGCGGATCGGTAAGTGGATCGCTGCGGTCGGCGTCAACGAGCGGGCAGCGCAGGCCAGCGGCCTCAACCCGACCGCCATCTCCGCGCTAGGCATGGCGCTCAGCGGTGGGATGAGCGCGTTCGGCGGGACGTTCTACGCCCAGCAGAACCTCTTCGTAGACCCGCCGAGCCTGCTGGACTGGTCCTTCTCGCTGGCCATCCTGCTGCCGGCGATCATCGGCGGTCGCTCCCGTCCCGAGGGCCCCCTGGTAGGGGCGCTAATCCTCATCCCGATGGAGGAAATCCTGCGGCAAAACGCCAACCCCGGCTACGCCGGGGTGCTGCGCGGGTTGATTCTGATCGTTGTCGTGATCGCGTTCTCGGGCGGGGTCCTGCCGGCGCTCGCCAAGGGCTGGCGCCGACTGCGCAGGCGGCCGGCGCCCGGCGCGGAGGAATCCCGTAAGGAGCTGCTCGATGCTGCTTGAGGCCGAGGGCATCTGCAAGAATTACCGGGGCGTACACGCGCTCGAGGACGTGGACTTCACCCTCGGCGAGGGCGAGTGCCTTGGACTGGTCGGACCCAACGGGGCAGGCAAGAGCACCTTGCTCCATATCCTCTCCGGCTTCGTGCCGCCATCGTCGGGCGAGGTCGTCTTCCGAGGCCAGCGTGTGACCAGGCATAAGCCGCACGTCCGAGTCCGGCTCGGCATGGGCCGCACCTTCCAGGTCGTCGAACCGATCGTCGGGATGACCTGCCTAGAGTCGGTGATGGTCGCCGGGCACGTGCGACACCCCCGCCGCGCCGCCGCCACCAAGGCGGCCGCGGAGGTGCTGGAGTTCGTCGGTCTCGGCCCCGAGAGGCACGCGCCCGTCGAATCGATGTCGCTCGCCCAGCACCGGCTGCTCGAGTTCGCCCGGGTCCTCGCCCTGGAGCCTGCGGCGATGCTGCTCGACGAGCCCATGAGCGGGCTCACCCTCGCGGAACGGCGCCGGGTCGCCGAAACGGTCCGAGAGTTGCGCGGTCGGGGTGTCGGGGTTGTTTTGGTGGAGCACGACATGCCGATCATCGTCGACCTATGCGATCGGGTTGTGGTGCTGGACCAGGGCCGCCGCATCGCCGACGGCACGCCGGCCGAGGTCGGCCGGATGGCGAACGTCCGGACCGCCTACCTCGGCGCCGCCGGTTCCGCCGCCTTCTCCGGGGAGGCGTCATGAGCGCGTTGCTGGAGATCCGCTCACTGAGCGCCGGCTACGGCCGGTACCGTGTCATCGAAGACCTCGACCTGTCGATTGACGCTGGCGGCATCGTCGCCGTCGTCGGACCGAACGGCGCAGGCAAGACGACCCTGCTGCGTACCTTGTCCGGTGTCGCCGACCAGTTCGGCGGTCAGATCAGGTTCGCGGGCGAGGACCTCTTCGGCGTTCCGGCCCACCGACGGACCCGGATGGGGCTGCTGCACGTCCCCGAGGGCCGGCACCTGTTCCCCGATCTGACCGTCGAGCAGAACCTCAAGGTCGCCTCCGCCCACCGGGAGGTGCGCGCGCACCGCGAAGCCAACCTGCAGCGGATGACCGAGCTGTTCCCGTCGCTCCAGCGACGCTGGACCGTCCTTGCGGGCAACCTCTCCGGCGGTGAGCAGCAGATGGTCGCGATGGCCCGCGCGCTGATGGGCAACCCGCGGCTGCTCATGGTCGACGAGCCATCGCTGGGGCTGGCACCGAAGGTGGTGGAGGAGATCTATGAGCGATTGATCCAGCTGGCCGCCCAAGGGCTTGCCCTGCTCATCGTCGAGCAGAACGTCACCCAGTCCTTCCAGATCGCCCAACGCGGCTACGTGCTCGAACGGGGTCGAGTGGCGCTGTCTGGCCCGACCCGTGAGCTGGTCGGCGACCCCCGGGTCGCGGGCATCTACTTGGGAGAGAGCCATGTCTGAGCACGTCCGGCTGTCCGTCGCCGACGGCGTCGCCACGATCACTTTGGACCGACCGGAGAAACACAACTCCCTGTCCTACGACGACTGGACCGAGCTCTCGCATAAGATCACCTACGTCGGGGAGGACGCGGACGCCCGCGTCCTGGTAGTGCGCGGGGCGGGAAAGAGGGCGTTCTCCACCGGCGCCGACCTCACCGAGCTCGTCGAGCGGGACGCGTACGCGGCGTATGAGAACGCCCTGCGGCTACAGCGGATCTGCGGTCAGATCGCTCAGCTCCGCAAGGCGTCGGTAGCTATGCTGCGCGGCTACGCGCTCGGCGGAGGCTTTGAGTTGGCGCTGTGCTGCACCTTCCGGCTCGCCTCCGACCAAGCCGTAGTCGGTTTGCCCGAGGTGAATATGGGGACCCTGGCCGGCGCCGGCGGGACCCAGCGCGTCACCCGGCTGGCGCCCACGGGCGTGGCCTTGCGAATGCTGCTGCTCGGTGACCTCCTCCCCGCAAGGGAGGCGCTCGAGCACGGCCTGGTCGACCGGGTGGTGCCAGACGCGGAGCTCGAGGCGGCCACCGCTGAGCTCGCCTCCCGGCTGGGCGCCGGCGACCAGCGCACCACGGCGCTAATCCTCGACGCGGTCCGGTTGGTCACCGAGGGCTCGAACCACGTCGGGCTGGCAGGCGAGGCAGCGCTCTTCGGGATGACCACGTCGTATGACACGTTCCGGGAACGCATCGCCGCCTTCCGGTCGAAGAACGGCGCCGAGTTACGGGAGGAAGGGTGAGCATGGAGGGCGTCAACGTCGGGGTGCTGGCACCCCACACCGGCTTTGCCGCGGGGCCCGATGCGCTGCGATCGGTGGCCGAGGCGGCCGAGGCGCTTGGCTTCGACTCCCTGTGGTGCGGCGACCACGTGCTGCTGCCGGAGGAGCAGGAGTCCGTCTACCCCTACGGGGGCAACGACAAGGACGACAGTTACGAGGTGCCGCCCGACCGGCCGTTCCTTGAGCCGATGAGCGTGCTGTCCTACCTCGCCGCGGTCACCCACCGGCTCCGGCTGGGGGTGAGCGTCGCTATCCTGCCATACCGCTCACCGGCGCTGTGGGGCAAGACCATCGGCACCGTGAACCTGCTCGCGCGGGGGCGGTTCGTTCTGGGCGCCGGGGTGGGCTGGCTGGCCGAGGAATTCGCAGCGCTCGGCAGTGACTTCGGGAGCCGCGGTCGGCGGGTCGACGAGACGCTGCGTTTCCTCCGCGACGCCTGGGCCACCGATGGGCCGATTTCGTTCGAGGGTGAGTTCATCTCGGTGCCGGGGATGTACCTCAACCCGGCGCGCGGCCACGACGCACCCCCACCGGTGTGGGTCGGCGGCAACGGCGCCCCCGCGCTGCGCCGGACCGCTCGGTACGGCGACGTGTGGCATCCGCACGTGCGCGGCACCACCCCGGAGGCGCTGGCGGAGGGGCTAGACCGCATCCGCTCCCTCGCGGCAGACGAGCGGACGGACGCGACGTTCGGCGCGGCGCTGCACTGCCCGCTCGTGCTCGCGGAGCGCGCCGGCGGCGATCCCTGGGACATCGGCAGGCTGGAGGGTCCGGTTGAGCACGTGGCCGACCTGCTGCACCGCTACCGCGACGCAGGCCTTACCGACGTCGTACTCACCTTTGGGGGGAGCGCCGGCCGGCGGATCGCGCTGCTGGAGCACCTCGCCGAGGGACTCTCACTGTCCACGCCGCAGCAGCCAGTCCAGGCCTAGCACCAGAGCACCGAAGGAGCAGCCCAGTGGCACTCAAGGAGACCACCCCGGAGATCCTCGCGGCAGGGGTCGCCGAGCACCCGAACAAAGTCGCCCTGCTGGTGGACGGCGACGCGGTCAGCTACGCCGAGCTCGCCGACCGGGTCGCCGCGGCCGAGTCCTACCTGGTCACCCGCCAGCGCGTGCGTCTCGGGCAGAAAATCTCGACGTTCATGGCCAACTCGGTCGATGCCGCCGTCTGGTTCCTCGCTGCGGGCGGGACTGGCTGCACCCTCGTACCGCTCAACACGAAGTTACGTCCTGAGGAGTTGGCCCACCAGCTGCGCGCCTCCGACAGCACCCTCGTGGTCGTGCGGGACGCGGAGTTGCTCGACCTCCTCGAGGATGCGGTGCTGCAGGACGGCTCGATCCGCGAGGACTTGCCTGAGCTGAAGGCCGTGGTTACCTGTGGCGCGGCGGATGCGGCTTGGGCGAACCCGTACGAGCCGACCGACGAGCGGTTCGAGGTGATGCGACCCGTGCCGGCCGACGTGCTGCTGATGCAGTTCACCTCCGGCACCACCGCCCTCCCCAAGGGCGTGCTGCTGACGCACCGCCAGGTCCTGCTCAACGCCCGGGGCGTCGCCGGCCGCCTCGGCGTGACGCCCGAGGACACCGTCTGCTCGCCCTCGCCGTTTTTCCACTGCGCCGGGAGCACGCTGACCCTGATGCTGGGCCTCGCCAGCGGGACCACCGTGGTGACCACGGGGGCCTTTCACCCGGGTCGTACCCTCGATGTCATCGAGCAGGAGCAGATCACCGTTTACAGCGGTGTCGAGGCGTTCTTCGTCGCACTGATGAACGACAGCGGGTTCGGCCCGGAGCGTGTGGCCAGCATCCGCACCGGCTGGATGGCCGCGCCGAAGGAGATAGCGGAGCAGGTGCACGAACGGATGGGCCTCACCGGCATCGTCAATGTGTACGGCCTCTCCGAGGCCTCTCCGAATGTCTCCATCGCCGACCCGAGCGGCAACGAAACGCAACGGCGCACCTGCGGTAAGCCGCACTCAGGGACCCAGGTGCGCATCGTCGACCCCGGCACCAGGGCGGTGCTCCCGGACGGCAAGATTGGGGTGATCGAGGTCCGCGGACCCTGCGTCACCCACGGCTACTACCGCAATGAGGAGGCGACCCGGGAGGCTATCGACCGCGACGGCTGGTTGCACAGCGGGGACCTCGGGTTCATTGACAGCAACGGTGATCTTAACTACGACGGCCGGTCGAAGGACATGCTGCGCGTGGGCGGGGAGAACGTCGCGCCGGCCGAGATCGAGGCCGCGCTACTCACCCACCCCGACGTCCTCGACGCCGCTGTGATCGGCGCACCGCACCCCCGGCTGCTGGAGGTGCCGGTGGCCTTCGTGGTGGCGCGCGAGGGGACCGACCCGGACCCAGCCGCGCTGTCGGCGTACGCCGCGGAGCGGCTGGCGGGCTTCAAGGTTCCCCATAAGGTGGTCGTCGTGGAGGCGCTGCCCAAGACCGGCAGCGGCAAGACCCAGAAGGTCCGGCTCAAGGAACTCCTGCGGACCTGAGGCCGACGTGAACGCGTACCTCACCGGCGTCGGGGTGACGCCCTTCGGTCGCCTGCCCGGCCCGGACAGCCTGGGCTGGCAGCAGCGGGCCGCCCGACTGGCGCTCGCCGACGCGGGCGTGGCGTCCTACGAGGTCGACGCCGTGATCGCGGGCTACTCCACCGTGGCGGGGCACCTGATGCCCGCGAACGCGTTCGCAGAGTCCTTCGGGATCCAGCCGCAGGTGGCGTTCGGGATGAGCGTCGGCGGGGCCACCGGGCTGGCGATGGTCGCGAACGCCTGTGCCTGGGTGGCGGCGGGACGGGTCCGGCACGTGCTTGTGGTCGCCGGAGAGAACCGGGCCAGCGGGCAGTCCCGCGAGACCAGCACCGCGACGCTGGCGCAGGTCGGGCACCCGGCGTACGAGGTGCCGCTGGGTGGCACCGTGCCTGCGTACTACGCGCTGCTGGCGTCGCGGTACCTGTTCACCCACGGGCTCAAGCCCGCCGACCTTGCGCCGCTGGCCGTGCTGATGCGCGAGCATGCCCGGCACGCAGAGGGCGCCCAATTCCGGGACCCGATCACCGAGGAGGACGTCCTCTCCTCGCGGCCGGTCTGCGACCCGTTGCGGCTGCTCGATTGCTGCCCCGTCTCCGACGGCGGCGCGGCCGTGGTCGTGTCCGCCGAGGCACGGGACCGATGCGTCGAGATCGCAGGCACAGGCCAAGCCAACCTGCACCAGCACCTGTCCGAGTTGAACTTCGACGACACCGGTGCCGGTCTCGCGGCCCGGCGGGCGCTCGCCGAGGCGGGCACGGAGCTGGGCGAGGTGGACGTGTTCGGTATCTACGACAGCTTCACTGTCACCGTCGCGCTGATCCTTGAGGAGTTGGGCCTCGCCGCACCCGGCAAGGCGGGGACGGAGGCGCGTGCCGGGAGGTTCGGCCCGGACGGGAAGCACCCGCTCAACACCCACGGCGGACTGCTCTCCTACGGGCACTGCGGGGTCGGCGGTGGAATGGCGCACCTGGGAGAAGTGGTCACCCAGCTGCGCGGCGAGCGGGGCGCGCTGCAGGTCCCCGGCTGCCGCACCGGATACGTACACGGCGACGGCGGGGTATTTTCGGCGCATGTCGGGATGGTGCTGCGAGGCCATCGGTGACGGCGGCGCGTGACTGGACCGCGGGTGACCCGCGGCTGCTGGTGCGGACCTGCCGTTCCTGCGGGGCGTACTGGTACCTGCCCCGGGTGGCCTGTCCGCAGTGCCACCGGAACACGGTCACAACCTTGCCGGCGGGGGGAGTCGGCACCTGCGTGGCGCGGACCCACGTGCACCCCCAGCGCGGGAGCAGCGGTGACGGGTACGCACTCGTCCTCGTCGTCGTAGCGGAAGGACCTACCGTGATGGTCCGGGCGGCGGATGACGTACGGCCGGGGCACCGTGTCGAGCTCTCGTTCGTCGAGGTGGACGGCCAGCTGCTGCCGTACGTCCGTCGCGATCAAGTGTAGGTGAGCCGAGGCAGCAACCTACCTTCAGCCCGTCCTGTGGTCCGAGCGCTCAGCGCGATACAGGAATACGCAGAATGAAATGACGACGGCGACTCTGCCGTCCATCGAGCGCCGGTCGAGTACCGAGGTCCTGAATCCTTCCTCGCCCTGTCGTCGAGCCGCAGCGGCGGTCGAGTTGCAATCCGGGCACTTCGATGCCGAGCGCGGCGACGCGGCCGAGCACGGGTGCCTCGCCGCTCGGATAGCACTGGCCGAACACGACGTCATCGATCCGGGCCGGGTCGAGCCCGGCTCGTTCAACGATTGCGGTCGGAATGAGGGCGACCAACTTCTCCGCGGGAAGCTCTTTGAACATGCCTCCGTATCGTCCGACGGGTGTCCTTAGCGGCGTACAGATGACGGCGTCGCGCAGTTCGTTCATCGTGAGCCCTTCACGTTGACGGCGGCGGCGAGCTCCCGCTCGGCCCACTGGCGCAGTTCGGCGGTTCGGATCTTGGTGCCGTTGGTTCCTGTCGTGACCGGGAACTCTGCAATCACCCGGAGCAGAGTCGGCACCTTGAAGGGAGCGAGATGGCTTCGGCAGTAGACAACGAGCTCCTCGGACGTCTCGGGCGAGTTCTGCTTGGTGCTGACGTAGGCGACGGCATAGTCCCGACCGGTCACGTCAGTGACGCCCACAACCTTTGCGAGACTGACCGCTGGGTGCTCCATCAGAAACCGCTCGATTTCGGCGGGCTCGACCAGGAAGCCGCGCAGCCGCAAAGCGTCGCCGGCTCGACAGGTGTAGATGAACTCATCAGCGGAATCGATGATGCGCCCGAGGTCACCGGAGCGAAACCACCCATCGACGGTCAGAGCACTGTTCGGCGACTGGTCAAGGTAACCGGTCAGGACGTTGTAGCCCCGGAACTGGAGTTCGCCCGTGTCACCCGGCCCCAGGACGTTGCCGGCGTTGTCGACGACGCGGAGCGCGATGTCCGGGGAGACGACGCGGCCGCCGCCGGCTGCCCGCTCTGCCAGGGGGCGACCGCTCGGCCATATCGCCATGAGGGAGAACAGCTCAGAGGAGCCGTAGACGCCGCTAATTTCGGCGTCCAAGCTCTCGGCCGCCCAGTGGATGACTTCACTCGCCCGCCCCGCGAAGTCCGCGATGCCGCCTCGCCGGAAATGCGGCAGTGGCACCGGCGTCTGCTCCCAAACGTCCTTCAACCTTCCGAACAGGTCATCCCCGCCGAAGGCGTGGGTGACAGCGAACTCGCGCATGTCTGCAAGCACCGTCGCGGGCTCGAACACCGGCTCGAGCAGACAGGTTCCGCCTGCGGCGAGCATCGCCATGGTGGGGTTGAAGCCGAAGACACCGGACAGGGGCAGCGCGCTCAGCAGCGCGTCACCCGGTGTCATTCCTGTTGCCTCAGCAACCTTTCGGGCGTGCGTAGCGACGGCGTGCTGATTGTGACCGGCCAATTTGGGTGCCCCCGTCGAGCCGGAGGTTGTGAAGTAGTTAACGGCGTCGGCCGCCTGGCCAGCAGGGGTCACCGCATCAGCTTCCGTTGCACCCAACTGCCACCAGCCGCCGCCGATATCGGGCCCATCCGACACGACCGCGGTTGACGGGTCACGCCAGCCGGCGGCGACCGTGCACACCCAGGGCGGTCCGTACGCCGCGCTAGCCGACGCCGCCGCGTTGCTCTGCGCCAGTCGCCCCTCGAAGTCGAGTCCATGGAAGGCTGCGGGAACGCAGAGCCCGACGAGCCCGCCGGTCTGCAGCAGGTGCGCCAACTCGTGGACCCCATAGCGAGTGTTGATCCCTAAGCAGGCGGCACCAACCGAGGCGAGGGCAAACTCCAGCACGAGCGCTTCGGTCCAGTTTGGCAGCCAGAGGCCCACGACGTCGCCGCGAGTGACACCATGCGCAGAGAGTTCCGCCGCCGTCCGCAGGCTCTCATCCCGCAGTTGCTCATAGGTCGTAATTCGGGTGGCGCCGTTCGCGCGCTCGATGACCGCCGGTGAGGCAGCATGCGCCGCGGTGACGTCATCCAAGAGCTGTGTGAGGGTAGTCGACTTGGTCGTCATACTCGCCAGTGTCCAGGACCCGATCGCCTCCGGGGTGGGAGACGAAGACGACGTAGCAGCGGTGGAGGGCTGACGTCCCCCCGTTCAGGTCCACGAGGTGACTGCTGGTGATGTGCCTCATCCGACCGAACGACGCCGGCGAAGGGAGTCTCCTGGGTAACGGCGCCAAAACGGCGGGCAATGCTTCGACTAACGGCGGCGTAGGGGTCGACGGGTGCGTTTGAGGACGGCGGCCACGTCGAAGCTGAGCGTCCCGTAGGGGTTGATCGCTTCGAAGTGCGCCGGGCTGAGGTGGGCGATGGCCTCGTTGTTGACCTGGTGGCCCTCGGCCCGGCGAGCGTCGATGGCGTCGTGGAGGTATCCGGTGGTGGACAGGATGCAGGCGTTGACGACGACGGTGTGGCAGTGTGCCTGGGTGGTCTGATCGTCGTGGTGGGGGTAGCGAACGGTGCCGCGGTGGGCGAAGAAGATGAACCGGCGCAGGTCGTTGAGGGCTTCGCCCCGGTTGAGTTGGCGGCCGATACGTCGACGGAAGGCTTCGTCGGTGAACCAGCGCAGGGCGTGGACGGTGCGCAGCAGCTTGCCGTACTCGACCAGGGCCTTGGCCAGGGGATGCTGGCGGGACCCGGCCTGGAGTCGAGCGATGAGTAGGGCGGCGGAGACGTGGCCGAGCTTGAGCGAGCCTCCGATGCGGACCAGGTCGACCAGCTGGGCACCGCGGCCGAGTGCATCGACATGCTCTTCGCCGCGGGATGCGGCCGCCGCGACGATCATCTCGCGGCGCCCGTCCTGACCCCCTGTGCCGCGTTAGCGCAATTGCACGGGCAGGGTGTCCAGGCCGCGGATGAGACTGCTGGTCCGCCACGCCAGCGCGGCGGGGTCGGTGGCGAGGCTCATGTGCGGGTAGCGGGCGAGCAGCCGGGTGATGGCGATGGTGCCCTCGGCACGGGCCAGGGGGGCACCGAGGCAGACGTGGATGCCGTGCCCGAACGCGAGGTGACCGGGGTTGTCGCGGTCGTAGTCGACCAGCTCGGGGCGAGCGAAGCGGTGCGGGTCGCGGTTGGCGGCGGCGAGGGAGACGAACACGAGTTCGTCCGGGCCGATGGTGGTGTCGCCGAGGGTTACCGGTTCGGTGGTGAACCGCAGTGTCGCGATGTGCACCGGCCCGAGATGGCGCAGGTGTTCCTCCAAGGCGGCGGGGATCTGGTCGGGGTGGGCGCGCAACGTCGCGAAACGTTCAGGGTCTTGCAGCAGGGTGAGCATGGTATTGCCGATGAGGTTGACGGTGGTCTCGTGGCCGGCGACCAAGAGCAGGAACGTCATCGACACCACTTCGGTGTCGGTGAGGTTGCCGTCGGTGTCGGTGGTGGCGACCAGTCCGGAGAGCATGTCGTCCCCGGGGTGCGCACGCCGGTGGGCGATGAGGGTGCGCAGGTAGGCGTTCATGTCGCCCGCTGCGGCTAGAACGCCCTCGCGGCTGTCCGCACCGGCGAACAGGATGGTGTTCGTCCAGGCCCGGAACTGGTCCCGGTCACCGGCGGGGATGCCCAGGAGTTCACAGATCACGGTGATCGGCAAGGGAAATGCGAACGCCGACAACAGATCGACCGGGCCGGTGGTGGACATGGCGGCGGTCAGGTCGTCGGCGATGTCCTCGACCCGCGGCGCCAACGCGGCCACCGACCGGGGGGTGAACGCTTTCGCGACGAGGCGCCGGAGCCGGGTGTGGTCGGGCGGGTCGGTGTTGAGCATGTGCTCGGCCATGTCCGAGCCCATGGCGTGCACCCCTGGGTGGGTGGTGTCGATGATCCGCCTAATCTGGTGCACGTCTTTGCGGATCGTCGGATCGGCCAGCACTTGTTTGGCAACCGTGTAGTCAGTGATCAGCCACCCTCTCAAACCTGCTGGCAGCCGCACATGGTGAATGGGACCCTGCGTCCGCAGCTGCTCATACAGCGGTCCCGGCTCGCGCAGAAACTTCTCCGACAACTCGATGGGCGCCGTGCTGTGCACAATCGCTGCCTCTCATTCGGATGGGTGGCCGGCACCGACGGTACGGGGACGTACGGTTGTCTCGTTGGGCTGTCGTTGCTCTCACCGGTCGCCTCGTGCGCGAGCGACCTGCTCGGCGAGGGCACCGTGTGCTGCCCGGACGGCTGCGGCCTTGCGGGTTGCCGCTGCGGCGTGCAGCTCGGCGAGGGTCCTGCTGTGATGGGGTGCCCGCTGCCTCGGTCGTCGCCGCGGAAGTGGTCTCGGTGGCGACGCGGTGCCCGATCTGCTCGCTCAGCTCGTTGAGCCCGTTGACCACGGCGGGGTTGTTCTGCGCCCGCAGGTAGTCCGCGAGGCGGGCGGCTTCGGTGATGTTCGGGCACATTACCGTGGCGGCATCCCCGGCCGGGGTGACCGCGCGGACACCCCATTCCTGACCGACCGGGGCGGTGGCCACGCTGAGCCCATGCTGGGGTACCTGCGGGTTCCCAGCGTCAACGGTGAACTGCTGGCGCTCGGTGTCACTCATCGGCCGCACCACCGGGTTGTCCTGGGTTTCAGCGATGCGGGCGGCGTGTTCGGCGTTGCTGTAGGCGGCGCGGCCGCGGCGCTCACGCTGCTCGGCCAGGCGCTGACTGAGCATGTTCAACAGCTGGGTCATGGCCATGATGTGGTCCCGCGTCAAATGCAGCTGGGGAACTTCGGCCTCGGTCATCTGCGTGGTCCTCTCCGTGGTGGTTCAACCGTGGGTAGCCGAGTGGCTCCCGGGTAGCTGGTCGGCGCAGGCTGCGCCGAGGTGGGCGCCTGGCGGGTTTGCTGGGCCTGTTGCTGCAGGAGATGGCGCATGCCGGCGGCGAGGTCCGGTGGTGGGGGTGCGAGCACGGTGGGATGCTCACGCAGCAGGGTGCTGGTCTTCGTGGCGGCCGCGGCCTGATGCAACCGCCGGGCCTGCTGACGATCGGCGGCGACCTCGGCGGTCAGCGCGGCGAGGGCCAGCAGCAGCGCCACGGTGGCGGCGTTCTGGTCCTTGCCCTTGCCGGAGATCATGCCCATCATCCCGATCTGCCAGGACGCCATCCGCAACCCCTGCGCCGCGGTGCCCCACTGGTTGGGTTGCACAACGCCCGGTGTTCGGGCAGCTCGGTCATACACCGCGGCGGCGGCCGCACTCGGCCCGGCGTGGATTCCCTCGGTGGCCCGGGCCAGCGAGGCGAGCAGGTCCGCGGTGGCGTGCGCGATGCCGTCCGCCGCCTCGGTACCGGCGGCCAGCGCGGTACGCGCCTGCTCCGCCGCCGCTGCCCCGGTACGCAGCGCGGTCACCTTGTCCTCCTGTGACGCCTTCGACAGCCGGGTCGGAGTCACCTGCACCTGCGGCGTGGGGGCGCTGTCCCATCGTTGCTGCAGCTTGGGTAGCGACAGGTCCGGGGCCAGGGTGCGGCCCCCGAACAGCACCTGCTTGCCCTTGCGGTCGGTGTCACCGGCCATCCCGACCGCGTACCCGCGGAGCGTCCCGTCCGGGCCGTGGTTCTCGTGCACCCGCACCCCCTGGGCGCGCAACGCCTCCAGGAACTCCGGGGTCCCTCGCTTGGTGGCGGCGGTCTGCGACACGATCTGGCGTAGGCGCACCCGCGACGGCAACACCGCCACCGCGGTGCCACCACCACCGCCCGCACCCCCGGTGCCGGGCCCATCCGGGCGCGGCCCACCGCGCCGCGCGGCCTTCTCGATCTCCCCCCGCGTCGCCGCCCGGGTGGCGGTCTTGTCCGCCCCCGCGGTCAACGTGAGGCCGAGTTTCCCCTCCCACTCCCGGCACACCGACCGCACCACGGTGAAGTCATTGCGGGGGTGAAACCGTCGTTCACTGTCCTGGCGGACCAGGGTCGCCATCAGGTGAATGTGGTTCTCGTCGTGGTGCACCGCGATCCACCGGCACCCCCCCGAATCGTCGGTGGGGGCGATGCCGGTGCGGTCCATGACGTCCTCGGCCACGCCCCTCCACTCAGCATCCGACAGCACCCGGTCGGAGTCCTCGTTGCGCAGCGAGCACTGCCACACCCACCCGTACTTCGACCCCTTCTCCCCCGGGCCCGGTGCCCGATCCGGTAGGCCGGCGGCCTTTCCGGGGGCGGTCATGTCCTCGATCAACTCACCCATTTCCCCCTTGTCGTAGGCGAAGTCGGAGTCCCCGACCCTGGCGTCTGATGACGACGGGAATAGCGACCGCGCAGAACACCGGACGTGCCATCCGCACGACCTCCAGAACGTACCCCTACAGCGCGTAGGATTTGATGATGACGTCTACCGCTCGACCCGGGACTGGGTGACGCGCATCCCGGGGAGCCCGGCGTCCACCGGGGTGGGGGCGGTGGTGGTCATCGTCGGTCTCCTGTCGTGACGGCGCTGCTCAGCTGCTCGGTGGTGGGGCCCTCACCGCTGGTGTGGGCGTGGTACTCCACGGCGTCGCGGGTGAGTTCCATGAAGGCTTCTTCCAGGGAGGCTTCCCGCATCGAGAGCTGGTGCACCCGCACCCGGTTGTCGAAGGCGATGTCGCCGATCTGCTTGGCGGTCAGCCCGTGCACCTCCAACTCACCCGGCTGGCTGCTGGTGACCGTCACGTCCGGCCCCACCAACGCCTCACGGAGCTCGTAGGCCTGGGGGGACCACACGGTGACCACGTTGCTGGAGGCCTGGGCGACGAACGCGGCGACACTGGTGTCGGCGATCAACTCGCCGCGGCCGACGACGATGAGGTGCTCCGCGGTCAAAGCCATCTCGCTCATCAGGTGCGAGGACACGAACACGGTGCGCCCGGGAGCGGCGAGTTGTTTGAGCAGGTTGCGGACCCAGAGGATGCCTTCGGGGTCCAGCCCGTTGACCGGTTCGTCGAGGATGACGGTCTGCGGGTTACCCAGCAGCGCTGAGGCGACCCCGAGGCGTTGGCCCATGCCGAGGGAGAAACCGCCGGCCCGCTTCTTCGCGACCTCACGCAACCCGACGAGCTCGATCACCTCATCGACCCGGGCGCGGGGGATGCCGTTGGTCTGGGCCACGGCCAGCAGGTGGTGAAACGCCGAGCGGCTGGTGTGCACCGCTTTGGCTTCCAGCAGGATGCCGAGCTCGGCCATCGGCGCGGTGGCGTCGGCGTAGCGGTGCCCGTTGACGGTGACCGACCCGTGGGTGGGGGCGTCGAGTCCGGCGATGATCCGCATGGTGGTGGACTTGCCGGCACCGTTGGGCCCCAGGAAGCCGGTGACCACACCGGGTTGCACGGTGAACGTCAGGTCCCGCACGGCTACTTTGTCGCCGTAGCGTTTCGTGACGTCGCGGACTTCGATCATGGGTTGCCTCCAAGGTTGTGCGCGCGGGCCGAACGGCGGGTGGGGTTGTCGGCGTGAGCGAGGGTGACGGGCAGCGCGTCGAGCCCGAAGACGAGGGAGGTCGTGCGGAACGCGAGTTCCTCGGGTGCGACGGCCAGGGCGATGTCGGGGTAGCGGCGCAGCAGGGCCGGGTAGGCGATGCGCAGTTCCATCCGCGCCAACTCGGCGCCGAGGCAGCGGTGGATGCCGTACCCGAAGGCGAGGTGCGAGGTCGGGTCGCGCACCGGGTCGAAGTGCTCCATCCCCGGTCCGAGTGTTTGGTCGCGGTCGGCGCCGCTCAGCGAGCACACCACGAGGTCACCGGCCGCTATCTGGACACCGCAAATCTGCATGTCCGCCGTGGCGAAGCGGGGGAAAGCCACCTGGACCACGCTCAGGTAGCGGAGCAGCTCCTCCACCACCGGGGCTGCCGCGGTGTCCTCGCGCTGCAGCCGCTCGCGTGCGGGGCGGTCCTGCAGCAGGAGCAGCGCGCCCAGGGCGAGCATGCTCGCGGTGGTCTCGACACCGCCGGTGAGCAGGCCGTCGGCGGTCCGGCGAGTTCCTCGTCGGTGATGTCGTCGCCGTGTTCGGTGATGAGCATGCCCAGCAGGCCGTCTCCGGGGTTGGCGCGCTGGTGTTTCACCACCCCCGCGCAGGTAGGTCAGGGACTCCGAGAGCGCCCCCAGGGAGGGGCCCGCGCCGGCGAGGAGGTCGAAGCGTGCGGTGCTCAGCCGCTGGAAATCGGCCCGGTCCACGGAGGGGATGCCCAGCAGTTCGCAGATGACCAGGGCGGGGATGGGTAGGGCGAAGTCCGGCCAGAGGTCGACCCGTCCGGTGCGGGTGCCCAACGTGTCGAGTTGCGCGGCGACGATCGACTCGATTCTGGGGGTCAGCCGTTGCAGCCGGCGCATCGTGAACTCCGGGGTCAGCAGCCGCCGCAGCCGGGTGTGCGCAGGCGGGTCGGCGAACCCCAGCCCACCGGGATGGTCGGCGGCTGTGGCGCCGGCGGTGCCGACGAGATGGGTGAAGTCGTTGCTGAACCCCTCGATGGTGCCGAGGACCGCCTTCGCTTCGTCGTAGCCGGACACCAGCCACACGGTGAACCCGAAGCCGAGGGGCAGCTTGGCGATCGGCGCGGTGCGCCGCAGCCGGGCGAGGTCGGCGACGGGGTCCACACCGGTGCGGTGCAGCGGCATCAACGCAGCACCCGGCAGGAACCCGAGCTTGGACAGGTCCAGACCGTGGCGGGTGCGGCGGGCCAGGTACTTGCGTCCGGCCCAGCCGAGGGCTTGCGAGCGAACAGCGGAAACGGTGATCACCCGTGGGGTCCGCAACCCGGTGCAGGGGTGACGTTCCCGGTGACGAGGTGCCAGGACTGCGGGGTGAGCTGGTCGGCCTGGGTGTGGGTGAGGGCGCCGACCGCGGCGAGGCGGTCCAGCACGTGTTGCTGACGCTCGCCGGCGGTCTGGGGGTTGGCCAGGGGGTCGTAGTTGCTCGGGGCTTGGGGCAGGCCGGCGAGCAGGGAGGCTTGCGACCAGCTCAGATCCTGGGGTGGGGTGTTGAAGTAGCCGCAGGCGGCGTCGTGCAGCCCGTAGAAACCGTGCACGAAGTAGGCCACCTGGGCGTACATCTCGAGGATCTGCGCCTTGGAGTAGGCGGCGTCGAGCTTGGCGCCGAGGACCACCTGCTCGACGATGTCGGTCGTCGAGCGCTGCCCGTTGCTGTACAGGTTCTTGGCGAGCTGCTGGTCCAGGGTGCTGCCCCCGGTGTCCTGGGCCCCGAAGACCCCGAGCCCGGCGCGCGCGACGCCGAGGCTGTCAATCCCGTGATGGGTGTAGAAGCGGCTGTCCTCGGTGGCGATCAGCGCGGTCGCATACTTCGCGGGTACCGGCTGGTTGAGATCGTTGGATTGGTGGCTCTGGGCGAAGGCGCTCGCCCGCGCCTCGGCGTCACCCACCGACGGGGTCAGCACCCATAACCCACCGAAGATGACACCGGCAAGGGCCACCAGGACGACAGCGACGACCACGAGACGACGCAACCAGGTCCTGGCTCGCCTGCGAGGCCGCCGATGCGGGGGCCTGGGCCGGGTGGCGCGGTGCTGGGTGATCACCGCTGCCCGGGTGGACTCCGGCGGCCCCGTGGATGCCGGTAGTGACGGACGGCGGCGACCCCGCAGCCGAGCAACATCCCGACGATGATGAGTTCGACCCGCTCGTCGGTGACGAAGACCCCCGGTGCCCAGCGGTCCACCAGAACCAACAGAATCGCGATGAGGATCAACCCGACCGACAAACCGGCGAGCAACACACCACTGGCATCCTCGCGGCGCGGCGAGCGACGCACGGACGGCACTGTCCGCTCAGCCCTGCTGTTCACCTGTCACCTCCACTGGACGCGTTGACCCACAAGCCTACGCCTACAGCCTGTAGGTGGGCTGTGGAAGCAGTCACTGTGGAGGTTCTCCGTGAGTGTGGGACAAGGCTGTGCCCAGACCTCGCCCTCAGGCGCGCGGGGTGAGCTGCCGGCCGGCCACGACCAGGGCGGCGGCAACGACGAGGGCGAGGGCACCGGAAATCAGCAGGGGCAGCTGTCCTGAGGTGTTCCAGGCCAGGCCGGCCCAGATACCGGCGAGGAGTATCGCTGCGCCGGTGAGGCCTTGGTAGAGGCCTTGGGCGCCGCCTTGTCGCCCGGGTGGGGCCAGGCTGGCGACCCACGCTTTGCCCACGCCGTCGGTGGCGGCGGCGAACCCGCCGTAGAGCGGGAGCACCACGAATACCCAGCCCGGTGAGTCGATGAGACCGAGCCCGAGGTAGCCGACGGCGAAGAACACCAGGCCGGCGGCGAAGACCAGGTGGCGAGGCACACCGTAGGAGAGGGCACCGGCCGGATAGGCCAACCCGGCGTAAACGAGGTTGTAGACGATGTAGGCGGCGATGACCCCGGCGGTGGACAGGCCCAGGTCGTGGGCGCGCAGCAACAGCAGCGCATCGGGAAAGTTGACCAGCGAGAACAAAGTAAGTGTCCCGATCAGGGCGCGGAGTCGTCGGGGCAACGCCGTCGGCACTTTCCCCCGCGCCGGCATCGGTGACCGCTCAGCAGGTGCCTGCGCATCCGGGTCGGGGTGGTGCGTCTCGCGGACCAGCAGCACCGAGAACACCGCCGGGATGACCGCGATGAGCAGGAGCGGGCGGATCTGATGGTCGAACAGCTCGTAGAGTCCCAGGCCGAGTGCGGGGCCGACGACGGCACCGGCCGTGTCGACCGCGCGGTGCACCCCGAAGATCCGGCCTCGGTAGGCCGGTGCGGCGCCCACCATGAGCAGCGCGTCGCGGGGTGCCCCCCGCACTCCTTTCCCGAGCCGGTCCACGCAGCGGGCCACCAGGACCACCGGCCATGTCCCGGACACCGCAAGAATGAGTTTGCCCACCGCCGCCAACCCGTAGCCCAGGGCGATGAGGGGGCGCTTGCGACCACGGTCGGCGCGGCGGCCGGCGACGATTTTGCTCAGCGCCGCGACACCTTCCGCTGCCCCCTCCACTGCCCCGACGACCGCGACCGGTGCCCCCAAGGTGACGGTGAGGAAGATCGGCAGAATCGGGTACAGCAGCTCACTCGCCGCGTCCTGGAAGAAACTCACCCCACACAGCACCCGCACATTGGGGGTGAGCCACCCCGCCCGACTCCCCGTTTTCGGCTCAGCGCGCGACTGCGGCTGCATCGACACGACCTCCTTCGGCGTCATCGCCGGATCGAGCTGGCACCGGGCAACGTCGACGACCTGCCACCACACCCTTCCGCGCATCTCGAATGTTTTCGCCCGACCGAATGCAGGTAGGAGCGAGGGCTCTCGGTTGCTTTGGCGGGGCTCGGCGTCATTGTCCCGGGGGCGTCACCCCAGGAACGATGACGCCGGGCGGCAGCACGATCGGCGGCACTCCGGGTATGGGCACTTGGATGGTCTGCTGGCCGCCGTTGAAGGGGATGTTCGGGGTGGGTGGCAATACCCCGGTGCTCACGTACACGGTGACGTAGGCGCCAGTGACGGCAGGCCCTGTGATGCTCTGACCGATCACCGTGCCCCGGACGCTGCCGTTGGCCTGGTCGGCCTGGGTGACCTGGTAGCCCAGCTCGGTCAGCTGTTTGACGGCATCGGTGGCTGCGATGCCGACCAGGTTGGGTACGGTGCCCGCGCCGGACCCGTCCAGGTATTTCGGGTCGGTCGGCGGCAGCGCGACCGGGCCGAAGCTGTCGATGATGGGCTTCATCGCCGCGAACCAGGTCCTGGCGGGCTCCTGGCCGCCGGTGAGGTTCGCGGAGGAGCAGCTGCGCAGCGGGTCATGGCAGATGCCGCTCGGGGTGTTGGAGTCGTCGAACACCAGGTTCGCGGCGGCGAGGGTGTTGGTAAAGCCAAGGAACGCCGAGGAGTACTCGCGTTCGGTGGTGCCGGTCTTGCTCGACATCGGCAGCGTCCAGCCCGCGGTGCTGGCCGCGCCCGAGGCGGTACCTCCGGATAGGTGGTCTTGGCTCAGGGCAGTGGCCAGGGTGTTGGCCAGGCCCTGTGGCACCACCTGCTCGCACGGGGGGGCGTTCACCCTCACCGGCTTGCCGTTGGCGTCGGTGATCGAGTCGATGGGGGTCGGGGGGCACCACATGCCGCCCGAGGACAGCGTGGCGGCCACGTTGGACAGCTCCACCGGGTCCACGGCTTCGGGCCCGAGGGTGAACGAGGCCAGGTTCTGCTTCTTGAACTTCGCGGCGATGCTCAGGCCCGGGTCCTCGCTGGGCTGGGTGGCGTAGGAGCGCAGGCCGAGCTTGACGGCCATGTCCACCGTGGGTGTCACCCCGGTGGAGGCGATCAGCTTGACGAAGCCGGTGTTCGGGGACTTCGCGAGCGCCTGGGTGACTGAGTACTGCGAGTTGTAGCTGCCGTCGTAGTTCTTCACGCAGTAGCCGCCGACACCGCCGCCGCAACCACCGGTGCCGAAGGTGGCGGGCAACCGCACGGACTGTGGGGTGTCCAAGATGGAGTTGATGCCCAAGCCTTTTTCCATGGCGGCGGCGGTGGTGAAGATCTTGAAGATGGATCCGGCGCCGTCACTCTCCAGCTTGGCGGTCTGCAGCAGCGAGGTCTCCTTCGCCTGCGCGTCGTAGCCGTAGGTACGGTTGTCGGCCATGGCCAGCACCTTGTGCGAGGTCTGGCCCGGCGCGACGATGTCCATCACGCTGGCGATGTTGTTCAGATCGGTGGGGGCGTACTTGTTGGTGGCTGCCTTCGCTGAGGCCTGCACCTTCGGGTCCAGCGTGGTCTTGATGGTGTAGCCGCCCTTGTTGACCTCATCCGGGCTGATGCCGGCGTCGGCGAGGTACTTCAGCACGTAGGAGCAGAAGAAGCCGGTGCTCTGCGCCCCGGCGGCGCCCACGCAACCATTGGGCACCGTCTTGGGTTGCGGCAGCACGCCCAGCGGCGCGGCTTTGGCATTGGCCGTGTCGGTGGCGTTGAGCACGCCGTTGGTCTGCATGGTGTCCAGCACGACGTTGCGGCGAACCAACACCGCCTCGGGATTGGTGTAGGGGGTGACGGAGCTGGACTGCACCATCCCCGCGAGCATGGCCGACTGCGCCACGTTGAGGTCTTTGGCGTCGATGCCGAAGTAGGTCTGGGCGGCACTCTGGATGCCGTAGGCGCCGGAGCCGAACGGGACGAGGTTGAGGTAGCGGGTGAGGATCTCCTGCTTACCCAGCTCCTTGTCCAGCGTCAGGGCGATGCGAATTTCCTTGAGCTTGCGCGCATAGGTGGGGTCGGTCGCCGCTTGGCGCTCGGCGTCGTTCTGCGCCACCACCAACAGTTGGTAGTTCTTCACGTACTGCTGATCCAGTGTGGAAGCGCCCTGCTGCGTCGAGCCCGAGGAGGAGTTGGTCAGCAGCGCGCGGAACGTGCCGCGCCAGTCCACACCCTGGTGCTGGTAGAAGCGTTTGTCCTCGATGGAGACGATGGCCAGCTTCATGGCTTGGGAAATCTTGTCGCTGGCAACGACGGTGCGGCGCCCGTTCGGGTCGTACAGGTAGGCGATGGGGTTACCTGCGGCATCCAGCATGGTGCTCATCTGCGGCACCTGGCCTTGGACGAGCTCGGCGGACACGCCGGCGATGGAGTCGCTGGCTTTGTTGGACAACAGACCAATTCCACCGACCATCGGGAACATCAGCCCCGCCAACAGCACCCCGGCGATGACACAGCACCCGGCGAGCTTCGCGAATGAGGAGCTCATGTGGTCACCACCGCCGCGGCAGGCACGGACAGATACCGCAAGATAAGGGCACGGGACGAGCCTACCTGCTCTTCCTACATGCTGTAGGGCGCTTCGCATGTCGGGCGATATGGACCGTTGACCAAGCACCAACGTGATGCAGGCGGTGAGAACCTACCCGAAGATCGCCCGTCCCTCGGTGAACGCCCTGACGAGCGCCTACAATACGTGGGACCACCGTCGGGTGCGGAGGGAGGGGCCAACTGTGAGATCCGTCAAAGATCGTCGTGACGGACGTGACCGCCGTGGGCGTGGGGAACTCGAAAGCGAGGTTCTCGCCACGCTGTGGGCCGCCGAGCGTCCGTTGACTCCCGCCGATGTGCAGGAGGGCTTGGGTACACCCATCGCCTACAACACGGTGCAAACCATCCTGATCCGCCTCCTCGAGAAGGGGCTGGTGAGCCGGGAGAAGGCCGGCAGGGCCCACACCTACCAACCGACACGCGGGCAAGCCGAACTCGCCGCCGAACGGATGCACGCGGTGATGGGTCGAGGCAAAGACCACGTCGCGGTGCTGCAACGCTTTGTGCACGGCCTCAGTGCCGCCGATGAACAGGCTTTGCGTCATCTGATCAGCACAGACCACGAGTGATCCCGGCCCGATCGCGGCACCGCGACGACTCTCGCTGAATCCAGGATAGGGAGTGGCCAGTGCGCATCAGCGTCTATCTGCCGTCGCTGGTGTCGCTGGCTCTACCGGTCGCCACTCCCCTGTTGGCCGGCCGCCTCGCGCCCGCGCTCGCGACGCGCGTCCTGACCGCCAGCGCCGCCATCGCGGCGGCGGCCAGTACCTGGGGCCTGACTCTGCTGAGCCTTACGTTGATCGCGCGCACCCCCGCGGCAGGAGAGGGGCCACCCACTGGCGAGAGCAGGCGCCCGGCGGGTTCGAGGGGCGGAGCCGAGAGCTGATGACCTCCACCGCGCGACCGCCGAGCCCACCTGGCGGGATCGTTGCCGGCCCCCCGGTCCGTACCCGACACGGCGCCGAGCTGCTCATGTTGGTCTTCGCCGCCGCCATCACCACCGCCGCCCTGGTACTGGTGGAAGTCAACCAGAACCAGCGGCTGTCCCCCGATCTGCTCGGGTACGGCGGCACGTACCTGGCACTGTTCACCGTGGCCCACATGGCGGTGCGCAAGCTCGCGCCCTACGCCGACCCGCTGATCCTGCCGTGCGTTGCACTGCTCAACGGACTGGGCCTGGTGATGATCCACCGCCTGGACCTCGCGGCAACGACCAAGGCGGTGCAGGCCGGGCAACCCGCGCCGGGCGGCGACGCCTCGCACCAGGTGGTGTGGACCGCCATCGGCGTCGTCCTGTTCCTCGGGGTGCTGTGGTTCCTGCGCGATCACCGCAGCCTCGCCCGCTACGGCTACACATGCGGACTGGCCGGACTGGTCCTGCTGATCATCCCCGCGGTGTGCCGGCCCGGTTCAGCGAGGTCAACGGCGGCAAGAACTGGATTCTGCTCGCCGGGTTCTCCATCCAGCCCGGTGAGTTCGCCAAGATCCTGCTGCTGATCTTCTCCGCGTCGTTTCTCGTCGCCAAACGCGAGCTGTTCGACACCGCCGGCAAGCACATCTTCGGGATGGACCTCCCGCGCGCTCGTGACCTCGCCCCCATGCTGCTCGCGTGGGCAGTGTCCATCGGTGTCCTGGTGTTCGACAAGGACCTCGGGTTCGCGCTGCTGATCTTCGGCACCGTGCTGGTAATGCTCTACATCGCCACCGAACGGGTGAGCTGGCTGCTCATCGGAACAGTCTTGTTCGTCGGCGGGGCCTACGTCGCCTACCACCTGTTCACCCATGTGCAGGTGCGGGTGCAAACCTGGTTCGACCCGTTTGCCACATATTCCACGACCGGATACCAGCTCTCGCAGTCGCTGTTCGGGCTGGCCACCGGCGGTGTGGGCGGCACCGGGCTCGGCGCGGGACGCCCCGATATGGTGCCCTTCGCCAAGACCGACTTCATCGTGGCCGCGATCGGCGAGGAGCTCGGCCTCATCGGCATCACCGCCGTGCTCATGGTGTTCGCCATCCTCGTCATCCGGGGCATGCGCACCGCCCTCGCCGTGCGGGACACCTTCGGCAAGCTGCTCGCCGGGGGCCTGGCCTTCACCATCGCCTGGCAGGTGTTCGTGGTGGTCGGCGGCGTCACCAAACTCATCCCGCTGACCGGAATCACCACCCCGTTCGTGTCCTACGGCGGGTCCTCGTTGCTGGCCAACTACGTGTTGGTGGCCATCCTGCTCCGAATCTCCGACGCCTCCCGGCGTCCCGCCCCGGCCCGCGAACCCCGGGTCGGTTCGGCCACCCCCATCGCGGAGGCATCCACCCAGATCGTGAACCTAGATCGTGCAGCACGCCGGTAGGCAGGCACCCTCGTCTGGACAGTGATCCGCCGGTTCGATACAGCCGCGATCGCTAGTCGACGCAAGGCACGCCGCCGCCGTCCACGGGGAGCCCCTGGGGTCCAGGCGCGGGTGGGGCGGTGCTGGTCGGTGGTGGGGTTGTCGCTTTGAGGGTCGTGGCCTGCTGCGCCAGATCAGCTGCGGGGGTGAAGCCCGTGCCGAGCACGATGGTGACTGTGGCGGTGGGCAGGGCAGTATCCGGGGTAGCGGCGGGCGCCCCGAGCAGGCCGGCAATGGCGTCGGCGTGGCCCTGTGCACCGCTGCCGTAGGAAACTGCGGTGGCGTGTTGCGTGCTGTTCCCGACGGTTCCGGCGGTGAGGCCCCCGCCGACCAAGGCGGTGGACACCGTGGTGGCCAAGCCGGGGCGCCCGTCGCCGTTGAGCACGTTCACGGTGACGGGCGCAGCGGCCGGCGGCGCGGTGGTCGTGGCCGGTGGGGGTGGTTGCAGCCCGAAGGCGATCCGCACCTGCTGTTGGACCTTGGCTTGGTCGACGATGTTCACGGCTTGTCCGTCCACGGTGTCGTACCGCTCGATGGGCAGCGTCGCGAAGGTCACGTTGCCCCCGGTCAGGTTCTGCGCTTGTTGGACGAAGGTGGTGATGTCCCAGCCCGCGGAGATGACCACATCCTTCTTCGCCACCTCGATCAGGCTCTGCAGCTTGCCGAGGTTGGTGAAGGTGCCGGCGCTGGCCAGCTTGTGCGTGACGGAGGAGAGGAACGCCTGCTGGCGGTGGGTGCGGTCGAGGTCACCGTTGGTCAGGCCGTGGCGTTGGCGGACGAAGGCCAACGCTTGGGCACCGTCCAAGGTCTGTGGACCGGCGGGGAAGTCGGCACCGGAGTAGCTGTCGTTCACCGGGTGATTCAGGCAGACCTGCACGCCTCCCAGCGCGGAGGCCAGGTCGTAGAACCCGGCGAGGTTCACCTCGGCGAAGTGGTCGATCGTGACGCCGAGGAAGTCCTGCACCGTCTGCAGGGTCTCGGCCCGCCCGGCCTCGCGGCCCTGGGTTTCCAGCGTGTGTGGGTCGGTGACCCCGGACTTGGCCAGGGCGTCCTCGGTGGCGGCCTTCTTCAGCCCGTAGGCCTCCTTGATCTTGACGTGGTCGTTGCCGGGGATGCCCCGGACGGGCACGTAGTCGTCGCGCGGGATGGAGAACGCCGTCACCGTGCTGCCGTCTTTCGGGATGTGCATCAGGATCAGGGTGTTGGTGTTGTAGCCGCCGGCGGAGCTGTCGCCGGCGTGCAGCTGGTCGAGGATGGCCTGCGGCAGCGGGTTGCCGTTCTGATCCTTGCGGGAGTCCAGTCCGATCAACAGGATGTTCACCGAGCCGTCCTTGGTTCCCGAGCCGCTGGTTCCGGCCAGGGCGTTGGACGTCGTCATCCCCTGAGTCAGCGTATTCAGCGTCGACCAGGCGACACCGGTGATCACCAGGACCATGACCGAGGCGAGGGTGGCCGCCACCCGGGGCAGGATCCCCGGCCAGCGCGCTCGGGTACCACTGTGCCAGTACCTCCGCCGGTGCGAGCCCCGGACGGCGGAGGATCGCTGAGCGGAGGACCGGGACCGAGGCCTGGTCTCCCGGCCTCCGGCGGCACGCGGTTCCCGTGGTTTCCCTCTGGCGCGACGGGAGGGCTCCGATCCTGGAAGCCGCGCTGCGCCTCGGGGAGGGTTGCGGGTTTCCCATTCCGCGTCGTGGGGTGGTACGCCACCATGGGGTGGTACGCCACTGCCGCGCCCGCCGTCGGGACGCCGCGGACCGTCAACCATGGGCTTCACGATCCGGGGGGATCGAGTAAGTGCCTTGCGGTGGTACCGCACGGCGCACCGGCACCGCGTGTCTGCGGCAGGCCGGCCTGCCGGGAGCTGGTGTGCGATCCGGGTACCGGGCTGTCACTTCGCTCTCCGCAATCGGCCCCGGCCTCGACTCATGGCCCGCGCGGCGGTGCACCCGCCGTGTCCCCACATGAATCGGGGTTGCTCTGCAGCCATCCCGCCCTCACTTCCCGCAATTGTCGTCGTCAGGGCCGTCGTCCCGCCAACGATCCTACAGTTTGTAGGTCTGGCAAGGCTGTAAGCGCAGGGAGTTGTCCGTCGTCTTGTACCGGCCCGGGCGAACATGTCCGCTGCTGTTGCGGTCATGCGGTCAACAACCGGAGGACGTACCCGTAGTGGCTCTGGTGGCCAGCTGCCACGAGTTCGGCGTGATCTGGTCGGCTTCCGCCCGGGTCAGAGCGCCGGCGGCGACCAGGCGATTGAGGACGTGGGCTTGGAGCTGCGCGGCTACCTGCGGATCGGTGTCGAGGTCATAGTTGCTCGGCGCTTCGGGCAGCGCGACGAGCAGGGAAGCCTGCGACCACGTCAAATTTCGGGGTGGGGTGTTGAAGTAGCCGCAGGAGGCATCGTGCAGGCCGTAGAAACCATGCCCAAAATAGAGGACCTGGGCGTACATCTGCAGGATCTGCGCCTTGGAGTAGGTGGCGTCGAGTTTGACGCCGAGAACGGCCTGCGCGGCGATGTCGTTCCTGACCTCCCGGCTGCCGCCATACAGCATGCCAGCGAGTTGCTGGTCCAGGGTGCTGCCGCCTTGCCCGCCACCCTGGCGGAACACGCCCACCGCGCGGCGGGCGACTCCGGGAACGTCGATCCCAGGATGGCTGTAGAACCTGCCGTCCTCGGTCGCGACCAAGGCGGCGGCGTACTTTGCGGGTACGGGCTCATCGAGATCGGCCGAGTGATGACTGACCGCAAATGCATGTACCCGCTGCTGCGCGTCGGCGACGGACGGGGTGATCACCCACTCAACGCCGATGAGCGCGGCCATCAGTGGCACGACGACGCCGATCGTCAGGAGCACTCGACGTGCCCAGGTCGCAAGTGTGCTTCGCGGTGAGCGTGCGCTGATAGGTGGAACGCGCCGTTCACTGCTGCGCTGCGCCTGGTCCGCGTCATCGACGTGGAGGCGTGTCACGGGGAGGGCATGCCGACCCGCTTCGCCGTTCACTTGGGGCACCTCCCCTATCACGCGTTGTGGAAGGCTTCACACTACCCCTACATACTGTAGGACTGTCGCGGATCATCCGAATAATGACCAGCAGCACCACTCCGCCGACACACCCCTACACGCTGTAGGTGGATTTTTTTACCCGCTCACGATCCCCATTCCCCCAACGATGTGGACCTTCGTGACGAACCCCAGTTAGGGCGCCACGCGGGGGGTGCAACCGCTGTTGGCGGCCGGGGGGTGCAGCGAGCGGATCACCGGAGTGACACCCACGTGCCGCGAGGACCGGGGGTAGTGCTCGCCAACCACCACAGGCAACAGAGTGACCGCGTGAGCGCCGGGCGCCCGTCGCCCGCTACCGGTCGCGAAGGCGGCGAACAGGCAAGGCGCTGCGTGGGCGCGGCCCCCGTGCCGGCTGGCGACCCTGCCCGCGACGTTGCTCCGGCATGCGGCGCGGAGGTTGCTCGCGGACCGCCCGCGGCGTTGGCCGCACGACATACGGCTCGGGAGGGGGCAGCCGGAGCAGCTTCGCGAACCTCCCCTGCCCACCGGTGCGCATCGCGGCGATCGCCTGCGGCTCGTGGCGGGCCGCGTTGGCCAGCAGCCCAAAGACGAACATCGTCACCGCCGTCGACGTACCGCCCGAAGAGATCAGCGGGAGGGTCA
>JAABUP010001305.1_pt1 | contig 52250 bp, 55 predicted proteins | sample 5559201 | NCBI WGS metagenome assembly JAABUP01 (sample SAMN10711887, study PRJNA513373) | rock metagenome | isolation source: Antarctica rocks | place: Antarctica | reverse complement strand
GCTTCATAGCGGAGCTTGATGGCGGCGATGTCGATCACCCAACCTATCTACAAAGCAACGCCAGTTTTGGGAATCCCCCATAAATGGCGCCTCGTCGATTCAGAAATTCGTCGACGCTTCCTTAGCGTGCAGTTTTGAGCAAACGGTGAGGTTACCCCATGTTCTTGGCGCCGTGGCCTTTGCGCAGGCGGGACTGGTCTTCCTTGAAGACGACATCGAGGAGACCCAATGGAGCTGATTCTCAATTCCCCAGGGCCGCGGACGGCAGCGGCGGCCGCTGGCCAAGCGGCCCGAGGCGGGCGCCTTCCGCTGGGCTCTTGGTGCAGGAATTGGCGCAGGATCATGGGACCTCCTCAGGGCAATCGGGTGAGTTGATCATGCTGTGATGATTGCGGCGAGGAAGTCGTCGTCCCAGGCTGCGACTTTGCGCTTGAGGCGGAGCGAATCCTTACCGGGTGCTCTTCGGGTGAGGTTCAAGGCAATGTGCTTGAGAGTGGTGAAGTTGGCGGGTGCGTTGTCGGTGCGCACGCGGCATTCGTCGTCGCGAAAGACCATGTCCATCACCCAGTGAAGGCTGTTCTCGACCGCCCAGTGGCTCCGCACGATGGCGCCGAGGCTCTGGGCCGGCAGGGTCAGGGAGGTGATGTAGAACCGGGTCTCGCGCTCGACCGTTGCCTTGATCTCGCGGCGGCTGTCGATGACCACGACGGCCTTCAAGCCCGGCCAGGCATGGCGCTGCCTCAGCCATTCGACATCGTGGAGGACCGTGGTGGTTCTGGTTTCGATGCGCCCGTGATCGCCCTCGACGGTCTCGTCTTGGCTGATCGTCGTGTCCTTGAAGCTTGTCGCCTTCTGCTCGGCGACGAACAGATCGACATCGGCGCGCAGCGTGCCCTGGTTGCCCTTCAGGGCGAGGACGTAGTCGGCCTTCTTGTCGATGATCGTCTGGGCGATGTCGCGCTGGCATCCCATGGCGTCGATGGTGACGACCACCCCTTCGATGGCCATCATGTCGAGCAGTATCGGAATGGCCACGATCTCGTTCGATTTCTCCGCCACTGCGACCTGCCCGAGGACGAGGCGCTGGCGCGCCGCGAAGGCCGAGACCATGTGGAGCGGCGACGGGTGTGCACGGCGGTGGCAAAGCAGGCCAGTGGAGCGTCTGTAATGTGCTGACGCGGGCGAAGGAATCTCCGGCCAGTAGATAGGCTGCCCGCTTTTGGGGTTGCCGGGGATGTTCGCCGTGGAGGTCTACGCCGCCGTTCGGCATTTCGTGTTCATGCAGGGCGAGAGTCGCCGGGAGGCCGCCCGGGTCTTCGGGTTGAGCCGCGAGACGGTCCTGAAGATGTGCCGGTTCTCGATGCCGCCCGGGTACACGCGGACGAAACCTGCGGAGAAGCCGAAGCTGGGGCCGCATGTCGCCGTCATCGATGCCATTCTGGAGGTTGACCGGACGGCGCCCGTGAAGCAGCGGCATACGGCCAAGCGGATTTTCGAGCGGCTTCGTGACGAGCATGGGTTCGGGGGCGGCTACACCGTCGTGAAGGACCACGTGCGGGTCAGCCGGGCGCGAGGCCGGGAGACCTTCGTGCCCTTGGCTCATGCGCCGGGCCACGCGCAGGCGGACTTCGGCGAGGCCATCGCGGTGATCGGCGGGGTGCGCCAGAAGATCCATTTCTTCTGCCTGGACCTGCCGCAATCGGATGCCTGCTTCGTGAAGGCCTATCCCAAAGAGACGACGGAGGCGTTCCTCGACGGTCACGTGTCGGGGTTCGGCTTCTTTGGCGGCGTGCCGCTGTCGGTTCTGTACGACTGTGAGTTTGTGTTGCTGCCCGGTGCACTTGACCCGCTGTACGACTGACCTCGTGTCACTGTGTTGATCTGTCAGCGCGCCGGGCAGCGCCTGCCGGCCGAGCGGGACGTGACCTGATAGGAGCTTGAGGGCGACCATCCCATCACAGTCCTGTCCTCCCGCGCGATCGTCAGGCGCCCTCATCCTATCAGGAGGTAGCTGCTGTGAGCGATCGTACAGCCGTCGACGTAATCATCGGTGTCGATACCCATAAAGATATCCATGCCGCCGTCGCGATCACCGCGCTCGGTGCGCGCATCGACATGATGACCATCCCGGTGGGCGGTAAGGGATATCAGGCCCTCGAACTCTGGGCGCGATCCTTAGGATCGGTCAAGGCGTTTGGCGTGGAGGGCACCGGCTCGTATGGCGCAGCACTGTCCCGCTTCCTTTGCGAGCGGGGACATACCGTCATCGAGGTCAACCGGCCTAATCGCCAGCTGCGACACCAGCAAGGCAAAAGTGACCCCCTTGATGCTGAAGCCGCTGCGCGCGCAGTTCTGAGCGGCCAAGCCGTGGGCCTGCCAAAATCCGGTTCGGGCATCGCGGAGATGATCCGGCACGTCAAGGTCGCTCGAGACACCGCGATCAAGGCTCGGACCCAGGCCATGCACACGCTCAAATCCCTCAGTGTCACCGCCCCGCTCGCGTTACGCGAGCGGTTGGAAGCACTCTCCGGCAAGATGACTTTGATCCGATACGTCGCGGCCCTGCGACCAGGCCCTCTTGTCTCGACCACGGCTTCGGCCAAGGCCGGCCTACGCGCGCTCGCCCGACGTTGGCTAGCCCTGGATGAAGAGATCAAGGCCCACGATGTCCACCTGGAGCAGCTGACGAAGCGGGCAGCGCCCGAGTTGGTCGAAGTGCCCGGGATCGGCATCGGCACCGCGGCGGAGATGCTCCTCCTTGTCGGCGACAACCCGGAACGCATTCGCTCGGAAGCCGCGTTCGCCAAGCTGTGTGGCGCCTGTCCGATTCCAGCCTCCAGCGGAAAAACGAGCCGGCATCGGCTGAACCGCGGCGGTAACCGTCACGCCAACGCCGCCCTTTACCGGGTCGTCATCACCCGCTTGCGCGGACATCAGCCGACCCTCGACTACCTTAAACGGCGGACAGCCGAGGGGAAGAGCAAGCCCGAGATCATCCGCTGTCTCAAGCGCTACGTGGCCCGGGAGATCTTCGGCCACCTCTGTGTCACGCTGATCCCGGCGAAGTTGGCGCCAAATACCGCTTGACCGACATAGGAGCATCAACACGACGATCGCGGTGGCCAAGATCTGCGGTGACGGCAAGCGCGAGCGGACGCGCGCCTTCACCGAGCTGGTCAGCCATTGCCTGTTCCAGGACCGGTTCGGCCGTCCGGGCAAGGGCAACGACAAGGGCAAGGTCGAGGGCCTGGTCAAGTACGCGCGCGCCAACTTCATGACCCCGATCCCGACGGCGGCGAGCTTCGAGGAGCTGAACACCATGCTGGTGGAGCGGTGCCGGGCTCGTCAAGGCGACCGGGCCGGTCGGCACGCCAGCACGATCGGCGAGCGTCTCGTGGCCGATCTCGACGTCTTGCGAGCCTTGCCCACCGTGCCGCTCGAGCCGTGTGAGAAGCGGGCGGCGCGGGTCTCGTCGACCGCACTCGTCCGCTACCGGTGCAACGACTACTCGGTGCCGACGGCTTATGGTTTCCAGGACGTCCTGGTGAAGGGGTTTGTGGCCGAGGTGGTGATCCTGTGCGGCGGCACAGCGATCGCCCGCCATCCGCGCTGCTATGGCGAAGGCGTGTTCGTGGCGGATCCGCTGCACTACCTCGCGCTGATCGAGACCAAGCCGAACGCGCTTGACCAGGCCGCGGCGCTGCAAGGCTGGGATCTGCCCGAGGTGTTCCAGCATCTGCGGCACCTGCTCGAGGCCCGGATGGGCGGAGCCAGCCAAAGGTTCCGCCGGTGCGCAGCATCGGTGGAATGGCTGGCGGAGGGAATCGGGGGAAGCGTGAGTTCATCCAAGTGCTGCGGTTAATGGAGGCGGCGCCCAAGGACGTGGTGGCGTCCGCGGTGACCGAGGCGATCCGGCTCGGCGCCATCGGCTTCGATGCGGTCAAGCAGATCACCCTGGCCCGTATCGAACGACGCCCTGTCCGTCTCGATCTGACGGCCTACCCGCATCTGCCAAAGCTCGCGGTAAAGACGACAGCGGCGGCCGACTACACGGTCCTCGTGCCGGAGATGGCGGCGTGACCGCCGGGGCGGATGGCGCGATGCCGGCGGGGACCAGGGCCGGCACACCACAGGTCCTGCTCGGCCACCATCTCAAGCAGCTGAAGCTACCGACGATCCTGCGCGAGTACGACAAGGTGGCGCGCGAGTGCGCGCAGGGCGGCATCGATCATCCTGGCTATCTGCTGCGTCTGCTTGAACTCGAGCTGATCGCCGCGAGCGCCGGGTTGTCGAACGTCGCATTCGCGCGGCGCGCTATCCGGCCGTGAAGAGCTTCGACACCTTCGACTTCACGGCCATTCCGAGCCTCAACAAGATGCTCGTGCTGGATCTGGCGCGGTGCGAATACGTCCTGCGCCGGGAGACGTCATCGCGCTTGGCAACAGTGGCACCGGAAAAACCCACGTTGCCCTGGCTCTTGGCTTGGCGGCTTGCCAGAAGGGGTTCCCGGTCGCGTTCACGACCGCGGCCGCGCTGGTGACCCAGCTGATGGAAGCGCGCGACGAGCGCCGCCTGCTGAAGATGCAGCGCGAGCTGCAGGCGGTGAAGCTGCTGATCGTCGATGAACTGGGTTACGTGCCGCTGTCGCCCACGGGAGCGGAGCTGCTGTTCGAGACCGTCTCGCAGCGCTACGAGCGCGGCTCGACCATCATCACGTCGAACCTGCCGTTTGAGGACTGGACCTCGATCCTGGGATCCGAACGGCTGTGTCATCGGTCCTGCAATTCTCCCTGAAATTGGGCTTTGAAAATTCCCTAGTCTGCAGCCCTTTTGGTTCATTCGGCCCGGGCTAGCCCCGGCCGAATGAACCAAGCCGCCATCGCTAACTGTCCTCCGCCGAGGAGGCCGCGATGGTTCGACTTGGAGAGCTGATGATGATCCTTGAACTGCATCGACAGGGTGTGTCCATTACCGCCATCGCCCGCGCATGGGGCGCGATCCGAAGACCGTGCGCAAGTATATCGAGCGCGGCATCGAGGCTCCCGCCTATGGACCACGCTCGGTGGGGAGACCGAGCAAGCTGGCGCCCTTCATGGGCTTTCTCCATGAACGGGTAACCGCTTTTCCCGATCTCAGCGCCGCACGATTGACCCGGGAGATCCGGGAGCTTGGCTATACAGGTGCCTACACGGCGGTAATGCGCTACCTCGCCGCGGTACGCCCTGAGAATGGACCCAAGCCGTACGAGGTGCGCTTCGAAACGCTACCCGGTGTCCAGGCGCAGGTTGACTTCGCCCGCTTTGTCGTCGGCTTCGCCGACGACCCCGGCACCAGCCGGATCGTCTGGCTTTTCAGCCTGGTGCTTGGCCACTCACGCTTCATCTTCGCCCGCTATGTCCTGCATCAGGACCTGCAGACGCTGCTCCGCTGTCACATCCAGGCATTCGCCGCCCTTGGCGGCGTGCCGATCGAGATCCTCTACGACCGCATGAAGATGGCGGTGACCGGCGAGGACGGCTCGATCCAAATCCTATCGTGCCAGTCGAAAGATGGCGATTTCTTGATCTGCCTCGCGCCCACGATCGCCTACCGAGGTCTCTTGGCGATCCAACCGTAAGCAGACACGGATTGCGCAATCTTGTCAGGTGTTTAGCAAAATTCTTGCCCGCCATGGCGGGCTTGAAGCACCCCGGAACACTAGAGGCGGCGATCGGCGGGGCGAACTGTAAGCGCTCAGTGGCTGGCCCGGTCAGGCCGCCCGACCGATGGCTTCGATCGGTTTCGAGCACCAGCGCAGCAGTTCGGTGAGCTTGGATAGAGTGATTGGCGATTCGGCTCACACGACGCGCAGGTAGGCTCCCGGATCCAGGCCGTTGAGCTTGATGGGTGGATGGCCTCCGCTCCCAGAATCACAATGCAACTGCGGCTGCCGAAACGCCGCAGGTACAGAGGCCACCATGGGCAAAGTCAAAACGGTGAGGCTCGACACCGGCAAGCGCGTTCTCCAGGTTCACGACGTCGATCCGGCGGGACGGTTGAGGGCAATGTGCTGGGTCAGCTCCGAGGCCTTCGCCCAAAAGTACCGGTCAAAAACATGTGCGATATGTCCTCGGCCCGGTCAGGAAGAATCGGGCCTTCATGGGCACTGTCGCTACTATGCAGTCGGCGGGCCATAGCCGCCGCCGGTAGGTGTACGGATCGTGATGGCCTCGCGCGCGTCTAGCTTGGTCTGGGCGCAGCCGCCAAGGCGCTCCTCGGAACCGTCCCCGCGCCTCACGATGTTTTCCCCGAGTTCTCCCGGCGCGCCGCCGTTGAGCCCGAACGGGTGGATCCGGCGATGGCCGGACAGCACTGCGCAATCCATGGACCGCAGGAACCGGATCGTGCGCGAAGTGCCGTCTCCGGCGTGCCAGCGGCCGCGCCCACCCGAGCCTTGGCGGATGTGGAAGTCCTCCAGCACCACGGGGTAGCGCAGCTCCAGGATTTCGGGGTCGGTCAAGCGCGAGTTGGTCATATGCGTGTGAACAGCGTCGGCGCCCGAGAAGCCGGGACCGGCCGGAGCACCCGAGCAGATCGTCTCATAATACTGGTATTGGTCGTCGCCGAAGGTCAGGTTGTTCATGGTGCCCTGGGCGGCGGCGAGCGTGCCCAGAGCGCCGAACAGGCAGTTGGTGACCGCTTGGCTCACTTCCACATTGCCGGCCACCACGGCAGCGGGAAAGCGCGGCGACAGCATGGAGCCGTCCGGCACCACCAGTCGGACCGGGCGCAGGCATCCGGCGTTCATCGGGATGGCCGCATTCACCAGGACGCGGAATACATAGAGCACGGCGGCCCGCGTCACGGGGCTCGGCGCATTGAAGTTGTCGTCGCGCTGCGGCGAGGTGCCGGTGAAATCGACCGTCGCGGTGCGAGCCGCCCTGTCGATCGTGATCTTGACCCGGATGAAGCAGCCCTGGTCCATCTCGAGCTCGAACGCCGCATCGGAGAGCCCGGCCACCACGCGGGCGACGCTCTCGGCCGCGTTGTCCTGCACATGACCCATATAGGCCTGCACCACGTCGAGCCCGAAATGCGCGACCATCTTGATCAACTCGGCCACGCCCTTCGCGTTGGCGGCGATCTGTGCCTTGAGGTCGTTGACGTTCTGCACGACGTTCCGGGCCGGATAGAGAGCGCCCGTGAGCAGCGCCACGAGTTCCTGCTCGCGGAAGCGGCCACGGTCCACCAGCTTGAAGTTGTCGATATAGACGCCCTCTTCCTCGATGGTGCGGGCCAGCGGCGACATGGATCCAGGCGCCGTGCCGCCGACATCGGCGTGGTGACCGCGCGAGGCCACGAAAAATAGCAAAATGCCATCGTCGCCGAAGACGGGCGTGACCACGGTGATGTCCGGCAGATGGGTGCCGCCGTTGTAGGGGGCGTTCAGCGCGAAGACATCGCCGCGCGCCATGGAGCCGCCGAAGGCTTCGATGACGCTGCGCACCGACATGTCCATGGAGCCGAGGTGGACCGGCATGTGCGGAGCATTGGCCACGAGCGCGCCTTCTTGGTCGAACACTGCGCAGGAGAAGTCGAGCCGCTCCTTGATGTTCACAGAATAAGCGGTGTTCTGGAGCGTGAGGCCCATCTGTTCGGCGATGGACATGAACAGATTGTTGAACACCTCGAGCAGTACCGGATCGGCGCTGGTGCCGGCGGCGGCCGCGGACCGGAGCGCCTCGACGCGCCGGAGAATCACGTGGTCGCGCGCCGAGATCTCCAGGCGCCAGCCGGCCTCGACCACGATCGTCTGGTTCGGCTCGACGAGGATCGCCGGACCGGCGACCGCCATGCCGGGCCGCAGGTCGGTGCGGAAGAACACGGGCGCGGCGTGCCACTCGCCTTGCGAGAAGAAGCGGGTCTGCTCGGCCGGCACTGGGCGCGCGTCGCTCAGGGGGTGCTCGGGCTCGTCCACGCTGCTGCCGCCGCCGATCGCCTCTGCGAACAGCGCGTCGAAAGCGAGCGGCTTTGTGTCATCGATAAAGCCGAAGCGGCTGCGATGTGCCGCCTCGAAAGAATCCTTCATAGCCGCGATCGGCCCGAAGGCCACAGCGAGAGCCGTATCGGTGCCGGCGTAACGCAGATACGCTTGCCGGCTAATCGCGATGTCTGATCCCGCGACGCCCTGGCTCGCGAGTTCCTCCTCGGTCTCGGCGACCAGGGCCGCGAGCCCCGCTTCCGCGTCGGCCAGGGCGGCATCGGTCAGATCGGCATGGAAGGTCCGCTGGCGCGTGGCCCGGATGGCGGCAAGGCCCATGCCATAGGCGGACAGCACGCCTGACAGCGGATGCAGCAGAACTGTGCGCATGCCGAGGGCGTCGGCCACGAGGCAGGCGTGCTGGCCGCCTGCGCCCCCGAAACACTGCAGCCCATAACGTGTGACGTCGTAGCCGCGCTGAACCGAGATCTTCTTGATCGCAGAGGCCATGTTCTCGACGGCGATGCGAACGAACCCATCTGCCACCGCCTCGGGGCCGCGCGTGTTCCCCATCTGGGCCGCCCAGGCGACGAACTTTTGGGCGACGCCCTCCCGATCGAGCGGCTCGATCCCCTGAGGCCCGAAGATCCTGGGGAAGAAGGCGGGCTGCAGTTTGCCGAGCATCACATTGGCGTCGGTGACGGTCAGGGGGCCACCGCGCCGGTAGGCCGCGGGGCCGGGGTTGGCGCCGGCCGAGTCGGGCCCGACCGTGAAGCGCGATCCGTCGAAGTGCAGGATCGAGCCACCACCCGCCGCGACAGTGTGGATCAGCATCATCGGAGCCCGCATGCGCACGCCCGCGACCTCGGTCTCGAAGGCGCGCTCGTATTCGCCTGCGAAATGGGACACATCGGTCGAGGTGCCGCCCATGTCGAAGCCGATCACACGGTCGAAGCCGGCGATGCGGGCCGTCTCGATGCAGCCCACGACGCCGCCGGCAGGGCCCGACAGGATCGCGTCGCGGCCCTGGAACAGCCCCGCCGCCGTCAGCCCGCCCGAGGAGGCCATGAACATCAGCCGGCAACCGGCCGCGTCGCCGCCGAGTTCGGCTGCCACCCGATCGACGTAGCGGCGCAGGATGGGCGACAGATAGGCGTCGGCCACCGTGGTGTCGCCGCGCCCGACCAATTTCACCAGTGGACTGACTGCATGGGAGGGCGAGACCTGGGTGAAGCCGATCTCGCGCGCGAGGCCGGCCACGGCCGCCTCGTGAGCCGGGAAGGCAAAGCCGTGCATGAAGACGATCGCGCAGGAACGGATGCCATCCGCGAAGGCCTGCGTCAGGGCGATCCGGGCCGCAGCGAGATCCAACAGGGTTTCGACCGTGCCGTCCGCGAGCACCCGTTCGGTCACCTCGATCACCCGCTCGTAGAGCTGTTCGGGTTTCTGGATCTTCTGGGCAAAGATGTCGGAACGGGCTTGGTAGCCGATCCTCAGCGCGTCGCGAAAGCCGCGCGTGGTGACCAGCACGGTGCGGTCGCCCTTGCGTTCAAGCAGCGCGTTGGTGGCCACCGTCGTGCCCATCTTGACGGCTCCGATCCGCTCCGCCGGTATCGAAGCGCCGGCCGGCACGCCGAGACAATCACGGATGCCCTGCAGGGCGGCATCGGGATAGTGCTCCGGGTTTTCCGACAGGAGCTTTCGGGCGAGTACCCGGCCCTCGGGATCGCGAGCCACGACATCGGTAAACGTGCCGCCTCGATCAATCCAGAATTCCCACTTAGCCAAAGCCGCGCTCCCGATGTTCCATGCCGGCCGATATCCACAAATCGTCGATAAAATGTCAATTGTGGACGCTCAGCTCTTGTCCGCCTACAGGTTGATCTGTTGCTAAGCAGGAATCGGGACATGGCGGACAAGGCGGTCGAGTTCAATGGACCGGTGGTCTCGTCGGCCTACCTGGCCGCGGGTGCCATGCCGGCGCTGTCGGAATTCGAGTTCGGCGCCATCATGGTGTCGCATGCCTTCGAACGATGGATGGTGCGTTGCATGGCAGCCGCCGGGGTGCCGGACTTGTCACCGGTCGATGTGTTGGTACTGCACACCGCTTTCCATCGCGGCAAGCCCAAACGGATGGCCGATATCTGCCTCGTTCTGAACATCGAGGACACGCATGTGGTCAGCTATGCCGTCAAAAAGCTGGCCCGGTTGCGGTTGGTTGTGACCCGTATGCAGGGCAAGGAGAAGGTAATCTCCACCACCGAGACGGGGGCCCAGGCATGCCAACGCTATCATGAGATCCGCGAGACCCTCCTGGTGCGGTCGGTGGCCGCCATGGGGCTCGATCGAATGGCCCTGGCCAAGATCGCCGCGCAGATGCGCGTCTTGTCCGGTCATTACGACCAGGCAGCCCGCACTGCGGCCTCGCTTTGACTATTGCATGTTTCGGAGCCAGTCTGGCGCTTGGGCGAAAAAGAATGCCTGGCATTTCGATCTTGACGATTTGCCGACATTTTGTTGGTGTTTTTCCCGGTCCGTTTCATGCCTCTCGACGCAGCTCGACGGGCGCCACGGATCACGCAGGTTGAATAAATCCGGGCGGAGCGTCCGCTTGGCGATTGTGGAGGGCGTCTTGGAATTACGTCGACTTGCATTCGCGCTCGCCACGACGGCGCTGACAGCCCCTGCGCTGAGCCTCGGCTCCGCGCAGGCCGCAGGCACCCTGATCTGGGGCATGCCGGCTGAAACCGATACCCTCGACCCGCACGCAACCGGCGGCTGGAGCACCTACCAGATCACCTACCAGATCTTCGAAGGTCTCGTGAAAGAGGACCTGACCAAGCCCGACGAGCCCACGCCGCCACTGGTGCCGGGGCTCGCCAAGGCCTGGGAGATCTCGGACGACGGCCTCACTTACACCTTCCACCTGCGCGAAGGGGTGAAGTTCCACGACGGCACTCCGTTCGACGCTGCCGCGGTCAAGTTCAATTTCGACCGCTTCTGGAACGAGAGCTCGCCGGACTTCTTCAAGAAGGCGAAGGCCTTCGTGATTACCTATACCAAGTGGATCAAGAGCGTCGACGCGGCCGATCCGATGACCGTAAAGGTCACGCTGAACGCGCCGAACTACCAGTGGCTCCGGCAGGGTCTCCAGAGCTATGGCCAGCCGCTGATGATCAGCCCGGGCTCGGTCAAGCAGTTCGGCAACGACGGGGTCGCCTTGCACCCGGTCGGCACCGGCCCGTTCAAGTTCGTCCAGCGCGACCAGGGGGTGAAGACCGAGCTCCAGCGCAACGATGATTATTGGGGCGCCAAGGCCAAACTCGATCGCGTGATCTTCCGTCCGCTGCAGGACCCGGCGACGCGTGTGAACGCGCTCGAGAACAATGAAGTTCAGATGATCACGACGCCCCCGTGGGACGAGATCGATAGGCTGGTGGGCGGGGGTTTCAAGCTCTCGACGAACAAGAACGTTCCCTACATCAACTACATCCACCTGAACTTCAAGAATCCCGCGCTGCAGGACGTCCGGGTGCGCAAGGCCATCAACATGGCAATCGATCGGGCGGGGATCGCCAAGGAGATCATGCACGGCACGGGCAAGCCGGAATATGGGATGCTGTCACCCGGTACCGACGCCTATGATCCCAATTTCAAAGGCTACAGCTACGACCCGGAAGGCGCCAAGAAGCTGCTGGCCGACGCTGGCGCCAAAGACCTGAAGCTCGTCTTCGAGCTTCCGCAATACGGCACGGGCGAACTCGTCGAGACCTGGATCCAGCGCGATCTCAAGAAGGTCGGCATCGACGTGGAGCTGCGGAAGTACGAGTGGGTGACCTATCTCGGCAAATGGGCGGGTGGCATGGCGGCCGATGTCTCGATGAACGAGATCGGATGGGGCATGTCGACCCCGGCCTGGATCGGCATCGTGACGCGCTGCGACTCGGCGCCCCCCGGGGGCATCAACTCCGGCTTCTACTGCAACAAGGAGGTCGACAAGCTGCTCGATCAGGCCATCGTCACGCGTGACCCCGCGGCCGCGAAGGAACTCTACCAGAAGGTCAACCGGATCGTGATAGACGACGCGGCCTTTGTACCGCTCGACGACGACCTGCAGCCGATCCTGCTGTCGCCGAAGGTCAAGGGCTTCGTGAACCCGCCGGAGGACTGGTTCGACCTCTCGACCGTTACGGTCGAGTAGCGGCGGGCATCGGTGGGAGCGTTCATCACACGGCGGCTCGTCGGGGTGGTGCCCGTGATCGTCGGCGTGTCGATCGTGATCTTCCTGCTGATCCAGCTCGCGCCCGGCGACGCCGCGACCGTGCTGCTCGGGCCGCAGGCGACCGAAGCCGCCCGGCAGGAGCTGCGGCACACGCTGGGGCTCGACCAGGCCCTGCCGGTGCAGTACTTCGCCTGGCTCGTCCGGACGCTTTCGGGCGACTTCGGCAGGTCGGTCGCGACGCAACTGCCGGTCGCGACCTTGGTGCTGCCGCGCTTCGTCAACACGCTGATCCTGACCTTCGGCAGCCTGCTGCTGGCGGTCGTGATCGGCTACTCGGTGGGGCTCTTCGCGGCCCTGCGCGCCCATTCGCTGTTCGACCGGGCGAGCATGGCGGTGGCGCTGCTGGCGGGCAGCGCGCCCCCCTTCTGGCTCGGCCTCATCCTGGTGCTGCTATTTGCGATTCAGCTGCGCTGGCTACCCGTGTCCGGGATGCAGGACATTGCCGGCGATGGTGGAGCGCTCGACGTGATGCGCCACCTCGTGCTGCCCGCCGTCACCACCGCGCTCGGGCCGGCCGCCATCATCGCCCGCATCGTGCGCTCCAGCGTGATCGAGGCGCTGGGCCGGCCCCATGTCCGCGTGGCCCGGGCCAAGGGGCTGACGCGCGCCACGCTGATCAGGCGCCACGTGATCCTGAACGCGCTGCCGCCGGTCGTCACCATCACCGGGCTGCAGCTCGGCTACCTGCTCGGCGGCGCGCTGCTGACCGAGGTGGTGTTCGCCTGGCCGGGGCTGGGATCTTTGCTCTACGACAGCATCACGGCGCGCGACCTGCCCGTGATCCAAGCCACGACGCTGCTCATCGCGCTCGCCTTCGTGCTCGCCAACATCGTGGTCGACATGATCAACGCCGCCCTCGATCCACGACTGCGCGAAGCATGAGCGAGCTGGACGCCTCGGCCGGGGCCGGCGAAGCCGACACGCGCGCGATCGAAGCCTCGCGGCCCGGTCCCGTCCGGTCGCAGGCGCGCTTCTGGCGGCTGAAATCCTTCGCGCGGGACCGCGGGGCGCTCGTCTCGGGCGTCCTGCTCGCCGCGGTCGTGCTGGCCGTGGTGTTCGCCCCGGCGATCGGCCGCTACGGCCCGGACGACGCCGACAACCTCGCCCGCTACGCGCCGATGGGCGTCGGCGGCCACCTCCTGGGCACGGACCAGCAGGGCCGAGACATGCTGGCGCGTCTGCTGTTTGGCGGGCGCGTCTCCCTGCTGATCGGCGTGGCGCCGACGCTGGTGGCCGGGGTGATCGGCCTGGGTCTCGGGCTGGTGGCCGGGTACGTTCGCGGCCTGGTCGACCAAATCATCATGCGCTGCCTCGACGTCGTCTTCGCCTTTCCCATGGTGCTGCTGGCAATCGCGATCGCGGGCTCCATGCGGCCGGGCGTGCTGACGGAGATCATCGCCATCACCATCGTGCTCATCCCCTATTTCGCGCGGCTGGCCCGCACCGCGACCGAGGGCGTCGTGCCCATGCCGTTCATCGAGGCCGCGCGGGCGGCCGGGGGCACGCGTGCCACCATCATGCTGCGCTATGTACTGCCGAACGTGTTCTCGCCGGTGGTGGTCTACGCCACCACGCTGATGGGACTGATGATCGTCGTAGGCTCCGGGCTGAGCTTTCTCGGCCTCGGCGTGCAGCCGCCTACGGCCGACTGGGGCGCCATGGTGGCGGAAGGCCGCGTCGTGCTCCGCCGCGCCCCGCACGTCACCATCCTGCCCGGTTGCGCCATCCTGATCGTCTCGCTCGCCTTCAATTTCCTGGGCGACGGCATCCGCGACGCTCTCGATCCGCGGACCATTCGGCGATGAGCGCGCCAGCAACCCTCGCGGTCGCCGATCTGCGCACCCGCTTCGGCACCGCCGCGGCCGGCGCGACCGTGGTCGACGGCGTCAGCTTCACCCTGCGGGCGGGTCGGACGACCGCGCTAGTCGGGGAATCGGGCTGCGGAAAATCGGCCACGGCGCTCTCGCTGATGCGGCTCATCGAGCCGCCCGGTCGCATCATCGCGGGAACGGTGACGCTCGACGGACGGGACCTGCTCACCCTCGGCGAACGCGACATGGAACAGGTCCGCGGCGCCCGGATCGGCATGATCTTCCAGGATCCGCTCACCTCGCTTAATCCGGCGCTGACCATCGGCCAGCAGATCACCGAGACCCTGCAGGCCCACCAGCCAATGTCCCGCGTCGAGGCCGACCGGAAGGCCGTCGAACTGCTCACACGCGTCGGCGTAGCCGACCCGGCCCGCCGCATCGATGACTACCCTCACCATTTCAGCGGCGGGATGCGGCAGCGCGTGCTCATTGCGGCCGCGCTCAGCTGTTCACCCAGCGTCATCATCGCCGACGAGCCGACGACGGCGCTCGACGTGACCGTACAGGCCAAGATCCTGCGCCTTCTGCACGACCTGCAGGCCGACATGGGCGCCTCGCTTCTCCTCATCACCCACGATCTGGGCGTCGTGGCCGCGATGGCCGACGAGGTGCTCGTCATGTATGCGGGCCGCATCGTCGAACGCGCCGACGTCGACACCCTGTTCCACTACCCGCGCCATCCCTACACCAAGGCGCTGCTGGCCTGCGTGGCCGGGATCGAGGACGACCGCAGCGTTCCGCTGGAGCCGATCGGCGGCAGCGCGCCGGACTTGCGGCATCCGCCGGAAGGGTGCCGTTTCGCGCCCCGGTGCCCGGCCGTGCGGGACGTGTGCTGGCGGCAGGACCAGCCGCTACGGCACGTTTCCGCGACCCACGAGGCGGCCTGCGTCCTGGTTGAACCGGAGCCGGCTCTTGCCTGACACGCTGCTCGAAGTCGACAAGCTGACGAAAGCCTTCGGGGCCCGGCGGGCGAAGAGCGCGGGCGTCAAGGCCGTGGCGGAAGTCGGCTTCACGCTGCGGCGCGGCGAAACGCTGGGCCTTGTCGGCGAGAGCGGATGCGGCAAGTCGACCCTCTCGCGCCTCATCCTGTCGCTGCTGGAAGCCGATTCCGGGCAGGTCCGCATCGGCGGGGTAGACTTCATCCATGCGCCCGACCGCCAGAAGCGCGAGATGCGCCGGCGCATTCAGATCGTGTTCCAGGACGCGTTGTCCTCGCTGAACCCGCGCATGACGGTCGGCACCAACATCGCCGAACCCATGCGGCTGCAGGGCCTCGGCACCCTGGCGAACCGCAGGGCCGAGGCGCGCCGCCTGCTCGGTCTCGTCGGCCTGCGCCCCGACGATGAAGAGCGCTACCCGCACGAATTTTCCGGCGGTCAGTGCCAACGCATCGCCATCGCCCGCGCCCTGATGCTGAAGCCCGAGATCATCGTGTTCGACGAGGCCGTCTCGGCCCTCGACGTGTCGATACGCGCCCAGATCCTGCGCCTCATCCTCGATCTGCAGAAGCAGTTCGGGCTGTCCTATATCTTCATCTCGCACGACCTCGGCGTCATCAAGCGGATCTGCGACCGCGTGGCCGTGATGTATCTCGGCCAGATCGTCGAGATGGGGCCGGCCGACGCCGTCTGCCGCGAGCCGCGGCATCCCTACACGGCGGCGCTGCTCGGGGCGATCCCGATCGCCGATCCCCGGCGGCTCAGGGTCGCGGATCTCGGGCTGATCGAGGGCGACACGGTGGGGCCCGTCAAGCCGCACGCCTGCCCGTTCGAGCCGCGCTGCCCAAGGCGCTTCGCGCCCTGCGACAAGGCCCGGCCCGCGCTGATCGACGTCGCGCCCGAACACAAGGCGGCCTGTTACCTTAACGGCCCCGAAGCCTACGGAGAAACGCCATGAACCAGACCCCCAAGATCGTCGTCACCGGCTTCGAAGCCTTTGCGCACGGCACCGAGAACCCGACGCTCGACGTGCTGGCCCAGCTCAGGGCCGCCAACGACATCGAGGGCGACCTCACCACCGTGCAGATGCCGGTCGACTCGGGCCAACTCGCCGCGCTCACCAGCGCCAAGCTCGACGAACTCAAGCCCGATATCTGGATAAGCCTCGGCGTCGCGCCCGGTCTTTCGGTTATAGCGGTCGAGCGTATCGCAGCCAACGTGATGGACTTTCCCATTCCCGACAACGTCGGCACGCAGCACGGCGGTCACCCGGTGTTCGAAGCCGGCCCCGCAGGTCACCTCGCCACCTTGCCGGTCAAGACCATCGCCTCGGAGCTGCGCGCCGCCGGCATCCCGGCCAAGATCTCGAACTCGCCCTCCACCTATCTGTGCAACCAGATAATGTACACGGTCCTGCATCTCATCGCCGAGAAGGGGATGGCAACCCGCGCCGGCTTCATCCATGTGCCGGCGCACCCATCCTATGTGGCCAAGCAGGTGTACCCCTTCGTCGAGATGCCCTCGATGAGCATCGATCTGATGACGGCCGCGGTGAAGAGGGCGATCCGTATCACTGTTGCCGTCGAGCAGGATCACCTTCAGCCCGCCTTCAATTACTAGGCCGGCGTCGCTATAAAGCTGAGCACGATATTGCAGCTAATCAGAGGAGGAGAAGATGTCTCAGTGCGAGTTCATGGACGTTTCCAATTTTCTGCTGCAGAAAGGCGGGATCTTGCCACTTGCCCGTCTGGCTTACCGCACAGTCGGAAGCCTGAACGCCGCCAAGGACAATGCGATCCTTGTGCCATCCTGGTACACCGGCACGGATGCGGACAGCGAGCTGTTCATGTGCGGTGCACACCGAGCCTTGAATCCAGACAAATACTTCATCATCTTAACCAACCTCCTGGCGAACGGGATCTCGTCATCGCCGTCCAATACGCCGGCCCCATTCGAGAAAGGCCGGTTCCCCAAGATCACCCTATTCGACAACGTGGTGCTCCAGCATAAGCTCGTGACCGAGCGACTGGGCCTGCAATCTCTTCGGCTGGTGACCGGCTGGTCGATGGGCGCCTGCCAAACCTACCAGTGGGCGGCCCAGTTTCCCGACATGGTGCAGGCCGCCGCGCCGATCGCTGGTTCCGCCCGCACGGCATCGTTCAACAAGGTCTTCCTCCTATCCCTGCGGCGGGCCCTCGAACTCGACCCAGCCTATCAGGACGGGTTCTACGATCGCCCCCCGATAGCGGGTCTGCGAGCATTCTCCGCGATCTATGCCGGATGGGGGGTCTCCGAAGCGTTCTTCCGCTCCGAAGCGTACAAGTTGTTCGGCGCCAAGGACTACGAGCAGTTCGTGCAATATTTCTGGGAACCGTTCTTCCAGCGCTGCGACGCTAACAATCTGCTTTCACAGTTGTGGACCTGGCAAACGGGGGACATCAGTGACAACCCCATATACGGGGGAAATTTTGAGGCCGCGCTGAAGGCTGTAAAGGCGCGGACGATCATCCTGCCGGTCGACCTGGACCGCTATTTCCCCCCGGTCGACGCGGCGTACGAGGCCAAACACATGCCACAATGCGAATGCAGGATCGTGAATTCGATCTGGGGCCATATGGCGCCGATGAATGCGGGCGATGTTCCCGCCTTTGACGCCGCCTTGGCCGAACTCCTCGACGTGTAGGCCAGCTGCTGGCACAGACTCCCCAGCCGCAAGTGCAGCAGCGCATCTACTCGATCGACAGCTTCAATGGGGAGCCTTCCGCGCGACGGCCGATGGTCGCGAACTGTGCTCGCGTCGCGTTCGGCTGCCCAACGTTGCGGAGGAACGGCCGGTTTCGGACAGGGGCCGAGCTGAGACGAAATGGCCGGGTCTCAGTGACTTCTGCTGCTCCGGTGCCAACGTGATCGAATGACAGCTATCCGCTCTCATCGTCTCCAAAGCGGTCAGGCGGCATTCGTGAAGATCCCATGGGTATGGAGAGCGACCGATGCTCTGCCAAAGTGAGGTCGCCAAACCACTGGAGACCACCATGCAAGTTGCCGCCACCGCTATTGAGGGCCGGGCCGCTGTCCGCACCGATCTTGCCGCCATCTTCGTCTCTTTGGAACTCTCTCGTTCAAAGTGGCTGATCACATCGCTGTCGCCGGGTGCAGGCCAGAAGATGTCGAAGTTCATTGTTCCCGGCGGCGACGTTCAGGCCTCCGGGAATATCAGGAATAGAAGCTCGCCGTGGGTGCCATTCGTTGAAAGCTGGATGGCCTGGTATTCGGGTACCGCGCTCGGCCTGGTAATAATTACGCCTTTTCTTCTGAGCTGGACCGATTCTGACTTGCGACAGAGTGAACTGACTCGTGATCGTGTGCTCAGGGCATTCCTTCTGAACTGCCTCTTGTGAGCTTCTCGGTTTCGTGCATCTCCCTCGGCGGCTTGCGGCGGCCTTTCCCCAGGAGCTTACAGCGGGCGAACAGAAGCGTGTCGGCATCGCGCGCGCTCTCGCCACCAACCCCGATTTCGTGGTTTTCGACGAGCCCACGACCGCGCTCGACATTCGGGTCCGGGCACAGATCATCGACCTCGTGCGCGAGTTGCAGGCCCGCATGGGCCTGTCGGCCCTGTTCATCACGCACGACCTCAACTCGGTTCGGTCGCTCGCCCACAACGTCGCGGTGATGCGTTACGGTAAGATCGTCGAGCAAGGCGAAACGGAGCAGATCTTCGCGCAACCCCGCGATCCTTATACCAAGTTGCTGCTCGCGGCGGAACTGCCGATCGAGACCGAGGGTCCCGGGATCCACAAACGCGACAGAGTGGCGAGTGCGATAGGATGAGCAAGAAACCAATCATCGTGACCGGGTCCGCCGGCCTCATCGGCGACAAAGTGCGGGAGATCCTGGAAGGCCGCGGCGATGCGGTGATCGCGATCGACCGCCAGGGCGTGACCGGCACCGCTGGCCCCGTGACGATTTGCGACCTCGGCGATGTGCATCGCCTGCACGAGCTGGCACGCGAGGGGATCCAGGGCGTGGTCCATTGCGGGGCCTTTTCTGGTCCCATGGTGGCCCGCGACAACCCGCACGCCATGGTGCAGGTGAACATCGTCGGAACTGCCAACATGCTCGAAGTGGCGCGCATCCATGGCGCGCGCCGCTTCGTCTATTGTTCGTCGACCAGCGCCTATGGGCCGACCCCGCCCGGTCCGGTTCCGGAGGATGTGCTACTCAAGCCGACAACGGTCTACGGCGCCAGCAAGGCGGCCGGCGAGCAACTGGTGAGCACCTATGCGGCGCAATACGGGGTAGATGGGGTGAGCCTTCGTCTGTCCTGGGTCTATGGCCCACGGCGCACCACGGATTGTCTGATCCGCACCATGATCGCGGACGCGCAGGCCGGACGCCCAACGCGGGTCGGCTTCGGGCGGGATTTTCCGCGCCAATACATCCACGTCGAGGATGCGGCCGCGGCGCTGATCACCGCGTTCGATGTGGCCGCTTTGCCGCGCCGGATCTATACCGTGACTGGCGGCACCCATGCGACGCTGGGCGAAATCGCCGAGCAGGTCCGCGCACAATTCCCACAGGCCGACATCGCGCTTGAATCCGGGCCCGACCCGGTCGACGACGCCCAGCACCAATTCGACATCACGGCGGCGCGACGGGATCTCGGCTACAGCCCCCGCTACGATCTGGCCACCGGCATCAGGGATTACGCCGCTTGGCTGGCGCGCCAGAACTGAGCCCAAGAACAACAGGATAACGCGGATGGAAACCTTCTCCTTGGCTGGACGGACGGCCTTCGTGACCGGCGGCAACAGCGGCATCGGCCGCGCCATCATCGAACTCTTCGCTGCACACGGCGCCAAAATTGGCTTGGGCCACTACGGTCGCGCGGTCCAGGCCGAGGAGGTCGTGTCGGCGGTTCGCGGCGCGGGCGGCGATGTGCTGGTCACCGAATGCGACGTGTCTTCGGAAGGCTCGGTGGCGCGCATGAAGAGTTGGTGCGCCGAGCGCCTGGGGCCCGTGGACATCGTGGTCAACTGCGCCGGCATTGCGGCGACAAGGCTTTCGCCGATCTCACCGTCGCCGAGTGGGATCACATGATCGGGGTGCACCTGCGGGGGACCTTCCTGGTAGCTCATGCCTTCTTCGCCGACATGGTGGCGCGCCGTTATGGCCGGATTATCTCGATCTCGTCGCAATTGGCCTACAAAGGGGCGCCCGGCCTCGCCCATTACTGCGCCGCCAAGGCCGGTATCGTCGGTTTCACCCGGGCTTTGAGCTACGAGGGCGCACCCCATAACGTGCTGGTCAACTCGATCGCGCCCGGCCCGGTCGAAACCGACGTTCTCGCCAGCCTCAGCGACGAATGGCGCGCCATGAAGAAGGCGCAGCTTCCGGTCGGCCGCTTCGGCCACGTCGACGAGATCGCCCCCACCGCGCTGCTTCTCGCATCCGAGATCGGAGGCCGCAATTTCGTCGGGCAAACCTTATCGCCGAACGGGGGCGACGTCATGCTGTGACAGGCTCAATTCCTATGCTCAAGGCCTTCAGGCTCCAACTGCGCAGAGCGTCCTCCGAGGCGTTTCAACCGTTCGGAGCGATCGTCGAACCAAAGGGGCCGGCTATTCCGGTAAACAACGGCACGGCAACCCGCCATGACGTCGACCGTTTCGCCGCCGCCGATGCCGCAACCGGGTTTCATCTGGTAACGTCCGTCTACGAGGCCGACGCACAGGCGCTGCCACGTCCGATCACGCTGTTGGAACGCCACACGCAAAGTCGGCAGCTTATTGCGCCGATCACTGCCGGTGGTCATCTGGTGATCGTCTGCCTCACCGGCCGCGACGGTAATACGCCCGATTTGCGCACGCTGGCCGGGTTCCGTTTTTCCGGGACCCAGGGCATGATCTATCGCCCTGGTGTTTGGCATCACCCCATCTTCGCGCTGGACAAGCCATCGCTGTTCCTCGTGCAATCATGGCAGAACGGAACCGAACGGGATTGCGAGATCGCGACCATCGACCCGCATTTGGTCGGGTCGGACACGCAGGAGGAGAGCGCCTGATAAGGGATGTAGTCGTGTCCCATCATGGAGCTGTCATATTCGAAACCTTGCTTGAGCAGTAGATCAACCGTATGCGTGCTGAGGTCCCATGCAGGTGACCGGTAACCGCGCGGGGCGCGCCCCGTGAGTGCTTCGATGGCTGCATTGGCCCGGACCAGTTCCTCTTCTTCCCCCTCGCGGCCAAGCGAGGCGGGAATTCGGTGCGTCCAGCCGTGATTGGCGATCTCGTGGCCGGCGTTCGCGACGGAGCGCACACAGTAGGGGTAGTTCTCGATCGTATGGCCGGGGACGAACCACGTTGTCGCTATCGAATACTTCTCCAGCAGCTTCAAAATCCGTTCGGTCGCCGGGATGCCGAAGTCGCCGCGGGAGATCATGGTCGGGGTCACCAGGCCACGTGCGATGTTCGCGGATGCATTGTCGTGGTCGAACGTCAGACATACCAAGTGTTCAGGCATGCTCGGTCCTTTGATTTCTTGCGATCAGGGGCGGTGCGTGGTGGGCATAATTAACGGGTCACCGAATAGTGGTGCCCAAACCAACCCTCGCGTCAGAGCCAGCCACGTCCATGCCCGAACAGGCCATGGGGCCGAAAGCGCATGACGACGATTGCGACGACAAAGACAAGCGGTTCGGCGATCACGGTCGAAAGGAAGAACGGCAGCAGGCCCGTCGGGACCCCGATCAGCACGGCTCCCAATACGGGGGCGATGAAGGTTCCCGTGCCGCCCACCATGACGGCCAGGAACGATTGGCTGAGAAAGTCCAGACCAAGTTCCGGGTACAGCGACTGGAGCGGCACGATGAACGCTCCGGCGATGCCCGAGAGCGCGGCACCGAAGGCGAAGGTGCCGGAGTAGATTCGCGCTGTCGGCACTCCCGACGCGCCGGCCAGTAGCGGGTTGTCGAGGGTGGCTCGAATGACCAGTCCGAACCGCGTGCGTGTCAGAAACAGATATGTCGCCAGCAGGGCCCCGGCCGTTGCCGCTATGATGATGAGGCGCCAGATCGAGAGGTCGGCACCGGCTATGGAGATCGAGCCCGTCACAGGCTTGGGAACGGCCTGGGTCACGCCACCCAGGTAGGCGCGAACGGCTTCGCGAATGACAAGGCTGAGGGCCCAGGTGCCCAGGAGAGCGGCCACCGGACGGGCGTAGAAACGCCGGATCACCGTTCGTTCCAGCCCCAGGCCGATCGCTCCGACCACGATGGGGGCGAACAGGATCCCGGTCCAGAGCGGCCAGTTCCAGGCATTGACCTGATAGACCACCAGGGCGCCCAGCATCACCAATTCGCCCTGGGCGAGATTGAAGATCCCCATCATGCTGACGATGACGGCGAGACCGAGCACAAGCAGCACGAGAACGGAAGCGAAGCTCAGCGTATCAAACGCTATTCGGACTAACTCGGACATGCTCGTCAGTTTCGGTCGTAAGGTCTGCCCAGGCACAATGCTTGGGCATGCTGGATCAGTGCGCTTGGGGCCAATGCCCCGCAAACGGACAGGATTGCTCGAAGGAGCGTGCTGCCTGGAGCACTAGAAGGTCGCAGTGCGGGGGGCCGACAATCTGCAAGCCGATGGGCAGCCCGGCAGTCGTGAAACCGCAGGGCAAGCTGACACACGGCTGCTGCGAAAGGTTGAAAGGGTAGGTGAAAGGATTCCAGTTGCGGTCCAGTTCGCCGTCAGTACGCATCGGCATATCGGTGCCGACCGCAAAGGCGGCGGACGGCATTGTGGGCGTGACGAGGAGATCGAATCGATTGTGGAAGGCATGCAGCCGTGACGCAAAGATTGCCCGCCGCTCATGCGCATCCAGCAACGCGGCGAGGGGCACCGCGGCACCAGCCTCGCCGGCCGCGCGAAGGGCCGGCTCCAACTTGGCGAGTTGCACGGCACTCATCGATTTCTGCGCGCCGTAGCAGCCGACCTTCCAGAGCGGCTCGAAGATCGCATTGGCGTCGCTGACGTCCGGCTCCGCCGCTTCCACTACTGCGCCGGCCTCTTCGAATGCCGCAACCCCCGCCTGGACCGCGCGAGCGACCTCCGGATCAACGGGCGCGCCGCCGAGCGCCGGACTGAAGGCGATCCGCCGCCCGCGGATGCCGGCATCGAGTGCATCGGTCCATTGAATAGTGGCGGCCGGCAGAGCCGTCCAGTCACGCGGGTGCGGGCCGCTGACCACGGACATCACCAGCGCTGCATCCGCGACGGTACGCGTCATCGGTCCGGCATGGGCCAGCGTGCCCACCGGGCTTGCCGGCCAGAGCGGAATGCGGCCGTAACTGGGCTTAAACCCGACGTTTCCGCAATAGGCCGCAGGAATGCGGATCGAGCCTCCTCCATCCGTACCAATCGCGATCGGTCCCATTCCGGTTGCCACCTGCACCCCAGCGCCGCCGCTCGACCCGCCGGATGTCCTCTCCGGGTTCCAGGGGTTCCGGGTGATGCCCGTCAGCGCCGACTCGGTCACGCCTTTCCAGCCGAGTTCGGGGGTGGTTGACTTGCCGAAAATGATAGCACCGGCTGCCCGCAGGCGCGCGACAAGTGGAGCGTCTTCCGTCCAAGGCCCGGCCGAGTCTACGGTTGTCGACCCTCGCCGGGTTGGTAGCCCTCGGGTAAGCAGCAGATCCTTAATGCCGATCGGGATGCCGTCGAGTACTCCTTGCGGGGCACTCGCCCGCCACCGGGCAGTCGATTCCTCCGCGGCCCGCATGGCGCCGGCGCAATCGAGGTGGCAGAATGCGTTCAGCTTCGGGTTGACAGCAGCGATCCGCGCCAGAACCGCCGTCATTACCTTGGTCGGCGACGTCTGGCCCGACCGGTAAAGCGCGATCAACGCGGTTCCGCTTCGCCGTACCAGCTCGTCCATGCTCACTCCAACGCCGGTTCAGATATATGACCAAACCCTAGTTTAGTTCGAAATCTCGCACAACCTGGAAGCCGGTCGACTCCTGTGCCCGATCCGCTCAGGTAAAACGCTATGTCGCTGGAAACCCGGATCGATATTTCGGTGCTACGTTATCGCCGCCCTTATAGGGGTGCAGCACGTCCTAGATCGCCAGCCTCCGCGATGTCTCCAGTGAAACTGTCAACCAGCGGCTGCCGCCCGCCGACGAGGGCGGTGATCTGCCGGGCACCTTCAACCGCGCTGGCGATCACGGCCGCGCGAACCTCATGGAACCGCGCCGTGACGGAAGCGACGTCGAGGGCCGCGATCACCCGGCCGCCCCGACCGAAGATAGGCGCCGCAGCACCTGCCCCGCCCAGTACGTACTCCTCCTCGACCACCGCGTATCCAGCCTTGCGCACGCTCCCCAAGAGGATGCGCAAGCGCTTCGGATCGGTGAGCGTCGCCGGCGTCAGTTGCACGAGTTCGCTCGGCGCGAGCCCAAGCTCACGGGTCGCTGGATCAGCGAAGGCCAGCAGCACCCGGCCCATGGCCGTGCAATAGGCCGGCCGCAGCTTTGCGATGTCCGCGTCGTAGCGAATCTCTTGCGGGCTGACGACTTTCGCCAGCACCTTGACGCGACCGAGGCCTGCCGGCGCACCAAGCAAATAGGTCTCGGGTATGGGTTCTCGCAAGCGCTCCATGACGGCGATCGCGACGGCGGCTATGCGCTCTTCGGACTCGGCGCCCCAGCCGAAACCGCGGCGTGAGAACGTCTCTTGGATCGCATAGCCGTCGCCCGAGTCGCGAACCGCATACCCCCGAGCCACCAGGGTGCGCAGCAGCATGAGCGTACTGCTCTTGGGCATCCGCAAAGCGTCGGAGATCTGGGTCAGAGACAGCGAGGAGGATGCCGCGCCCAGGAATTCGAGAACGTCGAGGGTTCGCGCGGCCGATCTGACCTCGCCTCCCGATGCTCTCGCTGGTTCTGCGCGCTCCACAATTTTTAATTGATACGGAGTTCCGTGGGGGCAGTCAATTCAGCATTTGCAATTAGTGCGGAACCGCTGCAGAGTTCTGAACTCTAGGATGGTGAGATGCTGCCTGCGACCGGAATGGCAGCACTTTGCATGACTGGCGGAGGCGTGGGCCGCGTTCCTTTTCGGGCGAGCCTGATGCGACGCCGGTCATACCCGAGACGCTGGGAGGACGGCTGAAATGGCAAGCTTACTGACGAGACGCGAGGTGTTGAGCACGCTGGGGGCTGGAGCCGTCGCGCTCGGCTCGGGCGCCATCTTGATCAGAGGATTCCAGAGCAGTGCCCTGGCGGCCGACAACCCGATCAAGCTCGGTATGGTTCTCGACATGACCGGGGCAATCGCAATCGTCGGCCAGGCGTCGCTGAACCTTACTCAGATCGTTGTCGACGACATCAACAAGGCAGGCGGTATCCTCGGTCGTCGCGTCGATATCGTCGTGGTCGATGCGGCGAGCGATCCGCAGACTGCCGCCGCCAAGGCTCACCAACTGGTCAGCGAGTTCAAGGTGGACGTGGCGATCGGCGGCAATTTTAGCTCCACGCGCGACGCCATCAAAGGCATCCTCGCCGAACGGGGCGGCTTAATCTACATTTATCCGGAGCTCTACGAGGGTGGCGAGTGCAAGAACAAAAACGTGTTCTGCACGGGGCCGGTTCCGGCTCAGCAACTCAAGCCCTTCATTCCCTGGCTGATGGCGAACGGGTACGGCAATTCCTTTTACTTCATGTCGTCGGACTACGTCTGGCCCCACTCTATCGACAAGCAGGCGGCCGAGGTCGTTCAGGCGAACGGCGGCAAAGTCCTCGGCACCAGCTTCATTCCCGTTGCCTCCACGAACGTGCAGGCGACCGTGAACGAGGTCATCAAGTCGGGCGCCTCGTGCGCGCTGTCCACCGTGGTGCCGCCCGCCGAACTGCCGCTCCTCAGCCAGTTGTGGGAGAACGGCTACACCGGCAAGAAGGGCCGCATCGCCAGCATGAATGCCGACGAAAATCTCCTGCCCGCCGTGGAGGGCAAGGCGCTCGAGGGATTGGCAAGCTGCCAGGACTATTTCCAGACAATCGATGATGCGTTCAGCAAGACCTTTCTGGAGCGCTTTAAGCAGCGCTATCCGGATTGGGCCAAGGCGCAGCTTGCGGCCGCGAGCGGAACCACTGGCATCTATCGCGGGATCAAGCTTTGGGAACAGGCGGTCGTCGCTGCCAAGACGACAGAGCGCGAAGCGGTGCGCAAGGAACTGGACAAGGCCAAGCTCTCGGAAGGCCTTGGCGGACCCTGCGAGATGGTGCCCGGATCGCAGCACCTGAAGATGCCGATGTATATCGCGGTCGTGAAAAATGGGGTGTTCGAAGTCGTCCAGAAATTCGACGCTGTCCCTCCGCTGGAGTGCGGCACCACCTAGGCGATCCCGTGAACGACAAAAAAACCGCAGGCGGACGCGCCACGAAGGTTGGCCCGGCGGGTGGGAGGGGACCGTTCCTCCCGCGCGGCGGTCCGGCGTGGCACTACCTCGCGCTTGAACTCACCGTGCTCGTGCTGGCGGTGGGTACCTTCGCGTTCGGTTCGGAGTTCCAGCTGGAGCTTGGCGCCACGGTGATCGCTTATTCCTTGCTGGCGCTGAGCATGGATTTCACCTGGGGATGCGCCGGCGTGATGAGCCTTGGACAGGCTTTCTTCTTCGGAGTTGGCGCGTACGTGGGCGGCCTGCTGGCCACCAGGGGCGACGTCTCCTCGGCGCTTGTGACCCTTCCCTCAGCGGGCGCCGTTTCATTCATCTTTGCTTTCGCGATCGGTGCGTTTCTGCTCACCGGATCGCGCCGCGGATCGGTATTGTTCGTCTCGATAGCGACACTCGTGTTGTCGTTCACGGCGCAACGCGTGGCCGATGCCTGGAACGACATCGGGGCTGAGAACGGGATTCCGGATGTCCCGCAACTGACAATCGGAAGCTTCGTGTTTGATACTCGCGCCTCCTTTATTCTCGCGCTCATCGCCTTGGTTGCGGTCTATTGCTTGCTGCGCTTCGTGGTGCGCTCGCAACTTGGGCTCGTGCTTATCGCGGTGCGCGACGACGAGGAGCGGGCCATGTTCCTCGGTTATCGGCCGGCGGTCATCAAGGTACTAGCGTTCTCCCTGGCCGGAGCGGTCGCCGGTCTGGGCGGAGCGCTCTACGCGTTCCAGCAGGGGTTCGTCTCACCAACGTTGCTCGCCATAGGCCTTTCCACTCAGGCGATGCTCTGGGTGCTGGTCGGCGGCGCCGGTACGCTGGTCGGACCCGTGATCGGTGTGATCCTGATCCAGGGGCTCGGACAATACCTGTCACAGGACCTACCGAAGTTGTGGCCGATCATCCTCGGCGCTGTTCTGCTCACGGTAGTGCTGGTGGCACGCCGCGGCATCGCCGGCTGGTTTCTGCCGCGCGTGCCCGTGCCGGCGCTCGATCTCGCGGCCAACGAAACATCTGTGCCGCGCGGGAGCGTAGACCGTGGCTGAGAGCTTGCTCGAAGTCTCGGCCCTTGCCAAGAGCTATGGCACTTTGCGGGCGCTTGCCGGGGTCAGCCTGCGTGTGGCTCCCGGCACTATTCACGGCCTGATCGGGCCAAATGGATCGGGCAAGAGCACGCTGTTGCACTGCATTTCCGGCCTGCTGGATCCCGACGCCGGGGATGTCCGCCTGGGCGGCACCAGCATCGTCGGTCTGTCGCTGCCGGAGCGGACTCGCCTCGGACTGTCGATCAAGTTTCAACTTACCCGGATTTTCGGCGAACTCACCGTATATGAAAATGTACTGCTCGCCCTGCAGCACCGGTCGAGTTATCGCGACCTGTTCCTGTCGCGCTCCAACCGGGCGCTCGCCGGCCGGGCCCGCACCGTTCTGGGGAGGGTCGGCCTGAGCGAACGCTCGGCTGATTTCGCCGGCAACCTCTCGCATGGTGAGCAGCAATGGCTTGAGATCGCCATGGCGTTGAGTGTCGAGCCCCGAATGCTGTTGCTGGATGAACCCACCGCCGGCATGAACGCCCGAGAACGCGCGGTCACCGGGAGGCTCATCGAACAGGCGCGGGAAACCGGCTGCGGTATTCTGATCGTCGAGCACGATCTCGAGTTCATCGCCCGCGTCTGCAATCGGATCACCGTCTTGGACGAAGGCCAGGTGATCATCGATGGCTCCCCCGACGAAATACAACGGGATCGCCGGGTGCAAGCCGTTTTCCTCGGGTACGATTGAATGTCGTTCGAAGTCCTCAGCCTCAATGGCGGCTATGGCAAGGGCCAGGTGCTGTTCGACGTTAACCTGGTGGTGCCCCCGCGGGGCGTGGTGGTGCTGCTCGGCCGTAATGGAGCCGGCAAGACTACGTTACTGAACGCCATGACCGGTGCCCTCAAGCCATGGAACGGGCGCCTCCGGCAGGACGACAGGGACGTAACCGGGCTTTCAGTCAACGCGCTCGCCGATTTAGGGATCGGCTACGTGCCGCAGAACAGGCCGATCTTTACGTCACTGACCGTGACCGAGAATCTGCAAGTCGGATGCTATCGGCTTACCACTGCCGCGGCCCGCCAAGCGATCGAGCGGGTCCTGGAGACATTCCCCCGCCTGAAGGTTCGGCTGAACAACGCGGCCGGAACGCTCAGTGGCGGCGAGCGCAAGATGGTGGCCATCGCCCGCGCTCTGCTGGGCAGTCCCAAATACCTGCTGCTCGACGAGCCGACCGAGGGTGTTTGGCCGGCGGTCATTCAGGAAATCGGCCGGCAACTCGAACTGGTCGGGCAAAGCGCCGGCGTTCTGCTGGTGGAACAGCATCTGCGCTTCGCGCTCGACCTCGGCGCCGACGCTTATGTGCTGGATCGCGGCCGCATCGTCATGCACGGCCCGACAAGCCTCATTCGTGACGATCCGAAACTCCATGCCTTCCTCACGCCCTGAACGCGACGCTCCGCCGAGGCAACGGCGACCTCGGACGGCGGCTCTATCGGCATGGCCTCCGGTGCGGCGCGTTGCACGTCCTTTCGTTGTCTCTCCGCACCGGAAGCGGCCTATTCGGACGCGTGCTTATTGATCCAAAGGACGCCCTTGTGTGGCATGGCATGGTCGATCGCATCGGATATACGCTGACCGAACTCGGACGGACCCGGGCCATCTTGCTCGTCAAGCAGGATGTCTCGCTCGCAATGAGCATCGCCACGGAGGCACACGTGCTCGACCAAGGCAGGATCGTCTTGCGCGGCAAGGCCGCGGATGTCGCGCGCGATCCTGCGCTCTACCGTTTCATCGCCGTCAACCAGACCGGTACGCTTCTGGGAATGCGGGCCGCCATTCCGGCGATGCTGCGGCGGGGCGGCGGGTCGATCGTCGACATTTCGTCGATCTATGGGCTGGTCGCGGCGAGCGCCTCGCCGGCGTACCAGGCGTCGAAGGCGGCGATCCGGATGCTCTCGCGGGCGGCGGCGCTCGAGTTTGCGGACCAGGGCATCCGCGTCAACATCGTGATGCCGGGCCTGGTCGAGACCGCAATGGTGGCAGGCATCTTGCCTGAGCGGCGCGAGACCCGCCTGCGGCGCACCCCGATGGGACGGATCGCGTCACCCATGGAAATCGCTCAGGGCGTGCTGTTCCTGGCGTCTGACGAGGCTTCGTTCGTGACAGGAGCCGAGCTGGTCATGGATGGTGGATATACGGCGAGTTGAGGAATCCTACGATGCAGACCGAAACCCAGCCGCAAGCCGAACCCGTGCCGGATCCGGCCGAACTCGCCGAGGCGTTGCTCGTAGGACTACGACAAGTCGACCCCTCGCTGCTCGACGGCCTCGAGCCGGCACTAATCTTCCTTGCGGCTCCCCTGCCGGGCGGAGACGCATCGTGACCGCCGCACCGGGGCTAGCAGATCGGACGGCGGCCGAACTCGCGCATCTGCTGCGCAGCCGAATGGTGAGTTCGCGCGAGATCACCGAAGCGGCGCTGGACCGCATCGAGGCAGTCGAGCCCACCCTCAACTGCTTCATTACCCTGATGCCCGAGGCCGCACTGGCGCAGGCCGACGCGGCAGATGCGGAACTTGCCGACGGGCGCGACCGCGGCCCCTGGCACGGCATGCCGGTCGGCTTGAAGGATCTGCTCTACACGAAGGGCGTGCGTACGACGGCCGGCTCCGCCGCGATGGGCGATTTCGTCCCGACCTTCGACGCCACGGTCGTGACCAAGCTGCGCGACGCCGGGGCAGTGTTCCTCGGCAAGCAGAACATGCACGAATTCGCCAATGGCATCACGAACGAGAACCTGACCTTCGGGGCGAGCCGCAATCCTTGGGACCCCGATCACATCCCGGGTGGCTCCAGCGGGGGCTCGGCCGCCGCGGTCGCCGCGGGAGCCGGGGTGGCGGCGCTTGGTAGCGACACCGGCGGCTCGATCCGCATCCCGGCCTCCTGCTGCGGCATCGTGGGTCTAATGCCCACCTATGGGCGCGTCAGCCGACATGGCGTCGTGCCGCTTTCGTGGTCGCTCGATCACGTCGGGCCCATCGCCCGCTCGGTCGCCGATGCGGCCTCCCTGCTCGAAGCCATCGCGGGCTACGACCCGCGCGACGGCAGTTCCGACCCGCGCTCCATGCCCGGCTTGCTGGACACCGAGGAGCCCGAATCGTTGCGCGGCTTGCGGGTCGCGATCCCACGCAATTACTTCTTCGACCGCGTCGACGCTGAAGTGGCCGATGCGGTTGGTCGGGCCGCCGGGATACTGACCGATCTTGGCGCAACTCTGGTCGATGTCGCCGTGCCCCACGTCGAACTTTCGCCGGCGGTGCAATACGCGGTGGCGATCCCGGAAGCGTTTGCCTGGCACAGGAGACTGCTGGTGCGTGCCGGAGATCGCTACGCGCCCCGAATCCGCCTGGTGCTGGAAAGCGGTGCCGCGGTCTCCGCGGCCGATTATCTCGATGCCCAGCGGCTCCGGGTTCTGATCCGCCAGGGTCTCGTCGGGGCACTGGCAAAGGCCGACGTGCTGCTGGCGCCGACGATCCCGGTACCGCCGCCGTCGATCGGGACGCAAACCGTGCGGGCCGCCTGGGGCGAAGAAGATGTTCTCGGATGTCTGCTCCGGCTGACGTGCCCCGTCGACCTGAGTGGTCAGCCGGCAATCTCCGTGCCGTGCGGCTTCAGCGCCTCTGGGCTCCCGGTCGGCATGCAACTGATCGGTCGACCCTTCGAGGAACGCAGGCTCTGCCGCGTTGCTCACGCCTACGAGCGAGCCACCCCGTGGCACGGCGAACGCCCGGTGCTGACGTCCGGAGCATTCGCATGAGCGGGACAGGATGGTTCACGGGCAAGATTGCCTCCGTCACGGGCGCCGGAACCGGCCTGGGCCTCGCCATCGCGACGGCGCTGGGCCGCCAGGGAGCGAAGGTCATGGCGCGCGACCGCACAGTCGAGCGTGCCAGCGCGGCAGAGGGTGAGTTGACGTCCCGCGGGATCGCGGCTGTGGGTATCGCGGCCGACGTGACCAAGCGACCGAGGTTGTGGCGGCCTACGATAGGATCGCACGGGAGGCGGGCCGACTAGACGTGCTCGTGGCCAACGCCGGCGTCTATCCGAACACCCCCTTCCTCGAGATATCGGAGGACGAATGGGACCGCGTCCTCGACACCAATTTAAGGGGGTCTTTCTGACCTGTCAGTCGGCGGCGGGCTCATGATCCGCTCCGGCGGAGGCACCGTGGTGACGATAGCGTCGGGCGCGGCAGACACGGCGTTGCTCGGCTGGGCGCATTATTCGGCCTCAAAATCCGGCGTGGTGGCCCTGACGCGCGGCATGGCGCTCGAACTCGGCCAACACGGCATCCGCGTGAACGCCGTGTTGCCGGGCTATATCGACGTGCCCGAGGGGGGCGCCCACCTGCGCGAGGATTACAAGGAGGTCTTCGCGTCGATGGCGGGGCCAGTGCCGGGCGCATTGGGTTGCGGCCCGCCTGAACGAGTTCGTTGTCCAAAGGGCGGCGCCAGATTAGACGACGAGTCGGTCCATGTTCGACAGAGGATGGGAACACTATGCTGGACAGTCAGGCGGCCGCGCTGGTTGCAGCGGTAGAGGAGGGATTCGACGAACAGCTTTCGCTCACCGAGCAGCTGGTGCGCTTCGCCTCGACGCGCGGCGAGGAACAAGCCGCGCAAACCTTCATGGCGGCGCTGATGACCAAGCGTGGCATGGCAATCGATCACTTCCGGATCGAACTCGACGAGATCCGCCACCTGCCGGGCTTCTCGCCCGCGCACATTTCGTATGACAACGCCTACAATGTCGTCGGCACCCTGCGGGCCCGCACCGCAAGGGGCCGCTCGCTGATCCTGAACGGACACGTCGACGTCGTTCCGACCGGTCCGTTGGACATGTGGACGACCCCGCCCTTCGAGCCTCATCGGACGCAGGATTGGCTCTATGGCCGGGGCGCAGGCGACATGAAGGCCGGCCTCATCGCCTGCTTGGCTGCCCTGGACGCGATCGGGCGGACCGGCCACCGCCCGGCCGCCGATGTCTTCGTCCAAAGCGTCGTCGAAGAGGAGTGCACCGGCAACGGCGCGCTCGCCTGCCTGGCCCGCGGCTACCGCGCCGACGCCGTCCTCATTCCCGAGCCGCTGCACGAAACCCTGCTGCGCGCCCAGGTCGGCGTGATCTGGTTTCAGGTCAAGGTGCGGGGCATTCCGGTCCATGTTGCCGAGGCGGGTGCCGGGGCCAACGCGATCGAAGCCGCCTACGGCATCATGGCGGCCCTGCATGACCTCGAGCAGGCGTGGAACGACCGGAAGGGAAACCATGCGTCCCATGCCCACGTCGGCCATCCGATCAACCTGAACGTCGGCCGTATTGCGGGCGGCGATTGGGCATCGAGCGTCCCGGCCTGGTGCGAATTCGACGTGCGCGTCGCGATCTTCCCCGGCCAGGCGATCGAGGATGCGAAGCGAGAGATCGAGCAGACCGTGCGTGAGGCCTCCCGCCGCAATGTATTCTTGCGCAACAACCCGCCGGAGGTGGTCTACAACGGGTTCGAGGCTGAGGGGTACGTGCTGAAGGACGCGGATGCGCCGGTTGCGGCTTTGGCGAGTGCACACCAGACCGTATTCGGCCGGGCGCTCGACGAAACCGCATCGACCGCAACCACCGACGCCCGCTTCTTCGGGCTCTACGGACAGATGCCGGCTCTGGTCTACGGACCACGGGCGGAACTCATCCACGGGTTCGACGAACGCGTCGACCTCGCGTCCCTGAGGGACGTCACCAAAGCGATGACGCTGTTCATTGCCGAGTGGTGCGGACTCGAATCGCTTGACGATGACGCCGGCGAGCGCTGATCGGACATTGCTGACGCAGCTATGCAGCCGCCAGCGCCAGCGCCGTGGCCGTCGCCGTCCCGGAGTTGGAGGACGAGCCAGGCGGCCGGAAGTCGGCGCGACCCGCGAAGGATGGGGACTAGGATGCAGGTGACAAAGATCGACGTGCCGGGGCTGTCCGCCCCGGCCGAGATTACGGTCGATCGGTGGGGTATCCCCCACCTCAGGGCCGAAACGCTGCCGGACCTGTTCTTTCTGCAGGGATACAACGCCGCCCGCGACCGGCTGTGGCAGATCGACCTGTGGCGCAAGCGCGGCCTCGGATTGCTGGCCGGCGATTTCGGGCCGGGCTACCTCGCGCAGGACCGTGCCGCGCGCCTGTTCCTGTACCGCGGCGACATGGACCGCGAATGGGCCGCCTATGGCGAGGATGCCCACGACATCTGCCGGGCTTTTGTTGCCGGCATCAATGCCTACATCGATCTGCTCGACGCCGACCCCGGAGCCGTGCCGCCGGAATTCGGGCTGAGCGGGACCCGCCCGGCCAAATGGCAGGCCGAGGACGTGGTCCGGGTGCGCAGCCATTCCATGATGCGCAACGCCATGTCCGAGGTGATCCGCGCCAAGGTTATGAGCGGGACCTCGGGCGAGGTGGACCTTTTGCGCCAGCACCTCGATCCGCCGAAGAAGCCGCATCAGGCTGAAGGCCTGGACTTGGCAACAATCCCCCTCGCGGTGCTGGACACGTTCAAGCTGGCCTTGGCGGCCGTCACCTTCGAAGAGGGGCGCCTCACCGCGCCGCTCTGCGACGCAAAACTCTGGTCCAAGGTGACGCCGGCCGGCGACGTCGTGCGGAATGCCGCCTCGGAGGGCTCCAACAATTGGGTGGTGCACGGCAGCCGCACCGAGAGCGGACGCCCGATCATGGCCAATGATCCGCATCGGCTGCATGCCGTACCCTCGCTGCGCTACCTCGTGCATCTCACCGCACCCGGGCTCGACGTCATCGGGGCCGGCGAGCCCTGCCTTCCCGGCATCTCCATCGGTCACAACGGGACCGCGGCCTTCGGGCTGACGCTGTTCTTCGGCCCAGACCAGGAGGATGTCTACGTTTATGAGACGGCACCCGGAGACCCCCAACGCTATCGCTACGGCCAGGGTTGGGAGGCCATGCGGATCGTCGAGGAACGGGCCGTCGTGAAGGGCGCGCCTGACCAGACGCACCGGCTGGAGTTCACCCGGCACGGACCCGTGGTGTACGAAGACCTCGAACGCAACCGCGCCTATGCGATCCGCTCCGTCTGGTCCGAGCCCGGCACGGCGCCCTATTTTGCCAGCATCGGATCGATGCGGGCGCGCAGCTTCGACGCCTTCAGGACCGCCATGAAGCGCTGGGGGGTGCCCGCAACCAATCAGGTCTATGCGGATACGAGCGGCACCATCGCCTGGCTGCCGGCCGGCTTTAGCCCCGTCCGGCCGAACTGGGACGGTCTCCTGCCGGTGCCGGGTGACGGCCGCTACGAGTGGGCCGGGTTTTTCCCGGCCGACGAACTCCCGTGCGTCGTCGACCCGGAGGCGGGTTATGTTGCCACCGCGAACGAGCCGAACCTGCCGCCCGACTGGCCGCACGAGGCCAAGCAGATCGGCTACGAATGGCTCGAACGCTCGCGCATGAACCGGATCACGGAAGTGCTCGCGGCCCAACCGCGGCACGGCCTGGCCGACTCCTGCGCACTGCAGACCGACATCGTGTCGCTCCGGGCGCGGCGGCTCTCGGGCCTGCTCGGCCGGCGACCCGGAGAAGGCGTGGTCTCGGCTGTCCGCGCGCTTTTCGCGGGGTGGGATTGCCGCATCGCTCCCGGCAGCGCGGCCGCGGCCTTCTTCGAGGTGTGGTGGAGCCGGCATCTATGTCCCGGACTGATTGCTCGCGTCACGGTCGATGAGGCGATCCGGCCGCTCCTTCTGCCCGGCCATTCCGACAGCATATTGACGCTGCTCGAATATCCGGACGCACGCCTAGGAGCGGAGCCCGAGCGGGCCCGCGACGTGCTCGTCACGGCAACTCTCGCGGAGGCCTGGGCGGACTGCGTCCGACTGCTGGGACCGGACAGTGCGGCATGGCGATGGGGCGACCTGCACGCGGGCTACTTCGCCCATGCGCTCGGCAAGACGCGGGCCTTTACAACCCCGGCCCTCGATGTTGGTCCCGTCGAGACCGGGGGCAGCGATGCCACTCCGATGAACTCGACATACCGGACCGGCGATTTCAGGGTCACGCTCGGCGCCTCGGTCCGGATCGTGATCGATGTCGGCGAGTGGGACAACAGCTTCTGCATCAATGCGCCTGGCCAGTCGGGCGATCCGCGATCGAGCCACTACGGCGACCTCGCGCCCAAATGGGCGGAAGGCGCCTATGTTCCTCTCCTGTACAGCCGAGAACGCATCGACGCCGAAGCGGAACGGCGGCTGGTGTTGAATCCAGGTGCGGCTCAACCCTGTCAAGGCGGACCGTTGCAAGAAGACGGCGCATAATGTCGCCGAAGACCCTACGGCCGTTTCGACTGTGGAACTGCCGCAGCAGTGCCCCGTAAATACCACATCCCTGATCAGCCACCGGTGTCCGCCGAGGCGATGCTGGCTGGACAAATATGGCAAAAGGTCAGTTGGCGGCGGGGCACAAAAGGTGGGCTGATGTCAGACCCAAAACGGCTCGGGCAAATCCCCGGCTGATCACTCGAACTTCGTGTTCATTTTAGTCTCAGGAGAGCCCTGTTGCACTTTATCGAGCGCCAGCTCACCCCAGCCAGTCGGATACGGCCCGCCGCATAAAGGCGAAATCTTGGGCGTCGTTCATCGGATTGCCGGCACGGTGACCCCAGATGGTCGGAATGGGCCGGAGTTCGGCGTGAGCGAGATACGGCAGCTCGGCCGCGTTGTCAGCCACGGGGAAATAGAGGTCCGTGCGTGAGGGAACTAGCAGCAGCTTCGCCCGGATGGCGTTCAGGGCCCGCACGAGATCGCCTCCGTACAGCGGGTTGTCGCTGATGTCGGAGGCGAGCCACGTCGAGGCCTGCGCGTAGAGGTCGGCAGCGGCACGTCGGGTGAAGCCAGGTGCCCAGTGGTTGTCGAGAAAGTCGTCCAAGTCTGAGGCGCCCAAAGCGCTAAGGTGGAGGCCCGCGCGGTACCAGTCCTGGCTCATTGCCCAACCGGCATAGATCCGCGCAAAGGCGCGAAGCGCGGGTTGCGGTTCGGTCGAGAAGCGCCCGCCGCCGATATGCTCTGGGGCGGCCTCGAGCGTCGCGAGCAGCGAAAGTAGAAACACCTTGTTGTGAACCGATGTCTTGGCGCTGCCGCAGACGACGATGGCGCGCTCCACCGCTTCGGGGAACAGGGCCGCCCAGTGATAGGCCTGCTGCGCCCCCATGGAGAAGCCGTAGACGCAGGCGACGTGCTCGACGCCGAACACCTCTTGGAGCAATCGCTTCTGGGCGCGAACGTTGTCGGCCGTAGTGACCAGTCCCGGATAGTCCGGCGTGTTCGACGGACTGGAGGACAGCCCGTTGCCGAACATGTCGGGGATGATCACGAACCAGCGGCCCGGGTCGAGGATCTTGTCCGCGGCGATCAGCCATTCCAGATCGACGTGCTGAGCCGTGTAGCTCGTCGGGAAGACGACGACGTTGTCGCGTCCGGGTGCCAAGGTCCCGTACGATTTCCAGCTGAGTGTGGCTCCGCGCAGCGTCTCGCCCGACTGGAGGGCGAGGTCGCCGAGGCCAAACCGTCCAGTTTCGGTCGGCGGGCTCATCGGCTTGCCCGCGGCAGCAATTGCTCGGCGAGCGTCGCCCAGTAGCTCGCGCCGACCGGCAGGATATCGTCGTTGAAGTCGTAGCGTGGGTGATGGACCTGCGGATCGTTGTCGGTTCGCCCGGTGCCGAGCATGATGTAGTTGCCTCGCTTGGCATTGAGCATGAAGGAAAAATCCTCGCCGCCCATGGTGGGCTGAAGCATGGGCATTACGCGCGATTCACCGACCACGCTTCCGGCCGCGGCCTTGGCCATGGTGGTTTCCGCTTCGTCGTTGATGAGCGCCGGATAGGTGCGGGCGAAGATCACTTCGGCCGAAGCGCCGTAGGCCTCCGCCGTCGAGCGCACGACGCGGGTCACCGCGGCCTCCAGAAGATCGCCGACGGCCGGCGTGAACCAGCGTGCCGTGCCGCGCATGGTCACGTCCGCAGGGATCACGTTGAACGCATTGCCGCCCTGGATTTCGCCGATGGTCACGACGGCAGTCTCGGTCGGCTCGACGTTGCGTGCGACGATCGACTGCAACGCCGATACGATCGCGCCCGACACGACGATCGGGTCGATCCCGTCGTGCGGCTGGGCGCCGTGAGCGCCTTTGCCGTGGACCTTAATCGTGATGTTGGCCACGGCCGCCATGGTCGGCCCGACTCGCCACAGGAACGTTCCCGCCGACTCCTTCGGCCAATTGTGCAGGCCGAACACCCGCTCCATCGGAAAGCGCTCGAAGAGGCCCTCCCGGACCATGATCTCGCCGCCGCCGTGCAATTCCTCGGCAGGCTGGAAAATCACATACACGGTGCCGGCGAAGTTGCGGGTTTCGGCAAGGTAGCGGGCGGCGCCGAGCAGCATGGTCGTGTGCCCGTCATGGCCGCAGGCATGCATCACGCCCGGGTTCGACGACGCGTAGGGCAACCCGGTCGCCTCGTTGATCGGCAGCGCGTCGATGTCGGCCCTGAGCCCGATGGCAGGGCCGGGCTCCTGGCCGCGAATCACCCCGACGACCCCGGTGCGGGCCATGCCGGCCACGACTTCGTCGACCCCGAATTCCTTGAGCTTCTGCTGGATCACCTCGCTGGTCCGGTGCTCCTCGAGCGCAAGCTCCGGGTGCTGGTGGAAGTCCTGGCGCCAAGCCGCCATGTCGGTGTGGTAGTCGGCGATGCGGTTGATGATCGGCATGGGACTCTCCCAAGATTTCGTTGAGGTTGTATCGCGCGGCTCGCGATGTGGCAGAAGGGCGGGTCAGACCGTCGTGAGCACGAGGTGGTTCGGGGCTACTTCTTCATAAATCGAGGGCGGCGCCCTGTCGAAGCTCGTCTCGAGCCGCCTGCCGGCATGCGTCGACCCCGTCGCAAATGCGGCCCATCGCGCCGAGCCGTCGCGTCTGATAGTCGGCCTCGCGTGTCATAGCGACCGCGGAAATCGGAATGTCCGCCTGTCTGCGACAGAGCCTTCCCGCAGACCACCAGTCTCGGCCCGACAATGAGCCCCTGCTCGAGGGCCTCCACGAGGGTATACGTGGCGCCGCCGAGATCCCGCACCGTGGTAAAACCGCGATGGAGCATATCCATCATGATGCGCGCCGCATGGTAGGCGACCAGCGCGTCCGGCAGGGCAGCGTTGCGGCCGAGATCGAGCATCGCGGCGATGACGTGAACGTGGCAATCGATGAGGCCCGGCATTAGGGTTTTGCCACGGAGATCGATCCGCCTGGCCTGCGTGTCCCGAATCGGTCCATTGGATACTTCCGCGATGATGTTGCCGACCACGTGGATGAAACGGTCGTGTTCGCCCTCTGGGCTCGAGCCGTCCAGTATGCGGGCGTTCTCGAAGACGACGGACTCGGACATGGCTGGCCTCATTTCGCGGCTTCCGCCGGCGTCTTCTGCGATGCCTTGATTTGGCTAATCAGGGTCGACTTCCAGAACCGAAGTAACCCTCTGTAATAAACGGGATCGCTTCTCAGCACCGTTTGCACGCCCATGCCACGGAGCAGGCAGAGCGTGGCGTTAAGCGTCGTCTCGACTTCGGCGCTGCCGAGTTCTGATCCTGAGAAGAACTCGCGCCAGATTTCGTCGAGAGACTTGTGGAACTCACGCGTACGCTCGACCATCTTCTTCTTGAGGAAGTCGCTGTGCCGCGCCGCCGTGATGTGTTCGAGGGCCACCATGAAGAAAGGCCCCGAGAAAATGATCCAGAGCCTGTCGAGGAAATCGGAGATGCTGAGCGAGCCCTTGCCGACCTGGCTGGCATAGGCCCCGATCTCGCCCGTAGTCGACTTCAGCAAGTGATCCACGGCCTCGACAACCAATTCCTCTTTGCTCTCGAAGTGGTGCGCGAGCGCGCCTCGCGTTAATCCAGCCCGGGCCGCGATGTCGACGGTAGTTGCAGCCGCGTACCCCTTTGCCAGTAGAATATCGAGAGTCGCCTCGATCAGCCGGGCCCGCGTGGCGGACGTCCGCTCTTCCTGGGTGCGCGAAACCTTGGCGACGGTGCGCGAAACCTTGGCGACGCTGCGTTCCATATTCGCGACGCTAGCATCGCGAATAAAAACATACAAGCATAAATGAATGCATTGACAAGCTCGCTCCGGGTATTCAAAGTCCCTCCCAGTTCCGATCCCGACGCCTGCTGACAGGCCGATCCGAACCCGCGAAACAATAACTGGGGATCCTGTACATGGCCCAAGTCGGACAGACATCTCGATCACGCCATGTCGGCCGGATGGCCGCAGTGAGCCTCAGCCTCGCCGCCGCAGGCGCAGGGTCTCTCGTCATCTCGCCTGCATGCGCCGCGAACGGCACCCTTGTCTGGGCGCGCGACGGCGACAGCGACTCTCTGGACCCACAGCGCACGACGACCACGTTGTCCTGGGAAGTCTTCGCGCAAATTTACGATTCTCTTCTCGCCTTCGACGAGTCCGGCAAGCCGGGGCCGAACCTCGCCAAGACGTGGACCGTCAGCCCTGACGGCAAGGAGGTCACGTTCAAGCTCAACGATGGCATCAAGTGCCACGATGGCGCGGCGTTCACGGCCGAGGACGTGAAGTACACTATCGACCGGGCACTCGATACCAAGAAGCCGAGCATCACAAAGGCGAGCTGGGGCCCAATAACCGCCGTGGATGTCGCCGATCCGTTGACCGTCCAAGTAAAGTTTTCAAGCCCCTTTGGCGCGTTCATCCCATTCATGGCCGATCCGCTGGCCAGCATGATTTGTCGCGGCAATGCCAAGCTCGGCGACACCTTCGGAGTGAGCGCCGCGATCGGCACGGGCGCCTGGAAGCTTTCCAGCTGGACCAAGGGCGACCAGATCGTGCTCGAGGCGAACCCGGCCTACAAGAACTTCGGCCTGCCGGTGGAGAACAAGGGTGCGCCGTCCCTAGGCAAGCTCGTCGTAAAGAACATATCGGAAGCGCAGTCCAGGCTCGCCGGCCTCAAGACTGGTGAGGTTCAGGTCGCCGAGCCACCGCTAGCCGAAGTTCCCACCATCAAGGACGACAAGTCTCTGACCCTGCTGACCGCCGAGAACACCGGGCAGGACAACTTTTTCGAGTTTGCGGTGTCGCGACCGCCCTTCAACGACGCACGGGCTCGCAAAGCCATCGCTTATGCGATCGACATCAACGCGGCGCTCGACATTGTCTACGGCGGCCTTGTCGATCGCGAGCGCTGCCCGGTGGCTCATCCGGTGATGGGCAGCGAAGAAGACTTCTGCAAGGGCGTCGGCTACGACTACGATTCGGAGAAGGCGAAGGCGCTCCTGGCCGAACTAGGCTACGGACCGGACAAGCCGCTCGAAGTCATCATGCTCAGCTGGATCGGCGGCGACCGCGACAAGCTGGTCCAGGTGTTCCAAAACCAGCTCGCTCAGGTCGGCATCAAGGCCAAGATCGAGATGATGGACATCGGCACGCTGAACGCCCGCGTCACCCAGGAAAACGAAAAGACCACCGGTCCAGGCACCTTCGATCTTATGGGCTGGGCCTGGTTCGATCCGGACATCCTCTACGCCCTGTGGCATTCACCCGGCGCCTACAAGGGCTACAATACGCCGCAGCTCGACGCCTTGCTGGAGCAGAGCCGGAGCACTGCCGACCCTGACGCGCGGCTCAAGCTGGTGCATGACATCGAGAAGATCCTGCTCCAGGAAGGCGTGATGGTGCCGGTCTACACGCCCGGTTGGAATTGGATCTATGCGGTTCGTTCCGACGTGAAAGGCTTCAAGGTCGGCCCTTATAAACGACCGTTGTTCAACGACGTTCAGATGTGACCTGAGGCTCGAATAACGGGCTGGAGCCGCGCTGCTGGAGGGCGGTGTGGACCGGAAGTGAGGATCTCGTGGCGCGCTATCTCGTGAAGCGGATCCTGTCGGCGCTCGTCACCATCTGGGTGACGACCATCGCGGTGGTGCTGCTCATCCATCTCGTTCCTGGCGATCCCGTAAAGATCATGTTCGCGCAGTCACAGTCGACGACACCCGAACAGCTCGAGACTGTGCGGCACAATCTCGGCCTCGACCGGCCCATCTACGAGCAATACGTGATCTACATGGGGCGCGTCTTTCATGGCGACTTCGGCAAGACGATCCGGGGCGACCAACCCATACTCCCTCTCTTGCTGGTGAGGCTGCCCTATACTCTCGCTCTTGCGGTCTCGAGCCTCGTGGTGGCGACGGTTGTCGGCCTCGGGTTGGGTTTTCTGGCCGCCTACAAGCGCGGCACGATGGTCGATACGATCTCGATGATGCTGGCCATCGGCGGGGTGTCGATACCGCTTTTCTGGCTCGGTCAGATCCTCATCCTCGTTTTCGCGGTGCGCCTGTCCTTGTTCCAGGTCGCCGGATCGGACTGGCGGAGCCTCATTCTGCCGGCGCTGACCCTTGGGGTTACCAATGCGGCGGTCGTGGCGAGGCTGACCCGCTCGACCATGATCGACATCTTCAACCAGGACTATATCCGTACCGCCTGGGCCAAGGGCCTGCCGGCGCGTATCGTTCTGTCCCGTCACGCCCTGAGAGCCGGTCTCGTGCCGATCGTGACCATCCTCGGCCTGCAATTCACCTACACGATGGGGGGCGCCATCATCGTAGAGAACGTGTTCAGCTGGAACGGCATCGGCAAGCTGGCCGTGCAGGCCATCTTCCAGCGCGACTACCCGCTCATCCAGGGATTCATCCTGACCTTCGCATGCCTCGTGGCCGGCGTTTCCCTGGTAATGGACGTCCTATACGCATTCCTCGACCCTCGCATTTCGCATGGCTGAAACCATCCCGGCCCAAAACGAGTACGTCCTGCCCGCCTATTCAGCGCCGCGCACCGGCGGGCTTCGCAGGGTCGGCAACTTTCTGCTTAGCAACCCGGGTGGGCTGCTCGGCACCGCAATCGTCTTGTGCCTCGTTCTCAGTGCGCTCTTCGCGCCCGTGCTGGCCCCCTACGATCCGCTGCAGATGGGCGCCGGACGGCGTCTCGCCCCGCCTAGCGCCGCGCATTTTTTTGGCACCGACGAGTTCGGCAGAGATCTCTTGAGCCGTGTCGTCTACGGATCGCGCCTCACCCTGCAGATCGGCCTAATAGCGGTTAGCATTTCGCTCGGCACCGGCCTGCTGGTCGGGCTGGTCGGCGGCTATGCCGGCGGGTGGGTGGAACGCATCCTAATGCGCGGTACTGATGTGCTGTTCTCTTTCACCGACACGTTGATTGCGCTGGCAGCGGTGGCTGTTCTCGGCCCCAGCCTGACCAACGCCATGATTGCCGTCGGGGTCGCCGCAATCCCATACTATGCGCGGGTCACCTATGGCGTCGTGCTGGTAGAGAAGAGCAAACCCTATTTCGATGCCGCGATCGCGGCCGGGGCCGGCCATCTCCGGATCATCTTCGTCCACCTTCTACCGAACGTAATCCCGCCGCTGATCGTGGTGGCCTCCCTCGGCGTGTCGACGGCTGTCCTGGCAGCCGCGGGACTCAGCTTTCTCGGCCTCGGGGCACAGCCGCCGAGCCCCGAATGGGGCGCCATGCTGGCCTCCGGCCGCGATTACTTCACGCGTGCGTCCTGGATAATGACCTTTCCGGGGCTGGCGATTGCCCTGTCGGTTCTCGGTTTCAATCTCCTGGGCGACGCTCTTCGCGAAGCGCTAGATCCGCGGCAGCGCAAGCAATGATCGCCCAGGCTTCCCCTGGCGCCTCGGCGTCACCTGCCGGCTTCGCCGCTGCGGAGGATTCAGCCTCGACGGCTTCCCCCTTGCTGGCAGTTGAGGGTCTGCGCACAGAGTTCTCGACGAAGGCCGGGCTGGCGGCCGCAGTGGACGGCCTCTCGTTTGTTGTGCACGAGCGAGAAACTTTGGCGATCGTGGGCGAGTCCGGATCGGGCAAAAGCGTTACCGCGTTGTCCATCCTGGGATTAATTCCGGGCCCGGCCGGGCGCATCGCCGCGGGTGCGGTGCGGTTCGGCGGACGCGATCTCCTGGCCCTGGACCGGCGCGCGCTGCAGGATGTCCGCGGCGGCGACATCGCGATGATCTTCCAGGATCCGATGACGTCGCTCAATCCGGTTCTCACGATCGGCCGGCAGCTCACAGAGGCGATCATCCGGCACCAGCCCATGAATAAGGCCTCCGCGCTCGCGCGGGCCGTTGACATGCTGGAGCGCGTGCAGATTCCCGAACCGGCCCGACAGATCCGGCGTTACCCGCACCAGCTTTCCGGCGGCATGCGCCAGCGGGTAATGATCGCCATGGCATTGTCCTGCCGACCCAAGGTGCTGATCGCCGACGAGCCAACGACCGCGCTCGACGTCACCGTCCAGGCGCAGATCCTCGACTTGATGAAGATTCTGCAGGACGAATTCGGAACTGCCATCATTCTCATCACACATGACATGGGCGTTGTCGCCGAAATGGCCGATCGCGTGATCGTCATGTACGCGGGACGCAAGGTCGAAGAGGGCAACACAGCGGCCCTTTTTGACCACCCGCGCCACCCTTACACGCGCGGCCTGCTCGAGGCGCGTCCACGCATGTCGGCCACGCCCACGGAGGTGCGTGGCCGACTGCTCGAGATCCCCGGGATCGTCCCACGGCTGACCCTGCTGCCGGTAGGGTGCCGCTTCGCTCCACGTTGTTCCCTGGCGGTCGAACGCTGCGTCGAGCAGTACCCTCCCTTAGAAGAGAAAGCGCCGGGGCAATTGGCCGCCTGCTGGGAGTCGCATCGGCTCCCAGACGGAGGCGTGCTGTGCTAGCTACTACGAGCAGCGCAGTCGCCCGCGCACCCCTGGTCGAAGTCCACAACCTCGAAAAGGAGTTCGCGCAGAGCGGCGGCCTTTTCCGGGCGTCGCGCCCTGTACAGGCCGTCGCAGGCGTCAGCTTCGACATCGCGCCCGGCGAGACGCTTGGGCTCGTGGGCGAGAGTGGCTCTGGCAAGTCGACCATTGGCAAGCTGATTCTCCGACTTCTTGCGCCGACCCGGGGTGCGATCAAGTTGCAGGGGCAAGACATCACTACGCTCGACCGCGGCGCGATGCGGCCGCTCCGACGCGTAGTTCAGACCGTGTTCCAAGACCCGTATTCGTCCTTGAACCCGCGGATAACAGCCGGCGGCCTGGTCGGCGAACCGCTCGTCATCCACGGCGTTGCGGATCGCAGGGCGGTGCGGGACCGCGTGGCCGAACTTTTCCGGGTCGTTGGACTCCACCCCGAGCATATGGAGCACTATCCGCACGAGTTCTCGGGCGGCCAGCGCCAGCGCCTGGCGATTGCGCGCGCCATCAGTCTCGAACCCAAGGTGATCGTCGCCGACGAGCCAGTCTCGGCGCTCGACGTCTCCATTCAGGCTGCCATCATCAACTTGATGGTCGATCTTCAGGAACGGCACGCCCTGGCGTACCTGTTCATCTCGCACGACATGGCCGTGGTCGAGCATATTAGCCACCGAGTGGCCGTGCTTTATCTCGGCAGGATCGTCGAGATCGGGCCGCGCCGAAACGTTTTTGCCTCGCCGCAGCATCCTTATACGGAGGCGCTGCTCTCTGCGGTTCCCGTCGCCAACCCCCGTGCAGCGCGGCGAAGCCGGATCGTGCTCAAGGGCGACCTGCCGAGTCCCAGCAATCCGCCCGCTGGTTGCCGGTTCCACACTCGGTGCCCCTACGTCTTCGATCGGTGCCGGGTCGAAGAACCGCTGCTGCGCGAAGTCCGCCCCGGCCAGCACGCGGCATGTCATCTGCGCTGACGCAATAAGGAACACGGAAGCATGGAAAGACGACGCGTCAAGGTGGGTGATCACGAAGTCATGACCTACAGCGTGGGCACCGGGCCCCGCATACTGCTTGTCCTGCATGGCGGGCCCGGCGTTCCCTGCGACTATGTGCGCGATGCACATCTGTCCTACGCCGAGAAAGGATTCCGGGTTGTGTCCTTTGACCAGCTCGGCTGCGGCGAGTCGGACCAACCCGACGACCCATCGCTCTGGACCGTCGCCCGCTACATCGAAGAGGTCGAAGCCGTTCGATCGACGCTCGGGCTTGGACAGGTGCTGTTGCTCGGCCACTCCTGGGGGGGCACCCTCGGTGTCGAATATTGTCTAGCCTATCCGGAGAACGTTACAGCCTTCGTCGCGGTCACTATTGCATTTAATCAACCGCTGCTCCAGCAGGGGTACATCCGCAAGAAGCAGGATCTTGGAGCCGAGACGGTGCGCATGATCGCGTTACGCGAGGCCGAAGGCTCAACGGATCATCCCGAATATCAGGCCGCCATGACGCTCCTCAAATACCGCACCATGTGCCGGATGGAGACCTGGCCCGAGCCGGTGTTGAAATCCATGCGCACGGTCGGCCCCGGCCCGTCGCGCACTATGTTCGGCCCGTTCCTGTTCAACTGCACTGGAAACCTTCGGATTCACAACCGAAACGACGATCTGCACCGGCTGAAAATGCCGGTGCTGATGCTAACCAGCGAGCACGATTACATTCTGCCTGAATTCGTCTTCGCCTCGGCCTCGCTGATCCCCAACGCCCGCTGCGTGATCTTCCGCAACTGTGCCCACATGCCGTTCTGGGAAGACCCGGAGGCCTACCACCCGGTGGTGACGGGCTTTCTGGAACAGTTCCGATAGGTGCAAACGCGAGGCCTGGCCGCCATGCTAGTGGATTGAGAGCGACAGACGAGTCCCGGATGGGATTCCTTCTGGTCGCGTGGCATGCGAGTCTTGGCGATGCGCCCAGGGATCATCATCGACGTGACCGCCACAGACCGCGCCCGGCTTGAAGGCGTGATAGCGGACCGCAACAGCCCTCAGAAGCACGTCTGGCGCGCCGCGATCGTGCTGGCCACGGCGGACGGGCTCGGCACGAACGCGGTGATGCGCCGGACCGGCAAGAGCAAGACCGCCGTCTGGCGCTGGCAGGAGCGCTTTGCCAGCGACGGCGCGGACGGGCTGCTGCGTGACAAGACCCGTCCCTCACGCGTCACGCCGTTCGGACCCGAGGTGGGGGAGCGGATCATCGCCCTGACGCTCGCCGAACCGCCGGGCGAGACGACCCAGTGGACCGGGCGCGCCATGGCCAAGGCGGCCGGCGTCAGCCTCTCCTACGTCCAGCGCGTCTGGCGCTCGCACGGGCTGCAGCCGCATCGCATCCGCACCTTCAAGCTGTCCAACGACCCGGCCTTCGCGGCCAAGGTCCGCGACATCGTCGGATTGTACGTCGATCCGCCCGCCCACGCCGTGGTCCTCTCCATCGACGAGAAGAGCCAGATCCAGGCGCTCGACCGCACCCACCCTCCGCCTGCCACCCCACCGAGCTTCGCTCAGCGGGGCCCCTGGCAGGCTCCGCCCGGATTGCCCATGAAGAAGGGTCGGGCCGGGACCATGACGCACGACTACAAGCGTCATGGCACGACGACGCTGTTTGCGGCGCTCGACGTTCTCGACGGCAAGGTGGTCGGCCGCTGCATGCAACGCCACCGGCATCAGGAGTTCATCCGCTTCCTCAACACAGTCGAGAAGACCGTCCCGCCCACAAAGGCCATGCACGTGATCCTCGACAACTACGCCGCTCACAAGCACCCGAAGGTGATCGCCTGGCTGTCCCGCCACCCGCGCGTCACCTTCCACTTCACGCCGACAAGCGCATCCTGGCGGAACGCCGTCGAAGGCGTCTTCGCCGCCCTGACCAAGCGCAGGCTCCGGCGGGGCGCCTTCCTCGGCGTCGTCGACCTCCAGGCCGCCATCAACCGATACCTGGCCGAACACAACATCGACCCGAAGCCCTTCCGTTGGAAAGCCAACCCCGACGCCATCATCGCGGCCGCAGCCCGAGGGCACCAGACGTTGGATTCAATCCACTAGCTCCGTTCGCCTTTGGTTTCATCCCGAATATCGCGAGCGGCTCCCCGCGCCCGAAGACGGCACGATTTCCGCGAAGACGGCGCTGAGAAGATGTACCGATGATCCGCCCGATCCTGATCCACCCCGATCCCGTCCTTCGCGAGACGTCTGCGCCCGTCCCAGCTGTGACGGACGAGACCCGCGCTGTGTTGGACGACATGCTGGAGACCATGTACGGCGCGTCGGGCCGGGGCCTCGCGGGCGTCCAGATTGGCGTTCTCCAGCGTCTTGTCGTGATCGACCTCGCCTGGAAAGAAGGGGACAAGGATCCGCGCTTCTTCGTGAATCCCGAAATGGTCTGGTCGTCCGACACGCTTTTCTCACGCGAGGAGAGGTGCCTTTCGATCCCGAACGTGCCGAAAGAAGTCCTCAGGCCCGACCGCGTGAGAGTGCAATTCCTCGACCGTGACGGTGCTGCACAGGAGATGGAAGCTGACGGCGTGCTGGCTATGGTGATTCAGCATGAGATCGATCACCTGAACGGCGTGCTTATCCTCGACCGGGCCCAGTGAACCGTAAGCGCCGCGAGCAGCCCACCTTGAAGGCTGTGGAGTTCTGTGAGCGTCGGATTGACGGCTCGACCGCCGGATGATGGCCTCGCTCTGCAGGAGCGCCGGATGATGAGTTTCGACGAACAATTGCGAGCGAAGCTGCGCAAGGTCGAGGCGCTGTATTTCGACGCGGGGACCACGGGCGAACGGGATGCGGCCGGAGCTGCGGTTGAGCGCCTTCGGGCGAAGCTTGCAGAGGTCGGCCGTCAGGAGCCGCCGACCGAGTTGCAGTTTTCGATGCCCGACCCATGGGCCGTCCGGTTGTTTGTCGCGCTATGCCGTCGCTACGGATTTCGGCCGTATCGTTACCCGCGGCAGCGCCGAACGACGATCATGGTGCGCGCACCCCGACGCTTCTTCGACGCCGTGGTCGTGCGCCAGTTTACCGACATTCACGCCGATCTCTGGCGTCATTTCGAGGAGACGACGGAGCGGCTGATCCGTGAGGCGGTGCATTCCGACACGACGGACGCGGAGACCATGGGACCGCCGATCGGCGCTGCCTGATGATCAGGCGGCCGTTTCGAGAGCGGCGGTCGATGCTGGCTTCCAGTTCCACGGGAGGAGATCATCAATCCGGGGGATGCTCTCGCGAGCCGCCAACTCGTGACCATGACCGAGTGGATACACGGCCCGGCGCAACCGACGGAACTGACGGCCGACCAGCAAGCCGAGTTGCAGAAGATGCAAGGTCTGAGCGGCGCGTAGTTCCACCAACGATACGCGCAGATGATGGTTCCGGGCCATAACAAGGAGATCGCAGTCTTCCAGCAGGAAGCCCAAGGCGGCCAAGATCCCCTGGTCAAGAGCTTCGCCCAGCACCTGCTGCCGATGGCAGAGGAACATCTGGCGGCGGTGCAGGAGCTGCCGTCGCTGATTCCGATGAAGCCTGGCGCTCGGGTGAAGACAGACCGTCGTGACGCCACCATGCTGGCCCGTCTTCATCGGGCCGGAGAGCTGGCGTCCGTCTGGGTGCCTGACGCCGATCACGGGGCCACGCGCGACCTGGTCCGGTTGGGCAGCGTCGTCCGACAGCGTGTCGCCCGAGCGCGTCAACATGTTCAAGGTTTCCTGCTGCGCCATGGTCGCAGCACGGACCTGGGACGGGCCTGCCACATCTCCAGTTGATTTACCGTTTGCAGGAACGTAGTTGCATCCGGTACGCCAAGGCTGGCGGCGCGACCACGCGTTGGCCCATTCCGCCGGTGGAGACGGTCAGGCGTGAACGCCCCAGGGGACGTTCAGCACCATCCGGCAGGATGTTTAGGATGTCCTCCGAACAGCGGCGGTTGGTAGCGTGCCATCGGTTCGCGGCGATCCGATGTTCTCGACGGGGATCTCGTGATCGATGGAGGCGATATTGGTGCAGCCGGTGAGAGCCATCGCGACGCGGATCTCCGCATCTATGAGCTCCAGCATGTGAGCCACGCCTGCCTGCCCTCCAGCGGCCAGTGCGTAGGCCCAGGCGCGTCCAAGCAGGATCCCTTTTGCGCCAAGCGCCAGCATGCGGACGACGTCGAGCCCGGATCGCACGCCACCGTCGACAAGCACCGTCACTTGATCGCCGATGGCGTCGACGATCGGTGGAAGCGCCCTTACCGTCGAGGGTACGCCATCGAGCTGGCGGCCACCGTGGTTGGAGACCACGATGCCATCCGCGCCGAGTTCGGCCGCGGATCGCGCGTCCGCGCTGTCGAGAATGCCCTTGATCACGATTGGCCCGGACCATTGGTTGCGCACCCAATCAAGATCCCTCCACGTGACCGATGGATCGAAGTTGTTGCGCATCCAGGCAAAGAAGTCCTCCAATCCGGTATCCGGTCCGAGGTTCGGTGCCACGTTACCGAGTGAATGCGGCCGCCCTCGCAAACCCACGTCATAGGCCCAGGTGGGCCGCCGCAGGGCTTGAAAGGCACGGCGCAAGCTTCCATTCAACCCCGGCGCTCCGGCCAATCCCGAACGATAGTCGCGATACCGTGTGCCGGGGACCGGCATGTCGACCGTGAAGACGAGTACCGCGTAGCCGGTGCTTGCGGCGGCGGCAAGAAGGTCGCGCATGAAGGCGCGATCCCGGATCATGTAGAGCTGAAACCAGAACGGCTGCTTGACGGCAGCCGCAACTTCTGCAACCGAGCAGGTCGACACCGTCGAGAGGCAGAACGGAACGCCCGCCGCCACGGCGGCCCGAGCGGCTTGGACCTCCCCTCGTCGGGCGTTCATGCCGGCGAGCCCGATGGGCCCAAGCGCGACGGGTTTGGACAATGTCTGCCCGAACATTTCAACGGAGAGATCGAGCTGAGACACGTCGCGCAGCACGCGCTGGCGCAGTTCCACATCCGCCAGATCCCGGATATTCCGATGGAGCGTTACCTCGGCATAGGACCCACCATTAATGTATTCGAACAAGAAACGTGGCAGCCGCCGACGCGCAAGGTCGCGGTAGTCGATGACCCGATGCAGCTCTTGCCATTAGCGTTGCTCCCGCGCTCCGCCGCTTACCGACGCTCCGTTCGATGGTCGACGATCCCTCATCAGCTTACTTCCGCGCTCGCCCCGGCTATGCGGCTCCACGCCACAGGCTGCCCATGGACCTCGGCACCGGGGCGTTCGCCTCCTGCACCATCCGGTCGTCGGCGCCGCCTCAGGTCCCCTCAGGTGCTTTTCGAGAGCTTTCCTCGATCGTTTCCAGCATCAGAGTCGAGTGGGCATAGGCACCGCCGGCACGCATCTCCGCCGCAACCCAGACCGCCTCCATCAGCTCCTCAGGCGTCGCACCGGCGCGCAGTGCCGCCTTGGTATGCCCCTTGATGCAGTACGGGCATTGCGTGACATGAGCGACCGCCACAGCGATGAGTTGCTTCGTCTTGCCCGCGAGAGCACCGTCTGCGAACACTTTCTGGCTGAAAGCCTGGAAAGCCGCCTCCGCCTCGGGCGCAAGTTCCCGTCTCTTGCGGGCGGTGTCGCCCGTCGATTGTGGGTACATGGCGTCAGTCATTGAGTGCCTCCTTTCAAAACGAAGATCGAGCGAGAGCCCGCCTGGCGCAGACGATTCCGCTGCTGCCTTGGCATCGTTGAGCCATCAGCCCCGCTCCCGATCTCGTCGGCGTGTACAGGAACCTGGCGTCGCGGGGCCCTGATCACGCCGCGCTGAGAGGCTATGCCCATCTCTATGTTTTCAGCAATCCGTCGAGCTCGCTCAATGAAGTGCGCAGCTGCAGCCGGCGGGCAGATATGAACGGCAGTTTCCTCAAACAGCTGAAGCCAGCGATTGAAATGCATGCTTTCGACCGGCAGCAACAGATGCGCCTGCATCGGTGAGCCATGATACCGCCCGGACATCAACGCGACCGAAGACCAGAAGACACGTGGTTTTTCGATATGCGTCCCAGTTCCCGACCCTCTCGGCGAAGATCGGGCCAGTCAAAGGGTCCGTCCGGACGCCGTGCAGCCCAGAGCGACGCCGACATCATGGCACACGTCCGGCAGTATGCATGCTGTGACTACCACCCCGTCGGAACCTGCAAGATGGGCGTCGACGACAGCGCGGTGGTGGACCCTCAGTTGCGGGTCCACGGCATCGATGGATTGTGCGTCGCCGATTCGTCGATCATGCCCGTGCTCCTGAGCGGCAACACGAACGCGCCGACGATGATGATCGCTGAGAAGGCGGCGGACGTGATCAAGGCCGGTAGTGAGGTCAGAGTGAGAGCAGATCCGGTGATGGCCTAAGCAGCCTCGCGCCTTGGCCGAAGCGCCCACAACTCTCTACGCGCGGCGGCGATTCTCATGCATCACGTCGGGTAATCCGGCGAATAAACGACGGCCTGAACGATTAGTTCGGGCTGTCAGGAGGGAGGCGCGGCATCTCTCACGCGCATGATCGTTTGTCGGCTGGTCTTGAATTCGCGCGCTAGCAGGCTGCTGAAAAAGGGCTCCCTGGTTTGATGATAGTGTGATTCACTCCTCTTGGATTTGTAGGAGGGGCGTCAGTGCGCGGACAGGATAGCCGGATCGGGTCGCTGTTTTCCTACGTGGATCTGGAGCAGCGGATCCGCTCCGATCATCCTTTGAGAACGATCCGGACTTTGGTGGACGAAGCGCTGTCGTCGCTCGACGGCCGCTTCGGCGAGATCTACTCGGAGATCGGCCGCCCGTCGAT
>JAABUP010001304.1_pt1 | contig 52263 bp, 49 predicted proteins | sample 5559201 | NCBI WGS metagenome assembly JAABUP01 (sample SAMN10711887, study PRJNA513373) | rock metagenome | isolation source: Antarctica rocks | place: Antarctica | reverse complement strand
CCTCGGACCGTTGGTGAACGTTCCATCGACCCCCTCACGGCGCCCCTCAGGCCCGAACATAAACGCCACAGCCAACACCCGACCGCGCGATGTCCCGGCGAACGCCGTAAGACACCAGCCACCTAGGGGGCCGCGACGGCCTGTTCGACGGTGAGCTCGTGGCGTTCGGACCCGACGGTCGACCGGATTTCGGCCTACTGTCGCGCCGGCTGGGCGCACCTCACGCAGCGGGAGCACCGGTGACGTACCTGATATTCGACGTGCTGCACCTGGATGGCAGGTCTTGCCTGCAGCTGCCGCACCGCGCCCGGCGGGCGCTACTGGAGTCGTTGTCCCTAGCCGGGCCCGGGTGGGGTGTGCCAGCCGCGCTGGCCGGATCGGTGGACGCGGTACTCAACGCGGTGCGGTCGCAGGGCCTGGAAGGGGTGCTGGCCAAGCGGTCGACCAGCTCATACACGCCGGGTCGGCGCAGCACCGATTGGGTGAAGCTGGTCAACCTGCACGCGCTGGACGTGGTCGTGGGTGGGTGGCAGCCGGGCTCCGGTCGTCGGTCAGAAACTGTGGGCTCGTTGCTGCTCGGGGTACCCGAGCCGGACGGGTTGCGTTACGTAGGACACGTCGGCACCGGCTTCACCGACACCGCACTCTCCGACCTCGGCAAGGCGCTGGCCCCGCTGCACACGCGCAGCTCACCCTTCGCCGGGCCGGTGCCGCTTAACCGGGCACGCACAGCGCGTTGGGTGCGGCCCGCGGTCAGTGGTGAGGTGCAGTTCGCCGCGTGGACCGCAGACGGGCTGTTGCGCCAAGCCCGCTGGCGTGGGGTGCGAGGTGACTGAGACCGTCGGTGTGGGTGGCCGGGAGCTGCGGCTGAGCAACCTGGACAAAGAGCTGTACCCGGGGTTCGCGAAGGCCGCGGTGATCGCCCATTACGTGGAGCTGGCGCCGGTGCTGCTGCCGCACCTGCGGGGCCGGCCGGTCACGCTACGGCGCTGGCCCAACGGGGTCGGCGCGGCCTCGTTCGTGCAGAAGCACGCCGTCCGGGACAGCCCCGACTGGGTACGCACCGAGTTGGTGCCCGGCCGCAGCAGCGACCCGGTTCGCCACGCGGTGCTCGACGAACTCGCGTCCCTGGTGTGGGCTGCGAACCTGGCGGCATTGGAACTGCATGTGCCGCAGTGGCGTTTCGATGACGGCGGCGCCCGCCAGCCACCGGATCTGCTGGTCTTCGACCTGGACCCCGGCCCGCCGGCGGACGTGCTCGACTGCTGCCGGCTGGCAGTGCGGTTGAACGAGCTCCTGGCCGCCGACGGGTTGGCTGCGTGGGTGAAGACCAGCGGGTCGTTAGGCCTACACGTCGTGGTCCCGATCAAAGCCGGGCCGGCGGGCGCGCCGTCGGCCTACGCCCGGCGCCTCGCGCAGCGGCTGGCCGAGGAGCAGCCCGATCAGGTGGTGTGGCAGATGACCAAAGACCTGCGACCAGGCAAGGTGTTCGTCGACTGGAGCCAGAACAACCCAGCCAAGACGACCGTGGCACCGTACTCGTTGCGAGGCAAGGATTCCCCCACGGTTTCCACCCCGCTGACCTGGGCGGAGGTCGCCACCTGCCGCAACGCGGCGGAGCTGGTATTCACCCCGGCGCAGGTGCACCGGCGGGTGGACGAGCACGGGGACCTACTGGCGGACCTGGGCCGCCGCGCCGCGCCGCTGCCCGTCTGAAGAATTAACTTGACTGAATCCAGATCAGTGACCCACACTCGGGTGTGCCCACGTCGTCGAAACTCCCCACGTCGTCGGAACTGGGGGACTCCCTTCGGGAGGCTGGGCTGCGTGTCACGCGTCCTCGGCTGGCAGTGCTGGCCGCGGTGCACGCACACCCGCACGCCGACACGGATTCGATTATCCGGGTCGTGCGCGAGGACCTCGGGGAGGTGTCCCACCAGGCCGTATACGACGTGCTGCGGGTGCTCACGGCCGCCGGTCTGGTGCGGCGCATCGAGCCGGCCCACTCCGTCGCCCGGTACGAGGCCCGGGTCGCAGACAACCACCACCACGTCGTGTGCCGCTCGTGCGGTGTGATCGCCGACGTCGACTGCGCCGTCGGGGACACGCCCTGCCTGATCGCCTCGCACGACCACGGCTTCCTCATCGACGAGGCAGAGGTCATCTACTGGGGCCGCTGCCTCGACTGTTCCGCCACCACAGTTCCCGACCACATCTGACCCACCACGTACCGGAAGGACCACCGTGACTGACCACGACGCAGTAGTCGGAGACATGAACTCCGAGGAGAGCGAAGGCGGGTGTCCGGTTTCGGCCGCACGCCGTCCCACGCACCCGACGGAGGGGGTGGGCAACCGCGACTGGTGGCCGGATCAGCTAAACCTGAAGATCCTGCGCAAGCACCCCGCTGTCGCCAACCCGATGGGCGCGGACTTCGACTACGCCGCAGCGTTCGCCGCCCTGGACCTCGACGCCGTGCGTGCCGACGTCGACCAGCTCATGACCACCTCGCACGACTGGTGGCCGGCGGACTTCGGCCACTACGGCCCGTTCTTCATCCGGATGGCGTGGCACAGCGCCGGCACCTACCGCACCAGCGACGGCCGCGGCGGCGCCGGGGCAGGGATGCAGCGCTTCGCCCCGCTCAACAGCTGGCCCGACAACGCCAACCTCGACAAGGCCCGTCGGCTGCTCTGGCCGATCAAGCAGAAGTACGGCAACAAGCTCTCCTGGGCCGACCTGATCGTGTTCACCGGCAACCGGGCCCTGGAGACCATGGGCTTCACCACCTTCGGTTTCGCCGGTGGCCGCGCAGACGTATTCGAGCCTGACGAGGACGTCTACTGGGGGCCCGAGGACACCTGGCTCGGCGACGATCGCTACACCGGTGACCGGGAGCTGGAAGCCCCGTTGGCCGCTGTCCAGATGGGTCTGATCTACGTCAACCCGGAGGGCCCCAACGGTGTCCCGGACCCGCTCGCCTCGGCCCGCGACATCCGGGAAACGTTCGGCCGCATGGCGATGAACGACGAGGAAACGGTCGCACTCATCGCCGGCGGGCACACCTTCGGCAAGACCCACGGCGCCGCCGACCCCGATCGCTACATCGGCGCTGAGCCGGAGGGCGCACCCCTGGAAGAGCAAGGCCTCGGTTGGCGGAACTCGTTCGGCTCGGGCACCGGCCGCGACACCATCACCAGTGGCATCGAGGTCACCTGGACGCCAACACCCACCCGGTGGTCCAACAGCTACTTCGAGAACCTCTTCGATTACGAGTGGGAGCTGACCAAGAGCCCGGCCGGCGCCAATCAGTGGCAGCCGAAGGGCGGTGCGGGCGCGAACACCGTGCCCGACCCCGAGGACGGATCGCTGGTGCGGGCACCGACGATGCTGACGACCGACCTCGCGCTGCGGGTCGACCCGGTCTACGAGCAGATCTCGCGGCGCTTCTACGACCACCCCGAGCAGTTCGCGGACGCCTTCGCCCGGGCGTGGTTCAAGCTCACCCACCGCGACATGGGGCCCATCTCCCGCTACCTCGGCCCGCTGGTGCCGTCCGAGACGCTGCTGTGGCAGGACCCAGTCCCCGCGGTCACCCACGAGCTCGTCGACGCCGACGACGTCGCTGCGCTGAAGGCCCAGCTGTTGGCGTCGGGACTGTCCGTCGCGCAACTGGTGTCCACCGCCTGGGCATCGGCGTCGTCGTTCCGGGGCAGCGACAAGCGCGGGGGCGCGAACGGGGCGCGTCTGCGCTTGGAGCCCCAACGGGGCTGGGAGGTCAACAACCCCGACGAGCTGGCGACGGTGCTGCGCACCCTGGAGAGTGTTCAGCAGGCGTTCAACAATGCCCAGACCAGCGGGAAGCGAATCTCGTTGGCCGACCTGATTGTGCTGGGTGGCTGCGCGGGCGTGCAGCAGGCCGCCCGGGACGCCGGTCACGACGTCGAGGTGCCCTTCACCCCGGGACGCACCGACGCCAGCCAGGAGCAGACCGATGTGGAGTCGTTCGCGACGCTCGAGCCGACCGCGGACGGGTTCCGCAACTACCTCGGCAAGGGTCATCGCTTGCGGGCGGAGTACCTGCTGATTGACCGGGCCAACCTGCTGACCCTGAGCGCGCCGGAGATGACGGTCCTCATCGGTGGTCTGCGGGTGCTCGGCGCGAATCACCAGCGGTCCACGCTGGGGGTCCTCACCACCCGCCCGGGGGTGCTGACTAACGACTTCTTCGTGAACCTGCTCGACGTGGCCACGACGTGGAAGCCAGCGAACGAGGCAGCCGAAACTTTTGAGAGCCGTGACCCTGCCACCGGTGAGGTCCGCTGGAGCGGCAGTCGCGTCGATCTGTTGTTCGGCTCGAACTCCGAGCTGCGCGCGGTCGCGGAGGTGTACGCCTGCGGCGACGCGCAGGAGAAGTTCGTGCGGGACTTCGTCGCCGCGTGGGACAAGGTGATGAACCTCGACCGGTTCGACCTCGGCTGAGCCAGGATGACAAACGGCCAGCTCGGAACGGGCCTTGCTCGTTCCGAGCTGGCCTCCCCCTGATCCGGGTCTACCGCCGGTCAGTGGCCCAGCCGGTCGGGGCTACCGCCGGTCAGTGGCCCAGCCGGTCGGGGCTACCGCCGGTCAGTGGCCCAGCCGGTCAGCGTCGAGAATGTTCTGCAACCGCACTTGGCCGCGCGCGAGCAGCCGGTCGTCGGCGTCGGTGATGAGCACCTGCCACAGCTGCTGCAGACGTCCGCGGTGCACGGGGGTGGCCACCGCGGTGAGCACCCCTTCCCGCGCGGCGCGCAGGAAGTCGGTGGTGTTGGACACGCCCACCACTTGGCCGCGCTCGGCAAGCCACAGCGCTGCACCGGTACTGGCGAGGGTCTCCACCACCGAGCAGTGCACACCGCCGTGCAGGATGCCGTAAGGCTGCAGAAGCTCCGGCCTGATGGGCCACCGTGCGCGTACCTCCTCACCCGAAGCTGCGGTGAACTCCAACCCCAGCGTCTGCACGAAGCCGGTCCGCATGTGCTGATGCAGCTCGGCGGTCACCTCGGGGCTCGCGTCCATGCCTCGGACTCAACCACACGTGCTGTGCGAGACCGACACCCCCGGTGCCCGAGTGATCGTCTGCAGCACCACGCAGTACCGTTCCGTCAGCCGGATGAGGGTGGCCACGGTGTCGGGTTCGGCAGCTGTGTCGAGCTCGAAACTCATCCGGATGTCGCGGAAGCCCACCGGGGCGGTCTTGTCGACGCCGAGGGTGCCCCGGAAGTCCAGGTCGCCTTCGGCGCGGACCGTCCCTGACCTCACCTGCACCCCCATCGACGTCGCCACCGCGCGCAACGTCACCCCTGCGCAGGCCACCAGCGCCTGCAGCAGCATGTCGCCGGAGCAGGCGAAGCTGCCGTCGCCACCGCCGGCTGGGTGCAGGCCCGCCTCCACCAACGCACGTCCGGTCTGCACCGAGCAGGTCACCCCGTCGCCGTCCAAGGTGCCCGAGGCCGTCATCGTGACCAGGGCAGATTCGGCGTCCTCGCGGTAGCGCTGCTTGAGCGGGGCCTGCGCGGCCTTGAGGGTGTCACTATCCATGTCTGTCTCCTCCTCGGACGGGTTAGGCGCAGGGTAGGCGCCACCGTCAGGTGCGCGCACCGGCCAAGGTGCGCACCAGGCTGACTCCCTGCCCGAGCGACACCCCGGGCAGGTAGGCGCGGCCGATCGCGTTACCGATCGTCGGCAGCGCGGCGGAGTCCGGGTAGGTCATGTAGAGCGGGACGTGCTCGGGCGCGAACTTGGACTTGAACGCCAGCAACGACCGAAAGCCGTACACCGGTTCCAGAGTGCGCCCGAGCACCTCCAACAGGCGCTGCAGGGTGCCATCGGGGCCACCACCGCCGACCCGCTCGATCCGCGCCAGCGGCGCACCCGACAGGCTGAGGAACTCCGCCCCCTCCTCCTGCACCAGCAGCGCGGCCGAAGCGATGAGGAACTCCATGCTCGGCCGGAAGCCGTCGGTGCGCCGGCGCATGAAGTCTAGCGTCCAGCCCACCACCACCCCGTCACGGTGAACGGGCAACCATGACGTCACACCATGCACGGTGCGGTCGGCGTCAACCGCCACCAGGCAACGCACCTGCGGGTCGTCCAGCTCGGTCACCCCGCCCAAGGTGAACCCCATTTCCGGGATCCCCTTGTCGGCCACCCACTCCTCGGAGATGGCGGTGATCTGGTCGGTGATGACCAGCGGTGCCTGCGGGTAGCTGATCCATTCGGCGGTGATGCCGTCCTTGTGCGCTCTGTTCAGTGCGGTGCGCACGTCCTGGAACTTCTTGCCGGTGAAGGCGAGCTGGCCCAACGGGAGCACGGTTTCCTCGGCGACCTGCAACTCCTCCCAGCGCAGCGCCGCCGTCGCCGAACGAACAGCCTCGGTCACCGAGTAGAAGCACGGGGTCCACCCATGTGCGGTGCAGAAATCGGCGAACTCCAGCACCACCGGTCCCATCTGCTCGGGCGGGCACACCGGGTCGCTGGTGGTGACGGCGACACCGGACACCACCCGGTAGGCGACGAACCCGGTGCCGGCAGCGCTGAACCACCGGCTGTGGCCCGGCCAGGTGGTCATCCACGACAGGTGGCTGCCACCGTAGCGACGCAGCAGTTCCAGTGCCCGGGCCGCCGATCCGTCGTCGTCGTGCACCACTGGGCGCAGGAACGACCGCAGCGCCATCGCACTGAGCACGACCCAGAACAGCACCCCTACCCACTCGTAGAGCAGCGTGGCGGGAATGCTGACCGGCAGGATCTGCGGGTTGAGCTCACCGAGGTAGCCAGGTGGCACGAAGCGCTGCGGGAGGTCAGCCACCAGCGCCGTCACGCCGGGCCGGCGGTCGAACCCGGAGCCCAGGACCAACCCGCCCAGCAGGTACAGCACGCTGAGCGTCAGCACCAGCCCAGCGCCCACCAGCGCCAACGTGCGGTAGGTACGGGCCGGCGCCGCCACATCGAACAGCCGCCTGGTGGCCAGCAGCAGGATCAGCACCGCCAGCGGCACCAGCAACGGGATCGCCAGCGCGAGCACGAATCGCACATGGCGCAGGGCGACGGTCACCAGCACCTCCGTCGAGCGCCGCGACGCGGCCTCCACCAGCAACACCGCCCCGAATCCGACCAGCAACACGTGCAAAGCGACCGCGGCCACCCACGCGGCGCGGCGGCCGCGACGCAACCCGTCGGACAGCACCACCAGCAGCAAAGCCGGCAGGACCGACAGGATCGACGGGCCTACCCCGGACAGTCGCAACCGGGCTCGCAGCTCACGGCAGGACGCGGCCGTCGTGGCCGGGTCCGCGCAAATGTCCTGCACGGTGGAGGCGTCGGGCGGCGAGGACGTGAACAGGTATCGCAACACCGACAGCGGACCCACCGCCGCCGGGGAGAACGCGGCCAGCACCGGACCGAGCGCGCTCGCGGCGACCGCGATCGCGACCAGCACCCGGCCCTCGCGGCGGGTCCCGGTGAGCCGCCCGATCCGGCGTGGTCGTCCCAGCAACAGCGGACCGAGCAGCAGGCCCACCAGCGCGCAGCAGAACCGCACGACGTCCTCCAATAGGCCGCCGTACAGCATCACTGTCGCCAGCACTACCATCAGGCCCACCCGCAGCCGCCGACGCCACAAGGTGTCCATCCCCGCGCCCGCCACCATCGCCACCCCCACGGCGAAGGTGGTCGCGCCGACAGCCGGGTTACGGCTGAGCTCGCGAGCCCATTGGCGGTCTGCTACCGCAATGAGCCGGACCACGCCGAGGGCCAACAACACCCCCAGCACCTGGGTCGCCAGCGCCGACACGGTGTAGCGCAAGCTGCCCAGTCGGCGCTCGGCCGGTACACCGAGCAGGAGCACAACCAGGGTGCCCACGACATAGCTGGGCAGTCCGGGGGCGAAGGCGGCCGCGGTCAGCGGCGTCCAGAAGTGCCCGTGTTCCAGGCTGCGTACCCCCGCAGCGACCCGGCGGGTCAGCTCCGGTGACGGCCCGTGGACCAGACTGCCGGTGAGCGCGCCCAGCACCCAGAAGGCCACCAGGAACACGCAGGTCACGGGCGCACCCCGCACCCCGGAGCGCAGCGGCGCACTCACCCGGTCCAGGGTGGGGCGCCGCGCCGGGGTGGTCACCGTGGTCACGGCGTCAACCCCAAACGGGTGCCCAGCCAGTCCAAATTGACCACCAGACCCTGTCGCCAGACCCCCCAGTCATGCCCCCCGGGGACCTCCACCAGGCGCGCGGTCATCCCGGCGGCCTGCGCGGCAGCGTAGACCTGCTGGGCCTGCGGCCGGTACTGGTTGTCTTGGGCTCCCACCACGAACGTTCCGGTCAGCTGTGGGTAGCGATTGCGCTGCATCAGCTCTAACGGGTTCACCGCGGCGAAGCGGGCGACGTCGCCGCCGAACGCGCCGGCAACGGTGCGGGCCCGGTTACCGAGGCTGGGCTCGGACTGGCCGGAGATGTCCAGAAACGTGGGGTACACCTCGGGGTTGTTCACCGCCAGCTGCAGCGAGCACGTGCCCCCGTAGGACGACCCGGCCACCGCCCACCGCTGCGGGTTCGGGTCCACCTGCAGGTTCGCCTTCACCCAGGCCGGGACGTCGCGCGCAAGGTAGGTGTTGACGTTGCCGAGTCGGGAGTCCAAGCACAGTGGGTTGGCCAGCACCGACCCGGTGGCGTCCGGCATCACCACGATTGGAGCGAGGCCCAGGTGGGCGACGGCGTAGGCGTCCAGGGCTGCACCGATCCGGCCGAAAGCGATCCAGTCGTCGGGTGTGCTCGGCTGACCGGCCATCAGCACCAGCACCGGCAGCAGTGCACGTGGGGCGGCAGCATAGGCAGGCGGCAGGTATACCCGGGCCGGACGACCGGCGAAGCCCGATGCGGTGCCCGGGATCACCACCCGGGTGAGCTGGCCACGGGCCGCCATGCTGCTCGGCGGTCGCCACACCGCGCTCAGCGGTGCGCCAACCACCGCCGCCGGATCTGGGGGCCGCACCGCGTCGAACGGGATCTGGTCAGCCGGCGCCTGGCCCAGGGCCGCCGCCACCGTCGGGTAGGCGCGGAAGAAGTAGTTGACCTGCGCTGTCGCTGACACCAGCACCACCACAATGGCCAGCACGCCGCCCAGCCTGGTGGTCCAGGTATGCGCGTGCCGCAGCCGAGGCACCACCGCGAGCAACCCGAGCAGCCCGGCCCCGAGCGCGAGGTAGATCGCTAACGGCAACGGGTCCGGGAACGGCCGCCACACCACCTCCACCACGTAGCCGAAGATTCCGGTGAGCACCACGCACGCCAGCGCGATCGCCGGTGCCGTCCGGGTCAGATGGCGGCGATCGCGGCGGATCAGCAACCACAGCAGGGCGAGGACGCCGATCCCCGCCAGCACCGCGGGCATCGGACCCGAGACCAAGGACAGCTGCCCGATCTGCCGTGTCACGATCCCCACGGTACTGGCGCCCCCTCGGCCCGCCGTCAGGTTTGCCGAGGTCACCCTGCCAGCAGCCGCCGGGAGGCTAATCTGAGCCCATGGCCGGGATGGGGGCGTTGGAGCGCGCGGTGATGGAACAGCTGTGGGCGTCGCCGCAACCGCAGACCGTCCGCCAAGTGCACGACGGGCTCGCGGCCCGCGGGTTGGCCTACACCACCGTGATGACGGTGTTGCAACGGCTCGCGAAGAAGCAGCTCGTCACCCAGGAGCGGGGTGAGCGGGCCCACCGCTACACCCCGACCCAACCCCGCGAAGAGCTCGTTGCCGGGCTGATGGTGGACGCATTGAGCCAGGCGGAGGACTCCGGTGGGCGCCGGGCGGCGCTGGTCAGCTTCGTCGAGCAGGTAACGCCCGACGAGGTCGCTGCATTGCGCGCGGCCCTGGCGGCACTGGACTCCTGATGTCGGTGACGCCGGTGCTCGTTCTCACCGTCTTGGCGCTCGCCCTGGCGGGTCCGGTGCCCGCCTCGCTGGCTAGGGCGACCTGGCCGCTGCGTTCGCCCCGGGCTGGGCTGGTGCTGTGGCAGTCGGTGGCGCTGGCTGCTGTCTTGTCGGCGTTCGGGGCTGGGCTCGCCGTCGCCAGCAGGCTGCTAGTGGCCGACTCGGTCCTGGTCTGGTCGCTGCAGGTTGTGGTGTTGGCCGTCACGGTGCTGATCGGGGTCCGCTTGGCCGTGACGTTGGCGCAGGTCGCCGTGCGGACCAGGCGATCACGACAGCGCCACCGCGACCTGGTAGACCTGTTGGACACCGTCGACGTTCCCGAGCTGCACGGCCGGGCGGAGGACCTGCGGGTGCTACGAGCGGTGTATCCCCTGGCGTACTGCCTACCCGGGTTGCGGGCGCGCGTGGTGGTGAGCGACACGACCCTGACGCGTCTGGAGCCGGAGGAGCTGCGCGCGGTGCTCGCACACGAGCGGGCTCACCTACGGGCCCGCCATGACCTGGTGCTCGAGGCATTTCTGGTGCTGCACAAGGCGTTTCCCCGCGGGGTTCGCAGCAGCTGCGCGTTGGCCAGCATCCGGATGCTGGTGGAGCTGCTGGCCGACGATGTCGCCGCGCGGGAAGCCGGCCCGAAGCCGCTCGCCCATGCCCTGGTGGCCTGTGCCAGCGGGAGTGCGCCGACCGGGGCGATGGCCGCCGGCGGACCGGACACCCTGGCCCGCGTCCAGCGCCTCGGTGCGCCGCGCGGTGCCAAGGCCGAGGTCGCGGCGACGGCGGCGGCTGCCTACCTCGCCTCCGCGGTGATCCTGGTGGTTCCGACTCTGGCGGTGGCATTGCCCTGGTTGATCGAGATCCGCCGCCTGCTCGTCGGTTGACACCCCCGGGGCGTGCGTGACGTCCGCCCGGTTCACCGCGGCGGTCGGCGGGAGTCGATCACCCCGGTGTCGAAGCCGGCCAGATGCAGCCCCCCGTGAAACCGGGCATGCTCGATCTTCAGGCACCGGTCCATCACCACGGTCAGGCCGCCAGCCTGCCCGGCCCGGGCGACCTCCTCGTGCCATAACCCCAACTGCAACCACATGGTAGCCGCCCCGGCGGCTGCGACCTGCCCGAGCACCGCGGGCAGGTCGGCTTGCTTACGGAACACGTCCACCAGGTCGGGGGCCTGCGGCAGGTCCTGCAGCGACGGGTACACTGGGTGTCCGAGGATCTCGGTCGCTGCAGGGTTGACGAAGTACACCGTGTACCCGGTGCTGGCGAGGAGGTAGGTGGCGACGAAGTAGCTGGCTCGGGCCGGGTTCGGCGACGCGCCGAGCACCGCGACCACCTTCGTCCGGGACAGTATCCGCTGCCGCTCACCAGCACCCGGGCCCTGCCAGATCCGCCGGGTCCCCGACGCCGATGCGGTCATGGCTGGTCCTTCGTCGCGGCGTTCAGCGCCTGGTCCAGATCCCATAGGATGTCCGCGACGTCCTCCAGGCCGACGCTGATACGCACCAGATCCTCCGGCACGCCGGCGGCGGCGAGCTGCTCCGGGCTCAGCTGTTGGTGGGTGGTGCTGCCGGGGTGGATCACCAGGGTGCGAACGTCGCCGATGTTCGCCAGGTGGCTGCACAGCTGCACCGCCTCGATGAACCGTTGCCCGGCCGCACGGCCCCCGCGCACCCCGAAACTGAAGACCGCACCCGGCCCGCCGGGCAGATATCGGGCGGCCCGCTCATGGTGCGGGTGGCTAGGCAGACCGGCCCAGTTCACGTAGCTGATCCGCTCGTCGGCCTCCAGCCACTGCGCCACCGCCCGGGCGTTGGCCACGTGCGCGTCCATGCGTTGCGGCAGTGTCTCGATGCCCTGGATCAGCGCAAACGCCGACGTCGCCGAGAGGCTCGCTCCGATGTCGCGCAACTGCTCGCTGCGCAGCTTGGTCAGGAAGCCGTACTCCGCGAAGTTCCCCCACCAGGTCAGGCCGCCGTAACTGGCCACCGGCTCAGTCATCAGCGGGAAGCGGCCGTTGGACCAGTCGAACCGACCCGACTCCACTACTACCCCACCCAAGGTGGTGCCGTGCCCGCCCAGGAACTTGGTGGCCGAATGGATCACGATGTCGGCGCCGTGCTCGATGGGCCGGCACAGCCATGGGGTGGCTAGTGTCGCATCGACCACCAACGGCACCCCCGCAGCGTGGGCCACCTCGGCCAGCCCGGCTAGGTCGGCCACCTCTCCGGTGGGGTTGCTGATCACCTCGGCGTACACCAGCTTGGTCCGCTCGGTGATGGCCGCGGCGTAATCGGCAGGGTCGGTGCCCGCCACAAACGTGGTCGACACACCGAACCGGCGCATCGTCACGTCCAGTTGGGTGAGCGTGCCCCCGTACAGGCTGGCAGCGGAGACGATGTGGTCAGCCTGGCCGCACAGCGCAGCGAACACTAAAAACTCCGCAGCCAGCCCACTGGCAGCCGCCACCGCACCGATGCCACCGTCCAGGCTGGCCATCCGCTCCTCGAACACCGCCACCGTCGGGTTAGCGATCCGGCTGTAGATGGTGCCGTACTTCTGCAAGGCGAACAGGCTGGCGGCATCGGCGGTGTCGTCGAAGACGAACGCGGTGCTGGCATAGATGGGCACGGCGCGCGCCCCGGTGGTGCGGTCCGGGTGGGCGCCGGCGTGCAGCGCCCTGGTGCGCAATCCCCAGGTGCGGTCCGTCATCCCCGCATCCTCCCCCATTGTTGGCTTTAGGGTGCCCCCATGTCCGCCCCCGAGATCAGCACTGTCGACCAGCTCAACGCGCTGCTGCCGGCCACCCTGCCCGGCTTGCTGGGCGTTGTCGTCACTGAGCACGGGCGCGGACGGCTGGCCGCGCGGTTGGCAGTCCGGCCGGAGCTGTTGGCCCCCAACGGTTACCTGCACGCTGCGACGGTCATCGCCCTGGCAGACACCGCGTGCGGGCTGGCCACTCGTGCGCTGCTACCCGCGGGATCCGCCGGGTTCACCACCTTGGAGCTCAAGAGCAACTTTCTCGGTACCGCGCGCGAGGGTGAACTGCAGACCGTGGCCACGGTGGCGCACGCCGGACGCACCACCCAGGTATGGGACGCCGTGGTCACCTCCGGCGGCCGGACACTGGCGTTGTTCCGGTGTACCCAATCCGTGCTCTGGCCACGCTGAGCTACCCGATCGCGTACAGTGGTCCAAGGCCGCACTCGCGGCATTACCACCCCCTGGTGCACAGCCCCGCGTAGTTCTGCGGCGGTGCGCGTGCGCCTGGCTCGTCTCATTGCGTGCTGCACGACAGCTCCGCACTCCGCGACGCGCCGATGTCCGGAGAGGTTCTATCCCGTGCTGTCTGCAGCAAACCCCGAACTCACTGCGGTCCCGGCCGTCACCTTTGACACCCTCGGCCTGCCCGCCGCGCTGGTCACCGCGTTGGCCCGCGGGGGTATCACGATCCCGTCGGACATCCAGGCCGCCGCAGTGCCGGACGCCTTGGCCGGCCAGAACGTGCTCGGACGGGCCCAGACCGGTTCCGGCAAGACCCTGGCGTTCGGGTTGCCGATGCTGGCGCGACTCGCCTACGAGTCCGCGACGGCCGGGCGGCGCGCCCAGGCCAAGCGGCCCCGCGCCATGATCCTGGTGCCCACCCGCGAGCTCGCCTTCCAGGTGGTGGACTCCCTGACCCCTTACGGCGACGCACTGGGGCTGAAGGTCCGGCCCGCCGTCGGGGGCACTCCGTTCGGCCGCCAAGCAGACCAGCTGCGGCGCGGGGTGGACGTGCTTGTCGCCACCCCGGGTCGTCTCGGTGACCACCTGCGCCGGGGCACCTGCGTGCTCGACGCCGTGGAGATCACCGCCCTGGACGAGGCCGACCAGATGGCCGACCTGGGCTTCCTGCCCGAGGTCAAGGCGCTGCTCGGGCAGACCCCGGCCGACGGGCAGCGCATGCTGTTCTCGGCCACCCTGGACCGCGAGGTGCAGGCCCTGGTGCGCCTGTTCCTACCCGTGCACGTCGAGCACTCCACCCAGGACGTTACCGCCAGCGTGGACACCATGGAGCACCATGTGCTGCTGGTCGACCGCGGGCACAAGGATGCGGTGCTCGCCCAGATCGGTGCCCGTTCGGGCCGCACGATCATGTTCGCCCGCACCAAGCTCGGCGTCGAAGGCATCACCGACCGGTTACGAGCCCAGGGCATCGAGGCGGAGTCGCTACACGGCGGCAAGGCTCAGAACCAGCGCACCCGGGTGCTGGACCGGTTCAAGTCCGGTCGCACCCCGGTACTGGTGGCCACCGATGTCGCCGCGCGGGGCATCCACGTGGACGACATCAGCCTGGTGGTGCACGTCGACCCGCCGGCCGACGCCAAGGACTACCTGCACCGGGCGGGGCGCACTGCACGCGCTGGCGAGGCAGGCACGGTGGTCACCATCGTGCTACCCAACCAGCGCCGCACCGTCCGCAAGATGACCACGACGGCCGGCATCGACCCCAAGGCCACCGCAGTCACCCCCGGATCGTCCGAGCTGGCCACCATCACCGGCGCCCGCGCGCCCAGCGGCATCGCGGTGGCGCCGCAGGTCAAGGACGCGGAACGCCCCCGCGGCGGTGGCTACCAGGGCAGCAACCCTCGGCCACGCTCCGCTGGTTACCAGGGTGGGCAGCGCAGGGAGTTCACCCCCCGCCGCGACGCCGGGTCTTCCCGGGACGCCGGATTCTCCCGAGACGCCGGGCCGCGGCGCGAGGGCGGTCACGGCCGTCCCTCCAACGCGCCCACCGCACGTCCCGAGCGCGCAGGCGGGTTTCGCAGCCGCAGTACCGCCCGGCGTATGGAGGGGTAGTCCAGCCCGGATCGCCCCAGATATCACCTTGCGTTCAGCGGACCGTCGAGCTATACTCGAACACATGTTCGATACCTCCAGGACGACGGTGATCGGGGGGTTGCCCGCGGCTCGGGGGTGCTCGGACGAGGAGTTGGTCGCCGCGTTGGCGGAGGCCGGCCGGTTGGAGGCGGTGTGCGCCGCACGGAAGGTGGCCTATGCCGCCGAGGTGCACCGCCGCCGGGTCGCCGCCGATCAAGAGCTGGGGCTACCCACCTGCTACCAAGGTCGCGGCAGCGCGGCCGAAGTGGCGGCTGCGTTGACGGTGGGCCGGGGTACCGCGGCGATCCTGGCGCACCTGGGCACGGACCTGGCGACCCGGTTGCCGGGTACCCGGGCGGCGTTCGCTGCCGGTGACATCGACCTGAACCGGGCGCGGATCATTGCCGAACGCACCCAGATCCTGGACGACGGGGCCGCGGCCCTGGTCGAAACTCGGGTGCTTCCTCGGCTGATCGGACGCAACGCCGGCCAGGCCAACCGGATCCTCACTGAGGTGATCACCCGGTTGGACCCGGCCGCGGCCAGCCAGCGGCGGGTCGTTGCCGAACGCGACCGCACCGTCACCGTGACACCCAGCGACGACTCCATGGCCACCGTGTGGGCGCTTCTGCCCGCCGCCGACGCCATCACCCTCGACGCCCGACTGACCGGCATGGCCACCGAGGTCTGCACCGAGGATCCCCGCACCCTGCCCCAGCGCCGAGCCGACGCCTTGATCGCCCTTACCCACCACGAAACAGCATTGACCTGCGGCTGCGGCCACGCCTGTTACACCAGCAACGCGCCGCCACGGCCCGCACCGGTCATCCGGGTCGTCGCCGACGCCGCCACGCTGCTGCGCCTGACCGACACCCCCGGCCACCTCGACGGCTACGGCAGTATCGACCCGGACCTGGCCCGTCGCCTCGCCGCGGACGCGACCTGGCAGCGGCTGCTGACTCGCACCACACCCACCGGCCGTCGTACCCCCGTCGGAATCGGGCCACGACAATCAGCCGGCCACCTGCCGTTACCGAATACCACAGACCCGGCCACGATCACCGCCGCCGAGCTCGACGCCCGTTTCGCCGCCGACCGCTACCGTCGCTACCCCGGCACCCAGCTACGGGCATTGATCCAACTCCGCGACCGCACCTGCCGACACCCCGGTTGCCCGGTCGCCGCCGAGTACTGCGACATCGACCACACCATCGCCTTCGACACCGACGACCCCACCCGGGGCGGTCTCACCGTCCCCTCCAACCTGGCCTGCCTGTGCCGCTACCACCACAACCTGAAAACCCGTGGCACCTGGCAACTCACTCAAGGCGAGTTCGGCGAACTCACCTTTGTCGCCCCCGCCGGCGACACCCACACCACCATCCCGCCCACACCCGGCGAATGGGACACCCACCTCGACGACCTGGACACCACCGCCTACCTCAACCAGATCATCCGAGACGCCACCCCGGCTCGGGCCGGCCCGGGCCGGCCTTCCACGATAGCGGTCGTGCCGGCGTCACCACGCAACGACCCCGAGGACCCCCCGCCGTTCTAACGCGGGGTGACCTGGGAGGAACAGCTAGACTCGGACGTTCACCCCGAGGAGGACACCGTGGCATCGTCATTGTTCAACAAGATCTCCCAGCTGGCATCCAGCCCGCAGGCCCAGCGCGTCGTCAACCAGGCCAAGGACTTCGCGTCCAAGCCGGAGACCAAGGCCAAGATCGAGCAGGCTCGGCAGCGCCTGCAGAAGAAGCGCTGACCCGCGTCCCCGCCCGGTGGTACGGACCCACCGCCGGGCGGGTTCGCGTAGCAGCGCCGGGCGGGCCAGGGTGGTGGCATGACTGATGCTGCTGCACCACCAGAGACCGCCCGAGCGCAGATCGGCGTGACCGGCTTGGCGGTGATGGGCGCGAACCTCGCCCGCAACCTCGCCCGGCACGGACACACCGTCGCGGTGCACAATCGGAGCACGGCCAAGATCGATGATCTCCTCGGCCAGCACGGCGGGGACGGGGATTTCGTCCGCGCCGACACCCTCGAGCAGCTGGTGGCGAGCCTGGAAAAGCCCCGCCAGGTACTCATCATGGTCAAAGCCGGCGACCCCACTGACGCGGTGATCGATGCGCTCACGCCCTTGCTGGAGCCTGGCGACATCGTCATCGACGGCGGCAACGCGCTCTACACCGACACGATCCGCCGCGAGGCCGCACTCAAGCCGAAGCACTTGAACTTCGTCGGCGCTGGCGTCTCCGGTGGTGAGGAGGGTGCGCTGCACGGGCCGTCGATCATGCCCGGGGGCTCCGTGCAGGCCTACGAGGCGTTGGGTCCGCTGCTGGAGTCGATTGCCGCCCAGGTCGACGGCACCCCATGCTGCACCCACGTAGGACCCGACGGCGCCGGGCACTTCGTGAAGATGGTGCACAACGGCATCGAGTACGCCGACATGCAGCTCATCGGCGAGGCCTACCACCTTCTCAGAGCTGGGTTGGGCCGCAGCCCCGCCGAGATCGCTGACACGTTCCGGGAGTGGAACACCGGCGAGCTGGAGAGCTACCTGGTGGAGATCACCGCCGAGGTGCTCGCGCACACCGATGCCCGCACCGGCCAGCCGTTCATCGACGTGATTGTGGACGCCGCGGAACAGAAGGGCACGGGTCGCTGGACGGTGAAGTCGGCGCTGGACCTCGGCGTCCCGGTCAGCGGCATCGCCGAGGCCGTGTTCGCCCGGGCACTGTCCGGGCACACCGACCAGCGCGCTGCGGCGCGGGGCCTGGCTGGTGGCTCACTCACCTGGAGCACCGACGACGCCACCCAGTTCGCCGAGGACGTCCGCCAAGCGCTGTACGCCTCCAAGATCGTCGCCTACGCGCAGGGCTTCGACCAGATCGCCGCGGGCAGCGCCGAGCACGGGTGGGACATCGATCTGGGAGCGATGGCCACCATCTGGCGCGGTGGCTGCATCATCCGCGCCCGGTTCCTGGACCGGATCCGCCAGGCGTACGACGTCGCGGACCCTCCCGCGAGCCTGATCGTGGACCCGTTCTTCCGCGCGGCGATCGAGAACGCCCAGGACAGCTGGCGGCGGGTGGTGGTCGCCGCGACGCAGGCCGGCATCCCCGTTCCGGGGTTCGGCTCTGCGCTGGCCTACTACGACGGGTTGCGTGCCGAGCGGTTACCTGCCGCCTTGACCCAGGGGCTGCGGGACTACTTCGGTGCGCACACCTACGGCCGGGTGGACGCCGAGGGCAGCTTCCATACGCTGTGGGGTGCGGATCGCCGGGAGATCAGCGCCTGACCAGGTAGACGACCGGATGCGTCGGTAACCAGTCTGAAACCTACGAAATCCCTCTCCGGCCTTGACTACAGCCGCGGGATCGGCATTCTGTTCCTACACACGCCGTACTCCGGCTTTCGAGAGGACCACCATGGCTGTCCTGGACGCGCGCACCGCCGAGTTCGCCACGGTCGCGGCGGTGGAGGAACGCGGGAAGCTGCGCAAGCACTTCGGCCGGGCCGACATCTTCTTCTTCCTGGTGTGCACGCTGGTCGGCATCGACGGCCTCGGCACCATCGCCGCGGGCGGGGGCGAGGCGTTCACCTGGCTCGTCATCGCCGTCGCCCTGTTCGCTATCCCATCGTCGATGGTGCTGGCCGAGCTGGGTGCGGCCTACCCACAGGAGGGTGGGCCCTACGTGTGGGTCCGGATGGCGTTCGGCCACCTTCCCGCGTCGGTGAACAACATCCTGTACTGGGTGACCAACCCGGTATGGCTTGGTGGGACGCTCGTGGCGACCGCGTTGGCGGTCCTGGTCTCTTTCTACAACGGCGGTGCCAGCTTCAGCCGCCCGGTCGTGTACGCGTTCGGCCTGACGTTCATCTGGTTGGGCGTCCTGGTGGCCGTGCTGTCGTTCGCCATCGGGAAGTGGGTGGCCACCATCGGTGCCTACGCCCGCTTCGCCCTGCTCGGATTCTTCACCGTCACGGTGGTGATCTACGGGGTGCAGAACGGTTTCCAGGGCATCGGCACCGACGGCTTCAGCCCCACCTACAGCGGCTTCGTCGCCCTTGTCCCGCTCATCCTGTTTTCCCTGGTGGGCTTCGAACTGCCCAACAGCGCCGGTGAGGAGATGAAAGACCCGCAACGCGACGTCCCCGCCGGGGTGTTCAAGTCGGTGGCCGCGACGGCGCTGCTCTACGGGCTGCCGGTGCTGGGCATCCTGCTCGTGCTCCCGCTGGATCAGGTCAAGGGCTTCGCCGGGTTCGCCGACGCCCTCAAGCAGTCCTTCACCGTCTACGGCGGTTCGACTGCTGCCGACGGCACGGTGACCCTGACCGGTGCCGGTTCGCTGATCGCGGCACTGACGGCGGTGGTGTTCGTCCTGGTGGTCTTCACCTCGGGCGTCACCTGGATCATGGGCTCCGACCGTGCCCTGGCGGTATCGGGGTACGACGGAGCCGCACCTCGCGCTCTGGGCGCCATCTCGGCCCGCTTCGGCACCCCGGTCCGGGTCAACATCCTCTCGGGTGTGGTCTCGACGGTGATCCTCATTGCGGCTACGGAGATCACCCAAGGCAACACCGCGAAGTTCTTCACGGTGGCCCTGAACCTCGCCATCTCCACGACCCTGCTGAGCTACCTCGGGATCTTCCCCGCGGCGTGGAAGCTGCGGCGTACCCGCCCGGCCGACCACCGCCCGTACCGGGCACCGATGCTGGGCGCGCTCACCATCCTGTCCACCTTGTGGATCTTGTTCGCCACGCTGCAGTTGCTTTTCCCCGGCATCGGTGACGGGTGGTTCAGCACCGGGTACCTGCCCAGCGCCGACTGGGTCACCGAGGAGCGCTGGACCTACCTGCTCACCGAACTGGTGCCGTTGGTCGTCTTCATTGCCCTCGGCGTGTTGTTCTGGGTGCTGGGGCGCCCCACCCGCGAAGCGGTGGCCACCACGACCGCCGCCCCCGTCGCGGCCGAGCGGCCCTGACGTTGGCGCAGCGACCCCACCATCGAGCGATCGACGGTGTCGACAAGGCCATCATCGCCGAGTTGCAGCTCGACGGTCGGGTTTCCTACGCGGTCATCGCCAAGCGAATCGAGCTCTCCGAAGCGGCGGTGCGCCAACGGGTGCAACGCCTCCGCGAGGACGGTGTAGTGCAGATCGTCGGGGTCACCGATCCCACGGTGATGGGGTTCGCGCGGTGGGCAATGATCGGGATCGTCGTGGAAGGCGACGTGCGCACCGTGAGCGACGCGCTGGTGGCGGTCGCCGAGATCGACTACGTGGTCCTGACTGCTGGCTCCTTCGACATTCTGGTGGAGGTGGTGGCCGAGGACGACGAGCAGCTGCTGTCGTTGCTCAACGCCACCATCCGGTCGATACCCGGGGTGCGATCCACGGAAACCTTCGTCTACCTTCGCCTCGCCAAGCAGACCTACTCCTGGGGCACCCGCTAGAACAACGGATTCCCTTGCAAACCCTGCCTCGGACGAGGATCATCGTCGAATGACCTCCGCTCATCTCGACGCCCGGGACGCCGACGCCGCCCGCGCCGCCCACGACCACCTGTGGATGCACTTCGCCAGGTTGTCCGCCTACGAGCGGGGCGACGTCCCTGTCATCGTGCGCGGCTCGGGGCCCTATATATGGGATTCCACCGGCAAGCGGTACTTCGACGGGCTCTCGGGGCTGTTCGTTGTGCAGGCCGGGCACGGTCGCACCGAGTTGGCCGAGGCCGCCAGCAAGCAGGCCAGCGAGCTCGCGTACTTCCCGCTGTGGTCCTACGTGCACCCGCAGGCAGCGCTGCTGGCCGAGCGGCTGGCCAGCCACACCCCCGGCGACCTCAACCGGGTGTTCTTCACCACCGGCGGCGGGGAGGCCGTGGAGACGGCGTGGAAGTTGGCCCGGCAGTACTTCAAGGCGGTGGGCAAGCCGATGAAGTACAAGGCGATCAGCCGCACCATCGCCTACCACGGCACCACGATGGGAGCGCTGGCGCTGACCGGGATCCCGGAGGCCAAGCAGCAGTTCGAGCCGCTGGTACCAGGGGCGGTGAAGGTCGCCAACACCAACATCTACCGTGCCGCACTGTACGGCGAGGACCCGGTGGCCTTCGGCCGGTGGGCCGCCGACGAGATCGAGCGGGCCATCCTGATGGAGGGTCCGGAGACCGTCGCGGCGGTGTTCTTGGAACCGGTGCAGAACGCCGGCGGGTGCTTCCCGCCGCCGCCGGGGTACTTCGACCGGGTGCGGGAAATCTGTGACACCTATGACGTCTTGCTGGTCAGCGATGAGGTGATCTGCTCGTTCGGTCGGCTCGGGGAGACCTTCGCCGCCACCCGCTACGGCTACCAGCCGGACATGATCACCTGCGCCAAGGGCATGACCAGCGGCTACTCCCCCATCGGTGCGATGATCGCCAGCGAGCGCCTGGTAGAGCCGTTCCTGCGCGGAGACGCCAGCTTCGCGCACGGCTTCACCTTCGGTGGCCATCCGGTGTCGGCCGCGGTAGCGATGGCGAACCTGGACATCTTCGACAGCGAGGGCCTCAACGCCCACGTGCGGGCCAACGAAGCAGGCCTACGCTCGACCCTGAACAAGCTGACCGACCTCCCGATCGTGGGTGACGTCCGCGGCGCCGGATTCTTCTACGGGATCGAACTGGTCAAGGACAAGGCCACCAAGGAGACCTTCGACGACGAGGAATCCGAGCGGTTGCTCCGCGGATTCCTCTCCCGAGCACTGTTCGACGCCGGGTTGTACTGCCGGGCCGACGACCGGGGTGACCCGGTGATCCAGCTGGCCCCGCCGCTGATCAGCGAGCAACACCACTTCGACGAGATCGAGCAGGTGCTGCGCGCGGTACTCACCGAGGCCTGGGCACGGTTGTAGCCAGGTGCGCAACGGGGACGTGTCGTTCTGGTGGCACCACCTCGGGCGGGAGGCGCCGCGCGAGCCACTGGCCGGTGACGTCGACGCCGACGTGTGCATCGTGGGTGCGGGCCTCACCGGGCTGTGGACGGCGTACTACCTCGCCGAGGCCGACCCCGATCTGCGGATCGCGGTGTGCGAGCGACGGTTCGCCGGGTACGGGGCATCCGGGCGCAACGGGGGGTGGCTGACCGGGGCGTTGGCCGGCAGCCGGGAGCGCTTCGAGGCCACCCACGGCGGGGCCGGGGTGATGGCCTTGCAGGAGGCGATGCACCAGGCGGTCGACGAAGTGATCGCCGTCTGCGCCGCCCAGGGTATCGACGCGGACCTGGTCAAGGGGGGCGAGCTACAGGTCGCGACCTCCCCGGCCCAGCTGCACCGGGTGCGGGCGGCGGTCGCCGAGGACCGTCGCTGGGGCCTGGTCGACACCGAGCTGCTCGACGCTGGCGCCGTGGCAGAACGGGTCCGGGTGAGCGGCGCGCTGGGTGGGTCGTTCACCCCGCACTGCGCGCGGCTGCACCCGGCGAAGCTCGTTGCCGGTCTGGCCGCACTGGTGCAGAGCCGTGGTGTGGCCGTCTACGAGCACACGCCGGTCACCGGGATCGAGCCCGGGCTGGTGCGCACCGCGGCGGGCACCGTGCACGCACCGGTGGTACTGCGGGCCACCGAAGGGTTCACCGCTCGCCTGCCGGGCCTGCGCCGCACCTGGTTGCCGATGAACTCCTCGCTGGTGGTCACCGAGCCGCTCGACGCCGGCGTCTGGGCCGAGATCGGTTGGGAGGGTTGTGAAACCCTCGGCGACGCCGCGCACGGCTACTGCTACGCCCAGCGCACCGCGGACGGTCGCATCGCGCTCGGCGGGCGGGGCAAGCCCTACCGCTACGGCTCCCAGGTCGACACCGACGGCCAGACCCCGCAGGCCACGGTGGACGCCCTGCAGTCGTTGATGCACCGGTTGTTTCCCGCTGCCGCTGGGGTTTCGCTCGCGCATGCATGGTCCGGTGTACTGGGCGTGCCGCGGGACTGGTGCTCCACCGTGGGGTTCGACCCGCGCACCGGGTTGGGGTGGGCCGGTGGGTACGTCGGGCACGGGGTCGCCACCACCAACCTGGCCGGTCGGACGCTGCGCGATCTGGTGCTTGGCCGCGGCAGCGACCTCACCGCGCTGCCGTGGGTGGATCGCCGGGTGCGCCGCTGGGAGCCGGAACCGCTGCGCTGGTTGGGCGTGAACGCGCTCTACGCCGCCTACCGCGCGGCCGACCAGCTCGAGTCCCGGGCCGGGGCAGGCCCGCGCACGGTGACGCTGGCGCGGGTGGCGGACCGCATCTCCGGCCGTCACTGAGCGGCGAGCTGCGGCTCACCCGGTGTAGGACATCACGTGCTTGATGCGGGTGTAGTCCTCCAACCCGTACAACGACAGGTCCTTGCCGTGCCCGGAGTGTTTAAATCCGCCGTGCGGCATCTCCGCGACCAGCGGGATGTGGGTGTTGATCCACACGCAGCCGAAGTCCAGGGCCGCCGACACTCGCATTGCGCGGGCGTGGTCACGGGTGAACACCGAAGACGCCAACCCGTAGGGCACACCGTTCGCCCACCGCAACGCCTGCTCCTCGTCGGCGAAACTTTGCACAGTGATTACTGGGCCGAACACCTCGTTCTGGATAATCTCGTCGTCCTGGCGCAGCCCACTGACCACGGTGGGTTCGTGGAAGAAGCCCGCGGCGAGCTCTCCCTCGACCCGGTGCCCGCCCGCCGCCACCAGGGCGTGCTCGGGCAATCGATGGAGGAACCCCTGCACGCGCTCCAACTGCACCGCGTTGTTTAACGGCCCGAAGTCCACCTCGTCGGCGGGTAGCCCGGTGCTGGTGGCCACCGCCGCCGACGCCAGCAGCGACACCAGCTCGTCGTGGACGTCCGCGGCCACCAGCACCCGGGTCGCCGCGGTGCAGTCCTGCCCGGCGTTGAAGTACCCGGCGCCGGCGATGGCCGCTGCGGCCGCCGGCAGGTCGGCGTCGGCGAATACCAGGACCGGGGCCTTGCCGCCCAACTCCAGGTGGGTGCGCTTGAGGTCACGGGCCGCCGATCCCGCCACCTCCATCCCCGCCCGCACCGAACCGGTGATCGACACCATCTGCGGGATGCGGTGCTCCACCAGCGCGCGACCGGTGTCGCGGTCACCGCACACCACGTTGAGCACACCCGGGGGTAGGTGTTCGGCGGCCAGTTCGGCCATCCGCACGGTGGTCGCCGGGGTGGTGTCCGACGGTTTGAGGACCACGGTGTTGCCCGCGGCGAGCGCAGGGGCGAACTTCCAGACCGCCATCATCATCGGGTAGTTCCACGGCGCTACCTGCCCGCACACCCCGACCGGTTCCCGCCGGAGGAAGGAGGTGTGCTCGGCCAGGTACTCCCCCGCCGAGGTGCCCTGCAGCACCCTGGCGGCGCCGGCGAAGAAGCGCACCTGGTCGACCATCGGGGGCAGCTCGTCGGACGCGGTGAGCGCGATGGGCTTTCCGGTGTTCTCGCACTCCAGCGCCACCAGCTCCGCGGCGTGCTGCTCCAAGGTGTCCGCGATGCGCAGCAACGCCAGCTGACGCTCCGCCGGGGTGCTCCGTCCCCAGCCCGGGATTGCTTGCGCCGCAGCAGAATACGCCGCTTCGATATCCGCTGGCCCGCTCAGCGGCGCCCGGCCGAACACCGCGCCGGTGCTGGGGTTCACCAGGTCGGTGGTGCGGCCGTCGGCTGCGGGTGCCGATCGGCCGGCAACGAAGTTCTGGACGTCTCGCATAGTCACTCCCTCACTTCAGCGCAGCACGGACGCCAGGGTGGCGCTCGGCAAATCGGGGAAGGCGTCGGACACCGCGGTGCAGGTGAGGTGACCGTCCACCACGTTGACCCCGGCGGCAAGACCGGGATCGGCCGACACCGCGTCGCGCCAGCCGCCGTCGGCCACCCGCAATACGTAGGGCAGCGTGACGTTGGTCAGCGCGGCGGTGGACGTCACCGGCACCGCCCCGGGCATGTTGGCCACGCAGTAGAACACCGCCTCGTGCACCCCGAACACCGGGTCGTCGTGGGTGGTCGGGCGGGTGGATTCGAAACACCCACCCTGGTCTACGGCGATGTCCACCAGCACCGCACCCGGTCGCATGGTCGCCACCATGTCGTCGGTGACCAAGGTAGGTGCCTTCGCCCCCGGTACCAGGACGGCGCCGATCACCACGTCCGAGGACGGCAGCAGCTGCTCGATCTCGTGGGTGCTCGAGGCCAGCGTCCGCACCCGGCCACCGAACACCCGGTCAGCCTCGCGCAACCGGGCCGGGTTGAGGTCCAGCACGGTGACGTCCGCGCCCATTCCCGCCGCGATCGTGGCCGCGTTCATGCCGGAGACCCCGGCCCCGAGCACCGTCACCTGGGCGGGGCGGACCCCGGGGACTCCGCCCATCAGCACCCCGCGGCCACCGGCATAGCGCTCCAGGAAACGGGCTGCGGCCTGCGGGGCCATCCGGCCGGCCACCTCACTCATCGGGGCCAACAGCGGCAGCGAACGGTCCGCCATGGTGACGGTCTCGTAGGCGATCGCTGTGGTCCCGCTGGCCAACAGGGCATGCGTGCACGGCCGGCTGGCAGCGAGGTGCAGGTAGGTGAACAGCACCTGACCGGTGCGCATCAAGGGGTACTCCTGTGCGATCGGCTCCTTGACCTTCAACAGCAGGTCGGCCTCGCCCCAGACCTGCTCCGCGGTATCGACCATCGTGGCGCCCACCACGGTGTAATCCACGTCGGTCACCCCCGATCCCACCCCCGCGCCGCGCTGCACCAGCACCTGGTGGTCGTGCGCGCGCAGTTCGCGAACCCCGGCCGCAGTGAGGGCCACCCGGAACTCGTGGGGCTTGACCTCGCTGGGGACACCGACCTTCATGCTTAACCTTTCTGACCAGTGGCGCGGATTCCGGTGTGAGCAAACCCTACTGACGTCGTGAACCCTCGTCCATGGCCACGTTCGACCCGCTTTCAGTAGTACTTGCGTTTCAGCACTACGGTGCGGCACATGGCGCGCTACGGAGCGATGTTCGGTCCCGACATCACCTTCTTGGGAGTTTCCCCCTGTGATCTGGCCGACCCGAACTCGTTCGCCGGGGCCGACGTGGTGATACTCGGGGCACCGTTCGACGGCGGCACCTCACACCGTCCGGGTGCCCGGTTCGGTCCGCAGGCCATCCGCAGCACCGATTACCTGCCACCCGACGGCTCGCGCCCCAGCCTGGCGCTGCGGGTGGACGGGCTCACCGACCTGCGGGTGCTCGACGCGGGTGCGCCGGCTGTGCCTGAGCCTGCCGATCGTCGGGTTGGACGTGGTGGAGGTGTCACCGCCCTACGACCACGCCGACATCACCGCAGCGCTGGCCAACCGCGTCGTGCTGGAAGCTCTGAGCGCCATTGCGCACCGGCGTCAGGGTCTGACTTTCGATCCGGCCCGGCCGCTGCTGCACCGGCGCGGCGGCGGGCTCGGCTGAGGGGAACACCGGCCGTACCTGTACCGTTACACCTCGATGGGCCGCCTGGCCCACCCGGCAGCAATCCGCTGCCCGCTGACCATCCCGCGCAGGGCAACCAGCCATGCGCGACGTCTCCTAGCCCACAGTGCTGTGTGCCACCGGGACGTGTCTACGTGCCGGAGGTACACCCATGTCCGCACCACTGACCCGCCGCCGACGCTCCCAGCGCAGGCCCAGCACCCCCCCGGTCGTGCTCGCGCCCGAACCCCTCGCGCCCGAACCCACAGACGCGCCATTGAGCGTGGCGCGTGAGGGCGCCACCTTCGCCGACATCGCGCTGCCCACCGCGCTGGTCAGCGCGCTGCACGACCACGGACTGAAGGCCCCTTTCGCCATCCAGACGGTAACCATCCCGGACTCGCTGGCCGGGCGCGACGTCCTGGGCCGCGCACAGACCGGTTCCGGCAAGACGCTGGCCTTCGGCCTGCCGATGCTGACCAAACTCGCTGGTGCCACCAGCGCCCCCCGAGCACCCCGCGGGCTGGTCCTGGTGCCTACCCGCGAACTGGCTTCCCAAGTCGACGCCGCCCTGGCCCCGCTGGCGCACGCGCTGAACCTGCGGGTGGCCACCGTGGTAGGCGGGGTGTCGATGAGCCGGCAGGTCGCCGAGCTGGCGCGCGGGGTGGATCTGCTGGTCGCCACCCCCGGCCGACTCGCCGACCACCTCCAGCAGCGCACGGTGCGCCTGGACGACGTGGTGATCACCGCGCTGGACGAGGCCGATCACATGGCGGACATGGGATTCCTGCCGCAGGTGACCAGGCTGTTGGACAAGACCCCGAAGGGTCAGCGGTTGTTGTTCTCGGCGACTCTGGACGGCGAGGTCGACAAGATCGTGCAGCGCTACATGAGCAACCCGGTCACTCACTCCACCGCGCCGCCGTCGGCCAGCATCACCACGATGGAACACCACCTGCTGCTGATCGACCCCGACGACAAGAAGAACGTGGTGGCGCACGTCGCCGCCCGCGAGGGACGCACCATCATGTTCGTGCGCACCAAGCACGGGGTGGACCGCCTCGCCAAGCAGTTGCGGGCCACCGGCGCCAAGGCCGGCGCGCTACACGGTGGCAAGGCGCAGAACAACCGCACCCGAACGCTGGACGCCTTCAAGGACGGCACCACGCCGGTCCTGGTCGCCACCGACGTCGCCGCCCGCGGTATCCATGTCGACGACGTCAGCCTGGTCGTGCACGTGGACCCGCCGGCCGACTCCAAGGACTACCTGCACCGCGCCGGTCGCACCGCCCGCGCGGGTGACGACGGCATCGTGGTGACGCTAGTGACCCACCCGGAACGCCGCGACGTGGAGGCCATGACCCGAAAGGCCGGGGTGAAGGCCGTCAGCACCCTGGTGCGCGCCGGGGACACCGAGCTGACCCGGATCACCGGCGCCCGCACCCCCAGCGGCACCCCGGTGATGGCTTCGCCGGAGCCGCAGGTGCAGGGCAAGCCGCGCCGGGTCGCCGCCGGGCGTTCCGGCGGTGGCCGGAGCACAGCGGGGGCGGCAGCGGCCGGCGGTCGGGGCCGGTCAGCGGCCCCGCGCACCCGCACCGGGAGCACGGTGAAATGGTCCTCCGGCGGCAGCACCAGCCGCTGAGATCAGGTGACGTCGACTGGCGAGGGCGGTGGCCGCCCGCTTACACGTCGGTGATCACCGAAAAGTCTTCACCGCCGCGGTCGTCATCGATGGCCGCCTCCAACGCGTCCCTGGCCGCCTGTACCGCGTGCAGGCCCAAGGTGGCCGACAGCGCAAGGTCAAGGTCCTTGGCGAGGGCTTCGGCACTGAACTCCGTGTCGTCGAACTCCCGGTCGGCCAGCTGCTGCGATTTCGCCCGCACCACCGGACCGAGGACCGAACCCGCCAGCACGGCTAAGGCCAGCTCCCGGTCCAGGCCGGTGTCAGCGGCCAACGTCAGCCCCTCGGCCACCCCCTGCATCGCCACCCCCAACGCCACGTTCGCGACCAGCTTGCCCGCGGCGGCGTCCTGCGCGCGGGGCAGTTCCCGCACCTTCGTAGGGTCCGCCCATAACAGCACCAGGTCGCGCACGGCGGCCACGTCCTGCGGCGCACCGCCGAGCAGCACCCCCAGCTCACCAGCCGCCGCCGGCGCCATCGACCCCAGCACCGGACCGGCGACGTAGCGCACCCCCTTGTGCATCGCCCAGGAAGCGTAGAACGCCGCGTCCTCGGCCCCGACGGTGGTCACGTCCAGCCACAGCGTTCCGGCCGCCAGCAGATCCGGGTCGAGCACGGTGTCGCGCACCGACGGCGGACCGAACAGCACGGTCACCACGAGTTCTGCCCCGTCGGTGGCCTCGGCCGGGGTGTGCGCCGCTTTAGCCCCGGCCACCACGAGCGCCGCGGTCCTGTCCGAGCTGCGGTTCCACACCGTCAGGTCGTGTCCGGCGGTGAGCATGTGCCGGCCGAGGTGCGTGCCCATTCGGCCAGTGCCCAGCAGTGCGATACGCAACACGAACTCCTTCGGACGCTGTGATGTCGCCAATCATCGATGTCACCGATCATCGTAGGAGTGGACCGCTCACCCCCCGAGCAGTGCACCCAGCTTGGTGACCGTGTTCCAGTTGCGGCCGGTGACCGCGACCGCCCAGTGGCGCACCAGGAACGTCGCGACGTCGGGTGCGGCGAGCACCCCGTCCGGGCACCACTGGTACACCACCCGATCACCGACGGCGACCCGACCGGGGTCCAGTGCCACCGGGTCGTGCTCGGCCGCGGCGTCCGGGGCTGGGCGCGCAGCGAGGAACAGAGCCATCAGCCGCGAGCCGTTCGTGGCCACCTCGAGGAGTGGATTGTGTTCAAGCACCCCTCGCAACTGCGTCTCGGTCCGCACCAGGCAGCTGGCACGCAGCCCCAGCTGAGCCTGCACCGCGGCCGCGATCGCCCGTTCCAGCTCGGCCGTGGGCTGCTCCGCGCCGGTGCAGACGGCGTTGCCGCTGTTGAGCACGGTCCGCACGTCGGTCAGACCCAGCCCGGTGAGTACCTCCCGGAACTCCGCCATCACCAGCTTCTTGTTGCCGCCCACGTTGATCCCGCGGATGAGCACGACGTATCCCGTCACGTTGGTCCACCTTCCTCACCGGTGACGATCATGGCAGTGCGCGACGCGTAGCGTCGGCGGCTGTGCGTTTCCTCGACGGCCAGACCCCGCCCTACGACCTGACCTACGACGACGTGTTCCTGGTGCCGGCCCGCACCGATGTGGCGTCCCGTTTCGATGTCGACCTGGCCAGCACCGACGGTTCGGGCACCACCATTCCGGTGGTGGTGGCGAACATGACAGCGGTGGCGGGACGGCGGATGGCCGAGACCGTGGCCCGGCGCGGTGGGCTGGTCGTCCTGCCGCAGGACCTGCCGGTGCACACCGTCACGGAAACCATGTCCTTCATAAAATCCCGGCACCTCGTCGCCGACACCCCGGTGGTGCTGCACCCCGACGACGCGGTGTCGGATGCGGTGGCATTGCTGACCAAACGGGCGCACGGCGCTGCGGTGGTGGTCGCCGACGGGCGCCCCGTCGGGCTGGTGACCGAGGCCGGGTGCACCGGGGTGGACCGCTTCGCCCGGCTCTCGGAGGTGCTAGACACCGAGTTCGTCCAGGTGCCGGTGCGCACCACCCCCCGAGAGGTCTTCGACACCCTGCACGCCGCGCACGCCACCATGGCCGTGCTGGTGACCGACGACGGCACCCTGGCCGGGGTGCTCACCGCGACCGGCGCCCTGCGGGCGGAGATCTATGCCCCGGCCGTGGACCGCGCGGGCCGACTGCGAGTCGCGGCCGCAGTAGGAGTGAACGGCGACGTCGGGGCGAAGGCGAAGGCGCTGGTGCAGGCAGGCGTGGACCTGCTCGTGCTGGACACCGCGCATGGGCACCAGGAGAAGATGCTGCAGGCGCTGGCAACGGTAGCCGAACTCCGGCTGGGGGTGCCCCTGGTGGCGGGCAACGTGGTCAGCGCGGCCGGCACCAGGGACCTGCTCGCCGCCGGCGCCGACATCGTCAAGGTCGGGGTCGGACCCGGCGCGATGTGCACCACTCGGATGATGACCGGCGTGGGGCGCCCGCAGTTCTCTGCGGTGGCCGAATGCGCCGCGGCCGCGGCCGAGCTGGGCGGTCACGTCTGGGCCGACGGCGGGGTACGCCACCCACGCGACGTGGCATTGGCCGTGGCGGCCGGCGCCTCGAACGTGATGATCGGTTCCTGGTTCGCCGGAACCCTGGAATCGCCAGGTGACCTGCTGCGCGACGAGACCGGCCAGCTGTACAAGGAGAGCTTCGGCATGGCGTCCAAGCGGGCTGTCGCCGCGCGGACCAGCGCCGACAACGCCTTCGACAGGGCCAGGAAGGGGTTGTTCGAAGAGGGCATCTCCACCTCGCGGATGCGGCTGGACCCGGTGCGCCCCGGGGTGGAGGACCTGCTCGACCACATCTGTGCGGGGATACGCAGCACGTGCACATATGCCGGGGCGCGGACGCTGGCGCAGTTGCACAGCCGTGCTGTGCTGGGGGTGCAGTCCGCGGCCGGTTTCGCAGAGGGGCGGCCGCTGCCGGGTGGGTGGTGAAGCGCACTACCCTGGCGTACATGGCCAAGGTCGCGACAGCCGAGTCCGTCACCCTCACCGAGTTGCTGGAGTTCCTGCAGCCACGCCACCACGCGGTGCTGCTCACCACCCGCGGGGACGGCGGTCCACAGCTGTCCCCGGTGAGCTGTGGCGTCGACCCGCACGGGCGGATCGTCATCGCCACCTACCCGCAGCGGGCCAAGACCGCCAACGCCCGCCGGGTGCCGCTTGTCAGCGTGTGCGTGCTGTCCACGGACTTCGACGACGCGTGGGTGCAGGTGGACGGCACCGCCGAGGTCCTCGACATGCCCGGCGCGCAGGACGCGTTCGTCGACTATTACCGCTCGATTTCCGGCGAGCACCCCGACTGGGACGAGTACCGCGCGGCGATGGCGCGACAGGGCAAGTCCCTGCTGCGCATTACCCCGACCCGTTGGGGGCCGATCGCCACCGGGGGGTTCCCGCCTCAGGTCGCGGCCAGGATGGGCTGATCGTCTGACTCCTCCCCTACGATGGTCGGAACTCGGGGGCCGGTGTCGCCGAGCCAGCCGTGTACCCATGAGGAAGGACCGTGGTGCCTGAGGCACCCCCCGCTCACCCTGTCCACGGTGGTCTCCGTTGACCGTCCTGTTCACCGTCGTCGGCATCCTCGGGGTGCTTGCCCTGACGGCTGGCACCGCGTTGTTCGTCGCCGCGGAGTTCTCCCTCACCGCCTTGGAGCGGTCCACGGTGGACGCGCAGGCGCAGGACGGCGATCGGCGCGCCCACCAGGTGTGTCATGCCCACCGCACGCTGTCCTTCCAGCTCAGCGGCGCGCAGCTGGGCATCACCATCACCACGCTGATCACCGGCTATATCGCCGAACCGGTGCTGGCGGGGCTGCTGCGCCCGGCGTTCACCGCCGTCGGGCTGAGCCGCTCGGTCAGTGGTGCCATTTCGTTGGTCCTGGCCCTGGTGATCGCCACGTCGTTGTCCATGGTGTTCGGCGAGCTGGTGCCCAAGAACCTGGCCATCGCCGCTCCGCTACCCACCGCACGCTTCACCGCCGGGGCGCAGGCAGCGTTCTCCCAGACCTTCCGGTGGGCGATCTCGCTGCTCAACGGTACGGCGAACCGGGTGGTCCGCCGACTCGGCATCGAACCGGCGGAGGAGTTGCGCTCGGCCCGTTCGCCACAGGAACTCGGGTCGTTGGTGCGGACCTCCGCACGGCAGGGGTCGCTGGACGAGGGCACCGCCGTCCTACTCGACCGCTCGCTGCGCTTCGGCGAACGTTCCGCCGACGAGCTGATGACCCCACGGGTCCGGATCGAGACGCTGTCCGCCGACGACACCGTGGACGACCTGCTGGCCGCCGCTCGCCGCACCGGGTTCTCCCGGTTCCCGGTGGTCCAGGGTGACCTGGACGACCCGCTCGGGGTCGTGCACGTCAAACAGGCCTTCGTGGTTCCCGATGCGGCCAGGGCAACCACCACCCTGGACCGGATCGTGCGCCGGGTGCCCACCGTGCCTGCCACCCTGGACGGCGACGCGCTGATGGACCGGGTGCGCGGCGACGGTCTGCAGGTGGCGCTGGTCGTCGACGAGTACGGCGGCACCGCGGGGATGGTCACCATGGAGGATCTGATCGAGGAGATCGTCGGCGACGTCCGCGACGAGCACGACGAGCGGGTCGTCGACGTGCAGCGGTGGGAGGGCGGCTGGGACCTGTCCGGTCTGCTGCGGGTGGACGAGGTGGCAGAGGCAACGGGTTTCCTCGCGCCGGAGGGCGAGTACGAGACGCTGGGTGGGGCGGTCCTCGCTCACCTGGGACGCATCCCGCAGATCGACGACGTGGTGCACCTGGACGGGTGGCGGCTGACCGTGCGCCGGATGGACGGGCGGCGGGTGGACCTGGTCCGGTTGCACCCCGAGCCCCCCACCGACGACGTCGGCAAGGAGGTGAGTGAGCGTGGGTGACGGGTGGGCCGTGCTCTTCGCGGTCCTGCTGCTGGGTGCCAATGCCTTCTTCGTCGGGGCGGAATTCGCCCTCATCACGGCTCGGCGCGACAGGTTGGAGACCTTGGAAGCCCAAGGCCGCCGACGGGCGCGAACCGTCATCGAGGCAGGTGAGCAGCTGTCGCTGATGCTCGCCGGGGCCCAACTGGGCATCACGATCTGCTCGATCCTGCTGGGTCGGGTCGGTGAGCCCGCCGTGGCGCACTTCATCGAACTGCCGATGAAGGCCGTCGGGCTGCCGGATGCCCTGGTCTACCCGGTCGGGTTCACCCTGGCGCTGGCGCTGGTGGTAGTCCTGCACATCCTGCTCGGGGAAATGGTGCCCAAGAACATCGCCATCGCCGGACCGGAGCGCACCGCGTTGCTCCTGGTACCGCTGCACGTGGCGTTCGTGCGGGCGGTGCGACCACTGATCGGGCTGTACAACTTCGTCGCCAACCGAACCCTGCACGCGTTCGGTGTCGAGCCCAAAGACGAGCTCGACACCGCCTACACCCCTGGTGAGCTGGCCGGGATGATCTCCGAGTCACGCTCGGAGGGCATGCTCGACGCGAGCGAGCACCGGCGCCTGACCCAGGCGCTGACCACCCGCGGGCGCACCGTCAACGAGGTGGTGATCCCGCTGGCCTCGGTGCGCAGCCTGCAGCACGGACAGTCAGGACCCACCCTGGGCTCGTTGGAGGAGGCTGTCGCGCAGACCGGCTTCTCCCGCTACCCGGTGCAGATGAGCGACGGGTCATTGATCGGCTACCTGCACGTGAAGGACATGCTGGACGCGGTGCTCGACGACGGCGCCGGGCCGGGCACCGTCATCCCGGCGGCTCGGGTCAGGACCTTGCCCACGGTGCCCGCCACCGACCACTTGGACGTGGCACTGTCCGGGTTGCGCCGGGCCTCGGCGCACCTGGGACGGGTGGTGGACGCCAGCGGTGCCACGGTGGGGGTGGTGGCACTGGAAGACCTGGTAGAGGAGTTCGTCGGCACCGTGCGTGATGCCACCCACCGCGAACCCGGTCGCGCGTGAGCGTCGCGGTGGTCGGAGCCGGGATTTCCGGGGTGGCCTGCGCGCGGGCATTGCGGGCGGCCGGGGTGGACGTGATCGTGCACGAACGCTCCCGCACCGTGGGGGGTCGGATGGCAAGTCCGCTGTTGCACGATCGCCGGGTGGACACCGGCGCCGCGTACTTCACGGTGGACTCCGCTGAGTTCGCCACCGTCGCCGCGGATTGGCAGCGGCGTGGGCTCGCCACGGTGTGGACCGACACGCTCGCGGTGCACTCCCTCGACGGGTTGCGTGCCAGCAGCGGGCCGCAGCGTTGGCGGGCACCCGGCGGGTTGCGCTCGTTGGTGGCCGACCTGGCCGACGGTCTAGATGTCCGGCTGGGCTCGGCGGTGGATCGGGTAGGGCCCGGTGCCCGGGTCGACGGGGTGGCCACGGCGGCGGTGGTCCTGGCGATGCCGGACCCGCAGGCGGTGGCGGTGCTGGACCCGGCGGTCGGTGCATTGTTCGATGAGCTGCGGGAACGGGTGTGGCGGCCGGTCATCTCGGTGGCCGTCGGCGCCGCTGCACGGACCTGGCCGGCGCTGACCGCAATGTTCGTCAACGACCACCCGGTGCTGTCGCTGGTGGTCGACGACGGTGCCCGCCGCGGTGATCGGGCACCGGTGCTGCTGGCCCACACCAGTACCGAGCTAGCCGCCCGGCACCTGGCCGACCCCGACGCCGTGGTGGCCGACGTCATCACCGCCCTCACGCAGGTGTTGGACACCGAGTTGCAGGTGCAGTGGACGCACGCGCACCGCTGGAGCTACGCCCGCCCCGCCGAACCCCGCGAGTTGCCCTACCACCTCGGGGAGTCGCTGATCGGGCTGTGCGGTGACGGCTGGGGAACCCCGAAGGTGGAGTCGGCGTGGCGCTCGGGCACCGCGCTGGGCGCGGCGATCGCCACGCGGCTGGCCAGGTAAGGCGGTGACGGCGGTCAGGGTGTGACAACGCGCGGCGCGCGGGACCTCGACACGGTGTGCGACGAACAGCCCTGAACGGGTCGGCTATCCCTCAGTAGGGTGGAAGGGGTACCCGAACGCAGACCGGAGGTGGAGCGACCGTGGCACGGCACCGGGACGCAGCGGCTACCCGTGGCGTCAGTCGGGGCCTCATTGTCGCCCTCGTCGTGGTCCTGGTGATGGGGTTGCTCACTGTCGGCTGGTTCAGGCTGCGCGCCGACGTTGGCGCACAGAGCGCCCAGGCCGCTGCCGCCTGCGTGGGTGGCAGCTCCACCCTTACCGTCGTGGCCGAACCGGACGTCGCCGGCCCGCTGACCGACGCGGCCCAGCGCTACACCGCCGCCTCCCGGGTGATCCGCGACCAATGCATCACCGTGTCGGTCCGGGCGACGGACTCTGCCCAAGTGCTCACCGCACTGCGACAGGGTTGGGACCCGGCCAGCCTTGGGCCGCCACCCGCGGCGTGGGTGGCCCCGGACAGCACGACCGTCGCGCGGCTGCGGGCGGGTGCCGCGGACCAGATCGACGGTGACCCGACGTCGCTGGTCGCCAGCCCCATGGTGCTGGCCGTCGCCCGGGACGCCGGACCAGCGGTCACCGCGGCGGGGCTGAGCTGGGCACAGCTGCCCGCGCTGCAGCGGGCCGGTGACGGTTGGTCGCGCTACGGTCACCCGGACTGGGGCGCGTTCACCGCGGCGCTGCCCACCGGCTCGGCCGGATCCACCGCGGCCCCGCAGGCCGCCCAGGCCGTCGTCGCCGGGCTGACCGGGGGCGCTGCTCCCACCGCAGCGTCGCTGACCGCTGCGGGTGTAGGTCCGGCCCTGACTGCCCTGGGCGCGGGACCGCCCCTGCAGCCGGCCAGCACGGTTGCGGCGCTGGCAGCGATCAGTTCGCTCGCCAACGTGCCTGGCAGCCCCTACCAGGCGGTGCCGGCCAGCGAACAGCAAGTGTTTGCCGCTGCCCGGGCAGCGCCGGGCTCGATCAGCGCAGCCCAACTGGGCGGGCCGGCACCGCGACAGGACTACCCTTACGTGCAGCTCAAGGGCGCCTCGGTCGACACCACCCAGTCCCGGGCGGCGGCGGCGTTCCGGGAGTTCCTCATGACGAGCGATCAGCAGCAGCTGTTCATCGACGCAGGATTTCGCACCGCGGCGGGACGTGCCCCGGTGCCGTCAGCGGCGGTGGAATTCGGAGCGGTCCCTGCCGCGCTGCCCGTCACCGACCCGGTTGCGGCCGACACCATCACCACGGCGTTGACCACGCCGGTCGTCCAGGCGCGCAGCACCGTGCTGCTGGACGTATCCGGTTCGATGGGAGTCAGCGAGGGGGGTTCGACCCGACTGGCCGCGAGTACGGCCGCAATCCTCGGCCGGGCGAGAGCCCTGCCCGACACCGGCAGCCTGGGGTTGTGGACCTTCTCGGCAGACCTGGCCGGGCCGCTGCCCTACAAGATGGACGTACCCACTGCGGCACTGGGCGCGGGTCAGCGGTCCGCTCTTACTGCCGCACTCACCGCACTGCAACCACGTACGGCCACCTCGCTGTACGCCTCGGTCGCTGCCGCATACCGGGACGCGGTGCGCACCTACGCCCCAACCGGACCCAACTCCGTTCTGGTGATCACCGACGGACCCAACGACGATGTCGCCACTACGCTGAGCGGCGTGCTGGCGACTGTCGCCGGGAGTAGGAACCCGGTCGCGCCGGTCATGGTCAATGTCATAGCGGTGGGCACCGCCGACCTGTCGGCACTGGGCCAGATCACCTCGGCCACTGGCGGTCGGCTGCGCAACGTGGGCACCGCCGGCTCCCCGGCCATGGCCACCGCTCTCACCGACCTGCTGCCGTGAGCGGCTCGTGCGCGTTCCCGGCGCCAGGACGCCCGGTTCCGCTCACGAGCTGTAGGCAGCCACCGGTGGACAACTGCAGACCAGGTTGCGGTCGCCATGGGCACCGTCGATGCGTCGCACCGCCGGCCACACCTTCGCCCGGGTGTCGAGTCCGGATATGCCCGCACCGGGGAATACCGCCTGCTCGCGGGGGTAGGGGTGCGACCACTCGCCGACCAAACAACGTGCCGTGTGCGGTGCGCCCCGCAGCGGATGATCCGTCACCGGCCACACCCCAGCGGCCACCTGGTCGATCTCCCCGCGGATGGCGATCATGGCGTCGCAGAACTGGTCGATCTCCCCAAGATCTTCGCTCTCGGTGGGCTCCACCATGAGCGTTCCTGCCACCGGGAAGCTCATGGTCGGTGCGTGGAATCCGTAGTCGGCCAACCGCTTCGCCACGTCGTCGACGCTGACACCGGTCGCCTTGGTGATCGGGCGAAGATCCAGGATGCACTCGTGGGCGACCATGCCCCGGTCACCGGTGTAGAGCACCGGGTAGTGCTCGTCGAGCCGACGAGCGACGTAGTTGGCGGCGGCGACGGCGGTCAGGGTGGCGCGCCGCAACCCGTCGGCGCCCATCATCCGCACGTAGGCCCAGCTGATCGGCAGGATGGACGCCGAGCCCCACGGCGCGCCGGAGACAGCGCCACTGCCGCCAAGCTGCGGCGCGAACGGGTGGCCGGGCAGGAACGGCACCAGGTGCTGCCCGACCCCGATCGGTCCGACACCCGGGCCGCCACCGCCGTGCGGGATGCAGAAGGTCTTGTGCAGGTTGAGGTGGCTGACGTCGGCACCGAAGCGACCCGGCCGAGCCAGGCCCACCAGCGCGTTGAGGTTCGCCCCGTCGACATACACTTGGCCGCCGGCGTCGTGCACGAGGGCGCATAGCTGGCCGATCTCGTGCTCGTACACCCCGTGCGTAGAGGGGTAGGTGACCATAATCGCGGCCAACGTGTCGCGGTGGGCGTCGATCTTGGCGCGGAGATCGACCAGGTCGACGTTGCCCTCGGTGTCGCACCCGACCACGACCACCCGCATCCCGGCCATCACCGCCGACGCGGCGTTCGTACCGTGCGCCGAGGAGGGGATCAGGCAGACGTCACGGCCGGCCTCCCCGTGGGCGTGGTGGTAACCCCGGATGGCCAGCAACCCCGCGTATTCGCCCTGGCTGCCGGCGTTGGGCTGCAGGCTCACCGCGGCGTACCCGGTGATCGCCACCAGCCAACGCTGCAGATCGGAGATGATCTGCTGGATCCCGGCGGCGTCGGAGATCGGTGCGAACGGGTGCAGCACGGCGAATTCCGGCCAGGTGATCGGCTCCATCTCGGTGGTGGCGTTGAGCTTCATCGTGCAGCTGCCCAACGGGATCATGGTGCGATCCAGCGCCATGTCCTTGTCCGACAGGGCTCGAAGGTAGCGCAGCATCGACGTCTCGGAGCGGTGCGCGGTGAAGGCCGGGTGCCTCAGGTACCCGCTGGTGCGCGCTTGCGCGGCGGGCAGCGCGTCAGGGGCCGCCTCATCCAGGCCGGCAGTGACCTCGAACGCGGCCAACACGGTGCTCAGGTGCGCCGGCGTCGTCGCCTCGTCGCAGGACACCCCTACATGGTCGGCGTCGACCAGGCGCAGGCTGATCCCCGCCTCGTGCGCGGCAGCCACCACACTGCCAGCTCGCGCGGGCACCCGCGCGAGCACGGTGTCGAAGAACGCCTCGTGGACCACTTCGACGCCCCCGGCCCGCAGGCCAGCGGCCAGCACCACCGCGCAGCGGTGCACCCGGGTGGCGATCACCCGCAGACCGTCGGCGCCGTGGTAACTGGCGTACATCGCGGCAACCACGGCCAGCAGCACCTGAGCCGTGCAGATGTTGGAGGTGGCCTTCTCCCGGCGGATGTGCTGCTCGCGGGTCTGCAGGGCCAGCCGGTAGGCAGGGTTGGCGTCCGCGTCGACAGACAGCCCCACCAGGCGTCCCGGCAACTGGCGTGCGGTGCCGCTGCGCACCGCGAGGTAGCCGGCGTGCGGGCCGCCGTAACCCATCGGCACCCCGAAACGCTGGCTGGTGCCGAACACCGCATCGGCGCCCTGCTCGCCGGGGGGGCGCAGCAGGGTGAGGGCGAGCAGGTCGGCGGCCACGGCCACCAGGGCGCCCCGGGAATGCGCCTCGTCGATGAGCGCGGTGTGGTCGACGACCCGGCCGGATGCCCCGGGCAGCTGGGCAAGCACCCCGAAGAACTCGCCCTCGGGTAGACCGTCGACGGCCAGGTCCGCGGGCACCAGCTCGATGTCCAATGGAGCGGCCCGGGTGGTGAGCACCGCGATGGTCTGCGGCAGGGTGTCGGTGTCGACGACGAAGCGGACCGAGCGCGAGCGCCCAGCCCGGCGGAGCAGAGTCATCGCCTCGGCGGCAGCGGTCGACTCGTCCAACATGGAGGAGTTGGCCACGTCCATACCGGTCAGGTCCGACACCATGGTTTGGAAGTTCAGCAACGCCTCGAGTCGACCCTGGCTGATCTCCGGCTGGTAGGGGGTGTAACCGGTGTACCAGGCGGGACTTTCCAGCACGTTGCGGCGGATGACACCCGGGGTCAGCGTGTCGTAGTAGCCCAAGCCGATCATCGACGTGGTCACCGTGTTGCGAGCGGCCAGCCCGCGCAGCTCGGCGAGCGCCTGCGATTCGGTGGCGGCCGGTGGCAGCCCCGCCAATGCCCCCGCCGGGTCGAGGATCGCGGCGGGCACGGCGGCCGTGGCGAGTTCTTCCAATGATGCCACGCCGATGACGTCGAGCATCCGCGCGACCTGGTCGTCGTCGGGGCCCACGTGGCGATCGGCGAAGGTGTGTGCGGTCTGCAGCAACGATGGCGGGAGCAGGGAACTCACGGGGCCTCCAGGTCAGGGCGCGACCGAAGCAGGGCGGCCCTGCGTCGGGGCCCTCCCCCTCTGTCGTCTGCCCACCTGCGGGCGCCTGAGAGATTCACCCGGCTACCGGGCTTTCCCCGTGGGCGGGTGGGTGCTCCCACCGCTTTCCAGAGACGTCGGTGCCCGCGCGGTCCGGGGTGCCTGAGAGGTTGACGGGGAGGTGCTGCTCCTTCGGCGGCCCGGGCCTGGCTGGCCCGAGGCTCTCTCCCGCGCGACGTCGACGCCCGCCCAGTGTAGGTCGTGGCGGCCGAGACCGTGGCGCCCGACTGGCCTGATCGGTTACCCGGTGCGGCGCGAGGTCCGCGCGCGCCGCAACCGGGCCAGCTCGTCCTCCGGCGCGTGCTCGACCACACCGCCGTCGGCCCGTTCGGCGGGGAACTCCGCGATGGTCCCCGTCAGCTCCCGCATCGCGCCGCCGACGGCGATCCCGAACACGCCTTGCCCGCCCTGCAGCAGATCGTTGACCTCCTCCACGGAGGTGCATTCGTAGACGGTGGTGCCGTCGGAGAACAGCGTGATCCTGGCGAGGTCGGAGACCCCGCGACGCCGCAGGTGCTCCACCGCGACGCGGATGTTCTGCAGCGAGACGCCGGTGTCCAGTAGTCGTTTGACCACCTTGAGAACCAGGATGTCCTTGAACGAGTACAGCCGCTGACTGCCCGAGCCGTGGGCGCCGCGGATCGAGGGCACCACCAGCGAGGTGCGCGCCCAGTAGTCCAACTGCCGGTAGGTGATGCCGGCGATCTGACAGGCGATGGGCACCCGGTAGCCGACCAGCTCGTCAGGCAGCGTGTCGTCAGGGAACAGACCAGGTTGCAGCTCCACCCCGTCCTCGTGCGGTCCGTCGACCACAGCTGTCTCCCCATCTCATGCCGCGGTCCCGGTCGTGCACCGTCTGACCTGTTCGTCGGACCTGACGGTAGGGGCGCCCGGCGTCACCGGTCAACGGGACACGCACTACTGTGAACCTCGACTTGAGGGTGAGACCGAATTGTCACCTGGTCCAGGGGCGGTCAGGCCGGTGGACCCCCGGTGGCCCCGAAGTCCTCCGGCGACACCGAGTCCAGGAACTCCTTGAACTTCTCCACCTCGTCCTCCTGCTCATCCGGAATGAGCAGACCGGCCTCGGTCAATACCGACTCCTCGGCGTGGATCGGGACACCCACCCGCAACGCCAGGGCGATGGAGTCCGTCGGCCGAGCGGACACCCGGACGTCCCCGTCGAAGACCAGCTCGGCGAAGAACGTGCCCTCCCGAAGGTCGACGATCCGCACCTGCTCGAGCGCCCGCCCGAACGCGGTGATGACGTTCTTCATCAGGTCGTGGGTCATCGGCCGGGCCGGCTTCACACCTTGCTGCTCCAACGCGATCGCAGTGGCCTCGCTCTGCCCGATCCAGATGGGCAAATAGCGGTCGCCGTCGGACTCCCGCAACAGCAGGATCGGCTGGTTGGCTGGGAGCTCTACCCTGATGCCGACCACCCGCATCTCGCTCATCCTGACCGCCTCTCCGCTCGTGTCGTGCCCGCCCCACCAGCACCGCTGACGCTACACGCGGAGCACCCCGCCCGCCCGGGGTGATCGCACCGTGCGGCGAGGGTTGCTCAGCCGCCGAGCTCGTCGCGTAACGCGGTTCTGACCAGCGTGGCGTGCATAGTCATCGACAACACGGCCAGCTCGCGGACCAACTCCTGTGCGCGCGCCTGCGCACCGGCGTCGCGCTGGCGCGCCACCGGTCCGGCGATCTGCGCCAGCAGCCCAGCCTCCCGGTCTGCGGCGGAGCGGAACGCCCGCAGGTGCCTGGGCTGCACCCCGAACTCGGCCATCGCCCGGGCGGTGCTGGCAACGAGGACGGCATCGGCGTCGAAGAAGCCGGCGGAGCCGGGGCGGATCACGCCATGGGCAACCAGCTCGTCGACCAGGGCCTCGTCAGCTCCGGACTCGGCCAGCAGCTCCTCCCTGGTCACCCGCACCACCCGGTCGGGCACCAGATCCTGCGGATTCATCACCGGTGCGGCCATCGTCAGAGCGCGTGGCAACCTGCCCAGCGGGGTAGACGGTGCGATCCCCCGGTCCAGGGCGGCCAACTGCTCCCTGATCACCTTCAGCGGCAGGTAGTGGTCACGTTGTGCGGCCAGGACGAATCGCAGCCGTTCCAGGTCCGCGCCGCTGAACTGCCGGTACCCGGCGGGGGTGCGGTCGGGAGTGACGAGTCCCTCGGACTCCAGGAACCGGATCTTGGAGATGGTGACGTCGGGGAAGTCGGCGCGCAATGCGTCCAGCACCGCACCGATGGACCTGGCTCCGCGCTGCGCGCGCCCCGCTGCGGTCACCGGCCGTCCGCACCCACTGACCGCTCGGCATCGGCTACGGCCCGCGGGCCGGTGAGGAAAACCAGGCGAAACTTGCCGATCTGCACCTCGTCACCGTTGGCCAGGATGGCATTGTCGACCGGTTCGCGGTTGACGTAGGTGCCGTTCAGGCTGCCGACGTCGACGACAGCGAACTCGGTGACGTCGCGACGGAATTCCGCATGCCGACGACTGACGGTGACGTCGTCGAGAAAGATGTCACTGTCGGGATGACGTCCGGCCGAGGTCATAGCCTGGTCCAGCAGGAACCGTGATCCGGCGTTGGGGCCGCGCTTGACCACCAGCAGCGCGGAACCGGCCGGCAGCGCCTCGACACCGGACACTGGTGTTTGCGCGGCAGTACCGCTCTCCCCCGAAGCGCGCTCCATCTCGACGAGGAAGTCCGCACGGAACACCGACGTGGTCTCGGCGGCGCCCTCCCTGGAGCCACCGCCCGACCCTGCGGTCGAGCCCCCGGCACCGCCACGCGCGCCCGGGACGCCCCGTTCGTCATTCTGGCTCACTGTGCACTCCTCCTCCGGTGGGACCGCCAGCTCGTAGGCTGACGTCGTCGGTCGAACCTACCGTGGCGGGACCGATCTACCCTGCGGCGCCGGTCAACTCCCGGTAGGCCGAGGCGGCCAGCATGGCAGCGAGCTGGCCGTCCAGCGCCGCCGGGTCGTCGGCCTCGATGTCCACCAACCACCCGGCACCGTAGGGGTCGGAGTTCACCAGTTCGGGGTCGGAGTCCAATGCGTCGTTGCGTGCGGTGACCGTGCCCGACAGTGGGGCAAACACGTCGGACACGCTCTTGGTGGATTCCACCTCACCCAGGGCAGCGCCCGCCGTCGCCGCGGTACCCGCCTCGGGCAACTGCACATAGACAACGTCCCCGAGCTGGGCTTGCGCGTAGTGCGTCACCCCCACCCGCACCGTGGTTGCGCCGGTGCGCTGCACCCATTCATGCTCGGTGGTGTACTGCAGATCGGCGGGAACCTGGTCCTCTGGTGGGGTGGCGTCGGGCACGGTGGGTCCGATCCTGTTCTCGTGGGGGCTTGCCGGGGTTGCGCTGGTCCGGGTCATCCGGTCGGCCGAGCGTATTGGGGCGCACGAGGCACCCGCAAGGCGCTCACCTCCACCCGCGCGAGCTGCTGCACGTCGAATTTGCCTTGGGCGCGGGCCACGGTATCCACCACCCCCCCGGGGATGTTCAGCGCCGCCGCGAGCGTCGGCGGGTCACCGATCACCGTGACGTTGTACGGCGCACTGAGGCCCACGCCGTCGACCTGGATGGAGCCCGCCCGCCCGGTGAACGCGGAGTCCACCCCGATCCGTACCGCGGTGCCACCCTTCCCGGCGATCTGCATGGCCTCCGCACCGGCAGCTCGCAGTTCCTGCACCTCATCGACCAGTACCTCCGGGCCGACCTTCGCATCCGGATCGTTCAGCACGAGGATGAGACCAGGGCCGGTGGCCGCCGAGGTGCCTACCAGCACCGCCAACGACCGGGCGCGCTGCTGAGCCTCGGCCAAGGCCGCCTGCGAGCCCTGACCGTCGGCCTGCAGTGAGGACAAGGTCGATTCCAAGGTGGCGATCTCCTGGCGCAGCGCGGCCTCGCGCTGCTGCAGGCTGTCCAGCAGCACCACCAGATCGGCTGGTCGAGCGGTATTCAAGGTGTCGCCGGAACCGGTACGCCTGACCTGGGTGACGATGCCCACCCCGAGCACCGCGCACAGCACCGCGACCAGCGCCGTGGACCGGATACGTGCGGCCCTGGAGCGCCTGGCAGCGCCCAGTGGTAGCGGGGTGGCGGCCGGGTCAGAAACCGCTCCACTATCGCGGGGCGATGGCGCTGGTGGCCGGGGTGGGTCGCTCTGCTGGCCCATCACTCACGCCCCGAACAGATGACGGCGGATGGCTGCGGCGTTGCCGAAGATCCGAATCCCGAGGACGACGACCACCGCGGTGGACAGCTGGGTGCCCACCCCGAGCTGGTCGCCGAACAGCACGACCAGCGCAGCAGTCACCACGTTGAACACGAACGACACCACGAACACCTTCGCATCGAAGATGCCGTCCAACCGGGCTCGTAACCCACCGAAGACCGCGTCGAGGGCGGCGACGACGGCAATGGGCAGGTAGGGCTGCAGCAGGTCAGGCACCTGGGGGCTGAGCACCAACCCCAGCACGACCCCGGCTACCAGCGACAGGACGGGGATCACGTCGGCCCCTTCGCCACGGCGACACGGAGGTCGGCGGTAGCCGCGGCCGGCAGGCTCAGCCGGTCGCTGGCCTGCAGGGTGAACCCGACCCCGTACACCTGGGCCACCGCGGCCATCCGCAGGTAGGCGTCGCTGACCACGAACTGGGTCTGCAGCCGAGCGGAGTTGCCGACCGCGGCGACGAGGTACGGCGAGGAGATGGGCTGATTGTCCACCAACATCGCCCCACCTGCCTGGCGGACCGTACTCGTCGGGTTGAGCCGAACCCCACCCACCGCGATCGCTTCCGCCCCGGCCGCCCAGAGGTCGTTGACCACCAGCTGCAGGTCGCGGTCCAGCACGGTGCCCCGCTGCGACCCGGCGCCGGAACGGGCGGTGGCGACGGTATCAGTCACCGTCACCTGCAAACCGGGGCCGGTGACCGCCGTGGCGGCGGCCAGCGCCTGCAGCCGGCGCAGCTCCGCCAGAGCAGCCTGGCCCTGGGCGTTGCCGGCCAGCGCAGTGGACCGCACGCCGTCTGCGGTCACCGTGAGCTCCGCGCGGCGGGCAGCAAGCTCGTCGGTGCTGCGCCGGGCAGCCTGGACGTCGGCGACCAACCCGGAGCGGACCGCGTCGGTTCCCGGTGCACCGGCCTGGACCACGGCCAATCCGAACACCAGCCCCACCGCCAGCGCACCGGCCGCTGTCCACGGGGCGCGGCGGCGCTGCGATACCGGCGCACGGGCAGCGGCGGCATAACCGGGATCGAGGTGGTCGGTGAGCAGCGCAGTGAGCAGCGACGGCGTCGGGTTGCGCCGCGGCAGCGTTGCGGGTGCGCCGGCGCGCACCGATCGAGTCACCGCGGCACCGCCGCGGTGACTCGGGGCAGCTCGCGACGCACCAGTCGCACCTGGATGAGGTACAGCACCCCCGCCCAGAGGTACATCCCAGCACCCCAGACGGTGAACGCGTACGCCCACGGCCGTACGAGGGCGGCGAACGTCGAGTCGCCTTGGGCCGCCAGCAGCAGCGGGAACGCGTACAGCAAGCAAAACGTGGCAGCCTTGCCCAGATAGTGCACGTCCAGCACCCGCACGCCGCGGCTGTGCACCGCCCGTAGCGCACCGGCGAGCACCAGGTCCCGGCCGATCAGTACTGCGGCCACCCACCAGGGCAGCACATCGCGCACCACGAACGCCATCAGGGTGGATAGGACGTAAAGCCGGTCCGCGGCGGGGTCGAGGAACGCCCCGATCCGGCTGGACTGGTTCAGCCAGCGGGCCACCTTGCCGTCGAGGTAGTCGGTGACACCACTGACCCCCAATACGACGATGGCCCAGCCGTCCGCGCGGGGCACCAGCAGCAGGTACAGAAACAGCGGCACCCCCAGCAGCCGCAGCACACTCAGCGCGTTGGGCACGGTCAGCACCCGGTCGCTGACGCTCGCTTCGTGCGGCGCGGCGTCGGAGGCCAGCTCGGCCGCTTCCCGCGCGGCGTCCTGCCCCGCCACGTGCACCACCTCGATCTCCCCGGCATCCGCTGCAACCACACTGCCACACAGCGCACCCAGGTCGGTGCTCCCGCGCGGGCCGGGACGTCACCGCAAGTCAGGTACAGAAAGTCCCGCTGGTCCGGCGCCAGGTAACGCTGCGCGGAGCCGGGCATGCTGGGCAGCAGCTTGGTCGGTGCCACCCCAGAACCGCTGGGCACCGGACCGCTGGGCACCGGACCGCTGGGTGCCCACGACGCGTAGAACGCCATGCCGGGGTGGATGTCCAGTTGCATCGCCCGGACCGCCCCCGCCTGGGTCAGGGCATCGGCCAGCGTCGCCAGCGTCAGACCGTCCCCGGCGACATAGATGACGTTGCCGGCAGCATCGACACCGACTCCCGATCGCCAGGTGAACTGGAGTTGGTTGCTCGCACTGCCCCAGAGCTGCGCGGCGTTGGTGACAAGCCCGGCAACCGGGGCGCCTCGATCCACGACGAGGGCCAGGTTCTGCCGCACCGCCACGGTGTGCGGGGTCATGACTACGTCCCGCCCCCAGGCGCCCACCGTGATCGCACCGGTATCGTCGACCATCAGCGACGCCTGCCCGGGGCGCAACGCACCCGCCGTCTGGCCCCGGACGAAGAAGCCGCCGGAGATGTCCTGCAGCTTCCAGCCGGAGTTGAAGGTTGCGACCAGCCCGGCCACGTCGGCGGGGCTGATCCGTCCCCCGCCGGGCCAGCGGCCGGTGTTGGGCTGGGCTGTGCCAGCGACCAGGTGTGCGGTGGTCGCGCCCGCGCGGATCCAGGCGACGCCAGCGACCACACTGGCGTGCGCGGGGTCCGGTTGGATGAACGTCGTGTAGGCCGCTGGTTGGCCCTGCGCGTTCGGGCGTCCCGCCGCCCATCGGCCCTCACCGGGCAGTCCCGCGGACCCGGGGAGCGTCACCGGGCCGTTTCCGCCGGTCGTGGCTGGCGCGGGGGGGCAGCGAACTCAGCGGCGGCGGGTTGGTCGACGGTGCGTGCCGGGTGTAGTACCAATTTTCCAGGATGTTGACCAGCGGGTCCCCGCCGTGATCGCGTACCCACCCCGCGGACCGGGAGAGGAACGTGGCGTTGCCGGGGTAGGTCAGCGCCCGGACGTAGGACACAGTCGTCACCAGCAGGAAGGACACCATGGCGACGGCGAGCACCCGCAGCACCCTGTGCCAGCGCCCGGGTCGGGGTGTTCGCCCGCGCCGCGGGGTCGGCGCAACCAGCGTGTCGAGCATCGAACCTCCGTCGCGCCGGGTGGTGTGCGGCCACCACCGGAACGGGTGACCTGACAACCGACCTTGCCCCGGGCGCACTGAGCACGCACTGAGAACCCTGGTAGACCTCAGGTGTGCCGTACCGGACTGGACACCGTGTTCGTGCCCGGCTCGCGCCGTCCTCGTGGGGAGTGCGCTCCCGGTCGGCGCTGGCCGCCATGGCCGTGGTGGCGGTCGCATTAGGCATCGCCGCCGCAGCCCTGCTGCTGGTGCTGGAGCGCTCACTGGAGTCCTCCACCGACGCCGCGTCGCTGGCCAGGGCGCGGGTGATCGCTACCCAGCTCAGCGGCCAATCCCCACCGGAGGTGACCCCCGAGCTGCTGGCCACCACCGGGCAGGCGTCGGTGGTCCAGGTGGTGGACTCCGCGGGCGCGGTTCTGCTCGCCTCCGCGGGGGCGCCGTCGAAGGCGCTGATTCCACCACGGACCACCGCTGTCATCGGCGGGGAAACTCGCGAGTACCGGGTGCAGACCCAGGCAGTGTCCGGTGGTGACACCCCGTACACGGTGGTTGTCGGCGCTGAACAGGACCCGATCACCGAGACGTTGTCGACGGTGACAGCACTGCTGGCCTTAGGCCTGCCCATCATTGTGGTCGTCGCCGGCGCAGCGACCTACACCCTGGTCGGGCGATCGTTGCGACCGGTGGAACGGATGCGCAGCCGGGTCGGCGAGATCACCACCGCCGACCTGTCCGAGCGATTGCCGATCCCCCGCGCCCGGGACGAGATCACCGCACTCGCTGTGACGCTGAACGCGATGCTCGGCCGCATCGAAGCGGGCCACGCTGCGCAGCGCCGCTTCGTCGGCGACGCCTCTCACGAGCTGCGCAGCCCACTGGCGACAGTGACCGCCGCGTTGGAGCTGGGTAGCGAGCGTCCGGAGATCCTGGACCGGGCGCTGCTCACAGAAACTCTGCTGCCGGAGGCCCAGCGCATGCAGCATCTGGTGGACGACCTGCTGCTCCTGGCCAAGGCCGACGAACGGGGGCTGGCGCTGCGGGTGGTCGACGTTGACCTCGACGACATCCTGCAGGCCGAGGTGGGCCGGATCCGGTTGACCTCCGGGCACACCGTTGTCGCCGAAATTGCCCCGACCAGGGTGCGGGGGGATGCGGTGGCGCTGGCCCGCGTGATCCGCAACCTCACCGACAACGCGGTTCGTCACGCGCGCAGCCGGGTGGTGCTGTCCTGCGCCTGGGCGGCCGGCACCGCGACGGTGACGGTCGCCGACGACGGTCCCGGCATCGCGGTGGACGAGCGCCAGCGGGTGTTGCAGCGCTTCGTCCGCCTGGACACCGGCCGGGCACGTGCTGCCGGTGGTTCCGGTTTGGGGCTCGCGATCGTGGCCGAGATCGTCGATGCGCACCGCGGCGGAGTCGAGGTCGGAGAGTCAGCCGGGGGCGGGACGTCGGTCGTGGTGCGCCTACCGCTGGATGGGCCGGGTCAGCCGCCGTCGTTGGAGAAGCGGTAGCCGACCCCGCGGATCGTCTCGATCGACCGGGTGCTGAACGGGGCGTCGATCTTGCGTCGCAGGTAGCCCACGTACACCTCGACGACGTTGTCGTCACCTTCGTAATGCGCGTCCCAGACCCCGCGCAGGATTTCCGATTTGGTCACCACGGTGCCCTTGTTCCGCAGCAAGAACTCCAACAGCCCGTGCTCGCGTGGGGTGAGGGAGAGTTCGATGTCGCCGCGGGTGACTCGACGGCGCGCCGGGTCCAGCGACAGCGTCCCGGCGGAGAGCACCACCGGCCGCTCCGGCGCACCGCGTCGCTGCAGCGCACGCAGGCGCGCGATGAGCACGACAAAGCTGAACGGCTTGGTCAGGTAGTCGTCGGCGCCCAAGTCGAAGGCGTCGGTCTGGTCGTACTCGCCGTCCTTGGCGGTGAGCATCAGCACCGGTGTCCAGACCTGTTTGGCCCGCAGGCCCTTAAGCACGTCGTAGCCGTTCAGCTTGGGCAGCATGATGTCTAAGACGATGACGTCGTAGGTGCCGTCGGTGCCCCGCCACAGCCCTTCTGCACCGTCGGAGGCGATCTCGACGACGAAACCTTCGGCGACGAGGCCACGGCGGACTGTCTCAGCCAGGCGTTCCTCGTCCTCGACGAGCAGGACCCTCATCGGCTGAGCACGGTCGGACTGGGTCCGGTGGTTACCAAGGCGTCCTCCACATCGGTCAACATTATGGTGCGGCGGGGCGGCTGTGGCGGCGCTGAGCGGGCTCGGTGCCCGTTACCAACGTTCGCGGTGTGCTCGACGCCGCGAGTATTCGCGTGGCGAGCCGGGCGTTGGGTCGAACCACCCCGCCAACGCCATCGGACCCAGCACCAGCAACGCCATCGCCACTGTTACGAGTTGCGCCATGACGACCTCCTTTCCGCTGGGACCCGGTGGTCCCACTGGCAACGACACTGCCTGCGACCGGCTGTGACGGTGCTGTGCTGGCGCGGCTTGCCGACCAGGACGGTTGCGGTGCGCCACCATGGTGGACGCGCAGCAGAGATCTGACGCGTTGGTGGCGGCACTGCTCGCCCGGCCGGACGTGCAGCCTCCCAGGACCGGGCGCAGGCTCGGGGTCTGCCGCAAAGACCTCAGGTGACCTCGAGACACTGGGTGCGGTTCGCGAGCAGCTCTCAATTCCCGCCGGGTACGACGACCGAGATTCCCGAGGTCTCCCCGAGTCGGTTCGCAGCCGCAATGAGAGCGACAGCCCGGGCGTCTGGACCGAGCCTCGCCAGACACCGGTCCTGGGTCAATGGAACAAGCAGCCGCGATCCGGGCGTCCGAAAGGTCCGTCCTTCCGCCGCCATTAGGGTAGCAGCCACACGACCGATCAGTACGCGGTCGTAGGGTCCTGATCCTACGAATTCTGGCCCCATGGGTTGATGCAATGAACGCCGAGGGGCTCGAAGTGTCTGGTGTCTCGTGTCGCGACCATCATCTCCTCGGCTTGGGCGATCGCGGCGATGAGCGCCTCGTCGAACGGCGCGTGCTCGGGAACGCGGTAGGTCGCAAGGATCCGTGCGGCAGGAAGGCCGAACGGCAGCACCCGCCCGGCAAAAGCAGGCAAGGCCCGTTCCTCGAACCACCGGCGCAGGACTTCTCCTTGCGCTGGGTCGGATCGTTCTTTCGCGACCACGCCGCGTTCGAGCTCAGCGATGGTCGTGGCAGTCACGAACTGGTCGGCGACGGGGACAGATGCCGCCCAGGTCTCAACCATCGGGTGGCGTCCTCGGACGCGGAGCGCGGACACCACGTTCGTATCCAGTACGTACTGCACTGCCGGGGTCACAGGTCGGGGATGCGGACGATCAGGCCCAGGCGCTCAGGCTGGAACTCGATGTCGGCCCCTTCATCGGTCCCCAGCAGATCGACAAGCGTCCTCGGCTCGCGATCGAGGGCATCGGTGAGGATCTCGGTCAGGCCGTGCAGCGGGTCGTCACCCGGAGGGATCTGCCCGGCGGTGCGGGGGTCGTGGAGAACATCTGCGAGGGTCGTGAAGAACATCCTGGAGTCCACCGTTGACACACCCATCCGTTCAGGTTGTCACGGGGCGCCAGGAGTTCCCTTGATGGCGCCGCCGGAGTCGTAGCCGTAGGAGTGCGTGGGGGTGGGTGGCGCGGCGCCGTGCGGTAGCGACCTCGCCGTGGGAGCAAGTGGGCCCGTCCGGGTGTGGGGCGACAGGTCCGTCGGGGTGGACGGTCATGGCGTGCAGGTCCGGGGTGTGCGGCACCGGCGCCTCAGGCAGGTGCAGGCGTCCCGGGCCGGCCAGCGCCAGGTCCGGTCCCCCCAGAGCTGTGTGCAGAGCGTTCGCAGCCCAACGCGTACAGCGATCACAGGTCAGCGGCATAAAAAGAATGACGATCACTGTTCGAGAAACGCGCGACAGATCAATTGGGCCTCAATCGGCCCTTCCACCCTGACGCTCGCTACGCAGAGCACTAAAGGCCACGCCTTTTCCATTCGTCGCGTAAGCCCTTTACGTGCAGTGCGGAGATTCTCCTTCCTTCTTCCAGATCCGCGTCGGACATTGGTACGGCTTTGTCACGTTGTTCAATCCAGCCCTCCAGTTTCCGTATCACTTCACGACAGGCTTCATCTTCGGAATTGAAGTACTCTTGATCAAACTTTCGCCCCTTCTCCGTGTGATATGTCGTCCAGCTTCCAGGCTTTCCCGCGCCGACGGGTTCAACAACAGTAGCATCGCTTGCTAGGCCTGTGCCGGTTGGGGGCACCTGACTCACGACAATGCTAGAGCCGTACCCCGCGGCATCAGCGGCTTGCGCCAAATCCCAAACGTTCATTCGTTTACCTCCGTCGCCGAACTCGCCTTCTTGCACCTCATGGAATTTCTACCGACAGTTGCAGGTAGCCCTCGCGAATATACCATTCAATTGGATGGGCAAACTCATACTGCACTGCGGGCGGAATCTTGCGAGCCTCGTAGAACGCAGCCTCAACCAGGCTCGTGCGGATTTCGGACGAAGGAATCTCTCGTAGCACACGGTACTGCGAGTATCGTGACCCCACGGCGTCTGGGGCCAGAGATCGACTTGCGTATGGAGTGCCCAAGGGGGACGCGTACCTTCCTTCAGGACCCCCAAATCTATCGATCACATCGTTCACGGGCAGCGAGCGTTCGATGACGGAATTCTCGATCGCACCGCCGTTCGGTGCGTAGCGCTCGAAATCCCAACGGGGCGAGCCGTCGCCGTAATGACCGTTCGAAAATGAATCGAGTGCCTCTCGTGCGCTATGGCCATGCAATGGGTCGTAGCCGGGCTCGAACAACCCCGCCGTGCGCGGGTCGCTGATCAAGTTCCGCAGGCCTTCAGTCGTTCTGAGTTCTGTGGTCGCAACCGGGTTATCCGGAATTCCTCGCAGCGTGCCTCTACCGTCATAGGCATGGTCTCGCGAATCTGCAGACGAATCCCACTCGTGTTGTGTGGCGGTGGATGCTTCCCGTGATTCCGCGCTCTGGCCGTGTGGTGTGGGGTGCCCGGCCGGGTGTGGGGCAGTGGGTGCGTCGGGGTGGATGGTCGTGGCGTGCAGGTCCGGGGTGTGCGGTACCGGGGCCTCGGGCAGGTGCCGGCGTCCCGGGCCGGCCAGGGCCCGCTCCGGTCCCCCCAACGCCGTGTGTAGGGCGTTCGCGGCGTTGTTCAGGCGCAGGTCCAGTGTGGTGCGTACCCCGGCCACGACGTCGGCGACCCGGCTGGCTGTCAGGACG